>JACCDS011714845.1_pt1 | contig 12695 bp, 16 predicted proteins | sample 7446441 | NCBI WGS metagenome assembly JACCDS01 (sample SAMN15323445, study PRJNA562643) | freshwater metagenome | isolation source: river surface water | place: USA:Blue River Watershed | collected 2017-08-17
CCTACTGTTTCTGCGTTCGAGACATTGTTACCTATAACATCTAATTGTTTTGATGCAGCATTCAAGCCGCTTAATCCATGGTTAAAGCCCATAATATTCTCCTAACTTACAATTTTTTGAATTGCTGATGATGCTACAACATCACCATTATTTAATTTAATTTGAGATGTAGAAGGATACACTTCTTTTACATTTCCAGCAATACCAATATTCATTTCTTTCCCAAATGTATCTATTAATTTAATGGTATGATTATTTTTATCGGTTAAATAATTTGACAAATCAAGTGTTTGGTTCGATTTATCCAAAGATATTTGTGTATTTTTACCATCAATATTTAACTGATAATTTCCAGAATACTCTAAATTAAAATTTAAGGTATCTCCAGCATTGTATGTCGATTTTGAAACATAGATATTTTTTCCCAACACATTAACCAAATCAAAATTTGAACTCGAGGATTGCATAGAGCTTAATAAACTTTTAATCGAGCTGTTCATGTCCGCAATTTGAGAGAGTTGCTCAAGGGAAGCCATTTGACCTGTCATTTGACTTGTATCCATGGGAGACAACGGATCTTGATTTTGTAATTGTGCAATCAGCATCGATGTAAATCTATTATTTAACTCTTCTGATTTTGTTTTAGAAGAAACCGCTGTTGTACTAGATGTATTGTTTACAGATGATATTGCCATTATTTTTCTCCTATCTTAATGGTTGCCTCAATAAGTTGTTTGACTTGTTTTGCCACTTCTATTTGTGTTTGATACGATCGTGAGGCACTAATCATATCAACCATTTCATCCGCAGGATTCACATTACTACCATAAATATAACCTTTGGCATCAGCTAGTGGATGATCAGGACTGTATATCATTTTACCTGGCGCATTGGATTCTACAATAGCTATCGCACTAACGCCCCCATTAGCTTGGGTTTGAAAGAACGCGTGGCGACTTTTATAGGCTGTTGACGCTGACGTTGAAACACTATCTGCGTTAGCTAAATTACTTGCAATACTGTTCAACCTCTTGCTTTGCGCTGTCATAGCACTTGCAGATATAGATAAAATATCAAACATTAATTGTTTCCTCCACTTATGGCGCTTTTATAGCTGTCAACAGCGCGCTCTATTTGTAATAATTTCAAACGCGTCATCATTGCGTTTTCTGTAAAATGCATACGTTCTTCATCAGCATTGACGGTATTACCATCTAAATTTTCCATTCCCCTTTGTTCTTCTCTATAACCTTGACTATGTAGCATGGTGTTTAATGTGATAGAAAAATGACCGGGATGTGTTGTATTCAACGGCAAGGTTGCAGATTTTTCGTCATTTTTAACAATGTCCATAGCTTTATAATTTGGTGTATCTGTATTGGCCAAATTTTGAGCTATTATCTTTGTCCTGGCATTATAAAACCGTAAATCTTTATTGAGATTATCTAAGGTATTATTAATATTCATGATGTTATGATACGCAGTTTTATATCAAGTGTAAAGTTTACAAAAAAAATAGAGTTAAAATAACTTGCTATTTTTGATAAAATGATGTAATATAAAGCATATCGAGTGAAAACACTCGGTTTTTTTATGGGAAAAAAAATATGTTTCAAATTGAAGAAATGAGTAAATTTCCTATACACTGGTTAAACTCCGGTCTTATTACAATTATTTTCTTTGGTGTTTATGTTATTTTAACCAAACTTATTAAACGCCAAGAATTGTTAAGTTTAGAAAAAAAACGTAGTTTTTTTGTTCAAACACGAAATTTTCTAATTATTTTCTGGATTATTGCGCTTGTTGTAGTATGGAATCAAGAACTCAAAAATTTTGCACTCAGTGTTGCCGCATTAGCTGCCGCCATTGTGTTGCTCTTTCGTGATGTCCTGGTATCCGCTATTGGATACATGATGATTATGACCTATCGTCCATTTACTATTGGTTCTGTTATTGAAATTAATGGTTATAAAGGTGAAGTCGTAGATAAAAACCTTTTTTCAGTTCAATTGTACGAACTGGGGCCGTCGGGTGAGAAAACTGGCAAAGTTATTATTTTACCAGGAAGTATTTTTTTAACAAATACTGTTAAAAATGAAAGTAAAATGCGTCGCGAGTTTGCTATGTGCACAATTAAAATACCCGTCCCTCGTAACGATAATATTTTAGAGCATAAAGAATATATTCAAAACGCGATGATGGAAGTGTGTGGTAATTATCTAACACTTGCTAAAGAAGCATTTAAAGAAATGCAGGATGATAATTTTATTGATATCCCAAGTGGGCAACCTAAAGCATGGATTGCTCCCCACGATGATAAAGTTGTGCATATTTTTGGACGCTTCCCTGCTTACGAAAACAAACAATTTAGCACCCAGCAGTTGATTTTAGATAAATATTATGAGAAAATAGCGGAGATTAAAAAGGAATCACTATGAAAAAAATGTACACTCTACAAGTTGTAGCTCCACGCGAGCATTCGGTTGTTCGCGCTATCCAAGATTTAGTTCAAACTAAAGGTTGGGAAGAACATATTGGAAATATTTATGTTCCAGAAAATAAAGTGTTAGAAGTTAAAAACAATAAGCCTAAAACAGTTATGAAGCGTATGTTTCCAGGATATATCTTTGTGGAAATTTCGGATGAATGTGATGATGCTTTTGTATCTATTCGTCGTTTACGTAATGTTCTGAGCTTTATCGGTTCTGGTAAATCAGGTCGTCCAGCCGCCATGTCTGCCCTTGAAGCTAAAAAAATTGTTGATCTTTACAACAAAGGTCAAGAAGAAGAAGTTAAGGCTAAACATGACTTCAAAGTAGGTCATAAAGTACGCGTATTGAATGGACCTTTTACCGATTACATCGGTGATATCGCCGAAATCGATATCCAAAAAGATGCCATTATGGTTAATGTTTTAATTTTTGGCCGTCCGGTTCCAACGAAATTTTCATCTAAAGAACTTGATTTAGAAGTGTAAAATCAAACCCCCGCAAGGGGGTTTTTGTTTACTTTCAACTAAAAAACGTCATACTTGACATGATGTTGTTTATTCATTATAATTAATTTTTGAAAAAGGCACCATATGATAAAAAACTATTGTATGATGCTAACTTTTGCTTTTTTATCTTCACAAACTTTGGGCGCAAATATGACAATAAATACAACAAAAAATAGTCAAAATACAGAAGTAGGTATACAGCAAGAAAAAACAGACAAGCAAAAATTAGCATCAGAAAAGGTATCCTCCATGGTTATCCCATTACTCATTGCGGACTCTTTTTTTGACATATCAGAAGATTCCGCACCTGAAAATGGAAAAGGTAGTCCCCTCGCCCTAGGGACATCGGTTGTTAAAAATGTTTTTGTAGGTTTAGCATCATGGTACGGACCTGGATTTCACGGTAGAAAAACCGCCTCAGGTGAACGTTATGATATGCACGATTTTACAGCCGCACATAAAACTTTACCGTTTGGAACGCGTCTTCGTGTTACCAATGAAAAAACCGGCAAAAGTATTATTGTTCGAGTGAATGACAGAGGTCCATATATTCATGGTCGAATACTTGATTTAAGCTTTGCAGCAGCAAAAGAATTAGGTTATACTGGTGTTGCAAAGTTGAAAATAGAAAGATTATGATAATACATGAAACGACGCCTCACATACTACAATATTATCGCCCAGGCGATACTTTAACTGCACCACAAAAAAATGAGATTGCCAAAACAGCACCTTGGGCTTTTTGGTATTCTCATCATCCTATCGGTATGTATTTTTATGGATTTTCGGGAGATATTAACGCATGCATTTTAGATGAAGAAAATGCTAATGTTTTACATCTTTTCAGGCAGTCCAAGGCATCCCATTTTGAATATTTAGAATTAACACCTGAAAAAATAGAAAAAGCACGATCTTTATATAAAAACGATCGTGCTGCATCTGATTTTATTTATCAGGAATGGGTTAAAATGTTTCCTTCTGAAAAATTTATGCACCATAAAATAGGTGACAGATCTCTGTTGATTGCTATTTCAGAGCAAGGTGATGACTTTTTAGACTTCTTTTTTTACAACAACGATTCAGTCACATTAGGAGAAGAACATGTATGATATTTGGTTAACAGATGAGTCATATTCTGCGTATTGGCAGACAGAACCAAGTGAACATGCCCTTATTTTTCGTGACTTAAAAGAAGCTCAGTGCATGTTAACTATCATGACTCCTTTGGGTTCTTATCAAACACCTCTAGTGGATTATTCTTTTGATTGTGTTATTTTAGAAAATCCGAATAATGAATTGTTACGTGACGTTGAGCATTTATGGCACTGTTTTGTTGATTCCGGAACATTAAAATTAGCCTTTGAAGGTAAAGTTGTTAATGTTGTTGATAATAAACTTTTCCTCGAGTTTATTCCTAAAATTATGAAAATGCATCGTCGGCAAACCACACGTGTTCCAATCTATGGAACACAGGCTATTAAACTTAAAATAGATAACACGTCCTTATCTGTGCATAATTTAAGCCATGGTGGTTGTGGAGCTCAATTGAAAGAGCTTAATGGGTTAGAGAAATCTAAGATTTACGATGCAACCTTATCTATTAAAACACAAAATATCGAAATACCATTAAAATTACAATGTAAGCATATTAATTTTGTTCAACGAACAGAAAGTCAAAAATACTACACTTTAGGTTTTTCTTTTTTAGATGTTGATGATGACACAAAAACACGAATACAAAAAATTTGCGATATTTTATCTAAAAATAAATAAAAAAAAGCCTTTCTATGATAAAATAACATAGAAAGGTTTTTTATGAATAGACTAGAACAAATTACAGCATTATCCAAGAATCCTGATATGGCGCAACTGTGTGAACATTTATATAACATCTCCATGCAAGCGGATGAACTTGAGGATAGTGTTATGTTAGAGCAGATTGATACCAGTTTAGCATTACTTTCGCATAATGATAATTCTGTGCATTTTACCAATGAATCAAAATCCAAAAATACTACTACATTGACTGGTCACTTTAGTGTTAGCGATCCAGATACGGCACTTAGTGAATTATTAGAAAATATCATTTACTTTAATAACTATATTGATAATGTTGAAGTTTCTTTTACCAATAAGGGTAGTGACATTTCTATTGAAGTTTCCTATGAAAATTCTAACAATAAGGTATTGAACGTTTATGTACAATCTGTTATTATTAGCTTTGTAAATACTTTTGCTAACGACTTTTTATTAAAAAATGAAAATAATATTCAATTTTCTGTATAAATAGCCGATACATGAATAAGGAGCTTATATGAAAATCACATCTGGCAATATTGCATCTCTGTATGGAAACTCACAACCTGTGAGTGAAAAACGTATTAAAGAGCAAAATACATCGCAAAATTCATCTCCTGTTCAAGAAAAAGTAGAATTATCATCTTTAAAAAGTGCTGAATCTTTTGATGCTCAAAAAGTGGCAGACTTAAAAGCTAAAATTCAATCTGGGGAATATAAACCAGATGTTAGTCGTATTGCACAGAAAATTATGGATACTTATAAATAAACCGCCTTCTGGCGGTTTTAAAATAATTTAAATTTACTTGTTTTTTGCTCTACTTCTTTGGGTTTATACACCGCCACAAAATCACTTGCATTTTCTTCTTCAATCCAAAAATGAAAATATTCTCGTATCGCTGTATATAATTCATCTGGAACACCACCGGTGAATAAAGTACTTAACGCATCGACCCCTGCGCGATAGACATCTCGTGTTGGAGAATGAGAGCGTATAATCCATAAAAGTATGGTAATTAACATTTCACGTGAATTTAACACAATATCGGGATATTCTTTCAGATTTAATTCATTTAAATAAATATCTAATGCTTTTTTACCAGGAAGTAAATCTATATCAAAGGCTAAAATTTGGTCCATAATTTCTGGCAGACTTCCCTTTAATGTAAATTTTACCGGGTTAACTGTAATATTATCGTTACGAACCATACGTGCTATCGTTCGTATATCATGACATGCAAATGGAAAAAAATCTCGAGCCGTTGTTGTAAAAAAATGTTTTGTATCTTCACTTTGATAATTCGACACAACACGTTTAACGACTTGGTCATAAACAACTTTATTAAAGGGAGAGCCCAAGAGTTGGGCAAGTAATTGCTCTAAAAAAAACTTACGTTGCATTAAATACGTTTGATAACAATTTTTTTGCTGTAATGTTTTTAGATATGACATAGCCGCCGTCACTAACGGGTCATTTTTATATTCTGCGGGGACTTTTAAATCGATATCTATTTCCATATATACATCATTATCAAAAAATATTTTTTATGCAAGTTTTCTATATCATTAGTCTTCTTTTTTAAGGTTTTTTAAATCAAATTGAGACTCTGGATTAAAAAAATCGTCAGCAGTTTCTAATTTTTTTATAGTAGATTTACGAGATCCTACATATTCAATATCGCAATCGAAGTCATCGCTGTCATCTTCGTCTGGAATTTTACATCCTTTTTTAAATTGTTCTATCGCATTTGTTTTCTTGATTTGCTTCAAATCTTCAAGTGTTAGTTTGTCATATTTAGGTTCTTCAATAAAAAGATTTGTCGAACCTTCGACCAATAAAGGGTACATTAATGCAGATGCAGCTGCACCAGCAACCATCATAATTTTATCACTTTCACTGTAATAGGCTAATGCCACTGTCGCTGGTATTGCTAATAATAAACTTTCTTTTGTTCCATCTTTCATTTTATTTATCCTTTTTTTATTTTATAATTATAATACAGGATTATAACGTATATATGAAGAAAAAAATGCTATTTATTATAGAAGCACCCGGAAAAATTGATTCATTTTTTAAATCAGCATGTCATGCTTTTGGGCATAACTCCCTTGAAGTATGGGCAACAGGCGGACTCATTGCTGAAATGAGCGATAAAGGTGCTATTAATCCAGAAACTTTGAAAATAGCGCGTGAAACATTGAATGAAAATGGTCATTATTTTGTTAATCGTATTTTAAAAGAACGCAACAAAAATAAGGAATTAAATTTTCATAGAATTTACATTTGTACAGACCCCGATCGAGAAGGTGAACATATTGCTTGGCAAATTTTTAGAATTTTAAATTTATATACTGAAAATGGGTATATTAATCGCGCTTATAGTTTAGATATCACTCCTGAAGGTTTACGCAATATGGAAGTTCGTGACACCTTGAACGAAGGTATGCTGTTAAGTCGAATGGCTCGTCGTGTCATGGATCGTCTTATTCCTGAACTTGTGAGTCATGAATTACAGTTACCTAACTGGAAGGGTGTTGGGCGCGTTCAAATTGGTGGTCTAGAGGTGGCACATAGATTAGAGCAACGATGGAGACCATTTCAACTTAAAGGGTATTGGAAGCACGAAGATGGTACCTTTTTTTATACGGAACAATACACTAAAGATGTAGAAGTTAAAAAAATTTGGGAACGTTTTACCAAAAAAACGTACTTCGATGTTGAATCTGAGGTTGTTTCTCAAACAAAAATTATACCACCTCCATTACCTCATACGTATTTATCTTTAGTGAAACGTTTTGAAGAACAACCGCCTCAAGAAATAGCGGCAGCCATTCAAGATGCCTATATGGCGGGACGTATTGGTTATCCACGAACGAATAGATTACACTGGACGCCTTATATTCAACGTAATATTGCTGCCATGTCAGATAAATTACATCTTAATACCTTTTTACGTAATGATTGGCATGAAGCATTGCCTGAAATGAGTATTAATGAATGGAATGTTGCGGGACATCCCGCTATGCACCCTACCAATTTAGCATTAACACAGCCACCTTCTGGATATAATCCTTTATCGTTAGCTGTAGAAAAAGAATTATTAGCGCATTCTTGTGCAACATTAATGACTCCAGCACGAGTCAAAGAACGGGAATTAACCGTTTACCTTAAAGATGACGCTTTATTTCAACCCATTATTCTTAAACAATGGGAAATTGTACAACACGGATGGTTAAAAGCATATGAACGAGCGGATATGTCTTACCCATTTAAAGAAATACCACCATTAAATTTACGTAGGCAACAAATTTTCTTTAGTCAACAAGTTCCTATGGGGCAAGCTTTTATTCAAGATATGCATGCATACCATGTCGGTCAACCGCACAATAGTATGTCTCTTTTGCAAAATTTACAAAAAAGAGATTTAATATCAGGATATTCGATTTTAACTCATGAGGGTATTGCTTTACGGGAACAAATTCACAAACGATTTCCGAAATTGTTACAAGTTCAATATGCAGAAGAGTTTGATAAAGCCATTCATTCCATTGGTGAACATCCACAAACATATACAAAAACCATTCGGTTGTTATTGGAGCATTTAGATATTGATATTGTTCATTTAATGAATGGTGATAGCCTTTATCGAGATAATTACGCTTCACAAGAAGAAAAAGATGTGCTACCCTTTGAATCTCGAGGTTTTTCTTATGAATTTAAAAAGTAAATATCCATTTTTGATTGGCTTAATTTTAGTTCTGACTGGTGGTGCTATTTATCACTTAAATGGCAGTTCTATTTTAAAAGATATTCATCAAAATGGTCAGATAAATGAATTATCTTATGAAAAAAAAGAACAACTTGAAAATTTAGAAAAAAAAGCTTTAGCAGGAGATGCATCCGCTATGGTTAGCTTAGGTGAATATTATGAATTAGGTCAATGGGTGAAACCTAATAAGGAAATTGCATTGTCTTGGTATAAAAAAGCTGCCGACAAAGGGTATATTATTGGTATGCATAATGCAGCAATGTTAATGTATGAAAAAAAAGATCCTAATTTTTTATTGTTAGCAACACGGGCGGCTGATAATAAATTTTTACCTTCTATACGATTTTTGGGTAAATTGTTTTTAAATAGTAACAATCAAAAAGACCATGTTATAGGTCTACGCTATCTTTTGCAAGCAAGTCAACAAGGTGATGCAAGCAGCATGATTGCATTAGCGAGCGTACCTCAATTTTTTGAGAACCCACATGCAGATTATCTCTGGTATAAAGTCGCTTCTCAAAATATTAAAACAGAAGAAGATAGAAGTCAATTTGCTATTTTAGAGTCTAAAATACTCAATATTTATCGTGACAAAAAAGCAGTTAATGACATTTTAATAAATGAGGGGCCTTCCTTTTATAAGAAATATCTGCTAAAATAATAGAGTAAAGGAAGATATATGAGCACCTCTATTATTGAGTTTCTTGATGGCGTAAAAGACTTACCCATAGCAGAACAACACGAAAAAATTAATGCATTATTGAATTACCATGCATGTCAATATTACGTATTAGATAGCCCTGAAATAGCTGATTATGAATATGACTATTTATTTCATGCTTTATTAAAGATTGAACAACAAGACCCTTCTCTAATTACACCTGATAGTATGTCCCAAAAAGTAGGGGGTAGTGTTAAAAAAGAACTTAAAGAAGTCAAACATGAACATAGAATGTCTTCGTTAGATAATTTGTTTGAGCCTGCAGATGTTGAAAAGTATTCAAAAGACATTAATGCGAATGCTATTGAACAACACGCTGAATTAAAATTCGATGGATTAGCGATTTCATTAAAATATTACAAAGGATTATTATACCAAGCAGCTACTCGTGGTGATGGTTTTGTTGGTGAAGATGTCACACATAACATTCGTCATGTAGCGGGTATACCTCAAGAAATTGATCCATCATTAGTACCTGAAACATTTGAAGTTCGTGGTGAAGTTATTATGCGTAGAGAAGATTTCCACGCCATTAATGCTGAACTACAAGAACAAGGCAAAAAAACAATGGCCAATCCACGAAATGCGGCAGCGGGAAGTTTACGCTTACTAGATTCTAATGTTAGTAAAGAGCGACGTTTAAGTTTTTGTACATATGGTTTAATTGTAGATGAAGATTCACCATTTTATAACCAAAAGCATTCTGAAGATTTAACGTGGTTAGCTTCTTTAGGTTTTTATGTCGCAGAAGATCGTCGAATTATACATGGCGAACAAGAAATGATGGATTTCTTTAATGAAATCAAAGAAAAACGTGATAGTTTACCGTTTGATATTGATGGCGTTGTTTACAAAGTCGATGATAAATCCATTCAAAAACAATTAGGATTTGTCAATCGTTACCCACGATTTGCACGTGCGCATAAATTTCCACCAGAAGAAGTTGAAACCACTTTAAAAATGATTGATATTCAAGTTGGACGTACGGGTGTACTAACGCCAGTAGCACGTCTTGAACCTGTGTATGTTGCAGGTGTCACTGTAACAAACAGCACCCTTCATAATATTGATGAAATTAATAGATTAGGTTTGCAAGATGGTGATAAAGTTATCGTTGCACGTAACGGCGATGTTATTCCTGGCATTATCCGCGTTTCAGAAAAAAATGTACGTTCGCCTGAATCTAAGCCTTTTAGCATGCCATCCCAATGTCCATGCTGTGGTTCTGTTGTTATGCAAATTGAAGGTGAAGTTGCTTACCGTTGCACAGGTGGATTAGGTTGTAGTGCGCAAGTGGCACGTAGTCTTGAGCATTTTGTAAGTAAAGGCTGTATGGACATGAATAACTGGGGTGAAAAAATGATTGATTTATTCATTAATAATCTGAATGTTAAAAGTCCTGCAGATTTATTTACTTTAACCAAAGAACAACTTTTAACCCTTCCTCGTTTTGCAGAAAGAAAAGCTGAAAAAATGATTGAAGCACGTGAAGCTGCTAAAAAAGTGTCTCTACAACGTTTTATTGCATCTCTTGGTATCCCATTGATTGGCACAAGTACTCGTGCAAAAGCCATTGCCAATCATTTTAAAAGTATGGATGCTATTTTAAACATCAAAGATATCAAAGAGTTAGAAGGTATTTCTGATATTGGACCGGAATCGCGTCAACGGTTGTTTGATTTTATTCAATCCCCTGTCAACAGAGATGTCATTACGAGACTGATACAATATGGCGTAGTCCCACAACATGATGTTCTGAATGTAACCCAACATCCAGAATTTGCTGGTAAAACATTTGTTTTGACAGGTACTTTAACAAATGGCATGAGTCGCGATGAAGCCAAAAAAATCATTGAAAGTTTAGGCGGTAAAGTGAGTGGTAGTGTATCCAAAAAAACGAGTGTCGTTATTGCCGGAACGGATGCAGGTAGTAAAGAAGCAACAGCAATTGAATTAGGTGTCACCATTTGGGATACAGATACTTTTGTTAGTAAATACGATAATCAGCCAGATAATACTCCTCAGCCATAAATTAAAACGCACTTCGGTGCGTTTTAATAATTATAACTTGATATTAATAAAAAATATTGATATACATAAAGAAAGGATAATTTTATGCATTTGTTTTATAAACAATTCAAAAAAACCAATATACTTTACACTATCGTTCCAGATAACTATGTTTCTACCTTTGAAAACTTTATTGATTTTTTTAAGAATTATACATTAGAAGAAATTAACAACATGAGTATTTACACCAAAGAGCATGCTTTACATGTACTAGCAATCTCGGAAGGTACTTATGTTCCTGTTTACAAAGTACAACTGCCAACAGATATAACCGAAGAAAATGACATCTTAACACTTTTTAGAATGGCACCTCATTTTGAAGCATCAGAAAAAACAGCTATGGATGGCCTAGAAAATGAAATTATAATGGATATGACTGTTATTGATTTTGTTGCTTTTCATGCAAAGTTTGATAATACAAAAGAATTAATAGATGAACATATTTAAATTGTAAAACCGCCTTTCGGCGGTTTTATTTTGATACTGCATGTGTTTTTTGCCAACGTTGTACATCTTTTTCTAAAATTTCAATTTCTGCATTATTCTGCATATTTAACTTTTCTGCAAGAATATCCAAATTTTCAGGTGAAATAAATGGATCTTTCCATTGTAAATACATACCATCGATGACTACATTTTCATGAATATACAACGTCAAACTTTTCTGCTTTAGAATATCGAATAAGTTACGTGGAACAAATGGCATTTTTTCATGAACCCTTAAATCATGTGGAACAGCATTGTACGCTGTCGTTCCTTTGGGTATTAAACGATATGTACCTGGTTTTTTTAAGGTACCAACAATTTTAGGTCCCCACGCTACTGGTTGACTCATTAAATCAACAATCACCCATTCAACATGGTAATTTTGTTCTATGTAACGCCCACTCCATTTTCGATATGCCCCAAAAAAACCTTTGTAATGAATAAAAGATTCTGAAATCTCTTTATTTCGAATTAAATCGCGCACATCAAACGATGGCATAATGTCATAACAAAAAGATTTAAAATGAAACTCTGTTTCAATATCTCCTCCATAATCATTCCATACGGCTTGGTCATTTTCAGCTAATGCATCTGCCCATTTGTCTAAACTGACATATCGAACATAGCCACCGAAACTCCCACCATTTTCAAGAGATAGAACCCTTGATGATGCTACACTATGCGAAGGCATATCATGGCCACGGATTAAACGCCAATCATATTTACCACTATGATTTTCTGCGAAAATTTCATCATTTTCATAGGTTTTTTGCTCTTTAGCACCATAAATGGCAACGGATTTTGGAATTTGTAATCCGTCAAAATAGGGTACATCTGCATGACATAAAATCCA
>JACCDS010669103.1_pt1 | contig 12691 bp, 9 predicted proteins | sample 7446441 | NCBI WGS metagenome assembly JACCDS01 (sample SAMN15323445, study PRJNA562643) | freshwater metagenome | isolation source: river surface water | place: USA:Blue River Watershed | collected 2017-08-17
GATCGCCGCCGCCATCGCGTCGTAGTTCTTCGCCACGCTCAGACCCTTCAAGTGCGTGATCTCCTGGCTGCCGTCGTACACGATCCGGTAGCCCGCCCGGCTCACGCGCAGGCAAAGATCGAGGTCGTCGCCGTACATGAAGAACGCCTCGTCGAAAACCGCCCCGTCCTCGGCCACCGCATCGAACACCGCCCGCCGCCCGAGCATGAACGCCCCGTTGATCGCCCCCACGTCGTACGTGCCGTCCACCGGCAGGTGCGTGAGGTTGTAGCCCGCGAACCAGGCCTGCCCCGGAAACGCCGCCGCCAGCCCGCTCGCCCGGCAAAAGCCGTCCCACAGCGTCGGGATCGAGCGCCGGCACGCCAGATCCATCGTGCCGTCCGCCTGCACCAGCCGCGGCGAAAACAGCCCGATCGTCGCATCGGCCCGCACCCGCGCCGTGCCGTGCGCGAGCGTCGCCGCGTTGGCCACCGTGTCCGGGTTGAGAAACAGCACGCACTCGCCCGTCGTCGCGCGGTACCCCAGGTTGTTGGCCCGGCCGAAGCCGAGATTTTCCCCCGGCGCCAAGTACATGACTTCCGGATACCGGCTCCGCACGACTTCGCCCGTGCCGTCGCCGGGCGAATTGTCCACCACCGCAATCTCGACGCGGCGTCCGTCCAATTCCCGCGGCAGCGCGCCGAGGCAGGCACCGATCTCGTCGCGCGAACGGTACGCGACGACGATAATCGAGAGCAGCGGCAACTCCGGCATGGACACGTGCGGACGCTGCGGAATGCTCCGGCGAACGCAATGTCCAGCGCGCCTCCCCTCAGCGTGATTCTCGTGCACGAACGCGGATCCGACCGCCTCGACACCACCCTCGCCAGCCTGCTCGCGCAGCGCGGCGTCGCCACCGAGTGCCTCGGCGCCCCGCTGAACGCCGCCGCCGCCGCGGAACTTGCCGCCCGGAGCGACGCCCTCGCCGTCCCGCCCGGCGCCGCTCCCCTCCCGGACCGCGCCGCCGCCATCAACCAGGCCCTCGCGGCCGCGACCGGCGAATGGGTCCTCGTCTTGACCTCGGGCGACCGCCTCGTCGGCGACTTGGTCCTGAGCGAATGCCTCAATTGGATGCGGAAAACGGAAGCCGGCATCGTCGTGGCCGAAGTCGCCTGCGACGACGGCCGCATCGTCAAGATGGCCGCCGCCGCCAATCCCATCGCCGGCCCGTTTCTCCCCGAATCCGGCACCTTCTACCGCCGGTCCCTCTTTGCGGAGAACGGCGATTTCGACGCCGCCTGCGGCCCCGCCGCCGCCTACGAATTCCATCTGCGGCTCTGGAAGAGCCGGATCCGCTTCAAGCCGATCCCCCTCCGCGCCGTCGCCACCGACCGCCTGCCCGGCGACGAAGCCCGCCGCTGGCCAGTCTGCCGCGCCGAACGCCTCGCCCGGCACCGTTATTTTTCCTTCGCCCGCGCGTGGCGCTGGGACGCCGCCGCCGCCCTCGGCTGCCTGCGGCCCGGCCGCCGCGGCTGAAGCGCCGCGGCCGCTGCGAAAATTGTGTCTCATTCCCCGCGGCCGAAACCGCGAATTGGCTGGCGGGGATTCCCCCGCCGAGGCTCCATGCTTTCGCCTCCTGCATGAAAATCGTCATCGTCGGCCTCGGCTACGTGGGCCTGCCCCTCGCGCTGCAATTTTGCCGCTCCGGCCTGCACGTCGTAGGACTCGACATCGACCCGGCCAAGATCGCCGCCCTGAACCGCGGCGAAAGCTACATCCGCCACATCCCCGGCGCCGCCGTCGCGGAACAGCGGCAATCCGGGCGCTTCGAAGCCACCGCGGATTTTTCAATCGTGAGCGAGGCCGACGCCGTCGTCATCTGCGTGCCGACGCCGCTCAACAAGAACCGCGAGCCCGACCTCACCTTCGTCCTCAACACCGGCCGCGCCCTCGCCCCGCACCTGCGCCGCGGCACGCTCGTCGCCCTCGAATCCACCAGCTATCCCGGCACCACCGACGGCGATCTCCGCGCCGTGCTCGAGGCCGGCTCCGGCCTGCGTGCCGGCACCGATTTCCACCTCGCGTTCTCCCCCGAGCGCGAAGATCCGGGCAACCCGCTCTCCGATGTCGCGACGCTGCCCAAGATCGTCGGCGGCTACACCCCCGCCTGTCTCGCCAAGGCCCTCGCCCTCTACGGCACCGCCGTCGAAAAACTCGTGCCCGTCTCCAGCTGCAAAGCCGCCGAAGCCGCCAAGCTGCTCGAAAACATTTTCCGCTCCGTCAACATCGCCTTGGTCAACGAACTCAAGGTCGTGTACGCCGCGATGGGCATCGATATTTGGGAAGTGATCGCCGCCGCCGCGACGAAGCCCTTCGGCTTCATGGCGTTTCACCCGGGCCCCGGCATCGGCGGCCACTGCATCCCCGTCGATCCATTCTACCTCACGTGGAAGGCGCGCGAATTCGGCCACAGCACGCGCTTCATCGAGCTCGCCGGCGAGATCAACGAAGGCATGCCCGCCCACGTCGTCCGCCGCACCGCCGAGGCCCTCAACGCCCGCCGCCGCGCCGTCAACGGCAGCCGCATCATCGTCGTCGGACTCGCCTACAAACCCGAAGTCGACGACATCCGCGAAACCCCGAGTTTCCACCTGATGAATCTCCTGCGCGCGCAGGGCGCCGACGTCGGCTACTACGATCCCTTCGTGCCCGTGATCCCGCCGACCCGCGAAAACGCCGCCTGGTCAGGCCTCCGCTCCGTTGCGTGGGAGGAAACGTCTTTCGCCGCCGCCGACGCCGTCATCGTCGCCACCGCGCACCGCAGCGTCGACTACCGCGCGTTGCTCGGCTGGTCCCGCTGCATCGTCGACACGCGCAACGCCCTCCGCACGCACCTCGGCGGCCAGGTACCCGCGGATCTCGCCGACCGCCTCTGGCTCGCATGAACGGCAGCGCGCCCACGGATCCCAAACGTCCGCGCGTCGCCGTCGTCGGCTGCGGCTATTGGGGCAAAAACCTCGTCCGCAACTTCCACGCCCTCGGCGCCCTCGCCGCGGTCGCCGACGGCACCGCTGCCGGCCGCGCCACCGCCGCGCAACTCGCCCCGGGCATCGAGGTCGTCGACGATCTCGCCCCGCTGCTCGGCCGCCCGGACCTCGACGCCATCGTCCTCGCCACGCCCGCCGCCACCCACGGTCCCCTCGGTCTGCGCGTCCTCGCCGCCGGCAAAGATCTGCTCGTCGAAAAACCCATGGCGCTGACGCTCGGCGAGGGCCGCGCCCTCGTCGCCGCCGCGACCGCCGGCGGCCGCATTCTGCAAGTCGGCCATCTGCTCGAGTACCATCCCGCGTTTCTCACATTGCGCGATTGGCTCGCCGCCGGCCGCCTCGGCCGCCTGCTCCGTGTCCACTCCCACCGCCTCGGCTTCGGCCAGGTCCGCACCGAGGAGGACGCGCTGTGGAGCCTCGCGCCGCACGATCTTTCCCTGGTGCTGCGCCTCACCGGGAAATTGCCGGAAGCGGTCTCGTGCCACGGTTCCTATTCTCTCGGTACGCCCCGCGCGGATACGGCCGTGACGATCCTGCACTTCGCCGGCGGCCCCGATGCCCACCTGCTCAGCAGCTGGCTCCACCCGGTGAAGGAACAGAAACTCGTCGTCACAGGCGACCGCGGCATGGCCGTCTTCGACGACGCGCTGCCGGACCACAAACTCGCCTTCTTCGACCAGCACGTCGCTTGGCCGGACGGCCGTCCCCACCTCCACCGCGGCGCCGCCCAGCCCGCCGAGCTCGCGCCCGCCGAACCGCTGCGGCTGCAATGCGCCGCCTTCCTCGAAGCCGTCGCTTCACGCCGTTCGCCGCTGGCCGACGGCGTCAGCGGCCTCCGCGTCGTCGCCGTGCTCGAAGCCTGCCGGCGTTCCCTCGAACTCGGCGGCCAGCGCGTTTCCGTCGAAGCTCCCTGACCATGGCCGCGCCCTACCAAGCCCACCCCTCCGCGATCATCGACACGCCCTGCACGATCGGCGCCGGCACGAAGATCTGGCATTTCTGCCACATCTGCGCCGACGCCGTCCTCGGCGAAAACTGCAACCTCGGCCAGAACGTCATGATCGCGTCCGGCGTCCGCCTCGGCCGCAACGTCAAGATCCAGAACAACGTCTCCGTCTACGCCGGCACGATCGTCGAGGACGATGTTTTCCTCGGCCCGTCCTGCGTCCTGACCAATGTCTCCAATCCGCGCGCCGCGATCAACCGCCGCTCCCTGTACGAGCCGACCCTGATCCGCCGCGGAGCCACCGTCGGCGCCAATGCCACCATCGTCTGCGGCGTCACCCTCGGCCGCCATTGCCTCATCGGCGCCGGCGCCGTCGTCACCCGCGACGTCCCCGACTACGGCCTCGTCACGGGCGTGCCCGGCCGCCGCCGCGGCTGGGTCAGCCGCCACGGCCACCCGCTGCGCAGCGCGCGCGACGGTGTCTTTACCTGCCCGGAAAGCCGCCTCCGCTACCGCGAAACCGCGCCCGGCGTCCTCCGCTGCCTCGACCTCGACGAAGACGCCCCGCTCCCCGCCGCCCTCGCCGTCGGCACCCAGCCGTATCGGAGTTTCCACGACGGCCTGCCCCACCCGTAAATCCAACTCCCGCCGCCCTCCTATTTCCGGTTTCCGGTCTCCGACTTCCGGTTTTCCCACCATGCCCGTCCCGCTCCTCGACCTGAACCGCCAGAACGCCGCCCTCCACGGCGAACTCACCGCCGCCTTCGAACGCGTGCTCCGTTCCGGCCACTTCATCCTCGGCAGCGAAGTCGAGGCCTTCGAGCGCGAGGCCGCCGCATTTCTCGGCACCCCGTACGCCATCGCGGTTTCCTCGGGCACCGACGCCCTGCTCGTCGCCCTCATGGCCCTCGACCTGCAGCCGGGCGACGAAGTCATCTGCCCGACCTTCACGTTCTTTGCCACCGCCGGCTGCATCGCGCGCGCGGGACTCGTGCCCGTCTTCGCCGACGTCCGCGCCGATACCTTCAACCTCGATGTCGACGACGTCGCCCGCCGCCTTACTCCGCGCACCAAGGCGATCATGCCCGTGCACCTCTTCGGCCAATCCGCCGACCTGGCGCCCCTGCTCGCCCTCGCGCAAACGCACGGCCTCGCCATCATCGAGGACGCCGCGCAATCCCTCGGCTCAAAGCACCACGGCCGCGCCTCCGGCACGATCGGCGACGCCGGCTGCTACAGTTTCTTTCCTTCCAAGAACCTCGGCGGTTTCGGTGACGGCGGCCTCGTCGCCACCCACCGATCCGACCTCGCGGAACGTATCCGTTTGCTCCGCACGCACGGCGCGAAACCCAAGTACTACCACGCCCGGATCGGCGGCAACTTCCGCCTCGATGCGCTGCAATGCGCCCTGCTCCGCGTGAAACTGCCGCACCTGCCCGCCTACTGCGCCGCGCGCCGGAGCCACGCCGAGTTTTACCGCTCCGCCCTCGCCGGCCTGCCCGGCCTCGAGCTGCCGGCCCCGGCCCCCGGCAACGAACATATCTGGAACCAGTTCACGCTGCGGATTCCGGGTCCGGGCCGCCGCGACGCGCTCAAGCAGCACCTCGCCGCCCACGGCATCGGCCACGAAATCTACTATCCGCTGCCGCTGCACCGGCAGGCCTGCTTCGCCCATCTCCCGCCGGTCAGCCTGCCCGTCGCGGAACTGCTCGCCAGCGAGGTGCTCAGCATTCCGGTCTTTCCGGAATTGACCGCGCCGGAACGCGATACCGTCGTCGCCGCGTTGCACGCTTTCGCCGCGCCCGCCGCGGGTTCGTGAGATGGAAGTTGCCGCCGCGGCTCCTTCGGTCGAACGGCAGCACAGCCACGCGCTGCTGACCACCGGGCTGTCGGTCGCCCTCGGCCTCGGGCTCAGCATCGTTGTCGCCCGCGCGCTCGGACCGGCCGGCAAGGGCCTGCTCGATGTCGCCTCCGCCACCATCGCCTTCGGCACCCTCGTCCTCGGCGCCTCGCTGAACGCCGGCATCACCCACTTGGTCGCCCGCCACGGCGCCACTCCCCCGCGCCTCGCCGCCGCGCTCGCCGGCTGGAGTCTCGCGGCCGCGGTCGCAACCTGGAGCCTGCTCGCCGGTTTCCCGGACACGGCAACCCGGCTCGGCTTCATCCCGGCGGAGAACCGGAGTTTCTGGACCGGCTTCATCGTCGTGAGCGTCGGCTGCGGCATCTGGGCCAGCGGCCTGCGCGGAATCTTGATCGGCCGCCAGGCGGTGGTCGCCGCCAACCGCATCGACCTCGGCATCAAGGCCGCACTCTTCGCCGCCTACGTCGGCCTCGCCTTCCTCGCCCCCACACCCGCTGCCCCGGCTTTCGCCCTCGCCGGCGCCGCGGCCGCCGTCCTGCTCGCCGCCGTCCTGCTCGCCGCGCCCGCCGGTCCCGTCGCAGCCATTCCCCGCTTCTGGTCCGCCCTGCTCGCGACCTCTCTCCCGCTCCACGGCACCAACATTTTGCACCTCGTGAACCAACGCGCGGATGTGTTCTTCGTGCAGGCCGGCCACGGCGCCGACGCCGTCGGCCTCTACACCCTCGCCGTCAGCCTCGCCCAGATCGTGCTCCTCGCTTCGTCGGCCTTGGCGGTTCCGCTGCTCCCGCAGGTCTCCGCCGCGGTCTCGGAAGCCGAGGCCGCGACGGCCGCGGCGCGGACTTGCCGGATCTTCGTGACGCTCGCGCTGACCGCCGGCGCCGGCCTCGCCGTCGTCGCTCCATGGGGTGTGCCCGCGGTCTTCGGCGGCGCTTTTTCCGGCAGCCTGCCGGCGCTGCTCGTGCTGCTGCCGGGCATGGTCGCCTTCGGCCTGACCAATTTGCTCATCGCCTACTTCGTCGGCACCGGCCGCCACCGCCTCAACCTCGGCATCGCCGTCGTCACGGTCGCGGTGACGCTGCTGGGCAACGCGTTCTTCACGCCGCGCTTCGGCGGCCTCGGCGCCGCCGGCGTCTCCACCGGCGCCTACCTGCTCGCCGGCGCCCTGTCCGTCGGCGCCTTTGCCCGCCGGGCCGACTTGCGCTGGTCCGCCGCCGTATGGCCCACGCGCGCGGATTGGCAGGACGCGGCGCGACTGGTAACCCGGTTCCGTTTCTGACGCCCGTGTCCCGTCCTCCCCGCATTCTCAGCCTCACCGCCGCCGATCTCGCGCGCGACCCGCGCGTGGCCCGGCAACGCGAGGTGCTGCGCAGTTGCGGCGAAACCTGGAGCGCCGGCCTCGCCGCACCGGGCGACGGCTCACCGTTCCTGCCCTTGCACCAGCGCGCCCGTACGCCGCTGCGCCGCGCCCGTTCCCTCTTGCAACTGCTCGCGCGGCGGCACGCGGCCTTCGCCGCCGACCGCTACGCGCTCGGGCCGGACGCCGCCCGCCTGCCCGCCTGGGACCTCGTCGTCGCCAACGACGTCGACATGCTGCCGCTCGCCTTCCGCACCGCCGGCCCCGGCGGCCGCGTGCTGCTCGACGCCCACGAATACGCCCCGCGCGAATTCGAGGACCGCCTGCATTGGCGCGTTTTGCACCAACCCCACAAGACCTGGCTTTGCGCGCACTATCTCCCGCAGGTCCGCGGTTTCATGACGGTCTGCGACGGCATCGCCGACGAATACGCCCGCGTCTTCCGCGTGCCCCGCCCCGTCGTCGTCCCGAACGCCCCGCCGCGGCAACCCGGCGCGCCGCGCCCGACCGCCCCGGACCGGATCCGGCTGATCCACCACGGGCTCGCCAGCCGCTCCCGCCGGATCGAGGGCATGATCGATCTGGTGCGGCACCTCGACGCCCGCTTCACACTCGATCTCATGCTCGTCGGTGCCGAACCAGGCTACCTCGACTGGCTGCGCGCCCGCGCCGCCTCCGAACCGCGCATCCGTTTCCGCGCCCCGGTGCCGACCGCGGAGATCGTCGCCGCGACCCGCGACTACGACATCGGCCTCTTTCTTTTGCCGCCGACCAATCTCAACTACCGGTTCGCGCTGCCGAACAAGTTTTTCGAATACGTGCAGGCCCGCCTCGCCGTGGCGATCGGGCCCTCCCCGGAAATGGCGCGCCTCGTGGATGCCCACGGTCTCGGCGTCGTCGCGCCCGATTTCGAACCCGCCGGACTCGCCCGCCTGCTCAACGCCCTCGATGCCCCCGCCCTCGACCGGCTCAAGGCCGCTTCCCACCGCGCCGCGGACCGGCTCTGCTGGGAAAACATCCGCCTGACGCTCCGCGATCTCGTCCAACAGGTCCTTCCGTCCCCATGTGCGGCATAACGGCCCTGTACGAACCGGGCGCGCCCGACTGGCTGCCGCCGGCGGTGCGGACCATGACGCGCCTCGTCCGCCACCGCGGCCCCGACGGCGAGGGCCTGGCGTATTTCCTTCCGGATACGACGGCCGCCGCCGTGCGCACCGACGAAACGCCGGCCGGCGTTCCGGGCGCGGACGCCGCCCGGCCGGGCGCGGTCCTCGGATTCGGCCACCGCCGGCTCGCCATTGTCGACCTCAGTCCCGCCGGCCACCAGCCCATGGCCGGACCGGCCGGCCGCTGCTGGATCACGTTCAACGGCGAGATCTACAACCACGTCGAGTTGCGCGCCGAGTTGGCCGCGCTCGGCCGCACCTTTGTCTCCGGCACCGATACCGAGGTGATTCTCGCGGCCTGGGAAACCTGGGGCGAAAGTTGCCTCGCGCGTTTCAACGGGATGTTCGCGTTCGTCCTCTTCGACCGCGCCCAGCGCCGGCTCTTCGCGGCCCGCGACCGCTTCGGCGTGAAGCCGCTCTACCTGTGGGCCACGCCGTCGGGCGGCCTCGCTCTCGCCTCTGAGATCAAACAATTCACCGCGCATCCCGGCTGGCGCGCACGGCTCGACGGCCAGCGCGCCTACGACTTCCTGAACTGGGGCATCATGGACCATACCGCCGGCACGCTCTTCGCCGGCGTGCGCCAACTCCGCGGCGGCGAGTTCCTTTCCGCCCCGCTGGCCGAGCTTCCCCGCACCGAGCCCCGGCGTTGGTACACGTTGCAGCCGGCGGAATTCACCGGCGATTTCTCCGCGGCCGGAGAGCGTTTCCGCGAGTTGCTCGACGACTCCGTGCGGCTCCGGCTGCGCGCCGATGTCCCCGTCGGCTCCTGCCTTTCCGGCGGTCTCGATTCCTCCGCCATCGTCTGCACGATGCGCGCCCAGCTCGGCGACCGCGCGGCCCAGCTGCAGAACACGTTCTCCGCCTACTCGGACGTCGCGCGCTTCGACGAACGCACCTACATCGAGGAAGTCGTCGCCGCCACCGGTGCCGGCAGCCACACCGTCATTCCCTCGCCGGATGTGCTGCTGGCGGAACTCGACGCGCTGACCTGGCACCAGGACGAACCGTTCGGCTCGACCAGCATCTTCGCGCAATGGTGCGTGTTCCGCCTCGCGCGCGCCCGGGGCGTCACCGTGATGCTCGACGGCCAGGGCGCGGACGAGGCGCTCGGCGGCTACCACGGCTACTTCGGCCCGCGCCTCGCCGGCCTCCTGCGCCAGGGCCGCTGGCTGCGGTTCCGGCGCGAAGCCGCGGCGATCCGCGAACTTCACGGCCAGTCGCGTGCCGCGCAGGCGAAATTGCTCGCGAACGAATTGCTCGGCGCCGGGCTCGCCGACCGCCTGCGCCGGTTGGCCGGCCGCACGGTCAACGCCCCCGATTTCCTCGACCTCCGCCGCCTCGACGCCGTGCCGGCCTCGCCGCATCTCGGTTCCGTCGACCTGCGCGATCCGGTCCGCTCCCTCGGCCGCGCGCAACTGACGGCGCTGAACCTGCCGATGCTCCTGCATTGGGAAGACCGCGATTCGATGGCGCACGGCATCGAGGCGCGGCTGCCGTTCCTCGACTACCGGCTCGTCGAGTGCTGCCTCGGGCTGCCGGAGGATTTCAAACTCAGCGACGGCTGGACCAAACGCGTGCTGCGCGAGGGCCTGCGCGGCCGGTTGCCGGAACGCGTGCGGCTCCGCCGCGACAAACTCGGTTTCGCCACCGCCGAGGAAGTCTGGCTGCGCGGGCCGCGGCGCGCGGAGTTTCTCGCCCTGTTCGACGACGCCGTCGCGGCCGCCGGCGGTATTCTCACCCCGGCCGCACGCGCCAAAGCCGACCGCATCCTCGCGGGGACGGAGCCCTTCGGTTTCTTCCTCTGGCGCTGCCTCAGTTTCGGGCGGTGGCTGCGGCGCTTCGACGTCGAGCTGCCCGCGGGAGGCGGCGCATGAGAATCGCCTACCTCGGCCAGATGGCCGACATCGCCACCGAGAACGGCATCTCGAAAAAAATCCGGCTGCAGGCGCTCGCCTGGATGGCGGCGGGCCACGAGGTGCGCTACTTCGCGCTCACGCCGACGGCGGCCGTGTGGCCCGGCTTCGCGCCGCTCGCGGCCGAGGTGCGCGTGCGCGGCGCCCCGCTGACCCGCGCCCTGCAGTCGCGGCGGCTCGCGGCGCAGATCCGCGCGTGGCGGCCGGACCTGATCTATTTCCGCTACGCGTACCACAGCCCCGGTTTCCCGGCGCTGTTCCGCGCCGTTCCGACCGTGGCGGAGATCAACTCCGACGACCTCACCGAATACCCGCTTACCCTCGCGCGCTGGAAATGCGTCTACCATCGCCTCACGCGCGGCCGCGTGCTGCGGGCGGCGGCGGGCTTTGTGCCCGTGACCCGCGAGCTCGGCCGGCGTTTCGCCGGCTTCGGCCATCCGACCGAGGTCATCGCCAACAGCATCGCGTTGGCGGATTTCACCGCCGCGCCCCCGCCGGCCGCCCCGCCGCGGCTCGTCTTCATCGGCAGCGCCGGCACGCCGTGGCACGGCTTGGAACGCGCCGCCGAAATCGCGGCGTTGCTGCCGGGCGTGACCGTCGACGTCGTCGGCTGCACCGCCGCGGATTGGTCCGGCGGGAATCCGCCGCCGAGCCTGCGGTTCCACGGCCAGCTCGGCCGCCGCGAGTACGAACCGCTCGTGCTCGGCGCCACCGCCGCCCTCGGCACCCTCGGCCTTTTCCGGAAACAGATGGACGAGGCCTGCCCGCTGAAGGTCCGCGAATACCTGGCGCTCGGCCTGCCGGTCATCGCCGGCTACGAGGACACGGATGTCCCGGCAAACGCAGATTACTTCCTGCGCCTGCCCAACGATGCCGCGCCGCTCGCACCGGAGCGCCCCCGCCTCGAGACCTTTCTCCGCCGCTGGCAAACCGCCCGCGTGCCCCGCGCCGCCGTGGCGCACCTCGACGTCGGCCCGAAGGAAACGCAGCGGCTCGCGTTCCTCGAACGGATCGTCCGCGAAACGCGAACCCGATGAATCGTCCCGCCGCCGCTTCGTCCGCCGGTCCCGCGGTCCCGCCGTTGGGCGGCGCGATCGTGACGTATTTTCCCGACGCCGATTTCGAAGCACGGCTGGCCGCGATCGCCCGCGAGACGGATGTGCTCGTCGTGGTGGACAACTCCGCCGACGCCGGCGTCGCCCGTCGCCTCGCCGCGCTGCGGACGCCCCGCCCGTTTCACCTTTTCACCAACGCCACGAACGTCGGCCTCGGCGCGGCGCTGAACCAAGCCTTCACCCGCCTCGTCGAGCTCGGTTGCCGCGGCGCCATTGCCTTCGATCAGGACAGCACGCCCGAACCCGGCTTCCGCGCCGCACTGCTGGCTTCCGTCGGAACCGGCACCGCCGCGGTCGGCGCCCATTGGTACGACGAGGCGCGCCCCGATCATGCCGCGCGGCACCTGCAACGCAGCCCCTGGCCCCTAGGGTTCCGCCGCACGGTCGCAGACCGCGACCTCGACGCCGTCACCTGCGTGATTACGTCCGGCACTTGGTTCGACCTCGCGGTGTGGCAAGAGCTGGGCGGTTTCGCCGCGGACCTGTTTCTCGACTTGGTCGACACCGAGTACTGCCTGCGCGCCCAAGCCGCGGGCCGGACGGTGCGTGTGAGCGCCGGCGCGCGCCTGCGGCATCGGCGCGGGCGGAAACAACCGGTGCGCCGCGCGGGCCGCACGTGGTGGCCGGCCTTCATGCCGGAGCGGCGCCTGTATTACCTGTTCCGCAATCGCGTGCTGGTCGGGGCGCGCCTGGGGTGGCGCCGCCCGGAGTGGTGCGCGTTCGAGGCGGTCTACAGTCTCAAGATTCTCGCGGAGATCCTCTTCCTTGAAGACCGGAAAATCGCCAAGTTGCACGCCTGCCTGCAGGGCACGTGGCACGGTGCGTTCGGCGTATCCGGTCCGGCCCGACACTGATCCCGATGTCCGATCCTTCCGCTGCTCCTTCCGGTCCCTCCCGCCTGCCGTCGCTGGCCGCCGGCGCCGCCGCGGTCGCCGCGGGCGCGTGGCTGGCGGCGCACGTCCCGCTCGGTTTGGATTTCACGGACGAGATGCAGTACTACGGCGAAATCGCCGGCCTCGTTCGGACCGGGAAGTTTTTCCAGGACGACCTCTTCGTGCAACAGCTCGGCTATCTGCTGGTGCTGCCGTTTTTCAAACTGCATCAGGCGCTTTTCCCCGATCTGGGCTACCTTGTGCTTTTCGGCCGCCTCGTACTGGTCGGCGCTTACGGCGCGGTCGGCTGTCTGGTGTGGCAGGCGGCCCGCCGCCGCGGCCTCGCGCTGCCTGCCCGCTGGGTCGGCGTCGCGGCCCTGCTCGCGTGGGTGCCGTTCCAGATCTTCGCGCTCGGCTACAACAGCATGGCCTACC
>JACCDS010611397.1_pt1 | contig 12690 bp, 7 predicted proteins | sample 7446441 | NCBI WGS metagenome assembly JACCDS01 (sample SAMN15323445, study PRJNA562643) | freshwater metagenome | isolation source: river surface water | place: USA:Blue River Watershed | collected 2017-08-17
AAGTAGCGGTTCAATCTTTGGTTCGCGACCCAGCAGCTCACGAACGAGACTCATCGAATCCTTTGAGCCACCTCTTGAGAGAAGACCCTCCGAGAACTTCCTGCCGTTCTCTCTAGTCAAGCCACCGCTTTCCTTGAACCAGTCAACAGACTCTGCATCGAGGATCTCTGACCAGATGTAGCCGTAGTAACCAGCCGAGTAGCCACCGGCAAAGATGTGTGCGAAGTAGTTTGTTCGGTATCGGGTGGGAACGGGGGAGTAGTCGAGACCATACTCCGCAATAGCAGCAGCCTCAAAGGCAGTCAAATCTTCCGGGGTGCTCTCTTGGGAGTGAAGAGCCAAGTCCAAGATTGCCGCCTGGAGATAGTGAGTGGTCTCGAAACCTTGGTTGAAGCCCTCGGCGGCGGTTAGTTTCTGTACCCAGTCAAGAGACAGCTTCTCGCCGGTCTTGTAATGCACTGCGTAGTTTTGAAGCACCTCAGGCCAGAGCATCCACATCTCGTTCACTTGAGATGGGAACTCGACAAAGTCGCGCTCTACTGAGGTGCCGGAGAATCTTGGGTAGTGGACGTTAGATAGCAATCCATGAAGGGTGTGTCCGAACTCGTGGAAGAGGGTGTTCACTTCATCCAGCGTCATCAACGCTGGATCACCATCAGCAGGCTTTGGAATGTTCATGTTGTTGACCACAACCGGTAGCTTGCCAAGCAATCGTGACTGGTCAACCAGGTTGTTCATCCATGCCCCACCGCGCTTGGAAGGTCTAGCAAATGGGTCGAAAAGGTAAAGGCCACACTTCGAGCCATCCTCGAAATCAACCTGGTAAATCCAGTTGTCTGGGTGGTAACCAACAAGGTCATCACGGCGAGTGAAGACCATGCCGAATAGCTTATTTGCGGCAAAGAAGACGCCGTCCTCAAGCACCTTTCTCACCTCGAAGTATGGCTTAAGAACACTGGTGTCGATGCTGTACTTCTTGGTTCTGAGCTGTTCGGTGTAGCGAGACCAGTCCCAGGCTTCGAGACTTCCTGTGGTTTCCTCATTCATCAGTTCCTGCAGCAAAGCACCCTCGCGTTCTGCGTTGGCTCGAGCTGCTGGAGCGATCTTGCGCAAAACGCTGTGAACGTTTGCCCCGCTACCCGCGGTTTGTTGAGCGGTTACGTAGTCAACGTAATTTGAATATCCAAAAAGCTTGGCCTTTTCTCTGCGAAGGTCAAGAAGCTGCTTCACCACATCTGAAGTGTCATTGGCGTTTTTTCTGCCACCCCTTGAAAGTGTTGCCTTGAGAATTTCTTCTCGCAGCGAGCGGTCCTCAAGATTCGCAAGCAGCGGGTGTCCGGAGTAGTTCAGTAGCGGAATGACATAGCCGTCGAGATTTCTTACTTCGGCAGCCTTCTTGCACGAAGCGATTTCAGCTTCACTGAGTCCCGCCAAACGAGAGGCGTCCGGTAGATGGATCGCGAGGTCATTGCTGTCAGCAAGGAGGCGCTTGTCAAACTCCGCCTCTAGCCCTGAAATCTTCTCGTTGATCTCGCCAACGCGCTTACGCTGCTCAGCTGTCAGTTCAGCGCCTGCAAACTTAAAGTCCTTCTGATACTTGGTTAGCAACCAATCGCTCTCGGCATCAAGACCCAGGCTGTCTCGTCTTGACACAAGTTCTTGAATTCGGGCGAAGAGTTCGGGGTTCAGCCTGATGGAGTCCATGTGAGCTGCCAGACGCGGCGCTATTTCAGCCTCAATTTCCTGAAGTGTCTCATTGGTGTCGCTCGAACTCTTGTTGTAGAAAACCATGAGCATTGAATTCAGCAGGTCACCAGAGCGTTCCATCGCGACTATGGTGTTCTCGAATGTCACATGTGGATCAGCGAGAATCGCCGCAATCTCCACGTTGTGCGACTGCACGGCATGTTCGAATGCTGGTAAGTAGTGCTCGTCCTTGAGCTTGGCAAAATCAGGAAGTTCGTATGGAAGGGTTGATCGGCTCAGTAGCGGATTAGTCATGTCACCAGCTTATTCGGCTGGTGCAAACTCAACTTTCCTAAGCTCAAGATCTCCGACGCTAATCGAAAGGTTTGCAATCTTTCCTACGGCCATCAGGTCTGCCTTCAGCTCGACTAGTTTCTCTGGTCCTGAAATCTCAGCAGTTGTGATCTCGGCCTTCATCGAAACCTTGGCATCTGACTTTGCTTTGCGGACCAAGATCAGTGCCTCGGATGCGAGGTTGTAAAGATCGGAATTGTCAAACTCGGCAAGTTCATCATCCTGCGGCCAAGTAGCAAGGTGGACGGATCCCTCTTGCCACCAGCTCCAAACTTCTTCAGTTGCGTATGGGATGAATGGGGCTAGAAGTCTGACTATTACCCCCAACGCTTTGCGTAGGGCCAGCACGGCTGAGCCGATCTGGGCCTGAGTGAAATCACCCTGTCCATATGCACGCTCTTTCACCAGCTCTACATAGTCGTCAGCAAAGGTCCAGAAGAATGTCTCAGTAGTCTCCAGGGCCTTGGTGTGGTCGTACTCATCAAAAGCTTTGGTTGCGATTGCAACCTGTTTTCTCAGCGATGCCAGCATGGCGCGATCAACCGGCTCGGAGATTTCCGTTACTCCAATAGGGAGATCGAAGGTGAGAGCGAATCGCGCTGCGTTGAGAACCTTGATTGCCAAACGGCGACCAATCTTCATTTGACCTTCGTCAAAAGCAGCATCGGTTCCAAGTCGAGCGGAAGCGGCCCAGTATCTAACTGCATCCGAACCGTGATTCTCCAAAAGCTCGTTAGGCACCACAACGTTGCCCTTGGACTTAGACATCTTCTTGCGGTCGGGATCGAGAATCCAACCAGAGATGGCGGCGTTCTTCCAAGGCAGCTTTCCGTGCTCCAGTTCGCTTCTTAGCTGAGTGGAGAACAGCCAAGTGCGGATGATGTCTTGTCCCTGGGGCCTGAGGTCAAAAGGAAAGACCTCTTTGAATAGCTCGGGATCGCTGATCCATCCACCTGCGAGCTGCGGGGTGAGAGAGGATGTAGCCCAGGTGTCCATGATGTCGTGTTCACCGATGAACCCACCCGGCATGCCACGCTGCGACTCCTGATAGCCCGCCGGCACGTCAGTCGATGGATCCACTGGCAAGGCTTCCAAGTCAGGGGTGATCACGTTGTCAAAATCAGGATTTCCATCCTGATCAAGTGGATACCAAACTGGGATTGGAACGCCGAAGTAGCGCTGGCGAGAAATTAGCCAGTCTCCGTTCAGGCCATTGATCCAGTTCTCTAGGCGAACCCTCATAAAGTCTGGGTGGAAACCAAGGTCTTTCCCTAGTGCAATCAGGCGGTCGGCCAGGTCTCTGTCCTTACCACCGTTTTTGATGTACCACTGTCTGGTGGAAACGATTTCCAGCGGCTTATCGCCCTTCTCGAAGAACTTGACTGGGTGAGTGATTGGTTTCGCTTCTCCAACCATTAGGCCGAGCTCTTGCAACTTGCCAACTATTAGTTCTTTAGCTGAGAAGACGGTCTTTCCCTTGAGTTCCTCGTAGAAGTCGCTCGCCGCTGAGTTTGCAATCACATCGGGAGCTTGAGAGATGATTCGACCGTCGAAACCGATGATCGCGCGGTTCGGTAGATCAAGCTCTCGCCACCAAATCACGTCGGTGACATCGCCGAAGGTACAGATCATGGCAATGCCAGACCCCTTGTCCTTCTGCGCTAGGCGATGAGCGACGATCGGAACCTCCACGCCAAAAATAGGCGTCTTCGCTTTTTGACCAAACAGTGGCTGGTAACGCTCGTCCTCCGGGTGAGCGACCAACGCAACGCAGGCTGGGATGAGCTCTGGTCTAGTGGTCTCAATGAAGATTGGACCGCTTGGTCCATCAAACTGAACCCTGTGGTAGGCACCTGGCTGCTCTCGATCCTCCAACTCGGCCTGGGCAACGGCCGTGCGGAAAGTGACATCCCAAAGGGTTGGTGCCATCGACTGATAGGCCTCGCCTCGGGAAAGATTGTTTAGAAATGCCTGCTGGGAGACCCGCTGGGCATCCTTAGAAATCGTGCGATAGGTCTTAGCCCAGTCAACGGATAGACCCAGGTTGCGCCATAGGTTTTCGAAGGCCTTTTCATCCTCTTCTGTGAGCTTTTCGCAAAGCTCGATGAAGTTGCGTCTCGAGATCGGAAGCTGATCCGCAGCTTTGGAGGATTTGTTGTCTCCACCTTCTTGCGGTGGGGTGAAGTCCTTTTGATATGGCAATGTCGGATCGCAGCGAACCCCGTAGTAGTTCTGTACTCGACGCTCTGTTGGAAGACCGTTGTCATCCCAACCCATCGGGTAGAAAACCTTGTATCCGCACATGCGCTTATAGCGAGCTACAACATCGGTGTGGGTGTAGGAGAAAACGTGCCCAACGTGCAATGAACCCGATGCGGTTGGTGGGGGAGTGTCAATCGAATAGACCTCTCCAGTGCCCTGATAGCGGTAGGTGCCGCTCTGTTCCCAGGTTGGAACCCACTTAGCCTCGAGGCCATCAACCGTTGCCTTCTCAGGTACGTTGGCCAAGCGATATGGGTCAGGCAGATTTGCTGTCAATTGGAATACTCCGAGGTTCAAAACTTCTCTAGGTTAACATTGTTAAGTTCTAGAACCCATCGAAAGCAAAGATGTATCCAAAGCACAGGCCCAACGCTGCCGGCGTAACACCATCTCCCTTCTTCCCAGATGTGGAGAAAGAGGTGCTGGCGCACTGGGCACAAGATGGCACATTTCAGGAGTCCATCGATCAGCGAGTAGCTTCTGGCGCGGATGAGTTTGTCTTCTACGATGGCCCACCATTCGCTAATGGATTACCTCATTACGGTCATCTACTCACTGGATACACCAAAGACCTAATCCCGCGTTACCAAACCATGCGCGGCAAGCGCGTGGAGCGCCGATTTGGGTGGGATACCCATGGTCTACCCGCTGAGGTTGAGGCCGAGAGGCTGCTAGGTATTTCCGGGCGTCCGGAGATCGAGAAATTCGGTGTTGCCAAGTTCAATGAGTTTTGTAAGACCAGCGTCCTGAAATATACGCAGGATTGGCGCACCTACGTAACTCGCCAGGCTCGCTGGGTTGACTTCGACAACGATTACAAAACCCTCGATTTGAACTACACCGAGAGCGTGCTCTGGGCCTTTAAGCAGCTGCACAACAAGGGTTTGATCTACGAGGGCTTTAAGGTGCTGGCCTATTGCTGGCGCTGCGAAACTCCGCTTTCAAACCATGAGCTTCGTATGGATGACGAGGTTTATCGCTCCAGGCAAGACCAGTCTGTGACGGTCGCATTTCCGCTTATCGCGCCGGGAACTGACCTCGATGGCGTAAAGATGCTGGCCTGGACCACAACTCCTTGGACGCTGCCAACTAACTTCGCTCTTGCTGTCGGGCCTGAGATTGAGTATTCGGTAGTCAAAACTGAGACCGGTTCGTACCTACTCGCCAGCTCCCAGCTTGGTAGCTATGCCAAGGACCTGGGTTTCGAAAGCGCTGAGATTGCCATCAGTGCCGTCAGCAAGACCTATCTCGGACACGAGTTGGCTGGCATTCGATACGAACGCCTATTTGATTTCTATGCCGACCAAGAGAAGTTTGATGTCCAAAACGCTTGGCAGGTACTGGTCGGTGATTATGTTGCCGATAACGAGGGAACAGGAATTGTTCACCAAGCGCCTGCCTATGGTGAAGATGACCAGAACCTATGCAATGCGGCCGGAATCCCGACCTATGTATCAATCAACGAGCGCGGTCAGTATCTTTCAACGATCGCGCCGTATGAAGGGATGCATGTTTTTGATGCAAACAAGGTGATTACGCAGGATCTGAAGGCGATGGGCAAGCTCCTTCGCCAGCAGTCCTATGAGCACTCTTACCCGCACTGTTACCGATGCAAGAACCCACTGATTTATAAGGCGGTTAGCTCGTGGTTTGTTGAGACCACCAAGCTTCGCGACCGCATGCTGGAGCTTAACCAGGAAATCAACTGGGTCCCAGAGCACACCAAGAACGGTAGCTTCGGCAAGTGGTTGGAAAACGTTCGCGACTGGGCAATCTCCAGAAACCGATTCTGGGGGGCACCGATTCCAGTCTGGAAGAGCGATGACCCAAACTATCCACGCATTGATGTTTACGGATCGCTCGATGAGCTAGAACAAGACTTTGGGGTGCGGCCAAGCGATTTCCACCGCCCCGAGATTGATCAGCTTGTTCGACCAAACCCAGATGATCCAACTGGAAAGTCGATGATGCGACGAGTCCCAGAGGTTCTTGACTGCTGGTTCGAATCAGGTTCCATGCCATTTGCTCAGGTGCACTACCCGTTTGAGAATCGCGACTGGTTCGATTCTCATTTCCCAGGTGATTTCATCGTCGAGTATGTGGGTCAGACCCGAGGCTGGTTCTATACGCTTCACGTGCTTTCAACGGCACTATTTGACCGTCCAGCATTCAAGAATGCTGTCAGCCACGGCATCGTGCTGGGTAACGATGGGCAAAAGATGTCAAAGTCCTTGCGCAACTACCCGGATGTAAACGAGGTCTTCGATCGCGATGGCTCAGATGCGATGCGTTGGTTCTTGCTTTCCAGCACCATCCTCCGAGGTGGCAATCTATCCGTCACGGAGCAGGGTATACGTGAGGGTGTGCGCCAAGCGCTACTGCCACTGTGGAACAGCTACTACTTCTTCACGCTTTATGCGAATGCATCAAACTATGTCGCTAGCCCATCGCACAGCTCCCAGCAGCTGCTCGATCGCTACATTCTCTCGAAGACAGCTGACCTGATTCGAGACCTGGAGCGGGACCTGGATGCCTTCGATAGTTACAGCGCATCTGCAAAGGTGCGCGATTTCGCAGAGATTCTCACCAACTGGTACATCCGTCGATCCAGAGATCGCTTCTGGGAGGGTGACAAAGACGCCTTCGACACCCTCTACACCGTTCTAGAGGCCGTGCTCAGGGCAGCTGCACCACTGCTGCCACTGATTTCGGAGGAGATGTGGCGAGGCTTGACCGGCGGCAGAAGTGTTCATCTCGAGATGTGGCCTGACGCCTCGGAGTTCCCTTCGGATGCTGACCTAGTCTCCGACATGGACACCATTCGCGAGGCAGCATCCGTGGGCCAAGCATTGCGAAAAGCCGCCGGATTGCGAGTGCGACTACCGCTTGCGAACCTAACCATCGCGTCAAATTCGAGCGGCCTAGCACAGTATGCCGAGCTGATTGCTGATGAGTTGAACGTCAAGGCGGTTGAGGTTGTTGCGGCTAACGATGAAATCGCAGCACGATTTGGAATCAGCAAGTCGTTGACTGTAAACGCCAGGGCACTGGGTCCTCGAGTCGGGGGTGATGTTCAGCGAATTATCCGCGAGGCAAAAGCTGGAAACTGGCAGCTAGTCGGCGAGCAGGTTGTTGTCGATGGCACTGAGCTATTCGATGGGGAATACGAACTCACTATGACGGCCTCGTCCGATAACCCTGACTCCAAGGTTGGCATCACATCGTTTGGTTTCGTACTGCTGGACACAAAGGTGACTGCAGAACTTGAGCGTGAGGGTGCTGCGCGCGACGTAGTTCGCCACATTCAGCAGGCTCGTAAAGATGCTGGGCTGGATGTTTCAGATCGAATTGCGCTGAAGATTTCTGTTGACGTGGCAAGCATGGAGGCAATCGCCGAGCACCAGAAGTTCATTTCAGATGAGGTACTTGCGCTCGAGTTTGAATTCTCCGAGGGAGCCGGCGAGCTGTCGATAGGCGAGAGCGGAACGCTCGGAATCGAGCTTCGCAAAATTGGCTAGCGACTACAGCCAACAGATGCGCCACGTTCTTGATGAGCTCTACGGCCGTCAGCCCGAGAACCAAGTGAGACCCAGGCTGGAACCTACCCGTCGCGCTGCCCAGTTACTAGGCGATCCGCAGCGCAATTACGGAATCATCCACATCACTGGCACGAATGGAAAGACCTCAACTGCCCGAATCATCGAGCGAATTTTGCGCGAGCATGGCCTAAGAACCGGAAGGCTAACCTCCCCGCACCTGGTTCACTTCAATGAGCGAATCGCCCTGGATGGCGAACCGGTTAGCGATGAAGTGTTTGTTGAGACCTATAACGAGTCCAAGCCACTTCTTGATCTACTTGACGGTCAGCTGATTGCGGAGGGTGAGCAGCGGCTTACGTTCTTCGAGGCCATGACGGTGCTGGCGTTTCAGGTATTCTCCGATGCCCCCATCGATGTCCTGGTGCTTGAGGTTGGCATGGGTGGCGAGTGGGACTCGACCAATGTCGCCGATGCCGATGTTGCGGTCTTCACGCCCATAGATCTAGATCACCAAAAGTCGCTTGGCGAAACAGTCGCTGAGATAGCACAAACCAAAGCCGGGATAATCAAGCCAAACTCCGTTGTTGTTAGCTCAAAGCAGAGTCAAGAGGCAGAAGAGGTGCTTCGAGAGCGAGCCGAAGTGGTTTTCTCCGGCCAGGATTTCGGGGTATCTGACATCAGTGTCGATGGCTATGGGATTAGGTTCTCCGTTCAGGGGCTGGCAGGCGAATACCCACATGTTTGGATGCCGATGCTTGGTGAGCACCAGGCGGAGAACGCAGCGACCGCTATCGCCGCGGTTGAGATGTTTCTAGGAGGCGGGAAGCGTGCCATAGCGGATGAGGTGCTGCGCCAGGCTTTGGCAGACGCAGTGTCACCAGGACGCCTGCACATAATCGAGAAAGAGCCGCTGATTATCCTCGATGGTGCTCACAACCCCCATGGCATTAGATCGCTGCGACAGGCTCTCGGACTTCACTTCCCTGGTCGTGAGCTAGTGGGAGTAGTTGCCACCCTGGCCGACAAAGACTGGCACCAGAGCGCACAGGAGCTGGCGCAAACCTTCAATAAGTTGATCATTACCCAGGCACCGGGTCCGAGGGGGCTTAGTGCGGCGGAGTTTGCCACCGCGTTTGAAGACCTGGATGCCGAGGTTATCGCAATAGAGCCCGATCCGAGCGTTGCGCTCGAGCTCCTGCGCGGAGCCATGGAGCAAGATTCCGTTGGAGTTATCACCGGCTCGCTCTACATGGTGGGAGAGGTGCTCTCGGCAGTGCGAGAGAATAGTGAAGATGAATAAGCCAAAATCCACCAGACGCGCTCTCAGCGCGATCGTGCTTAGTTTTGAATCTGTAGTGGTTTTCTTCGCAACACTTACTGCTTTTGGTCTAAGGATCGGGCCAGTTGAGTGGGTTTGGGGGATTGGCCTTACGGTGTCGATACTGATGATCCTCACCCCTGCAATTCTTGGAAAGCCAGGCGGTTATGCGATTGGGTGGGTGCTGCAAGCGGCCTTGTTGGTAAGCGGGTTCTGGCTCTGGGGGATGTTCGTCATTGGCAGCATTCTGGTTGGGATGTGGATTTGGGCTCAGATTGCCGGCGGGACCGTGGATCGAGCTCGGACTAACTATCTGAAATTGAAGGAGCAAAATGACTGAGTCAACTTTGGTTTTGATTAAGCCAGATGGCGTGAAGAGAAACCTAATTGGCGAGATCATTCGTCGATGTGAGCAAAAAGGCTACGTCGTAGCGGAGCTAAAAAAGATCGCTCCGTCCAGAGAGTTGCTCGCTCAGCACTATGTCGAACACGAGGGCAAGGTGTTTTATGAGCCTTTGATGGAGTTCATGCTCTCCGGTGAAATCGTTGCAATCCGCCTCGAGGGTAATCGAGTGATCGAAGGCTTCAGGGTGCTTGCCGGCCCGACCGATCCGACCACTGCCGCCCCTGGGACAATTAGGGGAGACTTGGGTAGAGACTGGGGCACAAAGGTAGTCCAGAACCTAGTTCACGGTTCAGATTCAGCCGAGTCGGCTGCTAGAGAGCTAGCGCTCTGGTTCTAGAACAAGCTTGGCCAGTAGTCCCAGAACTGAATCAGAATCGGGATTATCAAGGCTAGGTAGGTCAAGACCACAATCACCCAGGCCCACTCAAACATGACTGTGCCAACCGGCTTGGCCTTTTCTCCGAACACGCCTTCCTTGAGTGCGAAGCCCAGAGAAGCCCAGAACAGCGGGATGGTAGCGCTCCAGGCAACCATGCAGTAAATGCAGAGTGCTCCAATTTCGTAAACGCTTTGGCTGAATAGCCAGACCACGAAGACCATGGCCAGTAGGTGGCCGGCCACAAATAGTTGCCAGAACCAGGGCTTGAATCGCGCTCCAGCCAAGATGGCAAATCCGACAACAACTGGAGCAAAGAAAGCCGCTAGACCAATCAGCGGATTTGGGAAACCAAACAGCGCAGCCTGCTCGCTGAGCATCACCGACTTGCAGCTAATGAAGGGGGAGATGTCGCAGGAGGTCATGGCGGCAGGATCAGAGGCCACCTTGATTCGCTCAAGAGTAAGTCCGAAGCTTGCAATCCAACCGAGGATTCCAAAGCCAATTAGTGAAAAAGGAAACAGCACCAGCTGATTATCGCATTTTGATAACAGCCGTGTCATACTTCTACGTAGATGCGAACACACTTGCATCAAAGGTTTTGGAGTCAATGACTCCACTCATACAAAGGATTAGATTCAGGTTGCGGCTTGAATCACGACATAAAGACACTGCGGGTGTGTACCAGTGCATTAGGTAAAAAGTGCCGAAGAAAAAAGAAGAACCGGCAAAGCCGGCAGCAATCCAACTAATTTTCCAAGCCCCGGATTTGCCAACTCCAAAGGTCAATCCGCGATCGGGCAAGCTAGCGGTCGAGGAAGAGGCACCAGCTCCTAAGAAGGAGCGAGTGGTCAAGGAGAAGGCTCCCAAAGAGAAGCCGCAGCGCGAGAAGCCAGAGCCCGAAGAGAAGGACTCCGGATCCACCCGGGTTGATGCAAAGCGTTCTCGTCGTCGCGACACCAGAGATAACTCTCGTCGCAGGTCCTCTGTTACTGAGAGTGAATTCCTCGCTAGGCGCGAATCAGTAGAGCGCACCATGGTGGTTCGCGACAAAGACGGTCGAATTCAGATCGGTGTCCTAGAAGATGGATTGCTGGTTGAACACTATGTAGCACAGTCGCAGGGCGGCTCCCTAATTGGAAACGTGTATCTGGGCAAGGTTCAGAACGTGCTTCCCTCTATGGAGGCGGCATTCGTAGACATCGGCAAGGGCAGAAATGCCGTGCTCTACTCAGGTGAGGTTGACTGGGAGGCTGCCGAGACTGGAAATCAGCCAAGAAGAATTGAACTTGCCCTGAAATCTGGAGATCAGGTCTTGGTGCAGGTCACCAAGGATCCGGTTGGGCAAAAGGGTGCCCGACTGACCTCGCAGGTTTCCCTCCCTGGTCGCTTCCTGGTCTATGTCCCCGGCGGAAACATGTCGGGTATTTCCAGAAAGCTCCCTGAATCTGAGCGTCAACGCCTGAAGCAGATTCTCAAAACCGCGCTTCCAGAGGATGCTGGCGTAATCGTTAGAACTGCCGCCGAGGGAGCCACTGAGGAGCAGTTGATCCACGATGTTGAGCGACTTAAAACCCAGTGGGAAACCATTTCAGAGAAGGCCAAGGGTAAAGCACCCGCGCTATTGCACTCAGAACCAGACTTGCTAGTCAAGATCATCCGAGACGTATTCAACGAGGACTTCCAGTCTCTCGTGGTCTCCGGTGAAACCGCCATGGTCACCATTCGGGAATACCTAGAGTCAGTAGCTCCGGATTTGGTGGAGCGCCTCAGCGCCTACACACTTTCCGAAGATGTTTTTGACCACTATCGTCTCGGCGATCAGATTGCCAAGGCTCTAGAGCGCAAGGTATACCTCCCATCTGGAGGATCCTTGGTAATAGACCGCACAGAAGCAATGACGGTGGTGGATGTTAACACAGGAAAGTTCATCGGTTCAGGCGGAAACCTCGAGGAAACCGTCACCAAGAACAACCTGGAGGCGGCTGAGGAATTGGTTCGCCAGCTGAGACTGCGCGACATTGGTGGCATTGTGGTCGTTGACTTCATCGACATGATCCAGGAATCGAACCAAGAGATGGTTCGGCGCAGGCTGCTTGAGTGTCTTTCCCGAGATCGCACAAAGAACCAGGTCAGTGAGATTACCTCGCTCGGTCTGGTGCAGATGACCCGCAAGAAGATTGGCGTCGGGCTTTTGGAGACCTTCGGTGAGACCTGTGAGTGCTGCGGCGGTCGTGGCCTTGTCGTTCACGACGAACCTCGTTTCAAGATGCCTGAGGAGAATAAGTCTCAGAAGCAGTCCAAGAAGAAGAAGGACAAGCCAGAGGTTGTCAAGAAAGTTGTGACTCCAGAGCAGGCTGATGCCTTCAAGAATGTCGTCAACAAGATTGCTCAGGCGGCAGTGGCCGAGGAGGAGCCAAAGGCAAAAGAGCCCGAGGGGAAGACCGAACTGTTAAACATGGTGCTGGATTCGTTGCCAGAACCTGAAGCCAAGGCAAAACCTCGCCGCCGCCGGGTTAGCGCCAAGGCAACCAACACCGCAACAGACTCGGCAGAATAATCTGCTTGGTGGTTGACCTAGGCATCGGTTTTTACTAAACTAGGGCGCTGTTGCTCGAGGGATTCCCTCAATGAGCTCAATCCGAAGAAAAGATAGGTTTTCACGTGGTTTACGCAATTGTTCGCGCTGGTGGTCGCCAGGAGAAGGTTTCTGTTGGAACCATCGTGACCATGAACCGTATCGCAGCGA
>JACCDS010588233.1_pt1 | contig 12685 bp, 9 predicted proteins | sample 7446441 | NCBI WGS metagenome assembly JACCDS01 (sample SAMN15323445, study PRJNA562643) | freshwater metagenome | isolation source: river surface water | place: USA:Blue River Watershed | collected 2017-08-17
ATCGACTTCGCGCGCAAGGAACTGGCGGGCAGCGCGTACGTGGCGGTCGTGGCCGACGCGCTGGTGGACGTCGCCGGGGCGACGCCCTCGCAGCGGCTGGAACAGGCCGCCGCCCTGCATGACGCGACGATGCGCAGCGCCGAGGCTTCCGGACTGCTGACGGCCGCGCTGCGCAGCCGGCTGGAGTCGCAGGCCGAACCTTGGTCGGGCCTGCCCGCGCCGTCGGCCGGGCAGACGCTGACGCTCGGACGCGACCTGCTGACGCGGCTGGGCAACCAGTCCAACCTGATCCTCGACCCGGACCTGGACAGCTACTACACGATGTCGATCGTGGTGCTGCGCCTGCCCGAACTCCTTGAAGTGGTGCATGGCATCACCGAGCCGCCCCCTTCTGGACGCGGGGTGGATCTGCTGAGCACCTATCTGGTGCTTGAAGGCCGTCTGGACGCCGTGCGCAAGGGCCTGCGCAGCGACCACGACGAGGCCTACGCGGCCGGCACCGAACAGCTCGTGCACGACCTGCGCCCGGTGCATCTGGCGCTCGAAGGACGCATCGAGGAATTCCGCGTGCAGGCGCGCGCCTGGGTCGATGCCGGCATGGCGGGCTCGGGCCGTGCGGCGATGCTGAACGCGCGCGACAACCTGCTGCAGGCGCTGGACCTCGCCTGGCAGAACGACCTGGCCGCCCTGGACGGCCTGCTGCAACGGCGCATCGACGCGCTGTTCGGCCGCATGTGGCTGCACCTGGGCACCGCCGTGTTCCTGCTGCTGTGCATCTTCGGCGTGGTCAGCTTCGTGGCCGGTCAGATCTCGCGACCGCTGCGCCGCCTGTCGGACCTGGCCGACGACGTGCGCCGCACCGGCGCGCTCGACGGCCGCGTGCACTGGCAGAGCCATGACGAGATCGGCCGGCTGATCGATGCCTTCCACGACATGCTCGGCCAGCTCGACACCGAGCGCGAGCGCCAGAAGGAAGCCGCCGCCCGCGAACGCGCCGCCGCCGCCCAGCGCAGCCTCTTGGAGACCCTGCCGGTGGCCCTGCTGGTGACGGCGGTGCCCGGCCACGAGGTGCTGCACGCCAACACCCCCGCGCGGGCCTGGATCGGCGAGCGCGACGACGACCCCTGGGCCCGCTGCATGGACGCCGCGCTGCGCGCGCGCTTCTTCCAGGTCCTGCATGACCGCGATGCGGTCGACGAGTTCGAGGTCCACTGGCGTGGCCCGCAGGACGCCGCCTGGGCGGTGCTGTCGGCCCGTCGCATGACCTTCCAGGGCCGCGACGCGGTGCTGACCGCGCTGGCGCCGATCAACCACCTCAAGCAGCTCGAACAGCGGCTGGAGCTGTGGGCCAAGGTGTTCGAGACCTCGGGCGAGGGCATCTTCATCGTCGACGCGCAACGCCAGCGCCTGCTGACGGCCAACCGCGCGCTGACCCACGCGACCGGCCATGACCTGGTCGACCTGATCGGCAGCGATCCGGCCGAGCTGCTCGGCGGCGACGGCGCCGCGCACGTCTGGCAGGCGGTTGCCGACGGCCTGCGCCAGCGCGGCAGCTGGCAGGGCGAGCTGCGCCTGGCGCGGCGCGACGGCGGCGCCTACCCCGCCTGGCTGATCGCCAGCTCGGTGCGCGACCGCGCCGGTGCGGTGTCGCACTGGGTCTGCACGACCATCGACATCAGCGACCGCAAGGAGAGCGAGCGCCGCATCCGCTTCCTGGCCGAACACGACGTGCTGACCGAACTGCCCAACCGCGCGCTGTGCCGCGAGCGCCTGCGCCTGGCCATCCAGCAGGCCGGCCGCAGCGGCCGCAAGGTGGGCGTGCTGTTCATCGACCTGGACCGCTTCAAGAACATCAACGACTCGCTGGGCCACCACATGGGCGACGGCCTGCTGCGCTCGGTGGCGCAGCGCCTGACCGAGGCGGTGCGCGCGGGCGACACCGTCAGCCGGCTGGGCGGCGACGAGTTCGTGGTGGTGCTCAACGGCGTGGTCGACATCGAGGAGCTGGCCCACGTCGTCGAACAGCGCCTGATCCCGCTGGTGCGGCGTCCGCATGCGGTGCAGGGCGCGGAGATCCATGTCTCATGCAGCGTGGGCGTGTCGGTCTTTCCCGATGACGGCAACGACCTTGACGAGCTGATGCGGCTGGCCGACGTGGCGATGTACCAGGCCAAGGCGCAGGGCCGCGACAGCGCGCACTTCTACACCCCCGAGCTCAACCTGCGGGCCCAGCAGCGCGCCCTGATCGAGACCCAGCTGCGCCATGCCGTGCAGGCTCACGAGCTGAGCCTGCACTACCAGCCGCGCATGGCGGTGGATGCTGCGGGTGCTGGCTGCGTGAGTGGCGTCAGCGGCATGGAGGCGCTGCTGCGCTGGCACAACCCGGTGCTCGGTCAGGTCGGGCCTGACCGCTTCGTGCCGATTGCCGAGGAGACCGGCCTGATCGTGGAGATCGGCAACTGGGTCATCGAGACCGCCTGCGCGCAGATCGCGTCGTGGCGGGCGGCCGGCGTGCCGGGGCTGGTCGATGCGACGCCGCTTTCCGTGTCGATCAACCTGTCGGCCGTGCAGCTCGGTGCGCCCGACCTGATCGAGCGCCTGAAGGAAAGCCTGCACCGCCACGCCATCCCGGCCGGTCAGCTGGAGATCGAGATCACCGAGTCCACGCTGATGGACCGCGTCGACGCCCACCTGCGCACGCTGCACGCGATCCGCGCGCTGGGCGTGCGGCTGGCGATCGACGACTTCGGCACCGGCTATTCGAGCCTGAACTACCTCAACCGCTTCCCGATCGACCTGCTCAAGATCGACCGCAGCTTCGTGCGCGACATGCTCGACGACCCGCGCGACCTGGCCATCGTCAAGGCCATCATCGGCCTGGGCCACACGCTCGGCTTGCGCGTGGTGGCCGAGGGTGTCGAAGGCGAGATGGAAGCCCAGGCCCTGCGCGCGGCCGGCTGCGACGAGCTGCAGGGCTACCACTACGCCCGACCGATGCCGGCCGATGCGCTGGTGGCGTGGCTGACGGCGTCCTTGGCGGCGCCCCCTGAAGCGACCCTTGAAGCGACCCTGGAGACTCAGCGAACCAGGTGAAGCGTCGTCGTGGGCGCACCCGCGACCTCTGCGACACCTGCGAGCCCTGCGAGCCCCGCCTCATCCGCCTGATCCGCGAACTGGCTCGCGATGTCGCGGAAGACGTGGTTGATGCGCACGAACACGTCGATCACCGCCGGGTCGAAGTGCGAGCCGCTGCCCTGCACGACCAGGGTGCTGGCGGCCTCGTGGCTCATCGCTTCCTTGTAGACGCGGCGGCTGATCAGCGCGTCGTAGACGTCGGCCACCGCCATGAGCCGGGCCGACAGCGGGATGTCCTCGCCGCTCAGGCCATGCGGGTAGCCTGAGCCGTCCCACTTCTCCTGATGCGACAGCGCGATCTCCTTGGCGTAGCGCAGGAAGGGCGCGGGCTTGCCCAGGCGACGTTCGGCGCTGCACAGCGCGTCGTGGCCCAGCGTGGTGTGGGTCTTCATGATCTCGAACTCGGCGTGCGTGAGCTTGCCGGGCTTGAGCAGGATCGCATCGGGGATGCCGACCTTGCCGATGTCATGCAGCGGCGCGGACTTGTAGAGCAGCTCGATGGTCGCGCGGTCCAGCTGCTCGGCATGGCGCGGGTTCTCGGCCAGCACCTCGGCCAGCGCGCGCACGTAGCGCTGGGTGCGCAGAATGTGGTTGCCGGTCTCGTTGTCGCGGGCCTCGGCCAGGGCGGCCAGCAGGTTGATGGTGACGTCCTGGGTGTCGAGGATCTCGCCGATGCGCCGCTGCACCTGCGATTCCAGGTCGTTCGAATGGGCCTTGAGCGCATCGGCGGTCGACTTGAGCTGCAGGTGGGTGCGCACCCGCGCCCGCAGCAGCGCCGGCACGATGGGCTTGGCGATGTAGTCGACGGCACCAAGGTCCAGGCCGCGGGCCTCGTCGTCGATGTCGTCCAGCGCGGTCAGGAAGATCACCGGCACCTCGCTGAGCTTCGGGTCGGCCTTCAGGCGCCGGCAGACCTCGTAGCCGTCGAGATCGGGCATCAGGATGTCGAGCAGCACGAGGTCGGGCGGCTCGGCCCGGACCAGCTCCAGCGCACGCGCGCCGGTGGGTGCCACCCGCACGCGGTGACTGCCGCGCAGCAGCTCGCCGATCAGCGTCAGCACGGGCGGGCTGTCATCGACCACGAGCACGGTCGGCATGGCGTCGCGGGGATTCGGGTTCAGTCTCATGCCAGGGCTCCGTTCAGGCCGGTTCAAGTGGGTTCGGGTGCGCGGTCAACCGCGCCTGCCGTGGCGTCCAGCAGCGCCAGCGCTGCCGGAAAGTCGCAACGTCGCAGGTGTTCGATCAGCAGCTCGGCGCGCTGCGCATGGCGGCGCCTGAGCGAGGCGCGGTGACCTTGCGCCAGCCGATGGGCGCGCGGGTCGTCGTCGGAGGCGAGCCGGCGCAGCAGGGCATCGATGCGGCGGTCGCGGGCCTCGTGCAAGGCGGCCGATCCGGCGCGGGGTGGTGGTGTGGCATCGGGCGTGGTCGCATGGATGCGGGCCAGTTCGGCCTGCAGGTCGGCGCTCAGCCTCGCCAGGTCGGCAGCGTCGACGTGTCCGTGCCTGCAGGTGTTTTCGACCCGCCGGGCCGATGCTTGAAGACTTTCGGCGCCGATCTGTCCGGCCAGCCCGCGCAGCGTGTGGGCGATGCGTTCGGCCAGCACCCAATCGCCCGCCTGCACGGCCTGCGCACAGCGCCGGTCGGCGTCGTGCTGATCGTCGGCGAAGGCCTGCCGCAGCTCGTCCTCGCGGAGACCTTTTCGCGTCAGGCGCCGAACCGGGGCACCGGGTGGACCGCCGGCGGGTGCCGGTCCCGTCAGGGTCAGGTATTGCGCCAGCACCCGCAGCAGCTGCTCGGGCTCGACGGGCTTGGCCAGGAAGTCGTCCATGCCGGCCTGCGCGCAGCGGGCCCGGTCCTCGGGCTGCGTGTTGGCTGTCATCGCGACGATGGGCAGGCGCGCATGGGCCGGATCGGCGCGCAGCAGCCGGGTGACTTCCAGACCGTTCATGCCGGGCATCTGCATGTCCATCAGCACGAGGTCATGGCGATGCTGGCTCGCCAGCGCGAGGGCCGCCGGGCCGTCGTCGGCGACGTCGATGGTGACGCCCGTCTCCGAGAGCAGGCCGATGGCCACGCGCTGGTTGAGCAGGTTGTCCTCGACCAGCAGGATGCGCCGGCCGTGCAGGTCGATGACGTCGGATTCGCGCTCGCGCCTGACCGGCGGGCCGTGCAGGCGCGTCTGCGGCAGATCGAGCGTGATGTCGGCCCAGAACGTGGAGCCCGCACCCGGCTGGCTGATCACGCCGGCGTCGCCGTCCATCAGCCGGGCCAGCTCGCGCGTGATCGACAGGCCCAGTCCGGTGCCGCCCGGGCGGATGCCGCCGGACGGGCCGGCCTGCTCGAAGACCGAGAACAGCCGCGCGCACGTCGCCTCGTCGATGCCGACGCCCGTGTCGACCACCGCCAGCCGCAGGTGCACCCGCGTGCGATCGCTGGCCACGCAGTCCACCCGCACGGTCACGGTGCCGTGATCGGTGAACTTCAGGGCGTTGCCGACGTAGTTGATGAGCATCTGCGCGATCCGCGTCGGATCGCCCAGCAGCAGCGGCGGCACGGCCGGGTCGATGTCGGTCTGCAGCACGAGTCCCAGGTAGGCGGCTCGCTCCTGGAACATCGACACGATGTTGTCGAGCACCGCCGACATCTCGAACGGCGTCGAGGCCAGCGTCATGCGGCCGGCCGAGATGCGGGCGTCGTCCAGCACGTCGTTGACGAGGTCCAGCAGGTGCCGGCCGGCCTGCTCGATGCCGCGCAGGTGCACGCGCCGCTGGGCGTCGTCGTCGCTGCGGCTGGCCAGGTGGCTCATGCCGATCACCACGTTCAGCGGCGTGCGGATCTCGTGGCTCATGCGCGCGAGGAACTCGCTCTTGGCACGCGTGGCCGCCTCGGCCCCGGACAGCGCCACGCGCAGCTCGCCGTCCATGCGCTGCAGCGTGGCCTGCATGCGGCCCAGGCCGCCAAGGATGCTCTGCGGCTCGGTCGCCGCGTTGAGCGGCACGGGCGCGCCCAGCTCGCCCGAGGCGATGCGGCCGATGGCCTGCCGGACCTGGTCGACGTTGCCGCCCACCACCCGTTCCAGCCGCGCGATGAAGGCGTTGAACTCGCGGTTGATCGCCGCGAACTCGGTGCTCGCGTCTTCGGGCAGTCGCATCGACAGGTCCGCATCCTCGCGGCCGACCCGCACCAGCGCGGCCCGCACGGCGTCCAGCGGTCGCAGGATGAAGCGGCGGATGCTCAGGCTCAGCACCCCGACCAGGAACAGGTCCAGCAACAGCATCAGCAGCAGCTGGCGCAGCAGGTCGCGCCGCAGCTCGGTGCGGATCGACGCGGCGCTGACGCTCACCTGCAGCTCGCCGACACGGAAGTCGCGGCCGTCGCGCACGATCGTCAGCGGCAGCGTGCGCAGCTCGTCGGGCGCATCGGCGCGGGCCGGGCCCGGTGCCGCGATCAGCTCGGAGTTCTCGTCGCGCACGGTCAGCCCGACCAGCCCGCCGATGTTGATCTCGGCATCGACCAGCGTGCGCAGCAGCTCGCGGTCGATGCTCCAGAGCGCCTCGGGCAGCGTGCGCGACAGGCGCCGTTCGAGCGCGGCGATCCTGTGCGCCAGGTCGTCGAGTTGACGCGCACGCGTGCGCTGCATGTCCAGCACCGAGAACAGCGCCAGCACGGCCGAGACGACCACGACGATCAGCGCGATCAGGCGATGGTGGATGGTGTTCATGCCGCGCGGCTGGGCACCTTGCTCAGCGCAGTCCCGGACGCTGGCAGGTCTGCGCGCGCGGCCCGGACTGCATCCACGGCGGGGGATAGTCGACCAGCGCGCGCGCCTCGGCCGGGGTCAGCTTGAGCTTGTCGAATTCGATCGTCCGGCGCTGGCCGTTGAGCAGCCGCGTGAAGGCCTCGCGCGTCGAGGCGTGCGAGCGCAGGAAGCGCTCGAACTCGCCGCTGCAATACAGCCGGTTCAGGCCTTGCGTCAGCGTTTCGCGCAGCTCGACATTGCCGCGGCTGACGTAGAAGAACAGGTCGTTGGGCACGTGGAACAGGAAGCGCCGCTCGATGAAGTAGACGTCGCGATCGAGCCGTTCGTGTTCGCCCAGGATCTCGAAGACCGAGCGCGGCATCGCATCGAAGCGACCGGCGGCCAGCATCGTGAACAGCGGCGCGTAGTCGGCCTTCTCGACCGGGTAGCCGTTGCGCTCCCACACGGCAGTGTCGGCCCAGACGCTGCCACTGCCGATGCGCAGCGTGCGCAGCTCGGCCAGGTCGACGACGGCCTCGGCGCGGCGCAGCCCCGCCGCGTTGACCAGCAGCACGCGGTAGCCGCCGCCGCCCAGATAGATCGGCACGGGCACGGCGGTCAGCACGGCGGACGCTTCACCGCCGGCCGAGGTCGCCATCAGGTCGCAGCGCTTGTCTTCGGCCACCTCGCGAATCATGCGGCGCTCGCTGGCAGGCGGGCCGGGTTGGCTGCAGTCGCTCAGGACCGGCTCACGCCCGGTCGCCCGGATGGCCAGCGTCAGCAGCTCACGCCGGTAGGCGATCAGCGGGTTGTCGGTCAGGCCGTTCTCGACGATGCGCACCGCGAGCGTCGGCATTGCGGCGGGGGGCGGGGACTGTGCGCTGGCGAACCAAGAGGCGGTCCACCCGATGCAGACAAGCAGGGCCCCCAACAGCAAGGCGGTCCGTGGCAGGACGCGGCAGGGGTCAGACGGTGAGCGTGAAGAGGGAACCTGCGTTCGTTGGGCGGACATCGGTTGCAGACAACGTGCGATCGAGTGTGCACGCCGCCCGGCTTTCCGATATGGGTGGCCGCCCTTGAAAGCGGCACAACTTGACGCGATCCGTGAGGTGAACCTTGATGCGGATCAGCCCGGGCGCCTTCTCTGCAGGCTGACGAAGGCGTAATCGAAGTCGTTGGGCGCACCGGCGCGGTGCACCTCGCGTGAACGCTCGATCCATTCGGCCCGGTCGATGGCCGGGAAATGCACGTCGCCGTCGAAGTCGCGGTCGACTTCGGTCAGCTCCAGCCGATCGGCCCGCGCGATCGTCTCGGCGTAGATCTGTGCGCCACCGATCACAAAGACCTGCTCGACGGGCGCGGCCGCCGTGGAAGCCGTGGTCGCCGACATCGCCGCAGCCAGGGCCTCGTCCAGCGTGGTCGCGACCGTCGCGCCGTCGGCCCGCCAGGCGGCGTCCCGCGTCAGCACGATGTTGTGGCGGCCGGGCAGGGGCCGGAAGCGCGCGGGCAGCGACTCCCAGGTCTTGCGCCCCATCAGCACCGGCCGACCGGTGGTCAGGCGGCGGAAGTGCGCCAGGTCTTCCGGCAGGTGCCACAGCAGCTGGTTGTCCGCGCCGATCGTGCCGTTGCGGGCCACGGCGGCGATCAGCACGAGTTCCGGGCGCGGGGTCATCGCGGTGTCCACGCCTCAGACGGCGACCGGCGCCTTGATGGCCGGGTGATGCTGGTAGTCCAGCACCTCGAAGTCGTCGTAGGCGTAGTCGAAGATCGTTTCCGGCCGCCGCGCGATGCGCAGCGTCGGGTACGGGTAGGGCGTGCGCGCGAGCTGGGTCTGGACCTGCTCGACGTGGTTGTCGTAGATGTGGCAGTCGCCGCCGGTCCAGATGAAGTCGCCCACCTCCAGATCACACTGCTGCGCCAGCATGTGCGTGAGCAGCGCATAGCTGGCGATGTTGAACGGCACGCCCAGGAAGATGTCCGCACTGCGTTGATAGAGCTGGCAGCTCAGCTTGCCGCGCCCGCCCGGCTCCGTGGCCGGCGCGACGTAGAACTGGAAGAAGGCGTGGCAGGGCATCAGCGCCATCTTCGGCAGGTCCGCCACGTTCCAGGCGCTGACGATGATCCGGCGCGAATCGGGGTTGCCGCGCAGCGTCTTCACCACCTCGGCCATCTGGTCGATCGAGCCACCGTCGGTGGTCGGCCAGCTGCGCCACTGCACCCCGTAGACGGGGCCAAGGTCGCCGTCCTCGCGCGCCCACTCGTCCCAGATCGTGCAGCCACGTTCCTGCAGCCAGCGCACGTTGCGCTCGCCGCGCAGGAACCACAGCAGCTCCAGGATGATCGACTTGAGGTGCACCTTCTTGGTCGTCACCAGCGGAAAGCCCTCGCCCAGGTCGAACCGCATCTGATGCCCGAACACGCTGCGCGTGCCCGTCCCGGTGCGATCCCCCTTGGCCACGCCATGGTCCCGCACATGGCGCATGAAGTCTTCGTACTGGCTGCGGACGGGGCGCGTGGCGGTCATGGTGGGGTGGACAGAAAAGGCGCGGATTTTAGGGTTGCGAGGCTGGATTCAGACCCTGAGGCTCATTGCCGTCATGCCCTGGCTCGCCTGACAATACACACACTGACGTACACACGAGAGGCGCCCATGGACACCCTCACCACCCGGGTCTTCAACAACGGCAACAGCCAGGCGGTGCGCATCCCGGCCGAGTTCCGGCTCGATACCGATCGCGTCACCATCTCCCGCAACGACCAGGGCGACCTGGTCATCCGTCCCTTGCGCACGGGTCGGGGTGCCGCCTTGCTGGACGCGTTGCGCGGCCTGGGGCAGGTCGACGACGCGTGGATCGCCGCGCTGGAGGCCGAGCAGGCGAGCCCGCAGACCCCGCAGGATCGCGAGTCGCTGTGATCTACCTGCTCGACACCAACATCCTGATCTACCTGATCAAGAACCAGCCGCCGTCCGTCGCCCAACGCGTGGACGCGTTGCCCGAGGACCACCGCCTGTGCATGTCCTTCGTCACCTGGGCTGAACTGCTCAAGGGCGCCGAACGCAGCAGCCGCAAGACCGATGTCCTGCGCCGCCTGCAGGTGCTGGCCCGACAGGTCAGCGTCATCTACCCCGCCGACGCCGACATCTGCCAGCACTACGCCGAACAGTTCATGCGGCTCAAGGAAGCCGGCACGCCCATCGGCGCGAACGACCTCTGGATCGCCTGCCACGCGTTGTCCGAGGACGCGACGCTCGTCACCCACAACACCCGCGAGTTCCGGCGCGTCACCGGCTTGCGGCTCGAAGATTGGGCCGGCGACGCTTCTGACGACACGGCCAACGACACGGCCAACGACACCCCGAGCGCCTGACCCTCCGCCCTCAACCCGGCACCGCGAACGAATTCAGGATCGCCCCCATCGCCGCATACACCCCCGGCGCGGCGTGCTGTTCCAGCATGCTGGCGGTGACGTAGATGGCCAGACCGTTGCGGATCACCACCCGCTGGATCTGGTAGAGCACCCCCTGCACGTTGCGGTGGCGCATGACCCGCACGCCCGACTGCGTGGCCGGATCGGTCTGCACGCTCACCAGCTCATAGCCCATCGCCGCCATGCCCTGGTTGCCCAGCTGCATCCAGTCGTCCACGCTGGCCGTGCCGACCGGCTCGGCGGCCAGGCTCACGTTGGGCACGAAGTTGCCGTGGTTCGACGTGTGGCGCAGCACCAGCGCCGTGCCCGTCCGCTGGGCCACCACGTCATCGCGCACCCACAGCCCGTTGCGCGGCCAGGCCAGCGTCGCGCCGGTCTGCGGATCGGTGAACACCGTCTGCTGATCGGACGGCAGCGGCGCGGGCGTCTGGGCGGTCACCGCCCCGGGCCGGGTCGCGTCCGATGCCGCGACCGGCCGGCTCAGCGGCTGGCCCTGGCTGGACAGCACCGTGTCACCCAGCGGCGTGCTGACCGTGCGGATCTTCAGCTTGACCCCGTCGCCGCCGACGCTGACCTCTTCGGCCCCGCGCAGCAGCTGGCCGATCTCGCCCTTGAACATCGCCATGAAGGCCAGCGTCACCACGCCGATCACGGCCCACTTGGCCGGGCCGGTCCAGTCGGTGCGCGCCGGTTCGCCGGCAGGCTTGTCACTCATCGTGTCGCTCCTTGAACGCGGTGCCGGTGAGTCCGCCCGCAGGCCGATCATCGGGCCACGCGCAGGGGCTCACTTCACACGCTGGGCGGCCGGTGGCGGCGACTCCGCCACGTAGGGCAGGACGACGCCGCTGGCGCGCAGCTTCGAGACCACGCGCGCACGCAACGGCCCGATCGCGCCAGTCTGCCCCGCCGCGTCGCGCGCCACCACCTTCAGCGTCTTCACGGTCGCCAGCAGCGTGGAATCGTTGCGCTGACCGAGGTCGATCAGCAGCACCGGCGAGCGGTCCACCACCACCAGCTTGCCGCTGGCCGAGCGCTGCACCAGTTCGCCCAGCGGCTGACGCGTCGTCACCAGGAAGGGCCCCAGCCCGCGCAGGCGCTGCGCCATCTGGGGTTGCTGGTGGGGCGACTGTTGATGTGGAGACTGCGTCAGCAACACCCGCAGCAGCTCCAGGTGGGCCCGCGACTTGATCAGGTCGACATCGGCCAGCGTCAGCCGGTCCTGCGAATCGTCCGACTGATCGGGCGTCCGGGCCGTGCGCGCCGTGCGCGGCCACGCCGGCACCAGGAACTGGTGCACCGCCGCCAGCGCCACGTCCGCCTCCGGCCCTTCCGGGAAGGCATCGGCCTGCACGTCGGTCAGCACCCGCTGCAGGGCACGCTGGGCCCGCAGCTTCGGGCTGTTCGGCGCCTTCTTGCCGGCCGGCACGGGCGGCGTCGCGATGTCGCCGGCCAGCACGTAGGTGTAGAGCGGCGTGCGCCGGTCGGTCCAGGTCTCCAGCGGCGAGGCCGTCACCGCCCGCCAGGTCGGCGGCGGCGCGCTCGGCACCACGACGGCTGGCGCAAGCTCCATCACCGCACCCGGCCCGGCCCCGTCAGCGCCCGATGCCGCCGCTGCGGACGTCTTCCCGGCCAGCTCCGTCGCGGCGCCCGACCGGCTGCCGCCCGCCGCGTCCCCGTCCGTCGTCCCCAACCCCATCCCCGCACAACCCGACAGCAGCGCGCCCCCCGCCAGCACGGCGGCCCGGACGTTGCGCCCCTGGCCCCGTCCACAAACCCAGGCGATGATCGCGCCGGCTTTCATTTCTTTCATCTTTGCGTCCTCCGGTGCCAGTGTCACCGCAAGGATCCGGGCGCGGAACTGGCGACTCCCCCATGAAACCGAAGCCAAAGTCGGAGGATCATCGACCGAGCCACCCCCCGCCCGCGCCACCCCACCGCGCACCGCCCGCCGCCAGCGCCCAAGAAGTCCCGGCGAACGTCGATTTGTACGCGTGCCCATCTGACAGCCCCGCGATGTGGGGGGGGGTGTGAGGGGCAAGGTTGGTAGGCTTAAGGATGCTCGGAAACCCTGGCCCCGCCCTGCCTACAGGCGGTGCCGGACAGCTCTGCCCGGCCCCTTCAGCCGCCACATCGGACCGCCCATGAACGACCGCCAGACAGCATCCACCGGCGACAGCGCAGCCCCCTTCGACGCCACCCCCTGGCTGATCGCCGGCGCCGGTCTGCTGGCGATGTACGTGCCGACCTTCTGGGACCTGTTCCACGGCATCTGGGCCACCGAACAGCAAGGCCACGGCCCCATCGTGCTGGGCATCAGCCTGTGGCTGCTGTGGAAGAAGTGGCCCGAGTTCCGCGACCTGACGCCCCGCCCCCGTCCCGCCA
>JACCDS010916778.1_pt1 | contig 12682 bp, 10 predicted proteins | sample 7446441 | NCBI WGS metagenome assembly JACCDS01 (sample SAMN15323445, study PRJNA562643) | freshwater metagenome | isolation source: river surface water | place: USA:Blue River Watershed | collected 2017-08-17
ATGCATCGCAATACATTGATTTTAAACGACTAAACGATATTTTTCGACGCAGCGACTGCAACTTGGTCGATCGCCAAAATCACCCTATATTTCCATGGGGTGCAAGGGGTAGCGAGTTCGAATCCCGCCGTCCCGACCATTTTTATTGAAGTAGATCAACGGGTTACGTCGCAAGGCGTGACCCGTTTTTCCTTTCTGGCCCAAATTGCCGATGCTGGCAACAGAATGGGCAACAAAATTCCGGTCGCTACGCGCGAGGGTCACTGCAAACCTTGGCCGCGTGGTCGCAGCCAACCCGGCCTTGCCATTCGGAAGCCAGCCGCGCCCGGCCCGGGCGGGCTGGTGCGGCTCGGGATCAGCCGGCGGTGCCGGGCTCGGACAGGAAGATCTCCACGCGCCGGTTGGCCGCGCGGCCGCGATCGGTGTCGTTGCTGGCGACGGGCTCATGCGAGCCGCGGCCGGAGGTGCTGATGCGCGACGGCGCCACGCCGCGGGCGGAGAGGTAGTCGCGCACGGCGGCCGCGCGTTCGCGCGACAGCGGGTCGTTGATGGCGTCGCTGCCCGTGCTGTCGGTGTGTCCCACCACCATCACGCGCACATTGGCGTCCAGGTTGCGGCCGATCTCGTCGAGCACCGGGCGCATCTGCGGGCGGATGTCGGCGCGGCCGGTGTCGAAGGACACATCGCTGGGCACGTTGAGCTTGAGCCGGTTGTCGGCCGTCTGCGTCACTTCCACGCCGGTGCCCTGGCTGGCCTGCGCGAGAGCCTTGCGCTTGTCTTCCATGTGCTTGGACCACAGGTTGCCTGCAACCGCGCCGAGCGCACCGCCGATAACGGCGCTCTTGCCCGCACTGCCACCGGTGGCCGAGCCGATGATGGCACCGGCCACGGCACCCACGCCTGCGCCCTTGGCCGTGCCTTGCTGGCGCTCGCTCATGTTGGCGCAGCCGGAGGTGGCGGCCAGCACGGCCGCGCTGATGGCGGCGATGGTGGCGCGACGGGGGGAAAGCAGGGAATTCATCATCTGGGAGCTCCTAAAACGGACTGGAAATGCAAAGGCCGCCGCCCCGCTTGCAGGGCAGCGGCCTTGATGCTGGAAACATCAGATTTTGCGCACGTTTGCGTGGGCGTCCTTGAAAACTTCCTTGACGTCGCCCGCAGCCTTCTGCGCCTTGCCCTCCACCTGCTTCATCGCGCCCTTGACCTGCTGGTCGGTGCTGCCGACGGCTTCGCCGAGCTTGCGCTGCGCCTTGCCGGCGATGTCCTTCACGGTGCCCTTCACTTGATCGGTGTTCATGTGTCACTCCTGGGTTGGCCGTCGCGACGGGATGTCCGACTGACAGGTGTCAGCCTAGGTGGATGCGCGAGGCGGCGGCACCGGAGACGGCCCCATCGGCTGGTGGGTCACGTCCTACGGCCGGCGCGGCGCGCGGGCGTCCTACGCGTTGGCCGGGCGTCGTCCGCTTCGACAGCGGCGGGCGGGCGTCGATGCTGACGCCATCACCACTTCCTTTTGGAGATCCCTCATGGGCAAGTACCTTCTGGCCTGGCTGCTCGGCGTTCCCGGCATCGTGCTGGTTCTCATCTATCTGTTCTTCCACTGACCCGGCGCGGGGCGGGGGTGGGCACGGCGCTTGCCGTGCGGGTGGCATGAGCCGCCTCTTTCGCCGCCCCCTGCCCTTCGCTTCTCTTTGCCTGCCGCTGTTGGCCACACTCGGCGCCTGCGGCGAGAGCTCCCGGCTGCCCAGCAACGCCGATGTCGGCCCGCAGCCCACGCTGCTGGCGCCCACCAAGTCCGCGCTGCCCACCGTCCATGTCGCAGAGCCCCGGCCCTGGCGCGCGGGCGAGGCACCCACAGCCGCGCCGGGCCTGCACGTGCAGGCCTATGCGACCGGGCTGGATCACCCCCGCTGGCTGCAGGTTCTCCCCAACGGCGACGTGCTGGTCGCTGAAACCAATGCGCCGCCCCGACCCGACGACGGCCAAGGCGTGAAGGGCTGGGTGCAAGGCCTGTTCATGAAGAAGGCAGGCGCGGCCGTGCCCAGCGCCAACCGCATCACCTTGCTGCGCGATGCCGACGGCGATGGCCGCGCGGAGCAGCGCGAGGCGTTCGCACAGGGGTTGAACTCGCCGTTCGGCATGGCGGTGGCCGGCGGCCACTTCTATGTGGCCAACACCGATGCGGTGCTCGAATTTCCCTACACGCCCGGTCAGACGCATGTGGAGGGCAACGGCCGCCGTCTGACCGATCTGCCGGCCGGCACCATCAACCATCACTGGACGAAGAGCCTCATCGCCAGCCCTGATGGACGCAAGCTCTACGCCACCGTGGGCTCCAACAGCAACGCGGCCGAGAACGGCATCGAGGCCGAGGAAGGGCGCGCCGCCATCTGGGAGATCGACCGTGCCAGCGGCGCGCGCCGCCTGTTCGCAACCGGCCTGCGCAACGCCAACGGCATGGCCTGGCTGCCGGGGCCGGGCGCCCACACGGCGACGATGCTCTGGACCGTGGCCAACGAGCGCGACGAACTGGGCAGCGACCTAGTGCCCGACTACCTCACCGCCGTGCACGACGGCGCGTTCTACGGCTGGCCCTACAGCTGGTGGGGCGGGCATGTGGACGACCGCGTCACACCGCAGCGGCCCGACCTGGTGGCGCGCGCGCTGGCGCCGGATTACGCACTGGGCGCCCATGTCGCAGCGCTCGGCCTGGCCGCGGCCGGCGCCAGCCCGGTGCCGGCCGCGCTGCCTGGCGCGGCGCCAGGCGGTGTCTTCATCGGCCTGCACGGCTCGTGGAATCGGCGTCCGGCGGCGGGCTACAAGGTCGTTTACGTCGGGTTCGACAACGGCCACCCCAAAGGCCTGCCCATCGACGTGCTGACGGGCTTCCTGGACGGACAAGGCCGCGCCCGGGGCCGCCCTGTCGGCGTGGCGATCGACCGCCAGGGCGCGCTGCTGGTGGCGGACGACGTCGGCAACACGGTCTGGCGCGTCACCACCCACTGAGCGCCGGCCGGCGCCGCGCTGCAGCCATCAGGCCGCGCGGCGGCGGCGCTCCACCGCGTCGATCTTCAGCATCTGCCGGTACTTGGTGACGGTGCGCCGCGCCACGACGAGGCCCTGCTGCGCCAGCTGCCGCGTGATCTCGGCATCGGACAACGGCGCGTCCGGGCTCTCGGCCTCGATGATGTCCTTGACGAGGCTGCGGATGGCCGTGCCCGAGCATGCGCTGCCATTGGCGCTGATCATGGCCCGGCTGAAGAAGGACTTCAGCTCCAGCACCCCCACCGGCGTGGCCATGTACTTGTTGTTGGTCACACGCGAGACCGTGCTCTCATGCACACCCACTTCGTCGGCGATCTCCTTGAGGCCCAGCGGCTTCATCGCCATCGGGCCGTAGTCGAGAAACGCCTGCTGGCGCTTCACGATGGCCTCGGCCACATCGAGGATGGTCGAGAAGCGCTGCTCGACGTTGCGCAAGGTCCAGCGCGCTTCCTGCAGGTGCTCGCCCATCTCGGCGTTGGCCGGTGTGCGATGGCGCTGGAACAGCTGCTCGTACACCTGGTTGATGCGCACGCGCGGCACGACCGCCGGGTTGAGCTGCACGCGCCATTGCCCACGCACCTTGCGCACGATGACGTCGGGCACGACATACGCCACCTGCGACGAACCGATGCGCCAGCCGGGCCGCGGGTCGAGTCGGCGAATGCGGTCGCAGGCGGCCTCGATGCGTGCCGCCGGCTGGCGCAGACGGCGCGCCAGGCCAGCCGTGTCGCGCGCCGCAAGCGCCGGCAGGTGGTCGGTGATGATGGTCTGCGCCAGCGCGCGGGTGTCGGCGCAGGCGATGGCCGGCAGCTGCAGCAGCAGGCACTCGGCCACATCGCGTGCGCCAACGCCGGCGGGCTCCAGCGCCTGCACGCGCCGCAAGGCGATCTGCAGCTCCTGCAGGTCGGCCGCCGGCGCCAAATCGGTCACGTCAAGCAGTTCTTCCAGCGGCGTGCGCAGATAGCCGTCGTCGTCCAGCGATTCGACGATGGCGCGCGCCAGCAGCAGGTCGCGCGCGGGCAGCGGCAGTACGTTGAGCTGGCGGTGCAGGTGCTCGTTCAGCGGCGTGTCGACCGCCATCAAGTCCAGCGCTCCGAACTCGCCGTCCCCGGCGCCCCGCGCGGCCGACGTGCCGTCGGCGGCCCACAGTTCGCGGTCACCGTCGCCGTCGTTGTAGACCCCGCTGTCGTCGTCGTGCATCGCCGCCTGGCCGTCGAACCCGCCATCGAGGTCGACATCGGCCGGGTCGGCAGGCGCTGCCTGCGGGGCCAGCGCGTCCTGCAGCGACGAAGGCGGCGCGTCGTCCCAGTCGGCAGGCGTCGCGTCGGCGTCGCCACCCTCGCCGTCATCACCCTCCTCCACTTCCAGAAATGGGTTGCGGCCCAGCGTCTCGCGCAGCATGGCCGCGAAATCCAGCGATGACATCTGCAGCAGGCGCACGGCGTGCTGCAGGCGCGGTGACAACGTCTGGGCTTGCGCCTGGCGATGCGCGACCCGGATGTCCAGAGATGCCACTTGCGTTCCTTGCTTTCGTTTCAAAAGACTCGCGCCGCCATGCCGGCGTGCGATGCAACGGGACGTAACGCAACCTTCGTGCCGCACCGGCAGCGAGGACTGGAATCGCAATGGCGCCGGCGTGTTCCCGCCACAGCGGGCGTCTGGCCGACCTGCCCGGGTGGCAGCTTTTACCGGTCGCACAGGGCGCGGCGGCGCAAAGTCGGTAAACGCTGCCGGTACGCCCGTGCGGCGCCGCCCGGTCGCCCGGCACACCCCGGCATGCCGCGCGCCCGGCCATGCCGAAAGCACCGGGCATATGCCTTGCTTTACATGACTCAGCGCGGGCCACGCCCCGCCCTGGGAGACACCATGAAGAACATCCTCCTCGCATCGCTCATCACGGCCGGCGCCCTCGTCACGGCGGGCTGCGCGCTGCCGGCCGCTCCTGGCACTGCGGGCGCCGCCCTCGACGACGCGGCCCTCACCACACGCGTGAAGGCGCGCTTTGCCGAAGACGCCGACGTCAACGCCATGGGTCTTCGGATCACGGCGTCACAGGGCACCGTACAGCTCGCCGGCTTCGCGGCCTCCGAGGCCGAACGAGCACGCGCCGGGCAGATCGCCCGCGGCGTGCCAGACGTGAAGGACGTGCGCAACGACATCGTCGTCGCAGCGGCGGTCCGCTGATGGACACGACCCACACCGCGGCCCGCGGCATCGGCAGCAGCTGGGCCCTGCGCGGCGTGTTCGCGCTGGCGCTGGTGTTCGCCGTCCGTGAGGCACGGCCGCTGCTGGCCCCGGTGCTGGTGGCCGTGCTGCTGACGCTGGCATTGGCCCCTGCGGTGCGCTGGCTGCGCCGGCGCGGCGTGCCCGAGATCATCGGCGCACTGCTCATCGTGCTCGCGCTGCTGGGCAGCACCGTGCCGATGGCCATGAGCCTGGCCCGGCCCGCGGCGGCCTGGTGGGAGGCCGCACCGCGGACCGTCTCCCAACTGCTCGAGCAGGTGGAGGCGCTGCGCGCCACGATCCCCGGGTTGCGAGCGCCGGAGGGCCGCAGCGGGCGCAGCGCGTCGCTGGCGGCCGCGCCTGCAGACCCGCTGAAGGAGCGCCTGGCCAGCGAAGGCGTGGCGCTGACCGGGCTGGTCGTCACGCGCAGCCTGGCGTTCGTCTTCTCGGCCAGCGCGACGGTCATCCTGCTGTACTTCCTGCTCGCCTCGGAGCACTGGGTGCTGTCGCGCGTCGTGGAGGCGGTGCCGCGCCAGCGCAAGCGGGCCTTGCTGCTCAGCGGCGTGCGCGCGGCCCAGCGCGAGATCGGCCGCTGGCTCGCCGTCGTGGGCATCGTGAACGGCACCGTGGGCATCATCATGGGCTTCACGTTATGGACGCTCGGCCTGCCCAACCCGACGCTGTGGGGCGTCATGGTCGCCGTGCTGTGCTTCGTGCCCTACATCGGCCCGATGGCCCTGATGGGCCTGCTGCTGCTGGCCGGCATCAGCAGCTTCGACAACGGGCCGCAGATCTTCGCGCCGATGCTGGCCTTCGCCGTCGTGCACGCCGTGGAGAGCAACATCGTCAGCCCGCTCATCATCGGCAGGCGGCTGTCGCTGAGCCCGGTGGCGGTGTTCCTGTCAGTCATGTTCTGGGGCTGGCTGTGGGGCATCGCCGGCGCGCTGATCGCCGTGCCACTGCTGATCGCGCTGCGCAGCGTCTGCCGCCGCGTGCGCGGGCTGCGGCTGCTGCGGCACTTCCTGGAGGGCGAACGCGAGCGGCCGCCCTCGCTGCGCTCGCTGCTGCGTCGCCCACCCGTCAGGCCTGCCCGCACCCGCTACACCTGAGCCCTCCTTCGCCCGACAGTTACGCCCGCGCGCATGCCCGCCCTGCCCCACGGGCCCCATGGCCCCCATAGCGATACGCTCGCCTATTTGCCTCCGTCGCCACCCGCCAGGCGCGAACGATCGCCCCGCCTCGAGATGCCCGTCACCATCCGTTCCCGCTTGCTGCTGCTCGTCCTGTCGGTCCTTCTGCCGGGCATGTTGGGCGTCAGCTGGCTGATCGGCAGCACCTACGCCGCCGAGCGCGAAGCGCATGACCGCAACCTGCGCGCCACCGCGCGCGCGCTGTCCATGCTCGTCGACAGCGAACTCTCCCGCCGCGCCACGATCGCCAGCGTGCTGTCCCAGTCCCCGGCGCTGGACGGCACCGACCTGCCGCCGCCCGAGCGGCTGCAGGCCTTCGAGCAGCAGGCACGCCGGGTGATGCAGGACATGGCCGGCTGGGTGGAGCTGCGCGCGCCGGGCCGCCTGCTGCTGAGCACCCGCCAACCCGAGGGCATGCCGCTGATGGACATGGCCGCGCCCGCCACGCTGCTGGCCACCGCCCAGATGCTGCCCCTGCAACCGCTGCCACGGCCTGCCGGTGCGGTGGGCGAGCCGCACGGCGACGAGCTCGCGGCGGCCTGGGTGGAGCCGGTGCTGCGCGACGGGCAGCTGCTCTACAACCTGGTCGTCACCATCCAGCCGTCCGAGCTGCAACGCATCGTGCAGAGCCAGGCCAACCCGGGCTGGATCGGCACGGTGATGGACAACGCCGGCCGCGTCGTTGCGCGGCAGCCCGGCGGCATCAGCTACGCGGGCCGCGCGGTGCGGGACGAGCTGCGCCAGCGCATGGCCCTCGGCACCGAGGGCAGCTTCCAGGCCGTGGCACTGGACGGCATGCCGACGGCGGGCTACTTCAGCACTTCGCCACTGGGCTGGAGCTACGTCACCGCCATGCCGCTGGACGCCTACGCCGGCCGCCTGCCTAACGAGGTGGTGCGCGTCGTCGCCGGGGCGCTGGCGCTGGGCATGATGGCCCTGCTGGGCGCCTTGTGGGTGGCGCGCCGCATCGAGCGCCCCATCCGCACGCTGAAATCCGCCGCGCAGGCGCTGCAAGCCGGCCGCCACGTGCCAGGCGGCCCGACGGGCATGGTGGAGTGCGACGAGGTGGCCGAGGCGCTGGCCACGGCCGGGCGAACCATGGCCGGTTCACGCGCGGAACTGGAGCGCAGCGTGGCCCAGGCCGTGGAGCGCACGCGGGTCATGGAGCAGCGCGGCGCGCAGAGCCAGCGTGTGGAGGCCCTCGGGCGACTGACCGGCGGCGTGGCCCACGAGTTCAACAACCTGCTGGGCATCGTCAGCAACAGCATGCATCTCATCCAGCGCCACGCGGCAGCGGTGGAGCTGCAGGCGCCGCTGGGCGCCACACAGCGGGCCGTCGCCCGCGGCAGCCAGCTCACGCAGCACCTCCTGCGCGTGTCGGGCCACCGCACGGGCGTGCGCCTGCAGACGCTGTCGCTGGCCCGCTATCTGCCCGAGGTGCAGGAGCTGCTGCGCAGCGTGCTGGGCCGGCGCATCGACATCCAGGTGCATGTGGACCCGGATGTCGCGCCCGTGCGCGTGGATGCCAGCGAGCTGGACCTCGCGCTGCTCAACCTCGCGCTGAACGCGCACGACGCCATGCCCCGCGGCGGCGAGTTGCGGCTGCGCGCCGCGCCCGCCACCGCCGATGACATGGAAGGTTTGCCGCAACTTGCACACACCGGCTATGTCCTGCTGACCGTGGGCGACGACGGCGTGGGCATGGACGCCGAGCTGGCCGCGCGCGCGTTCGAGCCCTTCTTCACCACCAAGCCGGTGGGCCAGGGCAGCGGCCTGGGGCTGAGCCAGGTCTACGGCTTTGCCACGCAAGCTGGCGGCACGGCGCGCCTGGCCAGCACGCCAGGCCTGGGCACGACCGTGTCGCTGCTGCTGCCGGCCGCGCAAGGTGACGAGCCGCAGCCTGCCGTCGTGCCGCCCGCCGTGGAGCAGGGCCTGGCGGGCGCAACGGTGCTACTGGTGGAGGACGAGGAAGCGCTTGCCGACGTGACGACCGCGCTGCTCGCAGCGCAAGGCGCACGCGTGCTGCGCGCCAGCCAGGCCGACGCGGCGCTGCGCCTGCTGGAGGCCGGTGCCACGGTGGACCTCGTGCTGAGCGACATCGTCATGCCGGGCGCACTCGACGGCGTGGCCCTGGCGCGGCGGCTGCGCGAACTGCGGCCAGGGCTGCCCGTGACGCTGATCACCGGCTTCAGCAACACGGCCATCGCCGATGGCGAGTTCACCGTGTTGCGCAAGCCCTGCGCACCGGCCGAGCTGCTGGCGGCGCTGCAGGCCGCGTGGCGGGCCGCACGAGCGCCACGGCCGCACTGACTCGGCGTTGCTCATGGGGCGGGCACGCCATGTGCCCTGATGGAGGTGCGTGCTGTTGCGGCGCCGTCGCACAGCACCTCTCCACCTTGAAAGGAACCTCGACATGAGCAACGACGACATCATCGACACGCTGAACGACCTCATCGAAACCAGCAAGGACGGCGAGTACGGCTTCCGCACCTCGGCCGAGTACATGCAGGACCCGACGCTGAAGCAGAGCTTCACGGCCCGCGCCGAAGAGTGCCGCCAGGCCGCAGCAGAGCTGCAGCAGCTGGTGACACGACTGGGCGGCAAGGCCGAGGACAGCGGCACGGCGGTGGGTGCACTGCACCGCGGCTGGGTGGCCGTGAAGGGCACGCTGGCCGGCTACACCGACAAGGCCATCCTCGAAGAGACCGAGCGCGGCGAAGACAGCGCGCTGGAGAGCTACCGCAAGGCACTGGACGAGCCGCTGCCGCCGGAAGTTCGCCTGGTCGTGGAGCGCCAGTACGAGGGCGTGAAGCGCAACCATCAGCAGGTGCGCATGCAGCGCGACGCAGCTCGCGCCGCCGCGCTCTGACGAGCGCCCGGGCCGCTCTGCCAACCCACGGGCGGAGCGGCCCTTCCCCATGCCGCGCCGGTGCCGGCCCTCAGCCGGCGGCGCGGATGACGCAGTGCACCAGGTAGAGCTTGCGGACCGCCGGCGCCGACAGCACGAAGGGATAGAAGTCGGCAACGCCCATGCTGCGCGACAGCTCGTTGAGCACGCCGGTGAGCTCCATCCAGCTGTTGATGAGGTGGAGGAACTCGGCGCTGTCGCCAGTCGCCACGCCGGGCATGCCGGCGAGCACCTCGGCGCCGAACCGCTCATAGCTCAACTCCACGCGCTCCCCATCCAGGCCGAAGCTGCGCGCCGTGTCCAGCGTGTCCACCAGGTGCAGGTAATGCGCCCAGGTCTCGGCCCAGTCCTCCCACGGGTGGCAGCTCGCATAGGCACTGACGAAACGCTGGCCCCAGTCCGGCGGCGGGCCTTGCGTGTAGTGCCGCTGCAGCGCGGCGGCGTAGTCCTCCCGGTCGTCGCCGAAGACCTCGCGCACCGGCGCCAGCCAGGCGCTCGGCGCCACGAGCAGTTGCCAGTAGTAATGGCCGATCTCGTGGCGAAGATGGCCCAGCAGCGTGCGGTAAGGCTCGCCCAGGCTGTCACGCCGGGCCTCGCGGCGCGCATCGTCGGCTTCGCAAGCGTCCAGCGTGATGACGCCATCGGCATGGCCTGTGATGACGCCCGGCCCTTCGGGCGGCGCGATCAGCAGATCGAACGCCAGGCCGAGCCCGTCGGGCACCTCGGCCTTGGCCCGCACCGGCAGCGACAGGCCCAGCAGCGACGACACCAGCCGGCGCTTGGCCTGCTCGATGCGGCACCACCACACCCCGGCTTGCGGCAGCGTCAGGTCCGGCACCGTGCGCGTCAGCCGGCAGCAGCGGCACAGCGTGAAGCCGGCCACCACTTCATCCGCCTCCAGCAGCCAGTTGCAAGCCGCCGCTGAATCCAGGTTCGCACAACGGCTGTAGCGTGGCGCGCCGCGCGCCGCCCGGCCGGCTTCGCGCCAGCCACCGGCACGCACACGCTCCAGCGCCAGCAAGCGGCCGCTCGCCGGCGCATAACCCAACGGCCGCGCGCAGGCCAGGCACTGGCTGTTCCGGAAGAACACCGGCCGGCCGCAAGCACAAGCAAAGGCGCGCGGCGTGCCTGGTGCAGGCACCGCGCGCCGCACCATGGCAGCCGGCGTCATGTGGCGGCCCTCGCACGCGGCGCAGGCCGCGTGATGCGAGACCGGGCCCTGCGGCGGGCAGCGGCGACAAGGTCGTGAACGGCATCGATGCGCACGGGAAAACCTCCGAAGGCAGTGGTCAGCGCCGCTGCATGGCAAACCTCGTGCCGAACACCCGTTGGGCCCGTGGCCCGTTTTGCTGCACAGGCCGCAGGCGCGGCGCCGGGCGGCCCCGTTACTCGCCCGGCGGCCGGTCCGGCAGCGCGCCCTCGGCCGCGTATTCCTTGAGCCGGTTGTAGAGCGTCTTCAGGCTGATGCCGAGCGCCGCCGCCGTGCGCTCCTTGTGGTGGTTGAAATGACGCAAGGTCGCCAGCATCAGTGCGCGCTCGGCCTCGGCAACGCTGGAGCCGATGGGCAGCGTGATGCTGGGCACGGCATCGGGCGCGGGAGCCCTGGCGCGCGCAGGCGCCGCGCTGTCGATGGCGCCCCAGCCCGATGCGAGGCCGACGCTCTGCAAGGTCGGCAACCAGGCCTCGTCGACGAATTCGTCCTGGGCCATCACGTAGGCGCGTTGCACGGCGTTGCGCAGTTCGCGCACATTGCCGGGCCAGGGGTATTCCACAAGCGCCGCCAGCGCAGCCGGCGTGAAGCGCCGCACGGTTCCTTCCTTCTCGCTGATGCCGGCCAGGAAGTGGTTGGCCAGCAGCGGGATGTCCGCCGCACGGTCGCGCAGCGGCGGCAGGTCGATGGGGAAGATGTTCAGCCGGTACAGCAGGTCCTCGCGCAGCTTGCCCGTGGACACCGCCTGGTAGGGCTGGCGGTTCGTCGCGGCAATGATGCGCACGTCGGTCTCCTGGCTGGTCGTGGAGCCCACGCGCATGAAGCGGCCGGTTTCCAGCACACGCAGCAGCTTGACCTGCAGTTCCAGCGGCATCTCGGTGATTTCGTCCAGGAACAGCGTGCCGCCGCTGGCGCGCTCGAAGAAGCCCTGGTGCTGGCGCTCGGCGCCGGTGAAGCTGCCCTTCTCGTGACCGAAGATCTCGCTCTCGATGAGGTTGGGACTGATGGCGCCGCAGTTCACGCCCAGGAAGGGCCGCTTGCGGCGGCGGCTGAGGTCGTGCACGGTCTGGGCCACGACCTCCTTGCCGGTGCCCGACTCGCCGGTGATGAACACCGACACACTGGTGCCCGCCACGCGCGAGATCTGCTGGTAGATGCGTTGCATCGGCGCGCTGCGGCCCCACAGGTGGCCGAAGTGACCCGACTGCGCCAGGTTGGCGGTCAGGTCCTCCACCTCGGCCTGCAGCGCCGCCGGCTTCATGATGCGCGACAGCACGCCCTGCAGTTGCGTCAGGTTGACGGGCTTGATGAGGTAGTCGGCCGCCCCCAGGCGCAGCGCCTGGATGGACGTTTCGAGGTTGGCGTGGCCGGTGCACAGCACCACCTCGGAATTGGCGACCAGCTTGGGGTCGGCGAGCAGGTCCATGCCATTGCCATCGGGCAGGCGCAAGTCCAACAGGATGATGTCCGGCTGCTGCAGCGAGATCTGCCGCCGCGCGTCGCGCAGCGTGTGGGCAACGGCGACGGTGAACTGTTCGCCCGCGATCAGCGCGCGCAGGGAAGCGGCCGAATCGGGGTCGTCATCCACCACCAGGGCATGGGGCATCGGGGTTGGTTCCTTCAGAGATCAGCCTATCAATGGGGCTGCGGGCCATGGGAGAGAGCTTCGTCGAAAACGATCGCGCGGATTCTCGCCCAGCACGTCGATCGCTCGTAGGACGGCACGCCGTTTGCAATCTCCGCCCAGGCGGCTGCCGGGCGTCGCCCAAAACCGGCATCCGTCGGCAGGATTTGCCGAAGCATTTCCAAGACCGGCCGTTGCCAGCCCCGCCACGCAAGGTCCCCACCATGACGCCACCACCACCTGCACCGCCTTCGCCCGCGGCTCCGATTGCCGACGACGACAGCACCTCCGCCGCCGGCGAGGAAGACCCCGGCGCCAGCCTGGGGGAGCTGGCGCCCCAACCGCCTGGCCGCTACGCGCCACCCAGCTGACGGACCGGCACGTGGCTTGCTCTTTGGCGCTTGCAGCAATGCCTGCTGCCAACCCATCTGGCCCTCGACATGAAGCAAGCACGGCACCGGCGCCAAGCCGGTTGGATCGCA
>JACCDS010548016.1_pt1 | contig 12681 bp, 15 predicted proteins | sample 7446441 | NCBI WGS metagenome assembly JACCDS01 (sample SAMN15323445, study PRJNA562643) | freshwater metagenome | isolation source: river surface water | place: USA:Blue River Watershed | collected 2017-08-17
GATGTTTTTGTGGGTCGTTTCGACTTCTGGTGGTGATTGTCGTTTTGCCCATCGGGTCCGCCATTTGGGGAAACCCTGCCTTGACCCTGACACCCTGCGGGTCTTGTGTGATTTGCGACGGAAACACCCTTCAACCGGGCGTGACGGGTCGCCCCCCAACCAGGGCCATCCACACCCTAAAATGTCCTTGAATTTCCTAAGGACATCATGGTCGAACCCTCTGCCCCAACGGCTCCGGATCCTGCACCCAGCCCGCTGGGGCGCTTTCGGGTACTCGACCTCACCCGTGTGCGCTCGGGACCGACTTGTGTGCGGGTCTTGGCCGATTTTGGTGCCGATGTCATCCGCATCGAATCGCCACCGGGGCTCGACCCCACGCAGTCGTCACCCGAAACGCGTGACGGGTCCGATGCCCTGAACCTGCACCGCAACAAGCGTTCCATCACCCTCAACCTGAAGCACCCGCAAGGGCGAGAGATCTTGCACCGCCTGGTGGCCACCGCCGACGTGTTGGTTGAAAATTACCGGCCCGAGGTCAAGCAACGCCTGGGGTTCGATTACGACACACTGTGCGCCCTGAACCGGCGCATCATCCTGGCCAGCATTTCCGGCTTTGGCCAAAGCGGCCCCTATCGGGATCGGCCTGGCTTTGACCAGATTGCCCAGGGCATGGGCGGGCTGATGTCGGTTACCGGCTTGCCTGGTCAGGGTCCGGTGCGCGCTGGCATCGCCGTGGCCGATTCCACCACAGGTTTGTATGCGGCAATCGGGGTGCTGACGGCTTTGCTCGAGCGCGAACAATCGGGCGTCGGACAATGGGTACAGGCCAATTTGTTGTCGTCCATGATTGCCCTGTGCGACTTTCAGGCGGCCCGCTGGCTGATCGACGGCGAGGTGCCGCCGCAAGCGGGCAACGACCACCCCGTGACCACCCCAATGGGCACTTTTGCATCCGCAGATGGCCATTTCAATTTGGGCGTGGGCAACACGCGGCAATTCAGGCAGTTGTGCGAGGTCATCGATCGCCCCGATCTGCGCGATCACCCCGAATACCAAACTCCAGCCGGACGCTCACAGGGCCGTGCGGCCTTGCGGGCCGAGTTGGCGCGATCATTTGCCTGCAAGACGACACAAGAGTGGGTCGATGCACTCAACGCCGCCGATGTGCCTTGCGGGCCGATCTGCAACATGCAACAAGTCTTTGAGGATCCGCAAGTGCAGCACTTGCCCACCACCACCATGCTCGATCATCCCAGGCGTGGCCCGATCCGCGTGCTCAACACCCCGGCGGTGCTGTCGCGCACCCCGGTTCGCGTGACGCGCACCCAGTCCGAAACGGGTGAGCACACCCGGGAGCTGCTGACCGAATTGGGCTACACCCTTGAAGACATCCAACATTTGATTCAACAGAAAGTCATCTGACCATGAGCCACACAGCCACCCCCCCCATCGGCACCCTCCATTTGCACCGGCAGGGACATGTCGGCACCATCGTGTTTGACAACCCGGCCAAGTACAACGCCATGAACTTCGACATGTGGACGGGTCTGCCCGGACTCATCCAGCAATGCGTCGAGGACCACGACATCCGTTTGATCGTGCTGACCGGTGCCGGGGACAAAGCCTTTGTCTCCGGAGCCGATATCTCGCAGTTTGGTGAACGTCGCAACGGCGGAGATGCCGACCAGGCCTACAACCAGGCTACCGAAGCGGCCTACGCCAGCGTGCTCGACTGCCCCAAGCCGACCTTGGCCAAGATCCGGGGCATTTGCATGGGCGGCGGCCTGGGCCTGGCGCTCAATTGCGATGTGCGCATTTGCAGCACCGACGCCAAATTCCGCATGCCTGCCGGGCGCCTGGGTTTGGGTTATGCGTATGCGGGCGTCAAGCGCTTCACTGAAATTGTGGGCTTTGCCCACACCCCGGATTTGTTTTTCAGTGCCCGCATTTTTGGCGCCGCCGAGGCCTTTCACATGCACCTGGTGCAGCAGGCGTTGGAGCCTGATGCTTTCGAGGCAGGCGTGCAAGCCTACATCGGGCAAGTGTGCGAGAACGCGCCCATGACCTTGGCCGCCGCCAAGCGGGCGTTGCTGGAGTTGCGCAAAGACCCGGCTTTGCGCGATCCGGCTCAAGTGCAGCAGATGGTGCAGGCCTGCTTTGCCAGTCAGGACTACAAAGAGGGACGCAAAGCCTTTGCCGAAAAAAGAAAGCCGGACTTCAAAGGTTGTTGAAACGCTTGAACGTCCGGTTCAAAACACCCACACCAACAAGCTCGTCATGATCAGGTAGCGCAAAAACTTGCCCACGGTCATGTAGAACAAGCAGGGCAAGGCAGGCATGCGCAACCAGCCGGCCACCGCGCACAACGGGTCGCCCACAATCGGCAACCAGCTCAGCAGGCAAGCCTTGGGTCCCAGCCGCTCGAGCCAACGCAACGCCTGAGCATGCGAACGGTCACCGGTTTCACCGCGGGCTTTGTCCACCAGATGATGCGCACCCAGCCCCATCCACCAACTGATCATGCCGCCCACGGTGTTGCCCAAGGTGGCCACCCCGATGGCCGGCCAAAACAAGTCCGGGTTCAGGGTCACCAGGCCAAACACAGCGGGTTCGGAGCCCATGGGCAACAAGGTGGCCGAAATCAGGGCCACCACAAAAACCGTGCTCAAGCCAAACTCGGGCAGGGCCAGCCACTGCATCAACGCTTGCATCCATTCGGGCATGGCTTCAGTTTAACCCCGCCATGGCGGGGCAGGGCGGATCCCCACAGGGCGTGTCAGGTTGCTTAAAAATTCGGCAGTAGAATCACCCTCCTTTTTCCAACTGACCCCGTTTCACCATGCGCATCGGTCCTTATGAGTTGCCCAACGGCCTGATGGTTGCGCCCATGGCGGGAGTCACCGATCGGCCGTTTCGCAAGTTGTGCAAGGCGCTGGGGGCAGGCTACGCCGTGAGTGAAATGGTCACCTCGCGCCGCGACCTCTGGAACAGCCTCAAAACCTCACGCCGGGCAGACCATCAGGGTGAAACCGGTCCGATCGCGGTGCAAATCGCAGGCACTGATCCGCACGAGATGGCCGATGCGGCCCGTTACAACATGGATCGCGGGGCTCAGATCATCGACATCAACATGGGTTGCCCGGCCAAGAAGGTCTGCAACAAGTGGGCGGGTTCGGCCCTGATGCAAGAGCCCGGATTGGCGCTGGCCATTGTTGAAGCGGTGGTGCAAGCCTGTGCCCCGCAGGGCGTGCCGGTCACCCTGAAGATGCGCACCGGTTGGCGCCCCGACCAACGCAACGCCCCGCAACTGGCCCTGGCTGCCCAGGAAGCAGGCGTGCAGATGCTCACCATCCACGGGCGCACCCGGGATCAGGGTTACAAGGGCGAAGCCGAGTACGACACCATTGCCCTCATCAAGTCACGCGTGCGTGTGCCGGTGGTGGCCAATGGCGACATCGACAGCCCCGAAAAAGCCCAGGCTGTGCTGCGCCTCACCGGGGCCGATGCGATCATGATCGGTCGCGCCGCCCAAGGCCGCCCCTGGATCTTTCGCGACATCCAACACTTTTTGCAAACCGGCGAGCACCTGGCGCCACCGCTGGTGGCCGAAGTGCGGCGTTTGCTCACCGAGCACCTGGCCGAGCACCTGGGGCTGTATGGCGACTACACCGGGGTTCGCAGTGCCCGCAAACACCTGGCCTGGTATGTGCGCAACTGGCCGGGTGCGGCCGAGTTTCGGACTTGCATCAACGCCATCGAAGACCCCGCTTTGCAGCACGATGCGCTGCAAGCCTACCTGGATCAACTCGAATCGATTTCGGATCGCGTGCCTGCTGCGCAGCCCGCTTGTTCTGCGGCCGATTCCACCGACTTTGCCCCTGCGTCATGAGTAAACACCACATCGAAGAAGCGGTTCGCGCCAGCCTGGAAGGGTATTTCAAAGATCTCAAAGGGGTCGAGCCCGACCACCTGTACGAGCTCATGCTCGAGACCTTTGAGAAGCCCCTGCTCGAGATCGTCATGCGCCGTGCCCAGGGCAACCAATCGCGCGCTGCCGAATGGCTGGGCCTGAATCGCAACACCTTGCGCAAGAAACTGCTCGAACACAAACTGATTTCCCCATGAACGCACTGCTCTCCGTTTCGGACAAAACCGGCATCGTCGAACTGGCACGCCAACTCCATCAACTGGGCATCGGCCTGATCTCGACCGGGGGCACCGCCAAGTTGCTCGCCGACGCCGGCTTGCCGGTCACCGAAGTGGCCCAAGTCACCGGGTTTCCCGAGATGCTCGATGGCCGGGTCAAAACCCTTCATCCCAAAGTGCATGGCGGATTGCTGGCCCGGCGTGACACCCCCGCCCATCTGCAAGCATTACAAACCCACGGCATCGACACCATCGACCTGCTGGTGGTCAACCTGTACCCCTTCGAGGCCACAGTGGCCCGGGCCGATTGCACCCTCGAAGACGCCATTGAAAACATCGACATTGGCGGCCCCGCCATGGTGCGCAGTGCCGCCAAAAACTGGAAAGACGTGGCCGTGCTGACCGATGCCGGTCAATACCCTCAGGTGCTGGCCGAGTTGCAGACCCGCGGCAAGGTGTCGGACGCCACCCGCTTTGCCTTGTCGGTGGCGGCTTTCAATCGCATCAGCCAATACGATGCGGCCATCAGCAACTACCTCAGCGGGGTGGCTTTCCAGGCCGAGCAGCAGTCTGGCATCCCCCAACGGCAAGACTACCCGGCACAATTCAATGCCCACTATGTCAAATTGCAAGACTTGCGTTATGGCGAGAACCCCCATCAGAGTGCGGCGTTCTATCGCGATGCCCATCCTGCCCCGGGATCCTTGGTCACGGCGCAACAGTTACAGGGCAAAGAACTGTCGTACAACAACATCGCCGACGCCGATGCCGCCTGGGAATGCGTGAAAAGCTTTGCCGCCCCGGCTTGTGTCATCGTCAAGCACGCCAACCCGTGCGGCGTGGCCGTGGCGGCCGGACCGCTGCCGGCTTATCAAAAGGCATTCCAGACCGACCCCACCAGCGCCTTCGGCGGCATCATCGCCTTCAACCGCCCGCTCGATCTGGCGGCGGCCGAAGCGGTCAGCAAGCAGTTCGTCGAAGTCCTGATCGCACCGGGCTTCAGCCCTGAAGCCCTGGCATTGTTCAAGTCCAAAGCCAATGTGCGGGTGTTGCAGATCGATCTGCCTGTCGATGTGCCCGGCAGCCGCAACCGGCAAGACTTCAAGCGGGTGGGCTCAGGTCTGCTCATCCAAAGCGCCGACAACCACTTGTTGCAAAAGTCGGACCTGAAGGTCGTCTCCCGCATCCAGCCCACCCCGCAACAACTCGACGATCTGATGTTTGCCTGGCAAGTCGCACAGTTTGTCAAAAGCAATGCGATTGTTTTTTGTGCGCAGGGCATGACCTTGGGCGTCGGTGCCGGCCAGATGAGTCGCCTCGACTCGGCCCGGATCGCCAGCATCAAGGCCGAGCACGCCAAGCTTTCTTTGCAAGGTTCAGCGGTGGCCAGCGACGCGTTTTTTCCGTTCCGTGATGGCCTCGATGTCGTCATTGACCACGGCGCCACCTGTGTGATCCAGCCGGGCGGTTCGATGCGCGACGCCGAGGTGATCGCCGCCGCCGACGAGCGCGGCGTGGCCATGGTGTTCACCGGAGTGCGGCACTTCAGGCACTGAGCCGCAAGCCGGTCATGCCCCCGGCCCTCAGTGCCGGGGCCGGGATCAAAGGCTTTTCAGCACCTCGGCCGCAGCGGTCACGGTGGCCTCAATGTCGGCTTGGGTGTGCGCCGCACTGACAAAGCCCGCTTCGTACAACGCCGGGGCGATGTAGACCCCCCGATCGAGCAGGCCATGGAACAGCTTGTTAAAGCGCGGGCTGTCGCTCTTCATCACCTGCGCATAATTTTGAGCCAACTCAGGCAACAAAAAGAAACCAAACATCCCGCCCTGGCAATCGGCACTGAAGGGCACGCCGGCTTGGGCTGCGACGCCTTTCAAGCCATCGACCAGGGCGCGGGTGCGTCCGCTCAGTGCCTCCCAAAAACCGGGTTTGGCAATCTCGCGCAGCGTCGCCAGCCCGCAAGCCGTGGCCACCGGGTTGCCGCTGAGCGTACCGGCCTGGTACACCGGTCCGGTCGGCGCCAGTTGTTGCATGATGGCACGCGGCCCGCCAAAGGCGGCCAGCGGCATGCCGCCGCCGATCACCTTGCCCAGCACCGTCAGGTCGGGTTGGAAGCCGGGAATGGCTTGGGCATAAACGCTTTGCGCCGAACCTAAAGCGACCCGAAAGCCGGTCATGACTTCATCGAGCACCAGCAAAGCGCCGTGCTGGCTGCACAACTCGCGACAGCGTTTCATGAAGGGCACGCTGGCGCGAACGAAGTTCATGTTGCCCGCAATGGGCTCGATCATCACACACGCCAACTCTGACCCGTGCAGGGCAAAAGCCTCTTCCAGTTGCGCCACGTTGTTATATTCCAGCACCAAGGTGTGCTGCACCACCTCCGGCGGTACACCGGCGCTGGTCGGGTTGCCAAAGGTGGCCAGGCCCGAGCCGGCCTTGACCAGCAGCGCATCGGCATGGCCGTGATAGCAGCCTTCGAATTTGATGATCTTGCTGCGCCCGGTGGCGCCGCGCGCCAAACGCAAGGCGCTCATGCCGGCTTCTGTGCCCGAGGACACCAGACGCACCATCTCCATCGATGGCACATGGCGCAAGATTTCTTCCGCCAGCTCGATTTCGCGCTCGGTCGGCGCACCATACGAAAAACCGTCGAGCGCGGCTTTTTGCACCGCTTCGAGCACCGCCGGGTGGCCATGGCCCAGAATCATCGGGCCCCAGGAACCGATGTAATCGATATAGCGCTGGCCGTTGGCATCCCAAAAGTATGCTCCTTGTGCACGTTGGACAAAGCGCGGCGTGCCGCCCACGGCGCGAAAAGCGCGCACGGGCGAATTGACGCCACCAGGGATGACCCGGGCGGCGCGTTCAAACAAAGAAACATTGCGATCACTCATGCTGTACTTCCTTCAGGGATCTGGGCGGTCAATGCCGCGTGTTGGTGTGGGGTTCTTCATCCGGACCCTCGTCTTCTTCATCGGAGGATTGGGCCCAAAACAGGCGGTCGGGAATCACATGGCCCATGCCGGGCCGGAAACCATGGGCCAGCGCCTGATCGAGGTAGCCCAGCGCTTCGCTGACCGAGGTTTCCAGATCAGAGCCCAGGGCCAGCAGACCTGCCAGCGCCGCACTCAGGGTTTCGCCGGCACCGACAAAGACACCCTCGAAGCGCTCGAAACTCACGCTGACCAAAATCCCTTGCGGCGTGGCCAACTGGTTTTCGACATGCTGCTCCGAAGGGCCGGACAAGCCCGTGACCAGCGTGTAGGGTGTCCCGGCATCGGCGGCGGCGCGGGCGATGTCACGCGCCGTCGGGGGGCGGTCGGCCGACCAGTCGGGCAAGAGCCAGCGCCGCAACTGATGGTGGTCACCCACCAGCACCGTGGCCTGCGGCAGGATCAGGCTGCGAAAAGCATCGAGATACTCCTCTGACGGCTCTTCGTCCCACCAGTTCAGCCCCGGCATATAAGCCACCACCGGCACATCGGCGTAGTCGCTGCAAATTTCGGCGATCGTGCTGAGGTTTTCGGGCGAGCCTGCAAAGCCGACTTTGATGACCTGCACCGGGATGTCTTCCAGCACTTGGCGGGCTTGCTCGGCCACGACTTCATCTTCCAGCGCCACTTGGCCGGTGATTTCGGCGGTGTCTCTGAAATAGCAGGCCGTGACCACCCCCATGGGATGAGCCCCCACCGAGGCCATGGCCAGGGTGTCAGCGGCCAATCCGCCTGCGCCGCTGGCGTCGTTGGCATTGAAGCTCAGCACACAGACAGCGGATTCTTCTTCGGGGCCTGAGCGGATTTCCAGATTCATGCGAGCGATGGGGCTGATGGCAAAAACAACCAGGTTGTTTCAAACGCAAAGTTACAATGACAGAATCATTCTATGCGAGCGTTGAAACAACATGAAAACCTGGATGTGTCTGATTTGTGGCTGGATCTACGATGAAGCCGTCGGCTCACCCGATGAAGGCATTGCCCCCGGCACCCCATGGGAGCAAGTGCCCATGAACTGGACCTGCCCGGAATGCGGCGCCCGCAAGGAAGACTTCGAGATGGTGCAAATCTGATGAGCCCTGAGGCCGAGTTATGGCAGGCTTTGCGTGCAGGTGACCGCACGATCACCCGCCACAGCGCCTGGCTCGACCTTTTTTTGCAATTGGCTCAGCCCCGCATCGATGCCTTGCGCTCGGCTCTGAATGAACGGCTGGCACAGCCCGCCAGCCCTTTGCCCTTCATGGCGCTGACCATGGCCGAAGAGCTGGCCGGCTTGTGCGCCGAGCAAACCAGTGCCAGTTTGGCCGAATTGGCCCAGGCCATCTCCACCGCCGTTCAACAGGCCAGCGCCCGGCCCGATGCCGCAGCGCCCCCCGAAGCATTGGTGCAAGCCTGCGATGAACTGTTGCGTCAGTTGCACCAGCATGCGGCTGGCGTCAAAGTGGTGAATCCGCCGCACATCCTGAGCGCTTTGCAGCCCCGGGCCCAAGCCTGATCAACCCCCCTTACTTTTTGACCACGGCATAGCGTGCCAGTGTGTCTGCTCGCGCTTGCGCGTGGTCAACGATCGGCGCCGGGTAGTCGCGCCCCAGCACCAGGCCCGCACTGGCCAACTCCAGCGGGTGTTCCCAAGGGGCATGGATGGCTTTGGCCGACAACCCCGCCAATTGCGGCAGGTAGCGTTTGATGAATTTGCCTTCCGGATCAAATTTTTCGCTTTGGCTGATCGGGTTGAAGATCCGGAAATAGGGTTGGGCATCGCAACCACTCGACGAGGCCCATTGCCAACCGCCGTTGTTGGCGGCCAGATCGAAATCGATCAGTTGGCGGGCGAAATAAGTTTCTCCCCGGCGCCAGTCGATGCCCAGGTCTTTGGTCAGAAAGCTGGCCACCACCATGCGAAGGCGGTTGTGCATGTAACCGGTCTGGTTGATTTGCGCCATGGCGGCGTCAACCAGCGGATAGCCGGTGCGACCCTCGCACCAGGCCTGGAAATGCGCCTCGGCGGTTTTGCCGTGGGCCCAGCGGATGCGGTCGTATTCGGGCTTGAAGGCGCGTTCGGCCACATGCGGATGGTGGTAGAGAATCTGATGGTAAAAATCGCGCCAGATCAGCTCGGACAACCAGATTTCGGCGCCACTGTCGCCACTTTGGCTGCGTTCAAATGCCAGCCGCGCCAATTCCCGGATCGACACCGTGCCAAAGCGCAGGTGGACGCTGAGGTAACTGGGCCCGCGCAAGCCGGGGAAGTCGCGTCGTTGCCCATAGTGCTGCATGCGGTCCACAAAATCTTCCAGCAAAGCCCGACCGCCGGGGCTGCCCGTGCCCAAGTGCAACTCACGCAGGTTGGTCGGCTCAAAACCCAATTCGCCCAAGGTAGGCATCGGACGATTGTGCGGGGCAGGTCTGGGGGCCAGAGCCCGCGCATGGCGGGACACCGGGTAAGCGTCCAGGTAGTTGGGGTCTTGCGCCAGTTTTTTCAGCCATGCCCGCTTGTAAGGGGTGAAAACCCCATACGGGGTACCCGTCTGGGTCAGCACCTCGTCGCGCTCGAACACCACATGGTCTTTGAAGGTCTCCAGCGAAATGCCGCGTTCGGCCAGCATCCCACGCACCCGCTGGTCCCGGGCCAGTGCGGCAGGTTCGTCATCGTGGTTGGTGAAGACGGCCTGGACGCCCAACTCGACCGCCAGCCGGGCGATTTCCTGGCTGCCCGCACCATGGCGCACAATCAGTCCGGCGTCGGCATGCCCGGCCAGGGCGCGCAATTGGGCATCCAGAGACTGCAACGATTCATGGATGAATTCAACCCGTCGGTCCCGGCGTGGCAATTCAGCCAGGATGTCAGTGTCAAACACAAACGCAGCATGCACCTGTTTGCACTGGCGCAGGGCGTGGTACAGGGCAGCCTGGTCGTGGGCACGCAAGTCGCGCCGAAACCACACCAGACCACGGGTGAAGAGGGGGGCGGAGGTGGCATTCATCGGGGGCTAAAATAGCAGTCCATGAGCACCGATTCTCCTCCGATTAACCTGACGCATCATTTTTTGATCGCAATGCCCGGTTTGAGCGATGAGAATTTCAACCGCAGCGTGGTCTATCTGTGTGAGCACTCCGAGCGCGGTGCCTTGGGGCTGGTGATCAACAAACCCAGTGATCTCGACATGCAGTCGCTGTTTGAAAAAGTCGATTTGCCGCTCTCGCGCCTGGATTTGGCCCAACAACCCGTTTTGCAAGGCGGCCCGGTCCACACCGAGCGCGGCTTTGTGTTGCACGAGTCCATGCAGCCCCAACACGACCCCGATGTCGATCCCGACAAGGCTCAGGGTTCGCTCGAAACAAACTCGGGCGTCTATGCTTCAACCATGGCCATCCCGGGCGGGCTCGAAATGACCACCTCGCGCGATGTCCTGGAAGCCCTCTCCAACGGCGCCGGGCCGCGCAAGGTGCTGGTGTCTTTGGGCTACGCCGCCTGGGGGCAGGGCCAACTCGAATCCGAAATTGCTGAAAACAGCTGGCTGACCGTGGGGGCGGACCCGCAAGTGATCTTTGACACCCCCATCGACCAGCGCTATGAACGGGCACTGGCCCTATTGGGTTTACAAACCTGGATGCTCGCGCCCGACGCGGGCCACGCATGAGCACCGGGGCCATGATGCAGCCGGCCCGGCCTCAAAACGCGTTGGCTTTTGATGTCGGCACCCGCCGCACCGGCGTGGCCTATGGCACCCGCATGCTCGGACAACCGCAAGCCCAACCGACCCTGAAGGCACAAGGCGAAGCGCGCTGGCCGCTGATCGAGCAGCAAATCCGCACCTGGCAACCCGAGGCCCTGGTGGTCGGGGTGCCTTTCCACCCTGACGGCGCCGAGCACGACAACACCCGGTTTGCCCGCAATTTCGCCCGCCAGCTGCGCCATCGTTTTGGCTTGCCGGTGTTCGAGGTCGACGAGCGCTACAGCACCACTCAGGCCCTGTCCGAGGGGGCGCGTGACCCCGACGGCGAAGCCGCTTGCATCATCCTTCGCCAATTTTTTCAACAAGGCACGCCATGAACACCGGATCCCTGTCGCTTGACGCCGAGGCCCTGTACACCGAATTGCGCCGCACCATTACCCCGTTGGTTCAACCCTCCACCCAACTCGTGGGCATCGCATCGGGAGGCGTTTGGCTGGCCGAGCGATTGCACGCCGACCTGGGGCGAGCCGGCCAATGCGGCATCATTTCCTCGTCCATGCACCGCGATGATTTCTCCAGTCGGGGCATGGCCCGCAGCGTACAGACCCGCTTGCCCTTCGATGTCAACGACGCCCATGTGATGCTGCTCGACGACGTGCTCTACACCGGTCGCACGGTGCGTGCCGTGCTCAATGAATTGTTCGACTATGGCCGGCCCGCGTCGGTGCAATTGGCGGTCATGGTCGACCGCGGTGGTCGTCAATTGCCGATCCAGGCCGATGTGGCTGCCGCCCGGGTCACCTTGCCGGCCCACCAGTTGCTGTCCCTGGCGCGCGACCCGGCCGGGCGTTTCACTTTCTCGCTGGAGTCCTGAACGTGCTCTACAAACGCAACCCCCAACTCAATCGACACGGCGAGCTGATTCATTTGCTCTCGACCGAAGGCCTCCCCAAAGACATCCTGACGCACATCCTGGACACCGCCAGCCAGTTCGTTTCGGTCAGCGACAGGGAGGTGAAAAAGGTGCCCCTGTTGCGCGGCAAGAGCGTCTTCAACCTGTTTTTTGAAAACAGCACCCGCACCCGCACCACTTTCGAGATCGCCGCCAAGCGCTTATCGGCCGATGTGATCAACCTCGACATCGCCCGCTCATCGGCCTCCAAGGGGGAGTCCTTGCTGGACACCATCGCCAACCTCAGCGCCATGGCCGCCGATTTGTTTGTGGTCAGGCACGGCCAGTCGGGTGCGCCCTATCTGATCGCCCAGCACGTGGCGCCCCATGTGCATGTGGTCAATGCCGGCGACGGACGCCATGCTCACCCGACCCAGGGTTTGCTGGACATGTACACCATCCGCCACTTCAAGAAAGACTTCACCCAACTCACGGTGGCCATCGTGGGCGATGTGTTGCATTCGCGCGTGGCGCGCTCGGACATCCACGCCCTGACCACACTGGGGTGTGCCGAGGTGCGGGTGGTCGGTCCCAAAACCTTGGTGCCTTCCGACCTTTCGCACATGGGTGTCAAAGTCTTTCACAGTTTGGAAGAGGGCATCAAGGGCTGTGACGTGGTGATCATGCTGCGGTTGCAAAACGAGCGCATGAGCGGGGCTTTGTTGCCTTCCAGCCAGGAATATTTCAAGGGCTTCGGACTGACCCCCGAAAAACTCGAGTTGGCCAAGCCCGACGCCATCGTGATGCACCCCGGCCCGATCAACCGGGGGGTCGAAATCGACTCGGCGGTGGTCGACGGTCCGCGCAGCGTCATCTTGTCCCAAGTCACCTTTGGCATCGCAGTGCGCATGGCGGTCATGTCCATCGTCGCCGGCAATGAGGCCTGAACCCCAAGAGCGTCCCATGAAAA
>JACCDS011948008.1_pt1 | contig 12681 bp, 12 predicted proteins | sample 7446441 | NCBI WGS metagenome assembly JACCDS01 (sample SAMN15323445, study PRJNA562643) | freshwater metagenome | isolation source: river surface water | place: USA:Blue River Watershed | collected 2017-08-17
CATGTCCGACAGCACCCAGCTTCCCGCCACCCGCTCACCCGTCGTCGCCGCCGATAACCCGGTGCCCGTACCGCCGTTCTGGGGCACGCGGTGCATCGAGCAGATCCCGCTCAAGGCGCTGTTGCCCTACATGAACCGCACCACGCTCTACAAGTTCCAGTGGGGCTTCAAGCCGCAGGGGCGCCGGGTCGAGGAGTACAAGGACTACGCGCGCGAGCACTGCGAGCCGATCCTGCGTCGGCTGGTCGCCGAATCCGAAGAAAAGAATGTGCTGGAGCCCAAGGCCATCTACGGCTACTTCTCCTGCAACGCCGTGGGCGACGAGCTGGTCATCTATGCCGCACCCGACAGCCACGAGGAGCTTTGCCGCTTCCCGTTCCCGCGCCAGACCACCGAGCGCCGGCTGTGCATCAGCGACTTCTTCCGCAGCATCGAGTCAGGGCAGCGCGACGTCGTCGCCTTCCAGCTGGTGACGGTGGGGCAGCGCGCGTCGGACTTCGCGCGGGACCTGTTCGTCAAGGACGCCTACCAGGAGTACCTCTACTGGCATGGTCTGAATGCAGAAGGCGCCGAGGCGCTGGCGGAGTGGGTGCACAAGCGCATCCGCGTCGAGCTGGGCTTCCAGAGCGAGGAGTCGCGCGACCTCGAGTCGCTCATCAAGCAGGACTACCGCGGCAGCCGCTACTCGTTCGGCTACCCCGCGTGCCCCAACCTGGCCGACCAGGACAAGATCCTGATGCTGCTCGACGCCGACCGCATCGGTGTGGTGCTGGGCGACGAGGACCAGCTGTGGCCCGAGGACAGCACCACCGCGATCGTTTCGCACCACCCCCAGGCCAAGTACTTCGGGGTGTAGCGGGCAGGGCGGTCGGGCGCGGCGAACTTGCGCCACGCCAGTTGCAGGGTTAGGCTTCTGGACGATGTCCAAGACAAACGCCCCCTCGCTGCACCTGCTGCGCCGCCGCCCACTGGTTGGGGCGATGTTGGCGGTTCTGGCATGGGTCGCGCTGCTTGTGGCTCCGGTCGCCGCACAGGCCATGACCCGCATCGACCCGGGCGTGCCGGGCGCGATCATCTGCTCGGTCAACAAGGCGGCCGACGCCGGCGATGGCAAAGCACTTTCTCCCCACTGCCAGCTGTGCACCCTCGCGCAGCAGGCGGTCGAGGTGCTGGCGGCCTTGCACAGCAACGCCGCAGCCGTCCCTGCCGGGTCGCCGTTTGTAGTGGCGGCGGCCGAGGCGCCACCATCCCGCGCACCGCCGCGCGCCCATCCGCCACGCGCCCCACCCCTTTCCTGACCCTCTCGAGCCGCCACCACCGCGCCTGAGCGGGGTGGCACAAGCCATCGACGGACGGCACCACGCCGTCCTCAGGAGTCAGGGAAGATGCATCACCCACACATACCCGCCGACGGCGCGCCGATCGCGAGGCGCCTGGCCATCCCGGCCTGCTTGATCCTCGCGCTTGCCACGCAAGGTGCGCGCGCCGAACACATCGCTGACACCGTCACCGTCAGCGCGCCGCGCATCGACTTCACGCTGCCCGACATCGAGACCGCACGCGTGCGCATCCAGCAGACGCCGGGCGGGGTCGACATCATCGACGCCGAGCGCATCCGCGACGGTCGCGCCTCGACGCTGGCCGATGCCCTGCGTGGCAGCCCCGGCGTGTTCGCCGAGTCGCGTTTCGGTGCCGAGGAGGCGCGCATCTCGATCCGCGGCTCCGGTCTGCAGCGCACCTTCCACGGTCGCGGCCTGCTGCTGCTGCAGGACGGCGTGCCAATCAACCTGGCCGACGGCGGCTTCGACATGCAGGCCATCGAGCCGCTGGCGACGCGCTACGTCGAGGTCTACCGCGGCGCCAACGCCACCCCGTTCGGTGCCACCACGCTGGGCGGCGCCATCAACTTCGTCAGCCTCAGCGGCCGCGAGGCGCCGGGCGTGCATGCGCGGGTCGAGGCTGGCAGCTACGGCTACTCGCGCGCCTCGGCCGGCATCGGCTTGCGGTGGGGTGACAGCGATGCCTTCATCAGTGGCAGTCAGTTCTTCCAACGGGGCTATCGCGACCACGCCGAGCAGAACACCCAACGCGTGTTCGCCAATCTGGGCCACGACTTTGGCGGCGGCTTGCGCACGCGTTTCTTCTTTGCCGGCGTGAATACCGAGAGCGAGTTGCCCGGCGCGCTCACTCGCCAGCAGTTCCGCGCCGACCCGCGGCAGGCCAACCCGGCCAACACCTCCGGCGACCAGAAGCGCGACTTCCGGCTGTGGCGCCTCGCCAACCGCACCACCTGGCAGTTCAGCACCGCCACCGACCTGGAGTTGGTGACCTACGGCAGCGTCAAGCAGCTGTCCCACCCGATCTTCCAGGTCATCGACCAGGACTCCACCGACTACGGCATGCAGCTGCGCCTGGGCCACAACGGGCACCTGCTCGGCCGGCCAAACCGGATCGTGGTCGGCGCGATGGCCAACCGCGGCTTCGTCAATGACCTCGCGTTCGTGAATGTGGGTGGTCGGCGCGGGGCGCCCACCGGCAAGCAGACCCTCGACTCTGACAACCTGGGGCTGTTCGCCGAGAACCACTGGCAGGCCACTGGCGCACTCACCCTGGTGGCGGGCGGGCACTGGACGCAATCGGTGCGCGAACGGCGGGATCTCTTTTTCGCCGAGACCGATTTCACCGCCCGCGCCTGCAACGCTGCCAACTCCCTCGCAGCCCCTTGCGACGACAGCCTCCGCCTGCGTTTCGACCGCGTCAGCCCACGACTGGGGGCACGCTACGCGTTCGGCGAGGACGCAGAAGTATTTGCCAACTGGTCCGGCAGCTTCGAGCCGCCCAGCCTGTCCGAGTCCAGCAACGTGCTCGGCAGCGGTGCCTCTGCCGCGTTGCTGGCCAATCGCGCGCAGCGCGGCCAGACCGTCGAGCTGGGTACGCGCGGGCACACGCACATGGGCGACTACCGCTTGGGCTGGGATGCCGCCGTCTACCGCGCCGAGCTGCGCAACGAGCTGCTGGCAGTCGGCCTGCCCAACCAGCCCGCGTCTGCCGCCACGGTGAATGCCGACAAGACCATCCACCAGGGCATCGAGGCCGGTGTACGGCTGGTGCGCGGCAACTGGGCGTGGTCGACCACCGCCACGCTCAACGACTTCCGCTTCGGTGGCGATGCCGAGTACGGCGACAACCGCATCGCTGGCCTGCCAAAAGCCTTCGGCATCACCGAACTGCGCTGGAGCGGGCCCGGCAGCTGGTACGTCGCGCCGGCCTTGCAGGTGGCCACCCGCAGTTGGGTCGACCACGCCAACACACTGGATGCACCCGGCTATGCGCTGGTCAACCTGCGCATCGGCCAGCGCCCGGAGAGTGGCTGGGGCTGGTTCGTCGAGGGGCGCAACCTGCTCGACCGCGAGCACATCGTCACCACCGGTGTGTTGCGCGATGCACGCATCGCGCCGCCGGGCCCCCCGGGCACCCAGCATGCACAGTTTCTGCCCGGCGACGGCATCACCGTCTACGCTGGCATCGAATACCGGCCCACGCCCTGATGGAGCAGACCATGCGCCTTGACCTCCCATCCATGTACCGCCGCCTTTCCGCCAGCAGGCCGCGCCTGCTCGCCCCGGAAACATGGCGACCGGCACGCCCTCTGCTGATCGCGAGCCTGCTGGCCCTGCTGGCGCTGAGCCCAGCGGCGTCCGCCCACGTCGTCCTCGCCCAAAAGGTCGCTTTGGCGGGCACTTACCACCGCGCCCAGTTCACGGTCGGCCACGGTTGCGCGGGCTCTGCCACCGTCTCGGTGCAGGTCGACATTCCGGATGGCGTACCGGTGGCCAGGCCGCAACCCAAGCCGGGCTGGACCCTGAGCTACGAGACGGGCCCCTTGGCCGAGCCGGCCATGGTGCACGGCAAGCAGAAGACCGAGGGCATCCGCCGGGTCACCTGGACCGGGGGCCCGCTGCCCGACGAGCAGTACGACGAGTTCGGCATGATGCTGTTCGTGGCCAAGCCGGGTCGGCTGCACTTCCGGGTGCTGCAGACCTGCCAGACCGGGGCCAACGACTGGTCTGGTGTGGCAAGCGATGGCGGGCCGAAGCCGGCCTTCCCCGCAGCCACACTCGATGTGCTGGCGCCGCACAGCCAGGGCGGTGGCCACCATCACGGTCACGTCCACCCGGAGAGCCCCGCCAGACCGGAAGGCCCGGCCTCGATGCCACCGCCGGCGGACGCCGACGCCAGCCACCACCACTGACACCAAAGGAGTCCCCATGTCCGTCCGAACCATGTTCGCCACACTCGCCCTGTTCGCACCCCTCGCGGCGCTTGCCGGCCCGATCGAGGTGCGCGATGGCTACGCCCACGCCACATCCACCGCGCAGCCGGTCGGCGCCGGCTTTCTGACCCTGGCCAACGGCGGCGCGGCCGACCGCCTGCTCGGCGTGTCGTGTACCTGTGCGCAGAGCGCCGAGCTGCATTCCATGAGCATGGACGGCGGCGTGATGAAGATGCGCAAGCTCGACGCCATCGACATTCCGGCCAAGGGCTCAGTGGCCCTGGAGCCGGGCGGCATGCACCTCATGCTCATCGGCCTCAAGGCGCCGCTGGCCGAGGGCCAGCAGGTGCCGCTCGAGCTGCGTTTCGACAAGGCCGGCGTGGTCAAGACCACGCTCAAGGTCAAGGCCCGCGTGCCGGCCGGCCACGGGGGGCACGAGCACATGCACAAGCACTGAGCCGGGCATTCGCTGGGCCGTTTCGGCGACAATTCGGGCATGCACATCCACATCCTCGGCATCTGCGGCACCTTCATGGGCGGCATCGCCGCCATCGCCAAGCAGGCGGGGCACACCGTCACCGGTTGCGATGCCAACGTCTACCCGCCGATGAGCACCCAGCTCGAGCAACTGGGCATCACCCTGACGCAGGGCTGGGACCCGGCGCAGCTGGAGCCGCAGGCCGACATGTATGTGATCGGCAACGTGGTCAGCCGCGGCAACCCGCTGATGGAGGCGATCCTCGATCGCGGGCTGCCCTACGTGTCCGGCCCGCAGTGGCTGGCCGAGGCGGTGCTGCGCGACAAGTGGGTGCTGGCCGTCGCCGGCACGCACGGCAAGACCACCACCACCTCGATGCTGACCTGGATCCTCGAGGATGCCGGGCTGACCCCCGGCTTCCTGATCGGCGGCGTGCCGTAGAACTTTGGCGTGTCGGCGCGGCTGACCGACAGTCCGTTCTTTGTCATAGAGGCTGACGAGTACGACACCGCATTCTTCGACAAGCGCAGCAAGTTCGTCCACTACCGGCCGCGGACGGCGATCCTCAACAACCTCGAGTTCGACCACGCCGACATCTTCCCCGACCTGGCGGCGATCCAGACCCAGTTCCATCACCTGGTACGCACGGTGCCGGGCCAGGGCCTGCTGGTGGTCAACGGCACCGACACCAACCTCGCGGCGACCCTGCAGAAGGGCTGCTGGACCCCGGTCGAGCACTTCGGTGTCGGTGGTGGCTGGTCGTGCGCGGAGGGGTCGGGCCCCGGCCAGGGCGGATCGGCCTTTACGGTCCGCCACGCTGGCCAAGACATCGCGCCGCTGCGCTGGGGAGTCCTGGGCGGGCACAACCGCATGAACGCGCTGGCGGCCATCGCCGCTGCGCGCCATGCCGGGGTCGCGCCAGAGACAGCGGTCGATGCCCTTTCGCGCTTCCGCAATGTCAAGCGCCGCCTCGAAGACCGCGGCACGGTGCGCGGCGTGACGGTGATCGACGATTTTGCCCATCACCCCACAGCCATCACCGAGACCATGGCCGCGTTGCGCGAGCGGGTCGGCAGCGGCCGCATCCTGGCGGTTCTGGAGCCGCGCTCCAACACCATGAAGCAGGGCGTCTGGAAGGATGCCCTGGCCCGCAGCCTGGACGATGCACAGGCGGTGTTCTGCTACACGCGCGGGCTGGGCTGGGACGCGGCCGGTTCGCTGGCGTCGCTGGGCGGCCGCCTGACGGCGGGGGACGACCTGCACGTGCTGGTCCAGGCTATCGCGCGTGAAGCCCGCGACGGTGACACCGTGCTGGTGATGAGCAATGGCGGTTTCGACGGCATCCACGGCCATCTGTTGACGGCGCTGGCGGCCTGACCCGGTGCCCAGCGCTACCTGGTCAGCGCTACCTGATTCTCCCCGCTGTCAGGCGAACCAGCCGTGCGCGAACCAGCTGCCTGATGAGGTTCGATACGCCCACAGGCGTCGACCCTTGCTGTCCCTGAGCACGTAGTAGTCGCGTGCCGCCGGGTTTTCCCACCAGCCCGACTCGATCCGCTCCGGGCCGCGTTCCTCCAACCAGTCGCCGGGGATCTCATCCAGAGGCGATGGCGTGGGCAGCAGCCACAGCGGGCGCAAGCCACGACAGTTCGGCTTTGCGATGTTGCGCTGCCGCGGCTTGGCAGCATCTACCGGCGTCGCCCTCCAGGCCACCTCGGGCCGGTGGTCGGCGACGGCCTCCAGCGTGGAGACGGCACCAGCCCCCAAACGCGCCCGCAGCCGATCGAGCAGGGCATCGCGCTGAAGCGCCGCCTCTGCCGGGCCCGGCCACAACTCGGGCGACTGCGGCTGCCACGCGTCCAGCGGCGTCGACTGCAACTGCACACGTCGCACCGGTGAGGGCAGGCGCAGGCGCGCGAGGCGCTCACGCAGCAGCGCCGTGACCGGTGCCAGGTTCTGCAGCGGCCGGGTCAGCGCCAGTTCGAAGACCGTCTCCGGCTGTCCCGGCGCGTGCCCCAGGCTGAATCGCAGGCGCTGCACGGCGCGGCCTGACCCGCGCAAAAGGCCCTCGAGTTCGGCCAGCAAGCGCCTGCCGGTGAACAAGATGGCGTCGGCGTGCCAGGTCTCGTGAAGCAGCTCGGCCGCCCTGTCGTAGTCGGACGGTGGCGTGAACCAGCGCCGCGGGTCGGACGCGCGCCCGGACAGTCGGTCCAGTTGCACCGACGGTGTAGAGCCGCACCGCCGGTCAAGGTCGCCGCGTGGCAGTGCCATGCAATCTCCTATGGTGTGCAGGCCGATGCCGGCGAGCAGGTTGTGGTCGTGTCCGGGCATGTCCAGCACGCTCAGCGGCAGCCGGGCCAGCCTGGCCGGCCACTGCGCGGCATCGACCCAACCGGCGGCGTCGCAGCAGCAGGCGAGCGCCCACGCGCCGGCAGCCGTTGGGGCCGCCGCGCAGGTGGCGTCGGGGGAAAGGTCGAGCACGCCGGCACGCGCGTCTGCCAGCAGGCGGTCGATGCCACCGAACAGGTGGGCGCTGCCAGCCACCTCGGCGACCACGCCGCCTCGGCATAGACGTACGTTGCGGCAGAGGCTGACCAGAGGGCTGTAGCGCATCGCCCACAGGGCCAGACCCTGCAGCTCGTCGCCACTGCCACCGCCGGGCCCGCCGCCAGGTCTGCCAGCCGCGCCGCCGGCGTCCGGCAGGGCGATCGCCAGCCAGGCGCCGCGGGCATCACGCGGCCAGGCTGACACGGCTGCCATGGGCGCCGCGGCATTTGATCAGCCGCACCTGCCGACGCCTGCCGTCGGAATCAACCTCGACGCGCACCGCCGCGGGACTGGTGGCGCTGGCAGTGGCGCGGTCGCGCAGCACGAAACAGCACGCGTTGCCGGCCTCCGCGGCCAACTGCAGCCGGCGCAAGGCGGCGTGGTCTGCACCAGCAAGCCAGACCAGCACCGCGCCGCAGGTACCCGAGCGCAATGACTGCTCCGCTGCCCACACGGCATCGGCCTCGTCCCGCGCCTCGACCCGGAAGGTCCGCGCCATGTCGATGCCGGCCTGCTGCAGGGCGGGCGGGTAGGGGATGAATGGCGGGGCGATCCATGCCACCGTCTCGCCCTGCCGGTTCAGGTGTGCCAGCGCTGGCAGCAGCAGGCTTACCTCGCCGATGCCGGTGCCGCGGCCGATGACCTCGGTGATGCAGCCAGGCTGCCAGCCGCCACCCGGCAACTGCTGCTCGAGCGCAGGGATGCCGCATGGGATGACACGGGCCGGGGCGACCGGCCGTTCGCCGACCCGCCAGACGGCCGGGTGGCGCGGCACCGGGGGCCGTGTTGCCGGACGCGTGGCAGGCGCCGGTGTGGTCGTGCCCGCAGGGTGTGGGGCTTGCCCGCCGCCGGGATAGAGCCCCTGCAGCAGCAGTTCGATGTCAAAGGCACCCATGGCTGTCTCCCAGTCGTTTTGTCAGTTGAGGCGGTCGCGCAGCACCCCCACGCCGATGCCTTCGATGCTGAAGGCCTGGCGCGTGGGGTCGACGACGATCGGCGCGAACTCGGGGTTGCAGGCGACCAGTTCGATGCGGTCGCCACGCGTGTGGAGCCGCTTGACCGTGACCTCGTCATCGACGCGGGCGACCACGGTCTGCCCCTCGCGCGCGGTCTGGCAGCGGTGCACCGCCAGCAGGTCGCCGTCGAGGATGCCGGCATCGCGCATGCTCTGGCCGCGCACCCGCAGCAGGTAGTCGGCCTGCGGGTGGAAGTGCGCCGGGTCGACCCGCCAGTGGCCCTCGATGTGCTCCACCGCCAGTAGCGGGCTGCCGGCGGCCACCCGGCCGACCAGCGGCAGGCCGGCCTCCTCCGGCAGGCGGATGCCACGCGAGCGACCCGGCTCCAGGCTGATCGCGCCCTTGCGCGCCAGCGCCTGCAGGTGGCTCTCGGCGGCGTTGAGCGAGCCGAAACCCAGGTGCGCAGCGATCTCGGCACGCGTCGGCGGCGCGCCGCGTTCGTTGACGCAGGCGCGGATGAAATCAAGGATCTCTTGCTGGCGGGCGGTGAGCGGTAGCGGTGGCATGGCGGTGTTCCTGTCGGCAGCAGATGTCCGGGAGCTGTTGTTATATACAGTACTGAATAAAAATCACCTGTCAAGGCCGGCTAGAATCGCTACATGGACCCCGCCGATGCCTTTCCCCTGCTGCGCCAGCTGGCCGATGGCCGATTCCATGGCGGCGAGGCGCTGGCTATTGCGCTCGGCGTCTCGCGCGCCACCTTGTGCCAGCGCATCGATGCGCTTGAGGCCCTGGGGGTGGAGTGCCACCGGGTGCGGGGGCGGGGCTACCGGCTGCCGCGTGCGCTCGACCTGCTGGACGCAGCCGCTCTGGCCAGCGCATTACGCGGCAGCGGGCTGCGTATCGAGACCGTCGACCACACGCTGTCGACCAGCAGCGACCTGCTGGCCCGCGTCGATACGCTGGAGAGCGGCCACGTGCGCGTCGCCGAGTGGCAGACCGCCGGCCGCGGCCGGCAGGGCCGGCAATGGCTGTCGATGCCAGCGCAGGGGCTCACCTTCTCCCTGCTGTGGCGCTTCGAGGGCGGCGTCCAGGCGCTGGCCGGCTTGAGCCTGGCGGTGGCCGTGGCGCTGGCGCATGCCTGCCAGGATTGCGGTGTGGCCGGGGTGCGGGTCAAGTGGCCGAACGACCTGTTGCTGCACGACGCGCTGCAGGGCGACCGCAAGTTCGCCGGCATCCTGGTGGATGTCCAGGGCGATGCGCTGGGGCCCAGCGTGGCGGTGATCGGTGTCGGCCTGAACGTGCACGGCGTGCCGTCCGGTACCGGGCAACCGGCCGCCGCACTGGCTGATGGCGCCGGCGGCATCACCCGCCAGCAGGTGCTGGTCGCCGCGCTGCTTCGGCTTGCCGAGGCCATCCGTACCTTCGAGAAGGAGGGCTTCGAGCCCTTCCGCGCGCCCTGGCAGGCGCTGCACGCCTGGCAGCTGCGCAGTGTCGAGGTGCTCAACGCCGATGGCAGCACCACCCACGGCGTGGCGGCGGGCATCGACGCCGGCGGCGCGCTGCTCCTCGAGACACCCGGCGGACGCAGGCGGCTGCTCTCCGGCGACGTGAGCCTGCGCCCGGCGGCTTCACAAACGTGACCTGCAAGCAGTCAGTCTATAAAATCGTCTCGCATAGACCTTTGGTGCGTGGGAAAGAGCCGCTTGCGGTAGAGTCAAGGCCATGAACCTGCTGATCGATACCGGCAATACCCGCATCAAATGGGCGCTCGCAGACGGCCCCAGCCTGGTCACGCGCGGCGTGGTCGAGCACGCCGAGGTCGCCACCCTGCCCAAGGTGTGGAGTGGCCTGCCGCGCATCCATCGCGTCCTGGTGGCCTGCGTGGCCGGGCCGAACATCCGCGAGGCCGTGGAAGACGCGCTCGACCGCATCGATGGCGACATCGACTGGGTGGTGGCGCGCCAGCAGGAGTGCGGCGTCCGCAACGGCTATACCGAGCCCGGCAAACTCGGCGCCGACCGCTGGGCGGCGCTGATTGGGGCCTACGCGCTCGGCCTGGTGCCGGGCGTCATCGTCAGCGCGGGCACCGCGCTTACCGTCGACATGATGGGCGCCGACGGGCAGTTCGCCGGCGGCATCATCGTCCCCGGCTTCCGCGCGCTGGACGCGGGCCTGCGCGCACGCACCGCGCTGGCGGCCGAGACCGGGGAGTTCTCCGCGTTCCCGACCAGTACCGAGGACGCCATCACCACCGGCGCCATCGATGCACTGTGTGGTGCGGTCGAGCGGGTCGCGCGCCGTGTCGCCGCGACCGGCAGCACGCCGCGGGTGATCCTGACCGGTGGCGATGCAGACCGCATCGCCGCGCACCTCACCGTCCCATTCACCCGCGTTGATGACCTTGTGCTGCGCGGGCTGGCCACCATCGCCAGCCACAAACGCTAGCCGGACCCGTTCTCGCCACCATGCAACCCATCACCACGCCCGGCCACGCCCGATCGATGCAGGTGTTTGCCGGCCCGGATGCCGCAGCAGACCTGGTTGGCACGCTCGACTACGCACCGGGCGGTACGCCGCTCGACTTCCGCTACGCTCCCGCCTGGCTGGCGCGCGATGACCACTTCCCGCTGTCGCCGCTGCTGGCGCCCGATCGCTTCGACGCCATGGACGCAGAGCAGCGTTCGGTCGCGCTGGGCGATCTCCTGCTTGGCATCCTGCCCACGGGCCAACCGCTCTCCAGCCTGGTGGCCGATCTGCGCCGCCGCCACGATGACATCGCCGGCATCCTTGGCACCGGCGGGGGACTGGATACGCCGGGTGCGCTGCGCTTCGGGCGTCCGGCCACGCCGCCGCCCAGCGACCCCTTTGGCGCCGACACGCCGCGCGAGGTGCCTCTCAACGAACTCTCTCGCCGCATCGCCTGGCGCGACAGCCAGAGCCTGCTGTTCTGGGACGACAAGATCCACGCCTTGCTGCCCGGCAGCCGCGACAAGCTGGCGCTGCACATCATCGACGAGCGCCGCAGTCTGGTGGTCGCCGACCGCATGGCCAGCACCCACATCGTCAAGATCGGCGGCAGCGAGCGGACCTGCAGCAGCCTTTCGGCCAACGAGGTCTTCATGACGCGCCTGGCGGCCGGATGCGGTCTGCCGGTGGCGGACGTTTCGCTGCTCACGCTCGACTGCGGCCCGGTGCTGCAGATCCGTCGCTTCGACCGCCAGCGCCGGCCGCGCGGCAACAGCATCCACCGCCTGCACGTGATCACCGGGTGGCAGCTGCTTGGGGTGGCGCCGCAGCCGGCGGAGACGCCGGTCGAGGTGCGTCAGGCCTGGCTCACGGCGCTGATCCGCGCCGTGCGCACCCACGCCGCCGACCCGCGTGCCGAGATGGCCGAATTGCTGCGCCGGGTCACCTGGCAGGTGCTCACCGGTAGCCACAACATGGACCCTGGCAACCTGTCGTTCTTCGTCGAGGCGGGTGGCCGCCTGCGACTGGCGCCGGCCTACGCGCTGCGGTCACTGTGGCCTTTCGAGCGCGCCGATGGCTTCCGCCCCCGCGAGATGGCACTGCCAGTCGGTGGCCAGATCGACCCGGAGCGCGTCGACATCGCCGCCTGGAACTGGCTGGCCGAAGAGGCCGATGTGCCGGCAGCCGAGGTTCTGGATACGGTGCGGCGGCTGGGCAGGCAGCTGTTGGGGCGGATCCAGGGCGCCACGCGGCAGAGCCTGGCCGAGGGTGCCGATGGTGGCGTGGTGGAACGGCTGGCCGATGGCACGCGCGCGCTCTGCCAGACGGTCATCGCCAATGTTGGTGGAGACGCCTGAACGCGCCAACCTTCAGACGCGTTGCAAAAATGCAACAACCGGTCAAAAAACGTGTCCGGAAGTGGCTTTTCCCTTGAGATGCGCGGTTCCCCGACCGAAAATGCAATCACCAGTCCGCTATCCGGACGGTGATCAAAACTCTCTGAAGGGGAATTGAATGAACAAGAAGCTTCTCGCGGTTGCTCTGGCAACTGCCTTCGCTGCCCCGGCCATGGCCGACAACGTGCAGATCTACGGTGCATTCGACGTTGGTGTGCTGGGTCGTAGTGGTGGTGGTGACTTCCAAGTCGCTAGCGGCATGAATGGTCACAACGGTATCGGCTTCCGCATGTCGGAAGATCTGGGCAACGGTTTGAAGCTCAGTGGTGACGCCATGTTCGGGTTCGCGCTGGATTCGGCTGGTGGTAATTTCGACCCGAGCGGCACCGGCGGTGGTTTCAGCACCATCTATTCCTACCTCGCCCTCTCGGGTGATTTCGGTACCCTGATCGGCGGCCGCGCCGGCGGCGCCCGTGCCGGCTTCATTAAGCAGTACGACCCGTTCCGCGGTTTCGGCGTTGGTAACGCCCTCCAGACCATGGGTTCGGCACTTGGCAATGC
>JACCDS010243780.1_pt1 | contig 12679 bp, 13 predicted proteins | sample 7446441 | NCBI WGS metagenome assembly JACCDS01 (sample SAMN15323445, study PRJNA562643) | freshwater metagenome | isolation source: river surface water | place: USA:Blue River Watershed | collected 2017-08-17
CGAACAGCACGTGCGTCACGCCCGAGAGGTTGTCGGCCGCGGCCATGCAGGCCTGCGCGTCGGTGAGGTCCAGCGGCACATGGACCACGCCTTCGGGCAGCGCCATGGGCCGGCGCGAGAGGGCCAGCACCTGCCAGTCGGGCAGGCTGGCAAAGAACTCGGTGGCGGCCTTGCCCACCACGCCGCTGGCGCCGGCGATCAGGATCGTGTGCTTCTTGCGTTGGGCCATCGACGCCTCCCCTTCAGAGCAGGTGCTGGCCGTGCAGCTTGCCGCGCAGGGCCTCGGGCACCTCGATCTCGAAACCCAGCACCGCCGCCGACAGGGCCTTGCCGTAGTTGTCCAGGCACAGGCTGCGCGAGACGCCGCCGCCCAGCGCGCCGTGGCAGACGAAGTTCAGCGCGTCGATGTTGGGCGCCTCGTAGCGCAGCACCTCGCCCTTGATCGCGCCGCGGTAGAACGCCTTGAATCGCTCGGCCGTGAGCTGCTCGCGCAGCAGCGGATAGAACTCCGGCTCATAGGCGAAGACGGCGATGTTGGAGGTGTCGCTCTTGTCGCCCGAACGGGTGTGGGCCACGTGTTGGAGTTGGACTTTCATCGCAGGCCTCAGCTTTCGAAATAGGAGACGGATGCCGGCACCGCTTCGCGCGGCACCAGGGTGGACCACACGCCGATCACCTCGCGCACGCGGTCGGCATGCGGCACGCGCTTGCCGGTGTGGCCGATGCCCGAGACGGCCATGCCATCGACCTCGCGGCCGACCTTGTTGGCCTGCTCGCGGGTGCGGCAGCGCGCGGCCACGCGCACGGCGATCTCGTAGGGCTCGGGCGCGTTGGCGGGCGTGGCCTCGCCGTGGATGGCGTTGAGGCCCAGGAAATCGATGCGGATGTCCTCGGCTTCCAGGCCGACGATGCGAAAGCGCTCGGTGAGGATCTTCCTGGCCAGCTCGGCGCGGCGCAGCGCGCCCGGGCCGGCGTAGAAGAACATGTCCTCGCCGATGAAGCCCTCGGTGCAGCCGATGGACACCTTGAGCGTGGGGGGGCGGGTCTTGCCGCCGATGCCGGTCACACGCACGCGGTCGGGGCCCACCTGCTCCAGGCGCGCGGTGGTGAAGTCCACCACCACGTCGGGCGTGAGGTAGTTGGCCGGGTCGTGCACCTCGTAGAGCATCTGCTCCTTGACGGTGCGCAGGTTGATCGCGCCACCGCTGCCGCTCACCTTGCCCAGCACGGCGCTGCCGTCGGGCTCCACGTCGGCAAAGGGGAAGGCGAAGTTCCAGGGCTCGGGCACGTCCTTGAAACCGGGGTCGCTGAAGTAGCCGCCGGTCACCTGCGCGCCGCATTCCATCAGGTGGCCCAGGCCCATGCCCTGGCCCAGCCTGGCCGCGTCGTGCGGGTCCCAGCCGAACTCGTACATCATCGGCGCCATGAAGATCGAGGGGTCGGCCACGCGGCCGGTGACCACGATCTGCGCGCCGTTGCGAAGCGCCTCCACGATGGGCTCGGCGCCCAGGTAGACCTCGGCTGAAATCAGGTTGGGCGCCAGCGTCGAGGTGGGCTTGCCGTTTTCCAGGATGCGGTCGGTGAGCGACAGCACCTTGTCGGTGATGAGGCTGCCATTGACCGCGGCCACCTTCACGCCCTTGTGGCCCATCTGCCGCAGCCAATGCACGATGCGCTGGGCGGCGGCGTCGGGATTGATCCAGCCCTGGTTGCTGATGATGCGGGTGCCGTTCTTCATGCACGCGGGCAGCACCGCCTGCATGCGGTCGTCCAGGTAGGTGTCGTAGCCCTCGAAGCTGGGATCGCGGCGCTTGCGCACCTGGGCGGCCGACACGGTGGCCTCGGCCATGGTCTCGAAGCACAGGTAATCGAGCTCGCCGCGCTCGGCGTTGAGCCTGGCCGGCTCCACGCGATCGCCCCACCACGCCGCGCCGGCGCCGATACGGATCGACTTCTTCATCACGCTTTCCTCTGGTAGATGACGGCGTCCAGCGCCACGCAGCCTTCGCCGCGCGCACGCACCATCACGGGGTTGATGTCCAGCTGGCTGATGCCGGCCGCCGCATCGCACATGAGGCGCGACACCGCCACCGCCACCTCGCAGAAGGCCGCCACGTCCAGCGGCGGTTCGCCGCGCACGCCATCGAGCAGCGGCGCGATGCGCAGCCGCCGCAGGGCGGCCTCGACCTGCGCGGCGGTGAAGGGCGCCAGCAGCACCTGCACGTCGGGCATGGCCTCCACGTACTTGCCGCCATCGCCCACCAGCACCACCGGGCCGAAGACGGGATCGATGCGCGCGCCCAGCATCAGCTCGCGGCGGCCGCTGGCCTGTTCGGCCACGATCACGCCCGACAGCGCCACGCCCGCGCCGGCCGCGGCCTGGCGCACCGACTGGAAGGCCTGGTGCAGCTCCTGCGAATCGGTGATGCCCAGACGCACCAGGCCCAGCTCGGATTTGTGCGAGACCTCGGCGCTGCAGCCCTTGACCACCACCTTGGGCGTGGCCATGAGTTCGAACGCGCTCAGCGCCTGCGCCTCGTCGGCGCACAGCCGGTGCGTGACCACCGGCACGCCGTGGCGCGCCAGCAGCGCGAGGCTGGCGGCTTCGTCGAGCAGCTGCGCGTCGTCGGGTGCCACCGGCAACGCCGGAAGGGCCGGCGGGTGGGCGGCCACCTGCGCCATCAGTTCCATGTGCGTGAGGTAGCTGCCCAGCGCCTGCACCGCCTGGCCTTCGGTGGGAAAAGCCACCAGGCCCTGGGCCTTGAAGCGTGCGGCCACCGAGGCCTGGGGCGCGGCCACCACCAGCGGCTTGCCGGTGTCGCGGGCGAAGGCGGCCGCGTCGCTGGCGAAGGCCTCCACGTCGTAGCCCGCGCCGGCCACCGCGATGCCCACCAGGAAGGCGTCGGCCGCGGGATCGCGCGAGATGGGCGGCAGGATGCCGCCGAAGAGCTTGCTGTTGGTCAGCAGCGCGGCGGTGATGTCCACCGGATTGCGCACGGTGGCAAAGCCCGGAAGGATGGCGCGAAGCGCGTCCTGCGTGGCCGGCAGCAGCGGCTCCAGCGGCATGCGCGCCTCGGTGGCGGCGTCGGCGGTGAGCACGCAGACCGCGCCGGAATTGCTGATGGCCACCAGCCGCCGCCCCTGGGGGCGCCAGCCCTGCAGGTACAGCGGCGCGGTGTCCACCAGCTCGGCCATCGATTGCGCGCGGTGGATGCCGTGGGCGCGCAGGAAGGCGTCCACCGTGCGGTCTTCGTTGGCCAGCGAGCCGGTGTGCGACTGCGCCGCGGCCTGCCCCGCCGCCGTGCGGCCCGACTTGAGCACCACGATGGGCAGGTCGCGTTCGCGGGCGATGCGGGCGGCCTCGGCCAGGTTCCAGGGGTCGGGGATGCCTTCCAGGTACAGCAGCAGCAGCTTCAGGTCCGGGTCTTCGGCCACCACCGAGGCGAGTTCGCAGACGGTGACGTCGCAGTCGTTGCCGGTGGCGTGCGAGTGGCGCACGCCCAGGCCGCGCTCGCGCAGCAGGCCGTAGGGGATGACGGCCATCGCGCCGCTCTGGCTGACGATGCCGATCGGCCCGTCGGCCGGCGCGACCTCGGTGAACATGGTGGAGAAACTGGCCACCGCGCCGTTGCCGAAGTTGGCCAGGCCCTGCGAATTGGGGCCCACCAGGCGCATGCCGGCGGCGCGGGCGCGCTCGCGCATCGCGGCCTCCTGGCGCTTGCCTTCCTCGTGCACCTCGCCAAAGCCCGAGCTCATGATGATGGCCACCGAGACGCCGGCGGCGGCGCACTCGTCCACCGCCTCGACGGCCGCGGCGCCGGGCACCGCGATGATGGCCACGTCGGGCACCTCGGGCAGCGCGCGCACGCTGGGGTAGCTGCGCAGGCCCTGCACTTCGGCGCGGGTGGGGTTGATGGGGTAGACCGCGCCCCGGAAGCCGAAGCGCGAGAGGTAGGCGATGGGTCGCCCGCCGATCTTGTGCGCGTTGTCGGAGGCGCCGATGACGGCGATGGAGCGCGGTGCCAGGGCTCGGCGCAGGGCGGCGCGGGGGTCAGACATCGGTGTCCTTCACGAAGTACGCAATCTCGCGGCCGGCGATCTGGCGCATCTGGCCACGCACCGGCGCGTCCAGGGGCAGGCCCGGATCGGCATGGCCCATCACGCGAAAGCCCTCGCGCATGTCCACCAGCACGATGGCGTAGGGCACGAGGGGGCGGAATTCATCGGAGGGCGCGCGGTGCACCAGGGTGCTGGCGTACAGCGTGCCGGCGCCTTCGGCTTGCAGCGTGCGCGGCGCGGCGCGGCCGCAGGCGGGGCAGAAGCCCCGCTCGAAGTACCAGGTGTGGCCGCAGCCGTCGCAGTGCTGGTAGCGCAGGGCTTGGTCGGCGTTCATGCGGCCTCCAGCACCAGGCTCACGTGGGAGGAAAGCACGCCGCCATCGGCATGCAGCAGCGAGACGCCGGCGCGCGGCGCCTGCCGCTCGCCGGCGCGGCCGGTCATCTGCCGGTGCGCCTCGGCCAGGTGCGCCATGGCACCGGCCACGCCGCAGTGGCCATACGAGAGCAGGCCGCCGTGCAGGTTCAGCGGCAGGCGGCAGTCGCGGCCGAAGTGGCCTTCGCGGGCCAGCGCGCAGGCCCGTCCGCGCGGCGCCAGGCCGATCTCTTCGAGCAGCATGGTCAGGGTGATGGTGAAGCTGTCGTAGATGGCGGCGTACTGCACGTCGGCCAGGCGGCGGCCGGCGTCCTGCAGCGCGCGCTGCGTGCAGCCGCCCGCGCCCAGGTCGGTGAGGTCGGTCATGGCGCTGATGTGCTGCGCGTTGTGGTGCTGCGCGGCCCCGGCGATGCGCACCGCATGCGGTCCCTCGTCCTCGGCGCTGATGACGAAGGCGCAGGCACCGTCGGCGGTGGCGCAGCAGTCGAGCAGCTTGAGCGGCGTGGCGATCGGCCGCGAGGCCAGCACCTCGTCTTCGGTGAGCGGCGTGCGGAACTGCGCGCCCTCGTGGCGGCCGGCGTGTTCGCGCATCAGCACCGCCAGCGCGGCGAAGTCGCGCTCGGTGTTGCCGAAGGCATGCATGTAGCGCGAAGCCACCAGCCCGTAGTAGGCCGGGATGCTGGCGCCCAGCGGCACCTCGTAGCGCGGATGGCCCACCTGCGCGAGCACCTGCACGATCGCGTCGCGGCTCTGGCCCGTGAGGCGGTTCTCGCCGGCCACCACGAGGATGCGCCGCGCCGCGCCCGAGCGCACCAGGTGGTGGGCCAGCATCACCAGCGCCATGCCGGTGGCGCCGCCCAGCTGCATGGCATGGGCATAGCGCGGGCGCAGGCCGAAGTGCTCGGCGAAGACGGTGGCCAGCATCAGGTGCGGCAAGGTGGTGGAGTAGCCGCACAGCACGCCGTCGATGTCGGCGCGCGCCAGCTGCGCGTCGTCCAGCGCCAGGGTGGCGGCGCGGGCCATCAGGTCCAGCGAGCCCTGCCCTTCGTGGCGGCCGTAGGGGATGAGGCCGCTGCCGGTCAGAAAACTCATGCGGGCTCCACCTGCGGTTCGTTGGTCGAGAGCGCCACGGCCTCCTGCTGCAGGGCCTTGACCAGCTGCGGCAGGCGCGAGGTCAGGCGCTCGGAGAGGGCGGCGATGCTCAGCGCGGCCACGGGCCGGCCGTCGGGGCCGAAGATCGGCACGCCGATCCCGCCCATCTGCTGCACCACCGCGTCGAGCAGCAGGGCGTAGCCGTTCTCCCGCGCGCGCTGCACCTCCTCGCGCAGCCGCTGGGGGGTCAGGCGCGGGTAGCGTTCGGCCAGCACCGGGCGCAGCAGCTCGATGATGGTTTCGGCCTCCTCGCCGGGCAGCCAGGCCAGCAGCGCGAGGCTGCCCGCGCCGGCGCCCAGGGGCCGGCGGCTGCCGATGTCCAGGTAGTTGGCGCGGATCGGGAAATTGCCGAACTCGCGGTCCACGCACACCGATTCGATCCCGTGGCGGGTGGACAGCAGCACGGTGTCGCCGCTCAGGGCCGCCAGCCGCACCAGCGCCGGGCGGGCGCGGTCACGCACATGGTCGCGGCCCTGCATGGCCATGCCCAGGAGCAGCGCCTGGTCGCCCAGCAGGTAGCGCTTGGCGTTGGCGGTGTCGCGGCGCACGAAGCCCTCGTCGATCAGCGTCTCCAGGATACGCAGCGTGGTGGGCGCGCTCAGCTGCGCGCCGGCGGCGATGTCCGACAGGCGCAGGGGCTCGGGGTTGGAAAGCATCTTGAGGATGCGGCACACCTTCTGCGGTGCGTTGGTGCTGGAGGGCTGGTACATGGCGGGCGCCCGGTTCAGGCGGCGACGGGCGCGTGCTGGCCGCCGCCCAGGAAGATGCGGTGGATCAGGTCGCCCTCGCGCAGCGCCGACGAGAAGTCGCTGTGGGCGATGCGGCCGGTCTCGAACAGGTAGGCGTAGTGGGCGTGGCGCAGGGCCTTGTCCACCATCTGCTCGACCAGGAGGATGGCCATGCCGCTGGCGCACAGCTGCGAGGCCACGTCGAGGATGCGGTCGATCACCATGGGCGCGAGGCCGCTGGAGGGCTCGTCCAGGATCAGCAGCTGGGGATCGCCGATGACGCCCTGCCCCACCGCCAGGATCTGCTGCTGCCCGCCCGACAGGCGCGAGGCCATCTGGTGGCGGCGCTCGGCCAGCTCGGGAAAGAGCGCGTAGATGCGATCGAGCTTGCTGCGGTCGCCACCGGGCGCGTGGGCGTAGGTGCCCACCAGCAGGTTGTCTTCGACCGAGAGGTTGTGAAAGACGCGGTGGCCTTCGAGCACCTGCACCACGCCGGCCTTGACGATCTCGCGCGGCGACGCGTTGGTGATGTCCTGGCCGGCAAAGCGCACCGTGCCCGAGCGCTTGGGGATCAGGCCCGAGACGGCATGCAGCAGCGTGCTCTTGCCCGCGCCGTTGCGCCCCAGGATGACGACGAACTCGCCCTTGCGCAGGTCGAGCGAGACGCCGTGGACGACCTCGGCCTTGCCGTAGGCCACGTGCAGGTCGCTCACCTCCAGCAGCACCTGCGGCGGCCGCGTGCCTTGTGTCTGGCTCATGTTCAGGCTCCCAGGTAGACGCGGATCACTTCGGGGTCGTTGCGCACTTCGTCGGGCAGGCCGTGGCGGATCATCCGGCCGACGTTGAGCGTGGTGACCCGGTCGCAGATGCGAAAGACGAAGTCGGTGTGGTGCTCCACCAGGAGCACGCCGATGCCGCTGCCCTGCAGGGTGCGGATCACGTCGGCCAGGTGCTCGATCTCCTGCGGGGTGAGGCCGCCGGCCGGCTCATCCAGCAGGATGAAGCGCGGCCGCATGGCCAGTGCGCGGGCGATCTCCAGGAAGCGCTGCTCGGCGTGGTCCAGCAGGTTGGCCCGGCGGTGCAGCACGTGGCCCAGGCCCACGCCGTGCAGCAGCTCGGCGGCGCGGTCCATGAGCTCCCGGTCTTCGCGGCCCACGCGGGGCAGCGCGAAGGTGGTGGCCAGGAAGCCGGCCTGCGCGTGCGTCCAGGCGCCCAGCACGGCGTTCTCCAGCACCGAGAGCATGGGCAGGAGGCGCGGCTTCTGGAAGGTGCGGGCCACGCCGACGGCGGCGCGGCGGCGCACCGGCGCGCCCGAGAGGTCCTCGCCGCCCAGGCGGATCTCGCCCGAGGTGGGCTGGTAGTAGCCCGAGAGCAGGTTCAGCAGCGTGGTCTTGCCGCTGCCGTTGGGGCCGATGAGGCCATGCACCTCGCCGGGCCGCAGGGCCAGCGAGACCTGGTCGAGCGCCTTGAGGCCGCCGAAGGATTTGCTCACGTCGACCGCGCGCAGCTCGTCGCCCTGCGCGGGTGCGAAGGCGGCAGGCGGCGCGGGTTCGCGGGCGGCGGCGGGGGCGGTGCGCAGCTCGGCGCGCAGCGCGTTGGTGGCGGCGGTGCTCATGCGGCGTCCTTCAGTGCGCGGGCCAGCCGCGCGAGGTCGGGCTTGACCGGCTCGCGGTGCACCACGCGCGGGCGCAGGCGCTCGGAGACGATCTCGAAGACGCGGCCGATGCCCTCGGGCACGGCCAGCACCACCACCAGCAGCAAGAGGCCGTAGAACAGGTTGCCCAGCTTGGCCAGCGGCGCGACGAACTCGGGCAGCGCGGTCAGCACCATGGTGCCGATGAAGGGCCCGATGAGGCTGCCGCGGCCGCCGATGATGATGCAGACGAAGAAGAACAGGCTCAGCTCGAACACGAAGGTGTCGGGCGTGATGTAGCTCTGCAGGCTGGCGAAGGTCGCGCCCGCCACGCCGGCCGAGATGCCGCTGAAGACGAAGGCGGCGAGCTTGGCGTGCAGCACCGGCACGCCCACCGCCTGCGCGGCCACCGGGTTGTCGCGGATGGAGATGAAGGCGCGGCCCCACATGCGGCGCGCCACGTTCCAGGCCAGCCAGGTGAACAGCAGCGCCAGGCCGGCGGCCAGGTAGTAGAAGCCCACCGGCGTGTCGAAGGGCGCGGGGAACATGGGGCCGGGCAGGCCCACACCACCGCCGGTGAGCTGCGGGTTGGCCAGCACCACTTCGTTGACGATGAGCGCGAAGGCCATGGTGGCCATCGCGAAATAGAAGCCCGGCAGCCGCAGCGAGGGCAGGCCCAGGGCCAGGCCGCACAGGCCGCCCACGGTGCCCGAGATGGCCATGGCCAGGTAGGGATTGAGGCCGCCCTTGCCGGCCAGGATCGAGAAGCCGTAGGCGCCGATGGACAGCAGGCCCACGTGGCCGATCGACAGCTGGCCGGTGAAACCCACCACGAGGTTGAGACCCACGATGAGGATCCAGTAGACCGCGATGAGCGCGGCCAGGTGCAGCTGGTACTGGTCGCCGGCCCAGAAGGGCAGCGTGGCCGCCATCAGGCCGCCGATGGCCAGCGCCACGGTCTTGGAGGAGTTGCTCTGGCCCGTCATACCGGCCTCACGTTCTTGGCGCCCAGCAGCCCCTCGGGCTTGATGAGCAGGATGATCATGAGCAGGCCGACCGCGATCGTCTGCTGGTACTCGCCGCCGAAGAAGTAGCTGGCGAAGGCGTTGAGCAGGCCCAGCGCGGCGCCGCCGATCAGCGCGCCCACATTGCTGCCCAGGCCGCCCACGGCCAGTGCGATGAAGCCGTTGAGCGTGAGCGTCAGGCCCACCGCGAAGAACGCGAAGGTGAGCTGCCCGGCCGCGAAGCCCGCCAGCCCGCCCAGCGCGCCGGAGAGCACGTAGGAGACCAGGCGGATGCGGTCGGTGGAGATGCCGCGCGCCCGCGCCGCGAAGGCGTCTTCGCTCATGGCGATGAACACCTTGCCGTACATGGTGCGGCGGTAGAAAAGGTCGAGCCCCACGGCCATGACGGCGGCGCAGGCCACCGGCAGCCAGAACTTCTGGTCGAGCACGCCGGCGCCGAAGGCCTGCGGGATCAGGCGCGGGAAAGGCTTGGGCTCGGTGCCCCACCACAGGCCCACCGCGTGCTGGACCATGGTGGCCACCGCCAGGGTGCTGAGCAGCCACAGGTGCTCGTCGCTGCGCGAGAGCACGCGGCGGATGGCCAGCACCTCGGTGAGCCAGCCGAAGGCCGCGCCCACCACGATGGCGCCCGCGAGGCCCAGCGACCAGTGCAGGCCCAGGCCGGTGATGAGGTAGGCGCCGAAGACGCCGCCCAGCATGGCGATGTGGCCGGTGGTGACGGACAGGACCTTGGAGGTCGAATACATCACGTTGTAGACCAGGGCCACGGACGCGAACAGCATGCCGATCGCGAGGCCCGAGACGATGACGGTGAGCATGGGTGCGGCCCGGTGGCGTGGTCAGCGGCTCAGCGCGGGGCGAGCTTGAAGCTGCCGTCCTTGAACGTGTTGGCCACGTTCACCGCCATGTTGCTGTCGGGGAAGCCGTTGCGCACGGTGGGGCCCCAGCTGTAGGTGGAATACACGCCGCGGAAATCACGGGTGTTCTCCAGCGCGGCCTGCACCTTGGCCGGGTCGGTACCGCCGGCGGCCTTGACGGCGTGCTCGATCACCTTGACGGTGTCGTAGCCCATGGCCACCCACCAGAAGAGGATGTCGAGCTCGCCGCCATTGGTGGCCAGCTTGGGACGGATGCGGTCCATCAGCTGCTGGGTGCGCTCGGGCAGCTTGCCGTCGGCGCCGAAGGTGGTGCTCTGGTAGCCGGCAGCGTAGGTGTCTTCCCAGTACTCGGGCTTGTTCAGCAGCTTGCGGATCTGCGAGGCCATCAGCGCCGGGTGGCCGACCACGGGCACCTTCCAGCCCATCTCGCCGCGGGCGTTCAGCAGGCGGCCCAGGAGGCCGGTGGCGGCCGACCAGGGCATGACCACGTCGGCGCCGGCGGCGCGGGCCTTGTTCATCTCGTCGGTGAGGTCGGTCTTGTTGGGATCGATCAGCACCGAGTAGACGGGCTTGATGCCGGCTTTTTCCAGCAGCTCGGCGGCGGTCTTGGCGCTGGAGGTGCCATAGCCGGAGGTGTCGCCGATCACGGCCACCTTCTGCTTTTTCAGCGTCTTGATCGCGTAGTCGTTGCCCGTGGAGATCCACTGGGTGTTGGTGTTGATGACACGGAAGGCACGCGGAACTTGGTCGCGTCGGTCAGCTCGTCGATGGAGCCGATGACGATGTTGGGGATGCCGGCGCGGGCAATGATGGGCGTGGTGGCCAGGCCCTCGCCCGAGTTCACCGGGCCGATGATGAAGTGGACCTTGTCGGAGAAGGCCAGCTGCTGCGCGAAGTTCACCGCCTTGGTCGGGTCGCCGGCGGTGTCGCGGGTGAGCAGCTCGATCTGGCGGCCATTGATGCCGCCGGCCTTGTTGATTTCCTCCACCGCGAACTGCACGCCCTGGTTCTCGGCCTGGGCCGCCGAGGACAGCGGTCCGGTGAGCGAGGACAGCCAGCCCACCTTGATCGTTTGCGCACCTGCCGAGGCGGCGGCCAGGGTGAGCGCCGCAACCGCGGACAGCTTGGCGATGGATTTCGTTAAACAAAACATTGTGATGTCTCCTGTGGTGTTCGAACCTTCGGCCGGGGGGCGGAGGCCATCGTAGGGACTTCGATTCCTCGCTGGTTGGAACAATGGCGACATCGAGCGTCGGTGTTATCCCTAGAAATCCGGAACAGCGGCGCAAATGTTTTTGCTGAACGAAAAGTATTGATGGATGCAAAGTTCATCATCGCTGCAGGACACCTCAAAAAGGAGACGCACGATGAGCCAGAACCCGCGATGGAAGCAGCGCCCGCCCGGATCGAACTGGGGCGATTTCGGAGCCGACGACCAGTGCGGCCGCATGAACCTGCTGACGCCCGAGAAGGTGCTGCAGGGCATGCGCGAAGTGCGCGAGGGCCGCAGCTTCAACCTGAGCCTTCCGCTGGACTTCCCCGGTGGCAACGTGCTGAACCCGCGCCGCCTGCCGCCGGTGCTGCGGCCCACGCTGCGCAATGGCCGGCCCAACATGAACTACCAGCTGCGCTGCGACGCGCCGGCCTGCACCGACGTGGTGAGCGATGACCTGGTGGTGATGCACCTGCAGTACAGCACCCAGTGGGACAGCCTGGCCCATGTGGGCTCGATGTTCGATGCGCAGGGCACGGGCGAGCCGCAGGCGCTCTACTACAACGGCTGGCGCGCGGGCGTGGACGTGGTGGGCCCCGCGGCCGCCGAGGACGCGGGCATCTTCGGCTTCGCCAAGGTGCCGCGTGAATCGACCTCGGCGGCAAACAAGCTGGGGATCGAGAACATGGCCGAGCGCTGCGTGCAGGGCCGCGCGGTGATGATCGACCTGCATGCGCACTTCGGCCGCGAGCGGGTGAGCGTCACGCACGCGATGCTGCAGGAGGTGATGCGCAAGGACGGCGTGACGGTGGAGCCCGGCGACATGGTGTGCCTGCACACGGGCTTTGCGCAGATGCTGCTGGAGATGAACCGCCAGCCCGACGCGCACCGGCTGGAACACAGCTGCGCGGTGCTGGAGGGACGCGACCCCGAGCTGCTGCAGTGGGTGACCGACACCGGCCTGGTGGCCCTCATCGCCGACAACTACGCGGTGGAGGGCCACCCGCCGTCGAGCCAGCCCGATTGCTGCGCCGCGCTGCCGCTGCACGAGCACTGCCTGTTCAAGCTGGGCGTGCACCTGGGCGAGCTGTGGCACCTGACGCCGCTGGCCGCGCACCTGCGTGCGCAGGGGCGCAGCCGCTTCCTGCTCACCGCGCCGCCGCTGCGGCTGCCGGGGGCGGTGGGCTCGCCGGCTTCGCCGGTGGCGACGGTGTGAGGATGAACGCACTCCGGCGCGGTGGGCAGCCCATGGCCCGGCTGGCGCTGGACGGGCGAAATCGGGCGCGTCGTCCGGCCTGAGGGGTTGGCTGGCGTGGATCCCCGCGTGCGCGGGGATGACGAGGGGTCTGGAAGGGTTCCGTCATTCCCGCGCAGGCGGGAATCCACGCCCGCCCTCGCGCCTCCCCTCGCCAGCTCCCGCCAACGCGCCCCTCAGCGTTGCGCCTGCCAGCGCTCCATCGGCTCGGTCCACTACCCCATGCGGCTCACCGCGCCGCCGCTGCGGCTCCCGGGGGCAGTGGCCTCGCCGGTGGCGACCGTGTGAGGATGAACGCACTCCGACGCGGTGGGCAGCCCATGCCCCGGCTGGCGCTGGACGGGCGAGATCGGGCGCGTCGTCC
>JACCDS011296224.1_pt1 | contig 12679 bp, 13 predicted proteins | sample 7446441 | NCBI WGS metagenome assembly JACCDS01 (sample SAMN15323445, study PRJNA562643) | freshwater metagenome | isolation source: river surface water | place: USA:Blue River Watershed | collected 2017-08-17
CAGGCCTGCCTGCCGGCGGTGCTAGCCGGATCCTCCAGCGACACAAGCAAGGAGTGCTGTGTATGAACCTGAAGATCAGCGGTCATCATCTGGAACTGACTCCCGCCCTCCGGGAGTATGTGGAAACGAAACTCGAGCGCATCACGCGCCATTTTGACAGCGTCATCGATGTCAACGTCATTCTCGCGGTGGATGCGAATACTGAGAAGGAAAAGCGCCAGCGTGCCGAAATCAACCTGCACATGCGCGGCAAGGACCTGCACGTCGAGAGTGAGGCGCAAGACATGTATGCTGCGATCGACCTGCTGATGGACAAGCTCGACCGACAAGTGCTCAAGCACAAGGACAGGATCCAGGATCACCAGCACGCGGGCATCCGCGGCTATGACGGCGCCGAAGCCGCCTGATCTTTTCGATTCACTCGATACAAGGGCGCGCAAGCGCCCTTTTTGCTGGGCACTTGCGCGCAGGCACTCGAGCTGCCGAGACGTTTTTCGCTGCCAAAACCCGCCTTCCCGTGTCGCAAACGACCGCGAACCGAATCTCGCTACACTGTTCGCTTTTGATCAACCCGCTTGCGAAGCCTGCATGACCGACCCTATCCATACCGAGATCCGCCGCACCACCGGCATCATCACGCTGGACCGCCCTGCCGCCCTGAATTCGCTGACGCTGGAGATGGTGCGTGCAATGACCGCCGCGCTGCGCACATGGCACGACGATGCCCGCATCCGCGCCGTACTGGTGAGGGCCAGCAGCGAGCGCGCTTATTGTGCCGGCGGTGACATACGATTCTTTCATCAGAAAGGCAGTGCGAGCGCCACCGGCGGCGCTGCGCTGATCGAGGATTTCTTTACCGAGGAATATGCGCTGAACCACCTCGTGCATACCTATCCGAAGCCCTACATCGCGCTGATGGATGGCGTGGTGATGGGCGGTGGCATGGGCATCGCGCAGGCCGGCCCGCGTGCGCGTGTGCGCGTTGTGACGGAGCGTACCAAGATGGCGATGCCGGAAACAGGCATCGGCCTGTTCCCCGACGTTGGCGGCGGCTGGTTCCTGTCACGCGCGCCGGGGCACCTTGGCGCTTATCTTGGCGTGACCGGCGAGGTGATCGGCGCAGCCGATGCGATCTATGCGAACCTGGCCGATGTGTTTGTGCCCGGCGCGGAACTGGCGGCACTGCAGGAAGCGATCCTTGGCGCGCCGGAGGCAGGCACCGCCGTCCATGCATTTGCGTCGCGCTTCGCTGCGCAGGCCGATCCCGCGCAAAGCCGCCTGGCCGGCCAGCGCGCAGCAATCGACCGCCACTTCGCCTTCGATACGGTGGCGCAGATCAGGGATTCGCTGGCAACCGATGACAGCGAATTTGCGCAGAAGACGCTGGCGACGATGAGCAAGCGCTCACCGCTGATGATGTGCGTGACACTGGCGCAGATTCGGCGCGCGGCCTCGCTCGACATTGCCGACTGCCTGCGGATGGAGCGCACGATGGTGCGGCGCTGCTTCGAGAACGGCCAAGTGCTTGAAGGCGTGCGCGCGCTGGCGATCGACAAGGATCACGCGCCACAATGGCATCCGGCGGCGCTGGACGAGGTAACGCCGGCGATGGTGGACAGGTTCTTCGACAACGCCTGGCCGGCGTATGCCCATCCTTTGCGGGACCTGGCCTGACAGGCGGTACAGACCGCCGTTAATGACGTGGCAATCGGCGCAGCCCGTGACCACGCCGCTGCAAGCGGTCAGATTTCATCGACCGCAAACAGCCGCCGATACTCCCGCATCGCATAGCGGTCGGTCATGCCGGCGATATAGTCGGCAACCGTGCGCGCCTGCGCGAGCACGTCGCCGCTGCCCAGCTGATAATCCGGTGGCAAGAGCTGCGGACTGCTGATGAAAATACCGAACAAGTCGGTGATGATGCGGCGCGCCTTGCTCGTCATCCGGTTAACCAAGTAGTGCTGGTACAGGTTCTTGCGCAGGAAGCGCTTGAGCTCCTGAGCATCGGCGCGCATCGCGTCGGAGAACGCAATCAGCGGCGGTGCGCTGCGTACATCGTCGATGCTGCGCAGGCCGGCGGCGGCGATATTGGCGCGCGACGTATTGATCAGGTCGACCACCAGTGCATTGATCATCCTGCGCACCGTCTCGTTGATCGCGCGGCGGCCCGAAATGCCAGGAAATTGCCGCTGCACCTCGGCGCCGTGATGTGCATACAGCCGTACTTCCTGCAGCTGCTCGACCGTCAGCAGGCCAGAGCGCAGGCCGTCGTCGATGTCATGATTGTTGTAGGCGATCTCATCGGCGAGATTGGCCAGCTGCGCTTCCAGGCTCGGCTGCTTCTTTTCGATGAAGCGGCGCCCGACCTCGCCGAGTTGCTGCGCGTTCGACTGCGAGCAGTGCTTCAGGATGCCTTCGCGCGTCTCGAACATCAGGTTCAGTCCGTCAAATGCGCCATAACGCTGTTCCAGCGCGTCCACCACGCGCAAGCTCTGCAGATTGTGTTCGAAGCCGCCGTAATCCTTCATGCAGGCATTCAGCGCATCCTGCCCTGCATGGCCGAACGGCGTGTGACCGAGGTCGTGGGCTAGCGAAATCGCTTCGACCAGGTCTTCGTTGAGCTGCAGGCTGCGCGCCAGCGAACGGGCGATCTGCGCGACTTCGATGCTGTGCGTCAGCCGCGTACGGAACAGGTCGCCCTCATGGTTGACGAACACCTGGGTCTTGTACTCTAGCCGGCGGAAGGCGGTCGAATGAATGATGCGGTCACGGTCACGCTGAAAGTCACCGCGCGTATCCGGCGGTGGCTCCGCAAAAGCGCGTCCAATCGAGGTGCCGGAACGCGCTGCATACAGGGCAAGGCGGGCTTCGATCGGTTCGCTCATATCAGTCCTTAGTACAGGCCATCAGCGTGGCCTTGAGCCTATCCGAGGGCACGCCCGTAATGGTCGCGGTACCCAGTGGCTTGAGCAGGATGAACTTGATCTGGCCGCCCTCGTTCTTCTTGTCGACTTCCATCAGTTCCAGCCAGCGCGCTTCACCGAGATCCGGTGCCCGCGTCGGCAGGCGTGCCGCCTTCACCAGCGCGACGAGACGATCGCGGTCAGCTGGCGCCAGGTAGCCCAGCCGCAGCGACAGGTCGGCCGCCATCACCATGCCGCAGCCGACGGCCTCACCGTGCAGCCATTCGCCATAACCGAGGCCGGCTTCGATCGCATGGCCGAAGGTATGGCCAAAGTTCAGGATCGCCCGCAGCCCGCCCTCGCGCTCGTCCTGCCGCACGACATCGGCCTTGATCTCGCACGAGCGCCGGATTGCATGGGCGAGGGCCGCGTCGTCACGCGCGATCAGCTTGTCCATGTTCGCTTCCTGCCACCGGAAGAAATCGGCATCGATGATCGCGCCATGCTTGATCACTTCCGCCAGACCCGCAGACAACTCGCGGTCCGGCAGCGTCGCCAGCGTCGCCGTGTCGGCCAGTACCGACTGCGGCTGGTAGAACGCGCCGATCATGTTCTTGCCCAGCGGATGATTGATCGCCGTCTTGCCGCCCACCGATGAATCGACCTGCGCCAGCAGCGTGGTCGGCACCTGCACGAAAGGCACGCCGCGCATGTAGGTGGCCGCAGCAAAACCGGTCATGTCACCGATGACGCCACCGCCCAGCGCTACCAGGGTCGTCTTGCGGTCGCATTTGTGCTCAAGCAGCGCGGTGAAGATTTGCATCAGGTTGTCGGCGTTCTTCTCTTCTTCGCCATCGGGCAGCACGATGGCGATGCACTGCTTGCCAGCCGCCTGCAGCATCGCCGTCAGCCGCTCAAGGTACAGCGGCGCAACGACGGTGTTGGTGACGATCGCGACCCGCTTGCCAGGAACATGGCGGGCAAATTCGCCATGCTCCAGCAGGTGCCGGCCAATGACGATGGGGTAACTGCGCTCGCCGAGATCGACGGCAAGGCTGGCGAACACAGACGGACTCGGGTTCATGAGGAGGCTCATTCGGATGGGGTAGGTGCGGGAGCGGAAGCCGCCTGGTTGAATTGTTCCAGCTGGGTGAAGATGTTCTGCAGCACCGATTGCACGTTCGGACGTCCGGTCTCGATGATGATGTGCGCTACCTCCTGGTACAGCGGGGCGCGCTGGCGCGACAGTTCCTCGATCTTGGCTTTCGGATCGGCGGTCTGCAGCAGCGGCCGGTTGCGGTCATGGCTGGTGCGCTGCAGGATACTGTTCGCCGACGCGCGCAGGTAGATTACGATGCCGCGCTCGCGCAGGTAGCGCCGGCTCTGCTCGTTCAGCACCGCGCCGCCGCCGGTCGCCAGCACGATACCTTGCTGTGCCGTCAGGTCACGGATCACGTCAGCCTCGCGCTGACGGAAGCTGGCCTCGCCCTCAATCTCGAAAATCAGCGGAATGGACGCACCGGTGCGCGCCTCGATTTCCTGGTCTGCGTCGACGAAACGCAGGTTCAGTTTTTTCGCCAGTGCGCGCCCTATCGTGGTCTTGCCAGAACCCATCAGGCCGACCAGGAATATATTGGAATTCTGTATGGACATTGTTGCCATTGCAGGGGATTTTTCCCCGGAAAGGCCACAGTTTATCCCATCCGTCCGGCCTGCTCCGCTCCGTCAGGGCGAGGGCGGCGAGCGCCCGGCAAGCAGGTCGTTGACGATACGCGGCGTGATGAAAATCAGCAGTTCTTTCTGAATGCGTATCTGCGTTGTCTGCCGGAACAGCAGGCCGACGAGCGGCAAGTCGCCCAGCAACGGTACCTTGGCGACATTGTTGCGTTCTTCCTGCATGAAAATACCGCCCAGCACCACGGTCCCGCCGTTCTCTACCTGCACGTTGGTCTTCACGTGCTTGGTGTCGATCGCGTAACTGGTACCGACGGCAATGCCGCGCGAGTCCTTCGCGACATCCACGGTCAGCAGGATATTGCCATCCGGCGTGATCTGCGGCGTGACCTCAAGCTTCAGGTTGGCCTTCTTGAACTGGATCGATGTGGCGCCGCTGCTGGTGGACTGCTGGTACGGAATCTCCTCCCCCTGCTCGATGACGGCAGGCTGCTGGTCGGCCGTGACCACCCGCGGGCTGGAAACGATCTTGCCGCGGCCATCGGCCTGCAGCGCCGACAGCTCGAGGTTCAGGAAGCGGTTCGCGCCCGGAGAGAACAGCGAAATGCCGAGACTGGCTGGCGGATTCGTGCCGATGCGGCCGGCCGGCAGGTCGACGAATTGCGTGTTCGGCATGAAGCTGCCCGCCGTTTCTTTCAACTGCTGTGTCTGTTCGCCTACGCCTTGATAGCCGCCGCTCACAGCGAGCCGCGTATTGCCCGGCAGGCCGAGCCCTGCTTTGCCGCCGCGTACCTGGCCAAGGTCAAGGAAGCCGAGCCGCACCCCTAGGGTCTTGTTGAAGTTGTCGTCAGCCTCGACGATACGCGCCTCGATCATCACCTGCCGCCGCGCCACGTCGGTCAGCTGGACCAGGCGGCGCACCTCGGCCAGCCGCGCTGAGGTATCGGTTACAAACAGCTTGTTGCTGCGCGGCTCGGCCGACGCACTGCCGCGCCGCGACAGGACGCTGCCGCGTCCGGGCTGGCCGTCCAGCCCGAACACCTTCTCGAAGGCCTCGGCCTTCTGGTAATTCAACTGGAAAGTCTCGGTGACCAGCGGCTCCAGCTCGGAAATCTGCGCACGCTGCTCGAGCTCGAGCCGCTCCTTGGTCAGCAGCTCATCCTTCGGCGCGATCCACAAGACGTTGCCGTTGCGTCGCATGTCGAGACCGCGGGCCTGCAGCACGATGTCGAGTGCCTGGTCCCAGGGAACGTCCTTGAGCCGCAGCGTCAGGTTGCCGCCGACGCTGTCGCTTGCAACCACGTTCAGGCCGGTGAAGTCGGCGATCACCTGCAGCAGTGTGCGCACCTCGCTATTCTGGAAGCTCAGCGACAGCCGTTCTCCATGGTAGCCACGCCCGCTGCTGCGATCGTCCGGCTTCAGCGGGCGCACCTCGACGACCAGCCGGCGCTCTGTCTGCCAGGCGACGTGGTCCCACTGGCCTTCCGGCTCAATGGTCAGCCGCACCATCTCACCGCTGGCTTCGGCCGTAACTGCCCGCACCGGCGTGCCGAAATCCTTCACATCCAGCCGCCGGCGCAACAGCTCGGGCAGGTGGGTGCGCATGAAATCCACCACCACGGCCTGCCCCTGCCGGCGCACGTCGATCGCCGACGAATCACGCGACAGGTCGATCACGACCCGTCCGCTGCCGGCATCCCCGCGCCGGAAATCGATATCGACGATCGCATTCTTTTCAACTGCCGTGTCCGCCGCCTGGGCAGCAGCGGCCGACGACGACTCATTGAGCACGATCTGCAGCTCTGCGTCGTGCAGCCGCGTGCTGTAGGCCATAGTGCGTTGCAGGTTCAGCACCAGGCGCGTGCGCGTACCCGCCTGCACGATATCGACATGCGTTACCGCGCCGGTGCCGGACACGCGTCGCTGCTGTCCGGTGGCATTCATCGTGTCGGGCAGGTCAATCACGATGCGCGGCGGCGCGGCCGTCGCAAAGCCCTCCGGTGCCGCATCAAGCGGGCGGCGCAGCTGCACGCGCAGTACCTGCTGCGCGCCATCGCGGATCACATCGATCGCGCGCACGGCGTTGGGTTCGGCCCGCGCGCCGGGAACAGCCAGCCACATGACGAGCGGCACGACCCGTAGCCAACGCATGCACAGCATCATCATCGTGCCTCCTGCAACGTGAGTTGTGCGCGGCGCTGTACCCAGCGACCACTGCTGTCGGTAACCAATTCTTCGACATCGACAGTCCGCTCGCCGATCGACACCACTTTGCCGAAGTCCTGACCGATATGGCTGCCGACGCGTACCGGATACACGTGCTGCTCGGCTTCGATCAGCGCGACGGCATCGCCATTGCGCCGCAAGCTGCCCATTAGCCGCAGGCTGGCCAGCGGATAGGTTTCCAGCGGCTCGCGTGCGCGCTGCAAATCCGGCTGCAACCCGGTGGCGGATGCGCCGTCCTGCGCGGCATTCAGCAGGCTGGGCGAGAACGGGTCGTTGCGCGTGCCGGGCTCGTAGCGCAGCAGCGCTGACGGCGCTGCCGGTGCCAGTGTCACGGGCACCGCATGATGGTGCTGGCGTGCACTATCCATCCACGCACGCAGGTCGTCGTCCTGCGAATCACAAGCCGACAGCCCCACGCAGCCAGCGATCCAGAGATGTCGCAGGCTCATTTCCCTGCCTTCTTGCGGCGGTCCGCCGCCTGCTGCTTGTGCAACTCGGTCTCGGCCGGATCGAGGTAACGAAACGCGTGGGCCACACAAGCAAACGACAATACGCCGTCGCGTGGCTGTTGGGCGATCGACAAGCCGTCAATCGTGACGATGCGCGGCAGGCTGGCGACGTCGCTGACGAAGCCGGCCAGCGGATGGAAGGCACCGCTGAGCCGGATTTCGATCGGCAGTTCGGCGTAGTACTCGCCGAAGCGCAACGCAGCGGGCTTGAAGAGTTCGAACTGCAGTCCGCGCGCCACACCGGCGCGACTGATCTCGGATAGCAGGGCCTCCATTTCCGCCTGTCCCGGAAGCTGCGTCTCCAGCAGGGTGACCTCGGCTTCGACTGCCGCTTTCTGTACGCGCAGGCTGTCGAGGTGTTGGGCGTGCGCGACCTTGCGCTCGAATTCGGCACGCGATTCGGATTCTCGCTGCCGCCCTGCTTCCAGCGCGTCGTATTGCGGCTGCCAGACGAACCAGCCGCCGACGACGATGACCAGCAAGCCCATGCCGACTGCGCACAGCGAACGTGGCAGCGGCGGCCATTGCGCAGGATGGCGGCCCTCGAGTCCGCTGAATTGCGCGCGCAACACGGCCAGCCGCCTCAGGCTGCCGTCCTTCATTGCGCTTGCTGCGCAAAGCCAGGCGCATCCATCACAATGCTGAACTCGAATACCCGCTTCGCATCCCGCCCCTGGCCGAGGGTCGCCGACTTGATCTCGACCAGTTCGGGATGGCTGACTGCGGCCAGCCCGGCCAGCGCACGCAACAGCTCCGATACCCGCGAACCCGACTGCGCATAACCCGACAAGGTGATGCGTCCGGCCTGCTGTAAGGACTTCAGCATGACGCCTTGCGGCACCCGCCCGACCAGTTCATCGAGAAAATGTACCGGGGCACTCCTTGCACGCTGAAGGCGTTCGACTGCATCGCGTCGCGCCGTCAATGCAGCGATCCGATCGCGCAAGGTGCGTACTTCGCCGATGCGCGCATCCAGCAACGCGATCTCGGCTGTCAGCAATCGCTGCCGTTCGCTTTGCTGCGCCAGCTGCCGCTGGTTATAGGCGAACACCGCGAATACCATCACCAGTGCGAGGACGGCGGTGAGTCCGAGCAGGCTGATGAACTGGCGTCGGCGCTCGCGCCGCCGGGCTTCCCGCCAGGGCAACAGATTGAATCCCGTCATCAGTCAAAACTCCGCATTGCCAGGCCGCACGCAAGCAGCGAGCACGACGGCGGGTCGCTCGCCGCAGCTACTGTCCGGTCCGTGCCGCCGGCCCAGTGCAGCAACGGGTCGGGATGTGCGACCGGCGTACCGGTGCGCTGCTGTAGCGCCGTTGGCAGCGCGGCGGGAATCGTGCCGAGCAGGTAGATCTGTTGTGCTTCGTTATGCGCGGTCGCAGTCTGGAACAATTGCAGTGCGCGGTCGAACTCCTGGCAGATGCGCTCGACGCTCGCCGCATCCGCTGCAGCCGCGAGCCCGAGTTCGCGCTCGTACAGCAAGACGCCACCCGCCATGAAGAGGCAGTAGCTGCGCTCGGGTTCGAGCCAGAGTGCAGCGATCACCGGCGCACCGTCAGCCGCACGCGCCGAATCGGCCAGCGTAATCGCGGACATCAGCGCATGCGACTCGATGTCGACGATCAGGGGCCGGAGTCCGGCGGCATGCGCCAGCGCGACACGCTCGTCGATCCGCTCGCGCCGCGCCGCCACCAGCACCACATCGACGCAACCGTGCGCCTCCAGGCTCGGGCCGGCGACGGCAAAATCGATGGCGATTTCGTTCCGTGGAAAAGGCAGTGTCTCACCGGCTTCGACCTCGACCTGCAACTCAAGGTCGTCTTCGTGCAGCGTCGCCGGCAGCGGCAGCGTCTTCTTGATCGCGGCACCGGCCGGCAGCGCCAGCGCAACGTCGCGCAACCGACTGCCGCTGGCGCGGATCGCGTCGCGCAGGGCGGCGGCCACCTCGTCATGCATGGCCACCGCGCCATCGCGCATCGCACCGCGCGGCAATGGACGGTACGCATAATGCGAAATATTCAGTGGCCATTGGCGCCCCCGCCCGGCCAGCCCGACCACGCGAATGGCGTCGGCGCCGAGATCAATGCCCAGCACCGGGAGTTGTGCATGCCGCCACCACCGTCGCAAAGAAAACATCCGCTGCGCCTCGTCTTATCATTTTCAAAACTAGCGGCGGATGCTAGCAAGCGCTTTTCCGCCATGTAAAGCGATGCCGTCACGACGTTGTCAAATGCCGACTGAATGTGACGTCCGGTGTCGCCATCGTCCGGAGAGCGGCCGCCCGTTCAGCGTGTCACCCTGTCGCAATAGTCCCAACACCTGCGCTATGCCACGGGGATCTCTGGCGATTTGTAATGATTGCCACGCACAGAAGAGCCAGTGAAGGCTACCGCTATAATGGCTACCGTCAAACAATGGGCTTGTCCCGCTCCCCTGCTGAATGAATAACCACACCCCTGCCGATCGCGCCGATCAGGGCCAGCCAGGCAACACATTTTCCCGTCCCGTGAAAATCGCGCTCAGTGTGTTCGGCGTGCTTTCCGGGCTAGCGGTGATCGGATTTCTGTTGCTGAGTTTCATGCTGATGATGGCCTATCCGAATCTTCCGGATATCGACTCGCTAGCCACATATCAGCCGAAAATGCCGCTGCGCGTCTTCTCTGCCGACAATGTGCTGATCGGCGAATTCGGCGAAGAGCGCCGCAGTCTGGTGCGCTACAAAGACATTCCGGCGGTGATGAAGCAGGCGGTGCTGGCGATCGAGGATGACCGCTTCTACCAGCACCATGGCGTCGACTACTGGGGCATCCTGCGGGCGGCGATTCACAACACCATTGGCGGCAGCCGGCAGGGTGCATCGACGATTACGCAGCAGGTCGCGCGCAATTTCTTTCTGTCCAGCGAGCAGACCATCAAGCGCAAGCTGTATGAAATCCTGCTCGCGTGGAAGATCGAGAAGACGCTGACCAAGGACCAGATCCTCGAGCTGTACATGAACCAGATCTACCTCGGCCAGCGGGCGTACGGCTTTGCGTCGGCAGCACAGATTTATTTCGGCAAGCGCCTGTCCGAGATCAGCATTGCCGAGGCCGCTATGCTAGCCGGAATGCCCACGGCACCGTCAGCGAACAATCCGGTCGTCAATCCAAAACGTGCCAAGGCGCGCCAACAGTACATCCTGCAGCGCATGCATGAGCTGGGCTATATCACGCGCGCGCAGTACGATCAGGCGCGCAACGAGAAGCTGAAGATCAAGATGGACAGCAATGACTTCGGCGTGCATGCCGAATACGTGTCCGAAATGGCGCGCCAGATGGTGTATGAGCAGTTCAAGGAAGACACCTATACGCGTGGGCTGAATGTGTTCACCACCATCACCAAGTCCGACCAGGACGCCGCCTATCTCGCGTTGCGCCGCGGCGTGCTCGACTATGAGCGGCGCCAGCCCTATCGCGGCCCCGAGGGCTATATGGAGATACCGGCCGACCGTATCGATGCGGAGGCTGCGATCGAGTCGGAGCTGGCCGAGCATCCGGACAACGATGGCATGCTGGCCGCGGTCGTGCTGTCGACCGGTCCGAAGTCGCTGCGGGCCATGCTGTCGTCAGGCGAGGAAGTGGCGATCGCCGACGCCGCGCTGGGTACCGCCGCCAGTGCGTTGACGGACAAGGTGCCGGCCAACCGCCGCATCCGGCGTGGCGCGATCATCCGCGTGATGCAGGAAACCAGCGGCTGGTCCGTGATCCAGCTGCCGGAGGTCGAGTCGGCCTTCGTGTCAGTCAACTCGGAAGACGGCGCGATTCGGTCACTGGTCGGCGGCTTCGATTTCAATCGCAATAAATTCAACCATGTGACGCAGGCGTGGCGCCAGCCGGGCTCGTCGTTCAAACCCTTCATCTATTCCGCCTCATTGGAGAAAGGCCTCTCGCCGGGAACCATCATCAACGACGCGCCGCTGACCTACGATGCGTCGCAGACTGGCAGCCAGGCATGGGAGCCGAAGAACTATGACGGCAAGTACGAGGGCCCGATGTCGATGCGCCGCGGCCTGGCGAAGTCGAAGAACATGATCTCGATCCGCATCCTCGACAAGATCGGTCCGCAGTACGCGCAGGAATACGTGACCCGCTTCGGCTTCGAAGCGGAAAAAAACCCGCCCTACCTGACCCTGGCGCTGGGCGCCGGCTCAGTGACACCGCTACAGCTGGCCGGCGCTTACGCGGTATTCGCCAACGGCGGGTACAAGGTGAATCCTCACCTGATCACGAAGATTACCGACAACCAGGGCAAGACGCTGTTCCAGGTCACGCCGGACAAGGCCGGCGACGAGGCGCTGCGCGTGATCGACCAACGCAATGCCTATCTGGTCGACAGCATGCTGAAGGACGTGGTCCGTTACGGCACTGCGACACGCGCGCTGTCGCTCAACCGCATCGATATCGCCGGCAAGACAGGCACCACCAATGACTCGATCGATGCCTGGTTCGCCGGCTATCATCCGATGCTCACCGCCGTTGCGTGGATAGGCTTCGACAAGCCGAAGAACCTTGGCAACCGCGAAACCGGCGGCGGTCTGGCGCTGCCGATCTGGATAGGCTACATGCAGAAAGCGCTGCCGAAGCTGCCGGTGAACCAGCGCGAGGTACCCGCTGGCATCACGACCCACAATGGCGACCTGATCTACTCGGAATATGTGGAGTCCGGCAGCGTCGAGTCGCTGGGCGCGGGCGGCCAGCGAGAAGAAGACAAGCCGCCGGCACAGGAAGCGACGAAGGGCGAGATTTTCTGATCAGCCGGCGATAGTGAGCGCGATGCCGGCCTGCAGGCCGGCCAGCCGCGACAGCGACGCGAACAGTTCCGAACCGTCGCGGGTGTCAAGCCAGCGACCGTCGGTCAGACGGTAATGAAAGCCACCGGCGCGCGCGGCGACCCAGATTTCGCGCATCGGCGCCTGCGTATTGACGATGATCTTGCTGCCGTTGTCGATGAACTCGATCTCGAGCACATTGCCGCTGCGGCTGCACTCGATGTCGACATCGGCCTCGTCGCCGGCGCGCTCGAAGGCGGTCTCGACGGCATTCAACACCCCCCCGGCAACGGCCAGGAATTCGGTTTCGGTCATGCTACACTCCGGAAGAAATTGTCAATCCGCGCGCCCATGTATCACGCGGCGCGGTCCAGCCCGCGAAACCACATTCTCCATGCGCACCATTTTCGCCATTCTAGCGACGATCGCTGCCTTCAGCCTGACCGCCTGCGGCCAGACAGGCGCGCTGCACCTGCCTGACCAGCCGCAGCCCAAAGCCGATCCGGACAGCGAATTCGACGTGCAGCCCGCCAAATCACCATCATCCCGCAAGCCCTGAC
>JACCDS012081439.1_pt1 | contig 12678 bp, 11 predicted proteins | sample 7446441 | NCBI WGS metagenome assembly JACCDS01 (sample SAMN15323445, study PRJNA562643) | freshwater metagenome | isolation source: river surface water | place: USA:Blue River Watershed | collected 2017-08-17
GCAGATTTAAAAGCTCACAATATAACGTTAGAATTAAACTTTGAAACATATGAAGATATTAAGATTTTTGGAGTAAAAAGTGAATTTTCTCAAGTTATAATATCTATAATTTCAAACTCAATAGATGTCTTAAAAAATATAGAAAAACCAAAAATAGATATTAATATTTTATCAAATGGTGCTGAGGTAATTGTAAAAATCCTTGATAATGGTGGAGGAATAAAACATAAAAATCTAAAAAAGATTTTTGAGCCATATTTTACAACAAAAGAAGAGGGAACAGGAATAGGGCTTTATTTATCAAAAGTGATAATCGAAGAGTGATTTGCAGGCAAATTATTAGTTGAGAATCAAAAAGAGGGTGTTTTATTCTCCCTCTTTGTTGAAAAGGCTATTTAATTTTTTGGATAAAAAAATGCAATTTCCCTTACTATTTTTATATTTTCATTCTCTTTTGCAAAAATCTCTATAGCAATTTTTGATGGTTTATTTGATAAATTTTTAAAATTTTCTGTTGTTTCTACAAGTAAGATTTTTTTAGTTTTCTCTTTTGCTTTTAGCTCACTACTATCAAATTTTTTTATCTTAAAGTTTTCACTATCTTTTAATCTAATGTCAAAAGTATAATCTTCATTTTGAGTATTATGAATGGTTAAAATATAGTTATTTGAGATGATATTATTCTCTTTTAAATTATAAAGTTCAGTTGTTTTATTTACGTTTACCAAAAATTTTTCTTGTTCAAGTGAAAAATAAAATGCTAAAAATAGAGATAAAAATAATGAAACAAAATAAGTGATATTTCTTTTATTAAAAATAGATACATTTTGTTTGTTTAAAATTTTATTTGTACTTCCCCAATTTATCAAAGATTTTTTATTTAATTTTCCCATTACATCACTACACGCATCACTACACTCAAGACAATTTATACATTCTACTTGTAAACCTTTTCTAATATCTATATGTGTTGGACAAACCTTTACACATGCTTCACATGTTGTACACTCTTCTTGATTATTCCATTGATTTATTTTAAATATTGATTTTGAACCATTTTCATATATTTTCCCTCCACGATTAAAATCATAGGTAACTTGTTTTGTATCATTATCATATAAAACTGATTGAATTCTTGAATAAGGACAGATATAAACACAAAAATTTTCTTTCATAAATACTATATCATAGACCAAAAAAAGAGATAATGATATTATAAACATAAACAGAAAACTATGTTCTACTGGATTTTGAATATAGATAAAAAAGTCTTCAGGTGGAATAAAATATAACATAAAATTAGTTGAAATAATTAAAGTAATAATAAACCAAACAAACACACCAAGATATTTTTTTATTTGATTAGATTTTTTACTATAATCTATATCTTTTTGTTTGTTTTTGATTCTTCTTAAATCTAAAATTGTACTTTCGATTAAATCTCTGTAAATAACTCTAAAAATAGTTTGTGGACAACCCCAGCCACACCAAATTCTTCCGAACATTGAAGTCAATGCAAAAATTCCTATAAATAGGAACATGAGTAAAAAAGGCATAATGTAAAGTTCATTTACATTAAAAACAAGTCCAAAAAAATGGAACTGTAATTTGTCAAAAGATAACAATAGTAGATGATTGTTATTTATTGTAATAAATGGTATTGACATTATAAATAGTGTTAATAATAGATATGTTAAATATCTTTTTTTAGAATAAGACATAAGAACTCCTTTGATTTTTAAAATATTAGAAAAATTTAGTGTTCATTTGGTGGTTTTTATTAAATTGAAATTTGGATACAATTAGGCTATAAAACTTTAGGTTGTTTAGTATGAAAAAAGTCTTATCTCTTTTATTTATTTGTCAGTTAATTTCAACAGGTTTATTTGCTATTACTTTAGGTGTTGTTCCTCAACAAAGTCCATTGACACTTGCTAAATCATGGACACCAGTTATTCAATATCTTGAAAAAGAGACGGGGGAAAAAGTAGATTTGAAAATAGAAAATTCTATTCAAAAATTTGAAGAAGTTTTATATTCAGGTGGATATGATATTGCATATATGAATCCATACCATTATATATTAGCAAATGAAAAAAAATCTTATATGGCAAAAGTAAGAGCAGATGAAGATTTAGTAGGTATTTTGGTTATCAACAAATCAAGTCAAATAAATAATATTGAAGATGTTAAAGGGAAAAAGTTTCTTTTTGCTTCTCCAAATGCTTTTGCAGCAACACTTCTTACAAAATATGAATTATCAAAAAAATATAATATAAATATTGATAAAAATGAACAATTTACTTATGTTAACTCTCACGATTCAGTTTACAAAGGAGTTGCAAGGGGTATTGGTGATGTAGGAGGAGGAATAGAGAGAACTTTCTTTGCACTTGAAGATAACGATGCAAAAGAGTCTTTAAAGATTCTATATAAAACTCAAGCTTACCCAAGTCATCCAATTGCATTTAATCCATCTTTATCACAAGATGTACAAAAAAAATTTATTATAGCACTTATGAATATTCCAAAAGAGCTTTTAAAAGATTTAAATATGGAAAATATTATTAAAACTGATGATAAAGAATACAATGTAGTAAGAGATATAGCAAAAGTTCTATCTTTACCAAAAGAGTAAGATGAAATTATCTTTTAAATATAAATTTATTTTATCTTTTGTTATTCTGGAGATAACATTTGTTACTTTGATAGTAATTTATAATTTTACATCATTTAAAAAATTGTCAGATTCTCTTATTCATACAAATATTGAGTCAAGTAGTAAACTTTTGAGTGAACTTATAAAAGCGCCATTAATTGTAAACGATTTAGCAACTATTGATGATGCTTTAGAAAATTATTCAAAGATGGAATATGTAGTTGCAGTTAAAATCATAAATACAAAAAATATGGTAATTTCACATATAAATGATAAAAATTTTCAATATAGGCATATCTTTGATGATAATATAGAAAAAATACAAATAGATTCAAAAATATTTCAACTTAAAACATTATCAATAGATGTTGATGGTTGGAAGTTAGGCGACATTAAAATATTATTTGAATTATCAGATATTTATAATGTTATAAAAGAAAGTGAAGATAGGACAATATTTTTAATACTTTTAGAAATTTTAATTAGTAGTATTCTTGCTTATTTTATCGGTTATACGTTAAATAAAAGATTGAGCTCTTTGACACTATTAGCACAAGAAATATCAGATAATAATCAAGTTTACATACAAAAAGATGAAAATATTATAGATGAGATTTCTATTTTATCAAATACTTTATTGGTTATGCAAAATAAGATATTTGAAAGAAATCATGAACTACAAGAGTTAATCAGTAAATTGGAGTTTTCATCTAATGAATTAAGAAAAGAGAGGGATTTTCATACTTCACTTATTAATAATTCTAGTAGTGCAATAATTGTCTTAAATAAATATTATGAGATAGTAAATATAAATAATACTGTTGAAAAATTGACTGCTTATGATAAGAAAGAGTTTCAAAGAAAATTTATTTGGGATATTTTAAAAGATAATAATATTAAATCTCTTTTGGGTGAGAATATTAAAGATTATCCAAAAGAGTATGAAAGCAAATTAATATCTAAAAATGATATGAATACCCTTCTTACCTGGTCAAATAGTTTTACTTTTGATGAGCATGGTGAAGTAGAGTTTATAATTTCTGTTGGTATTGATATTTCTGAGATGAAAGATATTCAAAGAAAGTTAGAAAAATATATTGACCTTGTAAATAAAAATATCATAATATCAAGAACAAATACTGATGGAATAATCACAGATGTTAGTGAAGCTTTTTGTAAAATTTCAGGTTTTACAAAAGAAGAATTAATAGGACAATCACATGTAATAATGAGACATGAAGATACTCCAATTGAGGTTTATGAAAATTTATGGTCAACAATAAAAAAAGGTGATATTTGGGAATCAGAAGTAAAAAATAAAGCAAAAGATGGCAATTTTTATTGGACAGATTCTACCATATCACCAGATTATGATTGTGATGGTAATATTATTGGATATTTTGCAATTAGACATGATATTACTAATAAGAAATTTATAGAACAACTTTCGATAACCGATCCTCTTACAAGACTTTATAACAGAAGATATTTTGATGAAATTTTTTATAAAGAAATTAATAAAGCAAAAAGAGATAGAACAATATTTTGTTTACTTTTATCGGATGTGGATTTTTTTAAATTTTATAATGATACTTATGGTCATCAAGAGGGAGATATTGTACTTCAAAGTATAAGTAATGTCTTATTAAAAAATTTAAAACGTTCTAATGATTTTGCTTTTAGAGTTGGTGGAGAAGAGTTTAGTGCAATATTTAGTATTACGCATGAAGAAAATGTATATGAATTTTCAGAGTATATTAGAAAATCAGTTGAAGATTTACAAATAGAGCATAAAAAGAATATTGCTTCATCATTTGTTACTATTTCAATTGGTGTTAGTTTTGTTAATTTTAATAAAAATAATAGTACTGATGTTTCTCAAACGAGCTTATATAAATATACAGATGAATTATTATATAAAGCAAAAACTTCTGGGAAAAATAGAGCAATTGTAGAAGAATTCAAAATTTGATTAATTATACTATTTAGATATAAAATGTATAATTTCACCAATTTATATAGAGGAAAAAATGGTGAAAAAATCAAGATATATCTTTGGATTTTTATTATTTGGTGTGGTTAGTCTATTTGCTGATACAAATAGATATGAGGTTAAATCTGCAATTGTTGAATATGCTATTGTAGGTTCTGGTGATGTTATGGGAACGAAAGCTACATTGACAGGAAGTAGTAAACTTTATTTCAAAGATTTTGGTAAAGTAGAATTAACAGATGAAAAAATAGTTCAAGAAGTTGAAGGTGATAGTGAAGAAGAACGTACTGTTACAAAAATTGTTGGTAACAAGATTTTTAATGTTGATTATAATGAACGAATTATTTATCAACAAGATTTAATTTTAGAAGATTCAGAAAATGCCTTTTTAAATCTTAAAAATGCTAATACACTTGTTTCTTTAGGAGCTAAAAAAATTGGTTCAGAAACAATTTTAGGTTACAAATGTGATATTTGGCAATTAGGTGAAGATAAAATCTGGATTTATAATACAGTACCATTGAAATTTGTAAATAAATCATTGGGTCTTGTTCAAATTCAAGAGGCTAAATTAGCAGTTTTTAATGTGGATATAAAAGATGATAAATTTAAATTACCAAACTTTCCAGTAAGAGAGATGGATGATGCTTTAACAACAGGTGGGACTGAAGAACCAGAATTAACGCCTGAACAACAAAAAATGATGGATGACTTAGCAAAAAAATCTGCAAACAATCATAAAAAATAAAAGTAATAAAAAAAGGTAAAGCTAAAAAAGCTTTACCTTTTTTCTCAAATAAATTTAAAGGTTTAAGAGTTTAAAATCTTCAAATTTTCTTCTTTACATAGAGTCATTAAAATCAAAATAAATGCCATTGAACCAACATATGTGTTAAACATCATGATAGCAAATATTGAAACAAATAGTGCTCCTATTAAGAATTTTTTGTTTTTTACAAACATAGCAATAATTGAAATAGCAATAGCAATTACTCCAAATACTCCAATATAACCCCAGTAACCTATAGCATTTTTAAATCCACAAAGTAAAGTTGTACCATCCAAGTGACACTGATGAATTATCTCTTTATCTGAAATTATTCCATATCTTAATGCTGTGCTAAAAGCAAAGAAGATAACAGTATATTTTATGATATTTCTTAATTCACCAAATGAACTAGAATTACTTCCCTTAAATAAAATAAATGCAAATATTAAAGCTATGATCACCCATACATTTGAGAAATAGTTTAATGAACCTTCATTGTAGTATGACATTAAAGCAGTTATTAAAAGAACTAAAAAAGATAACTTTTCAAATGCTTTAAATTGCATATCTTTAAATCTTCCAATATAAAGTAACACAAAAGAGATAGCAGAAATTGCAAAAATATAAACTTCAAAGTTTCTATATCTTCCCTCAAATGCAAGTGTAATTGTAGAAATTAATACAAAAATAAATGAAGAATAAAATAGAATCATTGGGGATGTATTTGCATTTAGATGTCTATCTTTTAGTATTTCTCTAATTGGAATAATAGTTGGTCTAGTGTTAGTAACAATACTTGATAATGCAAAATAATAAATTGCTAAATGTGTTAATAAAACCAGCGTTGCCCAAATAACTTCACCATTTGTTCTAACCGTAATATTAAATTGTTCCATTTGTAGCATATATAATATTGCAAAAAGAGTATTTAATCCTGTGAAAAAGGCTACTCTTGTTGTTGAAATATTCGCATTTTTTAATAACAAAGAGAATACTAAAACAAGTAAAATAGAACCAAATCCTAAATATCTATAATTTGGGAAATCAGAAACATCTCCTTTAAATACAGTTTTATCAATTCTATCTTTATCAAAGAATCCCCAATATCCACCAACAGCACCTTCACTTTGTCTTTTCCATGGTTGATCAAATGCTTCAATAATATTGTAATTCCAGTTCTTTTCATTTGCTAATTTTACAAATTCTCTTACAAATAAAGCTTGATTTGTTTTACTAGGAAGTGCATCTTCTCTCATTCTTCCCTCAGATGGCCATCCTGTTTCTCCAATTAGAATATCCGAAGTTTTTAAAATACCTTCAACTTCTATTCTAACATCTGCTAAGTGTTTAATAGCAGCTTCAATATTCATAGGATCATCTTCCCAATAAGGTAAAATGTGAATTGTTACAAAATCTGTTACTTCTTTGATATTTGGATATTTAAGCCAATATTCCCAAACATCAGCATATGTAACTTTTGTGTCAGGAAGTGCAGTTTTTACCTCTTTGATATATTCATAAAGTTTTTTATCAGATAAGTCACCTCTAAGTAATGCTTCATTCCCTACAACAACAGCTTTAACAATATCTTTGTTTTCATTTGCAAGTCTAATTAGAGTATCTATCTCTTTTCTTGTTGGTTTTTCATCTCCATTTATCCAAGCACCCATAAGCATTTTTAGATTATTTTCCCTAGCAATTTTAGGAACCATTTCTAAACCTACAGTTGAATAAGTTCTAATGCAATCAGTGTATTTTGAAAGAAGTTTTAAGTCATTTCTAATTAAATCTTCAGAAATAACTAATCCTTTATCCATCATAAAAGGCGAATCATCTTTACCAAATGGGGCATAAGATACACATTGAAGTTTTGAAAAAGTATTTGTATTTGTATCTTTTAAAGTAAATCCATTTCCTAAAATGTACCAAAAAAGTACGACTGTTACTAGACTTGCTAGTGTTAATGATATTTTTCTCATAATTTTCTCTCTAATTTATTTCGTCTGTATAAACACAAACATTAAATTTTTTTACTAAACCATTTTCATCAATACATTGATTTTGAAAAAAACTTGTAATATATGGTTTATTACAATGCATCTCAAATGCTTCTTTTGATTCCCAAATTTCATTAAAAACTATAGGGAAAGATTCTCCAGTTGCATTTGGATGTGCTATCCTTTTTGTAACAATATATTGTATACAACCATCTTCCCTTGTTGTTTTTGGTTCAAGGGATTGAAGAATCTCTAGTAACTCTTTTTCTTTCCCATCTTTTGCTTCAAATGAAGCGATGCAATATATTTTTTTTGACATTTTTTCCCTAATTTTAAAATTATCTAACTTGACCTGAGCCATAAATTTTGTATTTAAATGTTGTTAAGTCATTTATTCCCATAGGCCCTCTTGAATGAAGTTTATTTGTAGAAATTCCAACTTCTGCACCAAGACCAAAAGCTCCACCATCTGTAAATCTTGTACTTGCATTCGCATAAACACAAGCTGCATCAACCTCTGCTAAAAATTTATTTACTGTTGTATAATTTTCACTTAAAATTGCTTCAGAGTGTCCAGAACCATGTCTTTGAATATGTAAAATTGCTTCATCTATATTTTTTACAATTTTAATATTTAAGATATTTGCTAAATATTCTGTATCATAATCCTCAAGTGTAGCTGGAATTGCATTTATATACTTCAAAGTTTCACTACAACCTTTTAATACTGTACCTCTTTCAACAAAAGCATCCTCAAGTCCAGTTAAAATATATGGTGCAATATTTTCGTGTACTAATAGTGTTTCCATTGAATTACAAGCACTAGGTCTTTGACATTTTGCATTTATTGCAATATCTATTATTTTAGCAGGTGCAGCATCTTTGTCAACATAAATATGGCAAATTCCTTTATCATGTTTTATAACTGGAATAGTTGAATTTTCACTTACAAATCTAATAAGAGCTTCACCACCTCGTGGTACAATCAAATCAACATATTTATCTTCTTTGATTAGTTTTGCAACACCTTCTCTACTAGAATCAGGGAGTAATGAAATAGCTTGTTCTGGAAGTTTATTTTTTGATAATACTTCTTTTAACACCAAAGCAATTGCTTTATTTGAGTGTTCAGCCTCTTTCCCACCTTTTAAAACACAAACATTTCCACTTTTAAAACAAAGTGCTGCGGTATCACTTGTAACATTTGGACGGCTCTCATATATAATTCCAATTACTCCAATTGGAATAGCTACTTTTTGAATATTTAAACCAGTTGTTGTAACCCAACCATCTAAAATTCTTCCAACAGGTTCAGATTGAGATGCAATTTGTCTAATTGCATTTGCCATATCTTCAATCCTTGATTGTGTTAAAAGCAATCTATCCCTTAAAGCTTCATCTAAATTGTACATTATTGCTTGACTCATATCCCGTTCATTATTTGAAATAATAAAATCACTATGGTCTATTAAAGCATCAGCCATTTGATTTAAAACTCTGTTTTTAACAGCAGTGCTAAGGTTTGCAATAATTCGGCTAGATTTCTTAGCTTCTTCTAAAAATTCTTGCATAATAATCCCTATTTAAAAATATAGTTGGAATTATATAATAAGACAATAATTTTTTACATTAAATAGATATTTATTTGCATACTTTTTATTTTAAATAATATTTGTTTTATATTCTTGATCGCAAATTCCACTAGCTTTTAAAATTTCTTTTAATTGTTCATAATTTTTATTATCAATATATAAATTTAACCATGATTCAACCCAATATGGAATATTTCTTCCATTATTTCCCCAAGAATTAACACTTTGGTATTTCAATCCTAAATGTTGTGAAAAAGTTTTTTTATTGAAATTTGCTTTTTTTAGTAATAGTTTAAAATTATCTTTTTCCATTTTTACTCTAGTAATAAAATATGCAATAGTATATCATAAAATATTAAAAAATATGTAAATATATATTTTATTAAGTAGACTATTATGAGTTCTTGGTTATAATTTGTTTAGTTAAATATAAGGAAATTTAAAATGAAAATTAAAGCATTTTTATCAAGTGGTAGATTTAGAATTATTAATGTATTAAAAATGAATGATATGGAGAATATTGTTGATATTTATCCTCGATGGGAATATGTTTTATAAGTTTTGGATTTTATGTAGTATACATCTAGTAGATTTAGCTTATACTCATTTTATAGAATCTTAGAAATTTGAAAATAAAAAGTCAGAATTTAACAAATAAAAATAAAAAATTTGAATGAAAATATAATTCCTTATAAAAAATCTTAGCTTTATTTATTCATCACTATATTTTAATTTAATAGTCATTATGTTGTTTAAACATTTTGTTTGTATTATTTTAATCCCACCTGTAACATATACGCCTTTTGTTCCAGCTAGTATTATCTCTTGATTACATAATTCTTCAATATCAAAATTTCTTATACTTATTAAATCTTGTTTATAATCAACTAAATATTCATTATTATTAACTGTTATTGTTTTTGGTAAAGTTTTAATGTCAATTTTGCCACTTGTAGAATTATTTGCAGCTTTCTTTATTGCAAAATGAATATTAACTATAGAGTTTATAAAATCTTTCTTTTGCTCTGCTTTATTAAAAATAAAAAACAAAATAATAACTAATATACCTACTATGATTAAAGGTATAATAATTTTATAAAACTTAAAATTTGTATTTTCAATAGTTTTCATTTTAATCCTTTTAAATACTATTAATTATAATGAAATGATACCCAATATTTTTAAAATAATAAAGTTTGATAAGAGATTTGATTAATTTAACTGTGGTGCGGTTAGCGAGATTTGAACTCGCACACCCGTAGGGCGCTACCACCTCAAGGTAGTGTGTCTACCGTTCCACCATAACCGCATATTTAAAATAATAATAAAAAAAGGTCAAGAAGATAAACCTCTTGACCTTTAGAGTTTTATTAAATCTGTAGATTTAAAGATTACCCTAAAAATGGATTTGCATATAATGCAATCATAGCAACAACAAGTGCATAAATAACTTGAGCTTCGATCATCGCTAAAGCAATGAACATAGTAGTCATTAATTTTCCACCTAAACCTGGGTTTCTAGCAGTACCAGCAATAGTTGCAGCAGCAGTATTACCCATACCAATAGCACCACCAAGTGCAGCAAGACCTAATCCAATTCCAGCAGCTACTACAGAGTAAGCTTTTAAAGTTTGGTTAGCAACTTCAGCGTCAGAAGCAAATGCAACAGCAGCAATAGCTAACATTAAAAGAACGATTTTTTTCATTCTAGATTCCTTATATTTTTTTGTTTCAAAGTCTGTTCGGCTTGCGTATCCCTACTAAATACTTTGTGAACAAAATTATATATTAAAAAAAATAAAAAAAAGCTAAAATTTGTTACAATATTATAATCATAAAAAAAAGGTTGCGAATGAAAAAATTGTTTTTATCACTTACTTTAATAGTTTTTATTATGTTAGTGTTAGTTTATGGAACATTATTTACAAAATATGGAAATAATATTGTTGCATCATATATAGAAAACAAAGTGAATACAGGACAAGAAAAAGTTAAATTAAAAGTTGATGATTTAACACTGACTTTAAATCATTTAAATTTTGATGCTTGGATAAATGATGATTCTAAAATAAATATTTCTGGAGACTTGTCTTTATTTAGAAAAAGTGTAGATTTAAAATATGATATAAAAATCAATGATTTATCAACACTTAAAAATTTGACAAATCAAGATTTTAAAGGACCATTTATTACAAATGGAATTTTTACAGGAAATGATCAAGAAGCAATAATTCAAGGTAATTCTGATTTTGCAAAAAGTCAAACAAAATATTACTTTAATATGGAAAATTTTGAGCCAAAAAATATAAATATTCAAGTAAAAAATGCAAAAATCGAGGATTTATTAGTTTTATTGAATGAACCAGTTTTTGCAAAAGGTGATATAAATATTATTGCAGATATTAAAAATGCAGATATTTCAAAATTAGATGGAATGGTTATATCAAAAATCACAAATGCAAAAATAGATAATGAAGTTGTAAATAAAGAGTTTAAGCAAAATTTACAAATACCTATTACTTTTGAAAGTGATATAAATGCTATTTTATCTCCAAATAAAGCAGAAATAAAAACTAGTTTAATAAGTTCTATAGCTGAAATCTTTATGAATAGAACAATAATTGATTTAGCAAACAATAATATCAAAACAGATTATAAAGTGGATATTAAAAATTTATCAAAATTAGAGAGTCTAGTTTCAAAAAAATTAAATGGTGGATTATTGACATATGGTAGTTTTAAATCGTTTGATGAAACTATTCAGATTGAAGGTGATTCTGATGTATTTAGTGGTATCACAAAATATAATGCAGAATTAAAAAACTCAAAACTTTCAAATCTTAAGTTTTCAGTTGAAAGTGCTAGATTAGAAAAGATTTTACAAGTAATTAATGAACCAATTTACTCAAATGGTGAAGTTAATATTTTTGCAGATTTAAAAAATGCAAATGCTGATAAATTAGATGGAACTATTAATTCAAGAATAATAAATGGTTCACTAATTAATGAAGTTGCAAATGCAGTATTTAAACAAAATTTGCAAGAAAAAGTTACATATGATTTAAATATAGATACTAATTTAGTTCCAAACCAAGCAGTATCTAGTGCAAATATTGAAAGTTCAATTGCTAACGTAACTGTTAAAAAAGCAGTTTATGATTTTAAAGAAAATAGTTTAAAAAGTGATTATTTGTTAAATATTGAATCTTTGGAAAAATTAAAAGATATTATCAAAATAAATTTGATTGGAAAGATGGATATTAATGGAGAGATTTTAAATAAAAATGGTTCAATAGAAATAAATGGAAAATCTAATACTTTAGGTGGTAACTTTGACTTTAATTCTAAAAATGAAAAATTAAATGCTAATTTAAAAAATATTGATGTTCAAGAATTGTTAAATATGTTAAATTATTCTAAATTTTTCGATGGTAAAGCTAATATATCGTTTGATTATGATTCATTGTTGAAAAAAGGTGACTTCAATGCAAAAATCTCAAATGGACATTTTGTAGAAAATGGTTTTACTACTTTATATAACCAATTAGCAAAAGAAGATTTATCAAAAGAAATTTTTGAAACTTTTGATATAAATAGTAAAATTGAAGATAGAATTTTAACTTCTAATTTAAATATGAAAAGTTTAAATTCACAAATAACTATCGAAA
>JACCDS010022963.1_pt1 | contig 12673 bp, 5 predicted proteins | sample 7446441 | NCBI WGS metagenome assembly JACCDS01 (sample SAMN15323445, study PRJNA562643) | freshwater metagenome | isolation source: river surface water | place: USA:Blue River Watershed | collected 2017-08-17
CAGGCGGTCCATCCAGGTCCGCCAATCACTGCGCTGCGCGACTGGACCTGCAACGGGAGCCCCGCCTGTTCCGGTACCTGTGCCCGCTTGTGCAGGCTTGCTCGAGACGCCCCCCATGACGATCCTCTCTGTGACGTGTGCGAATGTTTGTTCAGTCGCGTCACGGCACGGATCGTTCAACTCATCAGGAGCGATCAGCACCTGGAGCCAGGTTCAGCGCTCCGGCTGGGCAGCCACGGACTTCGTGGTCTCGGTGGCCGGGGACTGACGGGTGTCAGGGGGCCTTGGCGTACTGGAGGCTGGACAGGGCTGTCGGGTAGCCGTCCGTACCCAGCTGTGCGGTATCGCCCTCTTGCAGGATGCCCGACGAGGTGATCACCAGCAGCTGCTTGTAGGTGGCGGTGGGGGAGCCGCTGAAGGACATGTTGCTCATGGATATGTCTTCCGGCGCGAAGACGACCTTCTGTGCCGTGACGTTGTCAACTTGCTGGGTCGCGCCATCGAGCTGAACCTTGCCAGCGCGCTCGAGGTAGCCGGCCACATTGCCGGTGCAATCCGTGGAGGGGTAGGCAGAACGCACGTACTCATAGGACACCAGGGTCGCCGAGTCAGCCGTGAAGGTGTACTCCTCCTGCAGGGAGGTCGCGTTGCTGGTCTCCGTGCAGGCGAACCAGGTGCCGTTGAGATCGGCGGCCTTGAAGCCCGTGGTCGTGGAATTCTGCAGGTCGGATTGGGTGGTGGCGGGCGGCGTGGCGCCTCCTCCATCGCCGCCTCCGCCGCAGGCCGCCAGGGCGAGCGCAGAGCATAGGCAAACCAGTTGAAGGGAGGCAGCGGCAGCGCGCATTTCAGTTCCTTGTCATGAATGAGAGGGAACCGAATATTATGAGCTCTTTTGTATTATATTTTTCAGATTCCTGTCGGAATCTCACTTCAACAGTTGAATCGAGGACCAAGGTCGTTGCCCAAAGGACATCGGCCACTCATCGAACTCCACAAACGGTTGCCCTTCCAGAGTAAGCGTGAACAAATGCTCCGAGGGAAAATCATTCATCCGAAGTGCCACCGGCCCCTCGCGGGTGGCACCCAGGTAGATGATCCCCTCATCATTCGCAGGCGCTTTGACCCAATCAATTCCAGAAACGATTTCAGTCGCTCGATCCAGGCTTGATGAATCCATGTTTCACCTCTTGGGAACAACATTGAGCATTCGATTGATATCGGCGTTCGACCTTTGCGAGGCATCCATGATCGCCATCCATAGCCGGTCACCCTCCAGGCCCTGAGCCCGATACTGTTCGACAACTTGCACCCAGGTGGCGTTAGGCCGGGCCATGTCCAGCATGGCTGCAGCCTCGCGATCTGCCATCATGTTACGCGCTTCGGTGCGATAGTAATTGCGAAGGTTCCACATCTGGTAGGCCTGGACCTCCAAGTTGGCTGCTCGGTCGATCTGCTTCAACATTTGCGCTTCGGCTGCGAGATACCACTGCCGCACCTGAGCGTTTGAGGCGGAGCGAAATTGCGGAAGAACTCCAGGCACAAATGCGCCGGTTGCGATGCCCGCGGCTGTTTCCGCCGTGATCAACCCTGTCGCGACTGCCTTGTCAGGGTTCGTCAGAACCCATGTCAGAAGCGTTGGACTCGCCCCCGCAATGGCAGCGAGCGCAGACGCGGCGGCAGCCCCCACGGTGAGCGTACCGACTTGTCGGCGGCCTGCGGTGTCCTTGATCGCTGCCTGGGCCACCTGCTCTGCACTGGGCAACCTGATTCCGTTCTTGATGTAAAAGTCAGCGTTCGACGCGAGCGATTCTGCATACATCAGCGGGTTCGCACGTTGATCGGGCGTCGCATAAAAGAGGTAGCCGCCATCTGGGAGCAATTGGTATCCAGCCTGACGAAGAAAGGCCTGCGCCGACGCATCCCATTCACCCAGCGTCCCGAACTGCACCTGACGGAACGCCTGAGCCGCCAATTGCCGCTCGGCCTCGGCCTCACTGATGCCTCGATGCTGCGCGTAACGACGGGCATTACTCTTGATCCACTGAATCTCGGTCGGGTGCAACTGTCGATTGTTGGAATCGACATTGAACCCCATCGCTGCACCAGCCACACTGCGACCGCTGGCTGCAGACCCAATGACAGCCGATGTCGTACCTGCAATCACTTGGGACGCGCTGCGGGCGACTGACTCACTGGCACCTGCCTCGCGCAACGCCTGGCCCAGGTTCGCCTGAAGGATGTCCAGGACTGGCGCTGCGGCCGCCACTGCACCCGCACCCAGAGCACCACTGGACCCGCCCGCAAGTGCGCCCGTAGCCACATGCAACGCAACCCGGTAAGTACCCCCCTCCTCCCATTTCGCGGCCTCGCCCAAGAGGTCCGCTCGCCGTCTTTCATCGGTGGTTTCTCCTGCCTGCCTGCGCAAGGCCTGCATCTGACCCTGCGCGTAACTCGCCACCGCCTTCGGCGCCTCCAGCCCGAAACGCTGCGTGATCTGCATCTGCGCATCCACCTCGCGCTGCACCTGCTGCGCGTCGAAGATGCGCGCGATGCCGGAGGGCGCATCGCCCGTGCGGGCCGATGCGTCGCCGGCCACCCCGGAAATCGCTGCGCGCGTGACGCTGGCGGCCTGCCCGCTGTCGCTGCCGAAGCCGGCGCTGGTCCCGGAAGGCGCGACGTTGCCTTCGGGACTGAAGCCGGCGCCCAGGCTCAACCCGGCGCTGCTGGCGGTGTAGGCCGCCCGGTTCTCGATATCCGACACCTCCAGCCCCTGGCTGTCGAACCGGTTGCTCCCTGCGTCCACCGCAGCCTGCGTGCTGGTGATGGCACCGCCCACCAGCCGCGTCCCGCCCTGCACCTCCACATTAAAGCCCCCATCCCCCGAGCGAAGGGCACTTTGCTGCGTGACGCTTGCGTACGCACTGTCGATGCGGCTGCGGCTGCCCTGGACGCTTGCACCCGTCTGTCCCGCCGCCATACCGGCCAGGAAACTCCCCGGATCCAGCCCCACGGACACACTGCCCCCGGAGCTGCGCTGGCGGCTGGCGTATTCGCTGGTGTCCTGCAGGCTCTCGACCACCAGGTCACCCCGTACCGCCATCTGCACCCGCGCGCCAGACACCACCGCCCCGCGCAGGATGGTGTCGCTGCCACTCACGATGGATACCCGGTCACCCGCCTCCACCTGCGTGTTCGTCCAGGCCGTGTCCGTGCCGTCCGCGTTGCCCCGCCCCCGGCTGGCGCTCGCATTGACAGAAAAGCCGCTGGTGCCAAGGCTGACGCCGATGCTGGCGCTGGCGCTGTTGTTGCTGCTTGTCTGCTCCGTGCGGTTCCGCGCGGCCACCAGGGCCACGTCGCCTTCGGCCTGCAGGACCACCTCACGCCCGGCCTTCACCCCGCTGCCCTGGATGGTGACATCGGAATCAGCGCCATCGCCACGGGCCCGGATCGCCAGGTCACGGCCGGCCGTGACCCGGGAGCCTGCCGCCATCTCACCGGCTTCGGCGCTCTGGCTGTCACTGCGGCTGGAACCCAGGCTGATGCGCAGGTCGATGCCACCCGCCGTGGCGGGATTCTTGGCCACGGCATCCATGGCACCCTTCGCCGCCAGCGCCGTCGTGGCTGCGGCAAGCGCCTGCATGCGGGGATCACTCGTGTGACCGGCCGCCTGCCTCATCTGGTCGGCCGTCTGCACCGCACTGACCACCGGATTGCTCAGCGCGAACGTCATGCCGCTTTGCGAGAAGCGGGTCTGCGTTTCGCTGCGCGAGGCCTCCTGCGACTCCACGATGTCCACCTTCCCGGCGTCGATGGTGATGTCGCCCCGGGGGGCGAGCACATCGCTGCCCGCCTGGCGGTACACCTGACCTGCCCCGATGCGCACGTGACCCTCCACGCTGCCGATGGAGGAGGCCACGGCCTGGGTCTGGAAGGTCTCTTGCTCACGCTCCAGCTTCCGGGAGCCCAGGGTCACACTTAGCCCGCCAGAGCTGAAAAGGCCTGAACGCCGCTCCTGCCGTGCGTGCGCCTCATCCCGGGTCTCGGTGGCCGCCTCGACGGTCACATCCCGCCCACCGCCCAGGTCCACGTCGCGGGTGGCCACCACCTGGCTGCCCTGCACGCGCAAGTCACGCCCCGCCACCACGGTCACCGCGTCCGCAGAGATGCTGCTGCCGCGGGCCTGGGACAGAGCGGTCCGGTCGTCCGTGGCGATGGTGCGGCTGTTCACGACGCCGCGCTGACGGCTGACGTGGGTGTCCTGCAGCGCATGCCGCTCCTCCACACTGCCCACCGTCACATCCTGACCGGCCTGCAACACCGCCGCCGCGCCCGCGTCGGCCTGCACGGACGCACCACGCAGCGCCATGTTCCGGCCGGCCAGCACCACCAGGTCCGCACCGCTGGTGACCTGCGTACCCATGACCCGCTCGTCCAGCTGCTGGCGGGTTTCGTGGTGGCGGCCGCTGGCCGAAGAACTGTCCACACGCTCACTGCGCATCGCCGCATCGAGCGTCACGTCGCGGCCGGCCACGAGGGAACCACCACCACGCAGGTCCATCGCTCCGCCCCGGGCCACCAGGTCCTGCGTCACGTGAACCTGGGCCGTGCCGCCCACGCTCACCCGGCTTCCCACCTGGTCGATGACCTGCGCACTGGCATGGCCGCCAGCACGCTGCGTGTGGCTGGTCTCGCGCATCTCCACGCTGTCCATCCGCCAGCTGCCGCCCACTTGTGCCTGCAGGTCACCGCCCACCGCCAGCGACGCGCCCGACTGGATCAGGTCGCCGCCCGTGCGCAAGCGGGCATCCCCCTGCACGTCGACCCGGGCCGCCTGGCCCAGCCGGGTGATGCTTCGCTCACCCAGTGAACCACCGGCATCCAGCTGCTGCGCCTCCGTCGCCACCACCAGGCGGCCACCAGCATCGACGTCCAGGCTGCCGGCCCGCACCCGGGCCGAAGTCAGGTCGATGTGGCCTCCGGGGCGTGTGGCCAGGGCCAGCAGGCCCGCACCTTCCAGCTGCCCGCCACGGCTGTCAATACGCTCGCCGTCGATGACGAGGGCCTGGCTGGCGCGGATCACGCCACTGTTGCGGACATCCCCCGTGTCTGTCAGCACGACGCTGCGTGCTGCGATCAGCGAGCCTGTCGGCAGCAGCTGATGGCGGCTCGCGGCCGCAAGGTAGACGACCGGCACCAGCACGGATTGCCCATCGACGACACGCGTTTCCATCAGCACCACATCGCGGGTGAGCGCCGCCACCTGCTCGCTCGACAGCGCCATGCCGGGCGCCAGCTGGAGCGACTGCACCACCTGCGCCCCGGCCGACAGCATGGCGGAGAACTGGGCCTGCGCATCGGCGGCATCGAGCACGGCCCGGCCCGTGAGGGCCATCAATTGCGAACGCACCAGCTGCTGCTCATAGAAGCCATCGCCCAGGCGCCGGCCCGCCTGCGAAGGGTCCAGCCCCATCTCCTGGAAGTAGGTGTCGCTGGACGCCCACGCCCGCCCCTGGGTGAAGGCCTCGTTCGTCTCGACGAGGTAGCGGGAGGCGGCCGACGAGTTGACGCGGTACAAGCCCCCCGCGGGCAAGGCGAAAGGGTCGAACGTGGCGGAGCCGCTGCCCGTGAGTCCTGGCGCCGCGGGCTGGCCCGCCTGTCCCCCCAGCGGCGTATGGGGCGTCGTAGCGGAGACGTTCCTCAGGGTGTTGCCGTTGCCCCCGATGCTGCCGCCCGCGGTCACGGACGCGTCATAGCCGCCCAAGGGTGTGACGATGGGCGGGTCGGTCCAGGGGTCCGAGGTCCAGTACTCGCCCCGGTAGGTCCGGTAGACGTAGACACCGCTGTAGGAGCGCTGCTCGCCATACGGCGTGGCACCCCGCCAGCTGTCGTTGTCGACCATCACGCCATCGAGCGGGATGGAGCCTGCGGCCGTGATGGCGCTGCCGTAGTTCTGCAGGGACCCCACCTGGGCGTGGAAGTCGCCGCCGGCCTCGATCTGGCTTTTGGGGCTGATGGCCTCGATGCGGTTGCGGGCGACCGCCGCCGTGTAGTCCGTTCGGATGTAGTCGCTGTTCATGCGCCCGCCATGGGGCGGTTCGACGTAGCGGCCGCCTGGCACGTCGGGGTTGTCCGCCGTATAGACCACCGATCCCGACTCCCCGGGCTGGGCCACGTCATGGGTGCTGCTGGCCCGCAGCAGCCGCCGCTGTTGGGTCAGCGTGTCGGCCACGATCTGCAGGTCGCCGCCGGCCACGATGCGCGCAGATTCGTTGAGGACGGTCTGCGCCCGCGCGTACGCCTCCCCGCCCGCGGTGTCACCCGCGATGACCACCCGCCCCAGGCCGAGGATGGTGGTGGTCGGCATGCCATCGCCCTCGCTGACAGGGTCTCGGTTGATGACACGGGGCGCCAGCAGTTGCAGGGTGCCGGCTTCATCGGTCGCGCCGATGAGGGCGGCCGGCCCCTCGTTGCGCAGCTCCTCGCTGGCGCGTGCGGACAGGCTGGCGCCGACCAGGCTGCCGCTGTTGACGATGCGCGCCGCGTCCAGGGCCAGCCAGCCTCCCGCCACGAGATCGCCCTGGTTGGCGATGTTCGCGGCTTCGATGCGCAGGTCACGCACGGCAGACAGCGTGGTGGGGGCGGCTGCCCCGTCCTGGCGCGTGGCGGCTGACGGGTTGTCGAAGTCCCCGCCCAGGCGCAGGGACAGGTCCCGGCCGGCGGACAGCAGGTTGTCGGCGCTGTGGGTGTAACCCGCGTCCAGCGCCAGCGCCAGGTCGCGCCGGGCCGCGAACTCGCCGGCGCCCGTAAGGCGGGAGGCCGATACCCCCACGTCCCGGTCGGCGCCGACACGGCCTTGCGTGTTGTTGAACACCCCGGCGATGGTGAGGATCACATCCCCCTGTTGGCCGGTGGCGGTAGCGATACGGCCCCCGGTGTTGTCCAGGCTGTCCAGCGTGAGGTGGATGTCACGCCCGGCCTCCATCCGGCCGCCCTGGTTGCGCACCACCATCTGCGCATCGTCGATGGCCAGGTCGGCCAGGGACTGCAGGTGGCCGCCGCTGTTGTCCAGCCGGCGGGTGTTGATGACCGGCGACCGGGCCGCCACGATAGCGCCGCCGTCGCCATTGAGTACCTCGTCGGCCACCAGCGCCATGGTGCCGTTCGCGCCGATCAGGCCCATGCCCTTGGCACCTCCCGCATGGCCGTTGCGAAGTTGCTGACCCGCGTCGATGCGCAGCGCTCCCGCGCCGAGGTTGGTGATGCGTCCATCCCGGTTGTCCACGCGGGCCGCGGCCAGGTGCAGGCTGGCCTGCGCCCCATGGACCTCGAGTACACCATCCACGTTGCGCAGTGCCTGGCCGGCCCGCGCCTGGATGCCCTCCCCGGCGGCGATCCATCCGCCGCTGTTGTCGAGGCTTCCCTCGGCTTGCAGGTCGACTCGGGCCACTGCATCGATACGCCCACCGGACAGGACCATCCCCTGCCCTTCCAGCGCGACGCTTGCGCCCGCCACGGTGCGGCCAGGCATGCGGATGTCACCTGCCGCCTGAACGGTCACGGTGCCGGGCAGCGTTGCATGGTTCGCGTCGTCGATGCCCGCGGCCAGCAGGCCGGGGGAGGCGAGGCTGCCCACTTGAAGGCTCACGTTGTCACGCGCCACGGTGCTGCCACTGTTCTCCAGAAAGCCCGCTGCCGTGACGATCACTCCCCCCGCGCTCGCGCCGATGGAACCGGCGTTGCGCACCCCCGCGCCCGCTTCGTTGGCCACCAGACGGATGCTGCCGGCGTACAGGCCGCCCAGTGCGGAGACATCGATCGCCCAGGCAGGCGCCGGTCCTGGACCAGCGGACGCGCCGACGGGTGCCCATTGACCGCTGGCGTCCTGGCGCACCTCGCCCGCGCCAGTCATGACACCCAGCGACCTGGCCACCACCTGCCCACCTACCTCGACCGATCGGGCGAGGAGTTCAGTGACGTCGGCCATGGTGGCATCCATGCCCCCGGCACCGACGCGCAGGGTGCCACCCTCGACCCTGTAGCCCCGCAGCTCGCCGTCCTGCAGCAACGGGATGCCGGTGGTGAGCGTGGCATGGCCGGCATTGATGAAGCCGCAGCCGTCGCACGTGATGCCCGCCGGGTTGGCGACGACCACCTGGGCCCGCTGGCCGGCCACCTCCACATCCCCACGCAGGGAACTGGGCTGGCTGCTGCGCACCTCGTTGAGGATGATGCGGGCCGGACCCTTGGCGAGCCACGGGTTGCCCTGCACCCAGCCTCCCAATCGGGTGGCAGCACCCTCGCGACTGTTGTTCAGGATCACACCCTTGGCGTCAACGTCGAACTGGCTCAGGACACTGCGGGAGACGCCGGCGGCGCTGGGAGTCTGGAAGTTCACGAGGGGCGCACCGTTGCCGGCTTGGAGCACCGTGGGTCGCTCACGCGGCCCCGCCTCGGGATGGGCGACAACCTGGGCCAGGGCACCTGCTCCGGTACCGCAGGCGATCAGGGCCAGGCAGAGGGCCCGCACCCCTTGCGCCACCGGGTGGACCGATGCGGCAACCCCAGACGGCCGGTCATGGGGGCAGGTGCCCCCAGCCGCCTCGCCGCCATGGCGCGGAGCGCCTTCGCCCACCGGCATCAGCAAGCCGCGACGGCGATTGAAAACGAGTCGAAAGCACTTCTTGTTCATGGTCTCTCCCTGTGCAGTCGTGGAAATGGCGGGCCTCGCGAAAGCCCTGGTTCAGAAGCTCGCTGCCAGGCTGAAGCCGGTGACACGGCGGGAGGCCTGGAAACCTTCGGGTTTGCGCACCGGCGTCCCGATGAATACCTCGTAGCTGAAGGGCCCAGTGGCACCGCGCAGGCCCAGAACCGCACCGGTCATCCGCCGCCCCACCAGTTGCTCAACACCACCACCGCTCACCTCGCCATGGTCAAGCCCGGCGAATACCTCGGTGCTGCCCACGGTCCAGCCCAGTTCGTTGCGCAGCAGCCAGCCCTTCTGCGCCGACAGCACGCGCTCGCCGTCGAATCCGCGCACGGTGTAGCGTCCACCGATGGTGAAGCGGTCCTGCGGCACGAGAGGCTGGCGGCTCCATTGAGAGCGCGCCGTGGTGCCCCATCGCAGGCGCTGGGCACCGGCAGTGAAGGGAACCTGTACCGCCGCGTCGAGCACCAGGATCCCGGCACGGGAGTCCCCCTCGCCCTGGTCTTCCTCCGGCGCTGGCTGGGCGCCCCAGGCACCCGTGCCACGCCGCCAGGCCAGGCCCAGGTCGAAGGCTGCGCCCTGCCTGGCTTCACGGTGCTGGGCGGCCAGTTCCCAGCCCGCCGTGCGGCGGCGCTGCACCTCCACTTCGGTGTCCTCGATAAAGTTGTGCGAGCTGCGCATCCAGCCTCGCAGCGACAGCACGGTCTTGCGCCACGCATCGCGGTACACCACGCGCGACACGCGCAGGTCGCCCTGGCTGCTGGTGCCGCTGTAGACATAGTTCTGCGTCGCACCCGCCACCGTCTGGTGGTAGCGACTGCGGCCGCCATTGACGCCCAGCAGCCAGTAGCCCCAGGGCACCGAGAAACTGAAGGACCGCCCCCGCGTGCCGCGATCACCCGCCTCGCCGCCACCGAGGTCGTGCTGCAGCGTGAACGACAACAGGTCGTTCAACCCCAGCGGATCGTCCAGCAGGAGGGTGGCCGCCCCCTGCCGCTTGCCGGTGGCGCGGGTGCCGGAATCATCGACGCTGATCAGTACGCGCGCCGGGGCAGACGGGTGCCACCGGATCACCAGGTCACTGTCGCCCGCCGCTGCCGGTGCTTCACCCTCGGCCGGCTCGGCGGGGACGATGTCGATCGCAGCGTCCACCGTGGGCACGCGGCGGAAGTTCTCCAGCGCCTGCTCGATGTCACGCAGGTTCAGCAGGTCGCCGGGCGACAGGGGCACGGCGCTGGCGACCTTGGCGGCGCTCGCGCGTCCGCCCGAGTCCGGCGTGAACCGGATGGTGCGGACCCGGCCTGCCACCAGCGCCAACCGCAGCGTGCCCGTGCCCAGGTCCTGGGGAGGCGCCAGCACGCGGGTGGTGACGAAGCCACGCGCCACCAGCGCGTTCTGCAGCCGGCGCATCACGAGATCGATGCCCTGCGTGCCCAGGCAGCGGCCGGCCACCGGATCGGCGGCGCCATCGGCACGCCGGGAGGCGGCGTCCACCACCCAGGCGAAGTCGGCTGCGCGCTCGCCCTCCAGCTCGATGCGGTCGATGCGCATGCACGGACCCTCGCCTTCGGGCAAGCCGGTGTCCGGTGCCATGTGCAGGGACGCGGGAAGGTGGACATCTGGCTCTTGGTCGCTGCGTTCCCGCAGCACGCGGTCACGCTCCTCCTGGCGCTGCAACTCGCGCACGATGGGGGCGAGGGGCGCGTCCGGCGGTGGGGTCTGGGCGGCCACGGACCCGGCGGCCAGCAAGTACAGAACGAGCAAGCGCTGGCGCGACGATCGCGGCAACGAAGGAGGGACCAACGGGCACAGGTGGGACATGGTTCGACGAGTGGCGAAGGGGTGGCGGGTCAGCGAGGCAGGGGCTCTACCCGCAGCGAATTCACGAGGCGCATGAAGGTGGACTGGAAGGCGGCGTGGGCCTGGGGGAAGTCGAGGGACTCCTTGCTGGCGCCCAGGGTGAATGAGATCGAATAGCCGGTGTCGGCGAGAGGAGCAATCCAGGTCTCGAACGGGCCACCGATGCTGTTTGGCCTGCGAGCAATCAGCTGGTCCGGCGAAACATGCAATACGAGCCACTCGATGCCATTGAGCATTCGGCGCGTCCACTGGACGGCCTCTGGCCGCGCCCCCGCCGCCAGCGCCTGTCTCGTGACGTTGTCCCGGACGGATTCCATGTCTCCCCGCCGCAGCCGAACCACCAGGAAATGGCTTGAGGCCCACCAGGACTCCTCGCACATGCTCTGGTTGCCGACCTCAACAAGTTGGCCCTCCTCGCCCCGGGCGCGCGAGACGACCTTGACGCTGGTGACCAGCCGATCGATCTCCTTGGGCGGCCCCCCGATGTTGCTGCCCTGCCATGTCTTGCCATCCTCCTCGTAGATTTCCGGGGCATCCCAGAAGTCGGATGGATGGGGCTTGACCGCCTCTGGCACTTCACGGGCGCGATACCAGCAGGGCGTGGTGCGTACCCAGTCGTGGGTTACGCGGTAGCGCCGCATGAACTTGTACGAGTAGGTGGCGTAGGCGCTTGGCGTGGGACCATCCAGCGCACCAGGCTTCATGTAGCGCTCATCGCTTTGCGCAAGACCGGACACCACCGAACATCCGGCCGTGGCGAGCGCGACGGACATTGCGAGCAGGTGCCGGCGAATCATCGGGATGCTCCCGTTTCTTGCGGCGGCTCAGGAAGCACCCTCTTGCCCCCGACGAACCGCACCAGGCGGGCATTGCCCTCCGGCGTTCCCTGGGGACCACCGGGAATCGGGTATTCGACCTGCGTACAGCCCTGCGCGCCCGTCCCCCCGCAGCTGTGCATGCTGTTTGGCGTCATCATGATCTGCAGAAAGTCGCGGAAAGACGCGGTGCCCGGATTTCTTCCAACCATGGACGAGGTCGGGACAAAGTCGTTGTTGAAATAGGCGTACTCGATCTGGTTCACGTCCCCCTTGGGTCCCAATACGGCAGCGGCACTGGCCGTGTAGTCCGCTTGGGGGACGGCCCCGCCAAATCCCCGCACATGAAGATTCGGATTGGCGTAGTTCTGGCCGTCGCCGTCACGCCGGTTGAAAAGGATGTTGAACGCAGCCTGCTGGATCAACGTCCCACGACTGTGCGCCAAGGAGTTCGTGGGCTGCTGGCCCCGTAATTTCAGAAGGTCCGCATACAACTCCTGGCCGTTCGTGTAACCCAGGAAATTGGCGAGGCCGTAATCCCGACTGGCGGTGACTTTTTCGTAAGCCACCCCCATCAGCTCCGAGAGCGTGTCTCGTGCGGGCGCGATGTGCATCAGGTAGATGACCTGAGGCTTGTCCGTGACGCCCGTCGCCTCGTCTATCTTGGGCGGGGTGTTTTGATACATCAACTCCGCCGCCCGCTCCTCAGGGTTGAGGATGCCGTTCACAGCGAACGTGATGCCCGCGGGAGCGCCGGCAAACTCCTGCGCTGTCACCTCCGTGCGTTTGAGCAACTCCTTGTGGTTGACGCAGTCATCGCCCGGCATGCACTCCACCCTGAGCAGCTTGGGTTTCACCTCGAAGCGTGAACGGTAGGCCTCGTCGGTGAAATGGGTGACCGCGCGGAATGTTTCCTCCTTGATCGTCCGCTGCGCATCAACCTGCTTCTGCAGATCCTCCACGTTCGGCCGCGCTACGCTCGCATTCGCAGATGCCACATTCCGGTTCCGGCTGGCGACCGTTTGCACGGCACCGGTGCCAGTCAACGCACGCTGGCCCGCATCGTCCGTGATCACCACATCACCTGCACTCATGGCGGCACGCGTGGTCCCCTGTTCACTCCTCGATTCGTCTGCGTTCAGCAGGGTGTTGGCCACCACCGCTTTCGTCACGCCATACTTGCCGCGAGTGAACATGTCGCTGGTCAGCGAGCCTCCACTGCTGCGGGCTTGCGCCGAAGCGGCGTTGTCGATGTCGCTGGTGGTGAGCGTCGCCGTGACCAGCCGGTTGCGTC
>JACCDS011439335.1_pt1 | contig 12670 bp, 11 predicted proteins | sample 7446441 | NCBI WGS metagenome assembly JACCDS01 (sample SAMN15323445, study PRJNA562643) | freshwater metagenome | isolation source: river surface water | place: USA:Blue River Watershed | collected 2017-08-17
AATGGCACGCTGTATCCGCTGGCGATCATGGCGGCCGTGCTGGGCACGCTGAATTTCCTGTCGGTGCGGCTGATCGCAAAGCGCCCCCGGTTCGCGTGAACAAGCCGCTCGCCGTCGCCATCATGGGCCCGACTGCGTCGGGCAAGACCGCGGCTGCGCTCGCCATCGCGCAGCAATGGCCATGCGAGATCATTTCGGTGGATTCGGCGCTGGTGTACCGCGGCATGGACATCGGCACGGCCAAGCCGACGGCCGACGAGCTGGCCGCGGTGCCGCACCACCTGATCGACATTCTCGACCCGGCCGAATCGTATTCGGTCAGGCAGTTTCGTGATGACGCATTGCGGCTGGTCGCCGACATACAGTCGCGCGGCAGGCTGCCGCTGCTGGTCGGCGGCACCATGCTGTACTTCAAGGGGCTGCGCGACGGACTCGACGAGCTGCCGCAGGCCGACCCGGCGCTGCGGGCGCAGATCGACATGGAGATTGCGCGGCACGGGGTGGTGGCGTTGCACGAGCGCCTGCGAACACTCGACCCCGTTACGGCCGATCGACTCAAGCCGACCGACACGCAGCGGGTACAGCGTGCGCTCGAGATCATCTTGCTGACCGGGCAACCGATGTCGGCGCTGCTGGCGAAATCGGCGCCGCCGGCCTTGCCGTTCACGCTGCTGCCGATAGCGCTCGAGCCGTCCGACCGCAGCGTATTGCACGCTCGAATCGCGGAGCGCTTCGACAAGATGCTGGCGGCAAAGCCCGGCCTGCTCGACGAAGTGCAGGCGCTGCGCGCGCGCGGCGACCTGCACCTCGGACTGCCTTCCATGCGCTGCGTTGGCTACCGGCAGGCCTGGGAATACCTCGATGGCCAGATCACGAAGGCCGAGCTGCGCGAAAAAGGCATCGCCGCGACGCGTCAGCTGGCCAAGCGCCAGCTGACCTGGCTGCGCAGCATGGCGGACCGCATCGTCGTCGATTGCCTCGCGACGGATGCGGGGGCGCAGGTGATGCAAACCATCAAAGAAAATCGAGGTTGACAATGGCAGGCGCCAGCACCATAATCGCAGGCTTCGTGGTGATATAGCTCAGTTGGTTAGAGCACAGCACTCATAATGCTGGGGTCGGTGGTTCAAGTCCACCTATCACCACCAAATCGAATTCCGGAGCAATCCGACAAAGGCTGGAAACCCGAGATAAATCAACGGTTCCGGCCTTTTTTACGTCCGCAGGGTCCCGAGCAAATCTATTGAAATCCGAGGGCATTTAGGGGGCATCATTGAGGGCAGTCCAGACAGCAAGAAACGACGCGCCTTACGGCGCGTTTTTTATTTCGCCTTACCGAAAAACTTGCGCATAGTGCAAGCGTTTGAGCTTGTTCTGACCGAGGCCGCAGACGGGCGGATTCGTGTGGAGCCTGCCCGGGAAAAGAAAGCCATCCAATTGGAATGCTGCTTGCTTGCCCCACGCCTGCCAGGCCTCCCTCTGGCAGGGGCAGTAACGGAGGGTTTTTTAACAGCCGGTTAGGAGGCCTTTTGAAAATCCTCTGCGCCGCAACTTGCGTGCGGGTCTTCTCAAAACCGATAGCTTAAGCCCAGATTGAGCGATACAGGTTGGTACTTCGGCTCGCCGCTTAGCGAGGTGCCTTCCGTGGTCGCGTTGAACGTGCCACTGCCGACGCGGCTCCAACGCACATCGCCGCTCAGACCCCAGTGTGATGACAGACGGTACGCAACTCCCGCAATGGCTTGTACAGCCACGCCGCCTCGGCGCGAATACTCTCGCTCCGTACCGTTTCGGTCGACGTCAATGTCCATCCCGATGACGTAGCCAAGACCCGCGCCGATGAACGGGCGTACTGTCCCCTGCGCCGGGAATCGGTAGTACGCGTTCAAGAAGATCACCTCCGAAAAGATGTTGCCATCCACTGCGACACCGCCTACGCGCCTGAGCAAATTGCCACGCTCGTCCAAAGCCAATTCCACGGCCCACCCGTTGCTGTAGCGCTGCCCTACGGCGAGACCGAAACCGATACCTTTACCAAAGTCGACCTTGCCGCTCACCGAGGAACCCGTTGCGCGGGATTCCGAAAAACTTGTCGACCCCATGGCACTGGGGCCTCCGTAGATGCTGGCGTAGAAGCCGGGCTCGTCTTCGGCGGCGACCGATAACGGCGCAAGCAACACGGCAGCTGTGATGTAAGTGACGTAGCGATGATTGAAAGGCTGGCTCATGAGGGATCCTTGGGGAGTAAAAGCACCGCATAGAACTACTAAGTATGAAAATATACTATAAAGTATTTTTTAATACTTCAAAGAACTATTTTCGCCATGCGTCAGCCTCTCCAACAAGCGGCGCGCGTGCGTGATCAACAGGCGCTGCTACGCAAGCCAGCCTTTTGCGCCGGGGCGCACGACAGCAACAGCGTGCCACTTACGGTCCGCAACGCCTTCGAGAGCACAGCGGACCGTAGGCACAGCGAAGGTCAAGCGACCGGGATACCTGACCTGCCTTCGGCCAGAATCGCTGGGATCTGGCTTTCCGAAAATCGTGATTGCTGCACCGCTTGACCTCCCTGACTGCCGGAAACCTCCATTTTTACCTTGTTTAAAGTCCGGGGAAGTCCGACGCCCCCCCCATTTTCAGTAGCATGCAGGTTTAGAGTCAGAAGTTAATGTGACTGACTTCTGGGCAAGCGTTTTTGCATAAGCGACAGGCGTTAAGCCGCCGAGTGATTTCTTCGGTCGCGCCCCGTTATATTCACGAAGCCAGATAGCGATGATGGCTTTGGCAGGACGCAGGCTGGTAGCGCAAGGCGCTGGCGCTCATGCCCACCATCTCCAGCGAACGTCGCTCGCTAAGCCCTTGATCGATCATGTGGCGCACCAGATCGCGGCGTGGCGGTGCGCTTACCACTTTTTTCTTAAGGCCTCTTTCGTGACCTCGTTCTTGAGCAGAGATTCCGCCAGCAGGTGCTTGAGCCGCGCATTTTCCAGCTCTTATTCTGCAGGCGCTTGGCATCCGAGACGCTCATGCCGCCAAATTTGCTGCGCCAGAGGTAATAACTGGCTTCCGAAAAGCCATGCTTTCGGCAAAGCTCGGCAATCGGCATGCCTGCCTCGGCCTCGCGCAGAACGCCAATGATTTGTTCTTCGGCGAACCGCTCCGTCATGTCCCACCTCCTCGTGGGTGGGATTGGACTCTGAATTCAACCGCTACTTAATTCCGGGCGGGCGTCGCGCGGGCAGCATGCCGCGGCGCCTCACCGGTATCACCTCGGTCGATACAGGCCACTGGCACTTGCTCGCCACTGAGGGTGAGCACTGGGTACGCCGAATTCTTCGGATAGCGCCGGTTCCTGCTCATTGGCCGGCGTGATGCTCAACGACCACCAATAGCTCCACGAATCGAAGGCTTTGGGAACGCTGCCGGCCCGCGTTCAGCCAGCGTCGCATTTGCCGGCACGCCGCCGGCATGCCACACCGCTTTACTGGCCTGCCGAAGCCACCCCTTGGTTGCTCCGGATCCGCGGTAACGCTCGGTGCAACCGAAGAAGCAAGGCCGAGATGATCACGATGTTCAGCAGGTTCCAGCCAATACCGTTGAAGAATGCAGCATGGTAAGACCCGGTCAGGTCGAATACCTTGCCTGACATCCAACCGCCTAACGCCATGCCCACCTGCACCCCCAGAACCACCATACCGACACGCGCCCCCGCTTCTCGTGCGGGGAAGTGTTCGCGAACGATGATGGCGTAGGACGGCACGATGCCTCCCTGGAACAGGCCAAACAGCGCGGAAATCACATACAGCGACGCCAGACTGTCGAACGGAATGAATAGCGCAAGTGCCACCGCTTGAAGCACCGACCCCAACAGCAATGTCCTTAGCCCGCCGATATGATCTGAAATCCAGCCCGATGCAAGCCGGCTGAAGATCCCGAAACCCAACATCAGCGACAACATCTCGGCGCCGCGCGCAGCATTGAAGCCAAGGTCCGTACAGTAGGCGACGATATGCACCTGGGGCATTGCCATCGCAACACAGCAACCGACCGCCGCCGTAAACAGCAGCCATTGCGCGAGCCCCATCGACAAGCCGAACGGGCGATCATCCGAGTGGCGAGACGCGTTGGATACCGGTTTGCCAGTTACCGCCATTGGCGGGCGTTGTCTCAGCCGCATGCACAGCGCCGCCATGCCGAGGCCACAGACCACGCCGAGGGCAACGTAAGTGTGCCTCCACCCGAAATGCTCGATTCCCCACTGTACGATCGGAGGCCATACAGTCCCCGACAGGAAGTTGCCGCTCGAGCAGATGCCGACCGCAAGGCCTCGGCGCTTGTTCCACCAAAGCGAAGTGTCTGCAATCAGCGGCACAAAGGAGCTGCCGATCGCCAGCAAGCCAAGCAGGAAACCATGCGCCAGCGCGAACACCAGGATGTTCGGCGCGAACCCGGAGATCACAAATCCAGCGAAGGAGCCGAAAGCGCCGAGCGCCAGCACCCGGGCAATCCCGAAGCGATCCGCCCAGCGACCGCAAAGAATGCCACCCAGGCCAAAGCCAATCATGATCAGCGTGTACGGAAGCGACGCCTCGGCGCGGCTGATGCCGAATTCTTTCTGGACCTCCGGCAGCATGACAGCCAACACATACATCGCTCCGTTACCCAGCGTGACCAGCGCCACCGTCGACAACAGGCGCCATGCGGCATAGCGCGAATCGACAAGCGAGGGATCCGCTGGAGAATTGAAATCCTGCGTGCTGGCAGGGGCTGTTTCGCCGCCCGTAGCGCGGCTGTTGGTGTTATTTGTCATGGCGTGCCTGGTATTGTTAATTGTCGAGGCGTCTCCCCGACCCGCGACTGTGCACGCCGCGCACGCGTTTCGGTTTGAATTTTTTTAATCAGTCGCGCAGTCTGATTCATCGAATCAAGTTGGCGCGCGTCCATGACCTGACCGCCAGCCGTGCCGGATTTTTTGGCGCAAGAGGGGCTGCATCGTCGGGCGCAGGCCGGTCGCTCGGACACATCACACAAGTGATGCACGAGCAGAGGACCTTGTACGCAGTTGGCTGCGAAACACACAAAAACACCGACCGGCAGGACTGCCGGACTCCACGATGCCTGCCACCGCCGAACGAGCCCGCACCCCGCTTGTCACACTCCGGTCACATATATTTCGATAAAATTGGAAATATGAAGAATGCAGATGCCATCGCGGCCTTCCTGGCGCTGGGACAGGAAACGCGCCTCAACATTTTCCGCCTCGTCGTGCAACGGGGCGATACCGGCCTGACGCCCTCGGCGCTGGTCGAGCGCCTCGGGATTCCGAATGCCACGCTGAGCTTCCACCTGAAGGAGCTGGCGCGGGCCGGCCTGTTGCTGGTCGAGCGCCAGAGCCGCCACCTGATCTACCGCCCGAATGCCGAGCTGGTCGAAGCCCTGTCCGGATTCCTGCTCGAAAACTGCTGCGGCGGCCAACCCTGCACCCCCGTTCAACTCAAAAAGAAAGTCCGATGAAGACCTACAACATCCTGTTCCTGTGCACGCATAATTCGGCGCGCTCCATCCTCGGCGAAGCACTGGCGTCCACCGACCCGAGCGGCCGCTTCACGGGCTTCTCGGCCGGCTCGACACCGGGCGGCAAGGTGAATCCCTTTGCCGCAGAACTGGCCGTCAGGATGGGCTACCCGTCCGACCAACTGCGGTCGAAAAGCTGGGACGAATTCGCCGCCCCCGACGCGCCCAAAATGGATTTCATCATCACGGTCTGCGACAACGCAGCCGGTGAAGTTTGCCCCGTCTGGCCCGGCAATCCGGCCACAGCGCACTGGGGCTTTCCCGATCCGTCGCAGGTCAGCGGCGACGATGAAGCAAAGCGCAAGGCCTTCATGGAGGTGGCGGCCGGACTGCGCAAGCGCATCGAGCTGCTGGCCGCGCTGCCGCTCGACAAGCTGGACACGATGAGCCTGCAATCCGAACTGAAGAAACTGGCCAGCGCATGAACCTGTTCGAACGCTACCTGACCCTGTGGGTCTTCCTCTGCATCGTCGCCGGCATCGCGCTCGGTCAGTTCTTCCCCGCCCCCTTCCATGCGGTCGGCGCGATCGAGGTCGCGCGCGTGAACCTGCCGGTCGGGCTGCTGATCTGGGTAATGATCATCCCGATGCTGGTCAAGGTCGACTTCAGCGCCCTGCACGAAGTGCGCCGGCACATGAAAGGCATCGGCGTGACGCTGTTCGTGAACTGGCTGGTGAAGCCGTTCTCGATGGCGCTGCTGGGATGGATCTTCATCCGCCAGCTGTTCGCGCCGCTGCTGCCGGCCGACCAGCTCGACAGCTACATCGCCGGCCTGATCCTGCTGGCTGCCGCCCCCTGCACGGCGATGGTGTTTGTGTGGAGCCGCCTCACGAACGGCGATCCGCTGTTCACGCTGTCGCAGGTCGCGCTGAACGACACCATCATGGTGTTCGCGTTCGCGCCCATCGTGGCCCTGCTGCTCGGCATTTCGTCGATCACGGTGCCGTGGGACACGCTGGTCACGTCGGTCGTGCTGTACATCGTGATACCGGTGATCCTCGCGCAGCTGTGGCGACGCCGCCTGCTGGCCAAAGGGCAGCAGGCCTTCGACGCCACGATGCAGCGGATCGGCTCATGGTCGATCGCAGCGCTGCTGGCGACGCTGGTGCTGCTGTTCGCGTTCCAGGGCGAGGCCATCCTGCGCCAGCCGATGGTCATCGGGCTGCTGGCTGTGCCGATCCTGATCCAGGTGTTGTTCAACTCCGCACTCGCCTACTGGCTCAACCGAAGGCTTGGCGAATCGCACGAGGTCGCCTGCCCTTCCGCGCTGATCGGCGCTTCCAACTTCTTCGAGCTGGCAGTGGCTGCGGCCATCAGCCTGTTCGGCTTCGAGTCGGGTGCGGCGCTGGCAACCGTGGTGGGCGTGCTGATCGAGGTGCCCGTGATGCTGCTGGTGGTGCGCATCGTGAACCGCTCGCGCGACTGGTATGAATGCGGCCCGGCGCGGCGGGCCGCCGGCAATCTCTGACGTCCGGCGCCGGACAGCAACGGCGCCGGCCATGATGCGCTGCCGCCGCCGGGAATGTGAGTTGCTTGCGCTCCTGCCGAACCGGGTCCGGATGGCCGCTGCCCGCGTCGGGCTGCAATCGTTGCGCACGGCGCTTCCGGCACTCGGCGGGTAAGTCTTACACGACGAGGATCAGGAGAGCGTTATGGGCATCAACAGAAGGGCATGGGGATTGGCCGCACTGCTGGCGATTGGCAGTGCGGGTGCACAAGGGCAATCGGCGCAGCACCCGTCGGGCCACCCGAGCGAGGGGGGCAGCACCTCCGGCGCGGGCGCCTCGGCCGCAGGCAGCGACGATGCGAAGCTGATCAACAGCGCAATGCAGGCGGCGCCGCCGAGCGTTGGCCGGCGGGCTGCCGTCGTCGCCATGGGCAACGATGGCAAGATGAGGACGCTCAGGCAGGGAAACAATGGCTTCACCTGCATGCCGGACAACCCGACGACGCCCGGCCCCGACCCGATGTGCATGGACAAGGCAGCGCTGGACTGGGCGAATGCCTGGATGTCGAAGAAGAAACCGCAGCAGGGAAAAATCGGCTTCATGTACATGCTGGCCGGCGGCACGGATGCGAGCAACACCGATCCGTACGCGACCCAGCCGACCGGAAACAATCATTGGGTAAAGACCGGGCCGCATGTGATGATCGTGGGCGCCGAGCCGGATTTTTACGACATGTATCCGAAGGATGCGCAGCCGGATACGTCGGTGCCGTATGTGATGTGGGCGGGCACACCGTACCAGCACCTGATGATACCGATACGCTAGCGCGCCGGATGCGCGTCCGGTGATGCGACGGCGAAGGTGAAGGTGACGCAGCATGGTGCAACGCAAGCCGTGCCGGCCCGGATGCCCGTGCCGCACGCACGAGGCATGGATGGGCTGATGCGGCCGCAGGCGCCGCCGCACTTCAGGAATGCACTACGCCGGCCGCCGCCTCGCAAAAGCACACCGCACCGCGATACCGACGACATACGCAAGACAGAGCCAGCCGAGGAGATCGCCGAGGCCATCGGACACGAGCGCGGCGGTCAGGCCGATACTCGTCAGCGCAAAGATCCGGGCGGGTTTGTCGAGGATCTGCGGCGTGGTTTTCATGAGGTTTGCCTTGCGCTCTGCCGGCGCCGGCGCGCAAACCACAGGTAAAGGCCGCTGCCAAGCACCACGATGGTCAGCACATCCAGCGCCGCCCACAGGAATTTGAGCGGCATCGCGCCGTAGTCGCCGTAGTGCAGCGGTTGCGACAGCTGAAACAGCGTGACGTACCACGGGCGCTCGCCGGCACGCAGCACGTCGCCGGTGTCGGGATTCACCAGCAGCGCCTGCCGCAGGCGCGAGGTCAGCGGTGTATCGCCGCGCAAGATCACCGCAAAATGTTCGCGTGTGCTCAGCAGCGTGCCGGGCCAGGCCATCATCTCCAGTTTCATTGCAGGCTCGGCCTTGAGCGCCTGCATCAGGGCAAACTGGGCCGGGCCGTCCGCGCGTGCCGCCGTTGCCGCAGCCGCATCGCCGCGCATGACGAGCGACGCATCGCCTGCCGCCAGCCGTGGCATCTGCTCCTGCTGCCACGCCTTCGGAATCAGGTCCGCCCAGGTATTGACCACGCCGGTCGCGCCGACCACGAGCGCCCAGCACAGGGTGACGATGCCGAGCAGGTTGTGCAGGTCGAGCCAGCGGATCCGGCCGCCGCGCTCGTGCCGCACCGTGCCAAATTCGAGCTTGCGCATGTAGGACGGATAAAGCACCAGCCCGGACACAATCGCGACCAGCATCAGCAGGCCCATCAGCCCGAGAAACAGCTTGCCGGGCAGGTCGGCAAACAGATCGACATGCAGCCGGTAGACGAGGCCCATGAAGCCTTTGCCGAATTCGGGAATCCCCAGCACACTCGCATCGCGGGCGTCGATCGCCACCAGCACGGCATCGCGCTCGTCGGTATCGACCTGGGTGTCGAGCTTGACGTACCAGAGGTCAGGCTCGTCATCTTCCCTGAACAGATAGAGCGGCACTTTGCCCGGCACCTGTGCCTGCGCCGATGCGGCCACGGCATCCGTGCTGGCGCGCGCGGTGCCCGCCGGCTTGTCAGCCTGATGAAACGCGTCGCCATTCAGCGCGGCGATCTCGTCCGAAAAAACCAGCGGCAGGCCCGTCACGCAGACGACGAGCATGAACACCGTGCAGACCAGACTGGACCACGTGTGGATCGCGTCCCAGAAACGCCGCGCTGACGACATCAGAAGTCGATGGTGGCGCTGACGCTCAGTGTACGCGGCGCGCCCAGCACCAGATAACCATAGCCCGGATAGCCGCCGGTCGATGCCCAGTAGTTATGGTCGAGCAGGTTATCGATGCGCGCGCGGAAGGTCACGAGCTGCTTGTTGATCTCGGTGACGTAACGCGCACCGATATCGACACGGGTCCACGCCGGGATCGCCATGGTGTTGTTTGCGTCCGCGTACTGCGAAGCGGTGTAGACCAGGCGCGGGCTGATGGCCATGCCGGACACGCCCGGAATGTCGATGTCCGCGCCCAGGGTCGCCTGACTGTTCGGCACGCCGATCGGCCGCTTTCCTTCGAGCGCGCCATCGACGCCACGGATGATTTCGCCATCCAGCAGGGTCAGGCCGCCCAGCACCCGGACGCCGCGCACGGCCTCGCCGAACACCGAGAGCTCAATGCCGCGGTTGCGCTGCTCGCCACCATTGACGAACAGGCTGCTGCTGTTGAGCATGCCGAACGGCTTGGTCGTCGAGAACAGGGCAACGCCTGCACCGATGCGGCCGCGGTCGTACTTCACGCCGACCTCTTGCTGCTTGGTGACATGCGGCGCCAGCGCGCGACCGGCGTTGGCGGCATTCCACGGCGCGGTGTCGCCCGCGGTCAGGCCTTCGATGTAGTTTGCGTACAGCGACAGCTCGGGCTGCACGCGGAACACGATGCCGGCCATCGGGGTCAGGCGCGACTCCTGATAGCGCTTGGTCTGCGCGCCGCTGTTGTAGTCGTATTCGCGGTTGTCGATCTGCTGGTGGCGCGCGCCCACGGTCACGCGCAGGCGGTCGCCGGCGAAGACCAGCGTATCAGCCAGCGCAACGCTCGTACTCTGGTTGCGGAAGGTGACCAGCGGGTCGGCGTAGTTGCCGCTTCCGTTCACGATCGCCGGCATCGGCGCATTGCCCGCGCTGTACAGGTTGCCCAGCACATCACCGCGGAAGGTGTTGGCAAACCAGTCCGAGCCGCCCCACGCATTACGCGATTCCAGCTGGTAGGTCGATGCGGAGACGACTGCCGTGTGCTTCACCTCGCCGGTGCTGAACTGATGGCGAATACCGACTTCGCCGGTACGCCCCTGATCCTTGCGGATATTGTCGAAACGATAGGTATGGGTCGCGCCGGCGACGGTGGACGTGGGGTTGGCCACGCGATTTTCTTCCTCGCCATTGCGCAGGCCGAACGCGGCCCAGGCGGTCGTTGCAGCGCTCAGGTCGAACTCGGCGCGCGCCGTCGCGAACAGCGAACGCTCGCGTGCAAAGGTCCACGATTGGCCGAAATTGCGGCTCGCATCCGGCGCATCGGGAATGCCGCCCAAGGGCGTCACGCTGGGACGCGGCGCGTTGATACGGTGGTCCTGGAAGCCCGCATCGGCAGACAGGCGCACGTCACGGCCGCGGTAATCCAGACCGATCGAGAACAGGCTGAGTTCACGGTCTTCATTCCGGATCGTGCCGGAGCCATCGCGACGCGCGGCGTTGATGCGCACGCCGGTGCTCTGGTCCGGACCGAAGCGCCGGCTGATGTCCGTCGACAGCGACGCATGGCCGCCGTTGTCGATGCCGGCGGTGATCTGGGTCAGCGGATCGTTGCCAGCGCGCTTGGGCAGCACGTTGACCGTACCGCCAACGCCGAACCCCGATACCGCGCCGGTACCGCCGTTCAGGAAGCCGTTCGCGCCGCGCAGCACCTCGATCCGCTCGACCAGCTCGGCCGCCAGATACTGGCGCGGCAAGACACCGTACAGACCGTTGTAGGTCATGTCATCCGAAGGCACCGGGAAGCCGCGGATCACGTACATCTCCTGGAAATTGCCGAAGCCGCGGGCAGCGCGCACGGTCGGGTCGTTCTGCAGCACGTCAGCCACGCTCCTGGCCTGCTGGTCCTGGATCATTGTCGAGGTGTACGCGGTCGTGCTGAAAGGCGTCTCCATGATGTCCTGATTGCCGAGCAGGCCGACCCGCCCGCCACGCGCCACCTGATTGCCGGCGAAAGGCTTGGGCAGGCCCTCAGCCGAGGCGTCGGCGCTGGCGGTGACTTCGATCGCCCCGAGGGTCTTCTCCCGACCCTCGGCCTCCTGTGCAGCGGCGTCAGCGGCGAGGCTGTCGCAGGCCGTGGCGAACATCAGGCCACTGACCATCAGGCGAGTGGCAGCGGCAATAGGAAGCAGGCGAACGGGGGCGGGCTTGGAGAAAAATGACATGGCGAACAAGTTAAAAATTGGTTAAGCCCGCGATGCGTTTCAGGGATGCAAACGGGCAAAGAATTTAATGATAATTGTTCTCATTATCATTTCCCGATTGCCATAGGTCAACGGTTATGATTTCCAGTTCGATAATCGGGACTCTCGCGGGCGCAGCGGCCAAGGGGGGCGGGCGCCCCTGCTGCGGCAGGCGGTGATGTGCGGCCGCCGATTCACCGATTCATCGGCGTATCGGCGTATCGGCGTATCGGCGTATCGGCGTGCCAGGATGGCGGCCCGGTGCGGGAGGCGGACGGCGACCGGATGCAGCTCGTTCAGCCGAGTCCGAAAGCGAGTGCCGCCCGATAGGTAATGAAGGCGAAGAGATAGGCCAGCGCGAACAGGTAGGCGGCCGCCGCCAGCGCCATGGTCCAGCCGCCGGTCTCGCGGCGGATCGTCGCCAGCGTGCTCAGGCACATCGGAGCGAATACGTACCACGCCAGCAGGGCCAGCGCGGTGGCAAGGCTCCAGTCACTGGCAATCAGCGGCGACAGCGACTGCGCGGCATCGCCGGCGGCAGAGATCGCGTACACCGTGCCCAGCGCGCTCACAGCCACTTCGCGGGCGGCGAGTCCCGGCACCAGCGCAATGCTGATCTGCCAGTTGAAACCGACCGGCGCCATCACCGTTGCCAGCGCGCCGCCCAGCCTGCCGGCAAAGCTGTGTTCGATCGCGGGGCCCGCGGCGCCCGCCGGCGCGGCCGGGAAGCTGGCGAGGAACCACATCAGCACCGTCAGCAGCAGGATCACGCCGCCCACCCGGTTCAAAAAGATCACGACGCGCTGCCACAGGCCGATGGCAATATTGCGCGGCACCGGCCAGTGATAGTCGGGCAACTCCATCATCAGCGTGCGAACCTGCCCGCGGGTCGTGAATTGCTTCAGCACCCAGGCCACCAGCATCGCGCCCGCAATGCCGGATGCATACAGCACGAACAGCACCAGCCCCTGCAACTCGATACCGCCCCATACCTGCCGCGACGGAATGAACGCACCGATCAGCAGCGCATAAACCGGCAGCCGCGCGGAGCAGGTCATCAGCGGCGCGATCAGGATGGTGACGATACGGTCGCGCTGATTCG
>JACCDS010082087.1_pt1 | contig 12668 bp, 9 predicted proteins | sample 7446441 | NCBI WGS metagenome assembly JACCDS01 (sample SAMN15323445, study PRJNA562643) | freshwater metagenome | isolation source: river surface water | place: USA:Blue River Watershed | collected 2017-08-17
GAGTCCTTGCTTTGGGTGCAACTTTATTGGTTGTTGCCTTACCTGCAAACGCACAAGTGAAGCGTTTTCGTGGGAAACCAATCGAAGTGGGTTTGACATTGGGCGGTGCCAACTATATGGGTGATTTGACACCTCTAGTAGCTTGGAATGAAACCAAACCCATGGGCGGAATCATTTGTCGCTTTAATTATGACGATTTTATCACTTTGAGAGGTAATGCTGTTTTTGGCCAAATCAGTGGCGATGACAAGAATTACTCCGATATCGCAGAACGTTACAAGCGTAATTTGAATTTCACTTCCAATGTGTTAGAATTCAGTGGTACTGTAGAATGGAATTTATTGGGCTTTGAAGAAACTCAACGCTCAAATCCAGGAACTCCTTTCTTATTTGCTGGAATAGGGGTTTTCAAATTCAATCCTAAAACACAATTCAATTATTTACCCGATGTGCACACCCCTGCAAATTACAACGGTGCAGATTTGTCAGTTTATGATGGTAAATGGATTGAGTTACAGCCGATGGCAACTGAGGGACAAGAAACGACCAAATACAACGATCGTCGCAGATATTCTCTAACACAGGTTAGTATTCCTATTGGTGTGGGATATAAGAAGCAATTCAGCGAGGTTTGGGCTTGGGGATTGGAATTAGGGGTTCGTAAAACATTCACCGATTATTTGGATGATGTTAGCATGACCTACGTAGATCCTCAAATTACAGGTGGTAGTAATACTGGGTTAAGTGCAGCGTTAGCTGATAGAACTCCTGAATTAAGAGACCCAAGTTTGGTAAATGATTACGGAAACGAGGAGCGTTTGGGTGCTGCGCGTGGAAATGAAGCAACCAAGGATTGGTATTTATTTTTGAATTTTACATTGACTAGAAAAATTACGGGTGGAAAAACAACCTGTTTTCAATTTTAACAGACGTTTATTAGTTAATCAACTTTTGTTCTTAGGCTTGATTCTAGCAAGTCCTGTCTCTTTATTTTCTCAAAAATACTTTTCTGGTCGAAACGAATTTGGTTTGGTTGTAGGTGTTAGTAATTACTATGGTGACCTTTCACAAGGACAAAACATTAAGCACTTTCATCCCGCTGGAGGAATTTATCAGAAATACAATATGAACAGCTATTTCTCTTGGAGAAATCAGTTGAGTTATATGACCATTTCAGGAACTACGGAAGGGTATAAGGGTTATGAATTTCAAAATTTGAATTTTCAAACGGACATTTACGAATATGCGTCAATGCTGAATTTCGATTTTCATCGGTTTGGCACCAATATCAATAATCAGAATCAAACTCCCTATGCCCTAATCGGATTATCTGCATTTTTGTTCGATCCTACCCGTTTGGAAAATGAAGATGTTCATTTGAGGAATATCAATACTGAAATGCGAAAACGCAATTATAGTCGCTTACAAATGTCAGTTCCCATTGGTTTAGGTTATAAAGTTCGCAGTTCCCACAAGAAACATAAAGGAGCGTGGATTTTTGGGGTTGAAGCTGTTTGGCGAAAAACGTTCACAGATAACTTGGACGATGTAGATGATGTGTATCCAGATTATGTAACCATACGCGATAATCAGGGCCAAGGTTCGGCACAATACAGTCAGGCACAATTATTAAACGGAGGCGCGCCGTTATATAAAGGTACATATCGGGGAGATACTCATTTAAAAGATTGGTATTATTTCTATGGTTTTAATCTTTCTTACCGCTTTACTCCGTTTATTTGCAGATAATTTCAACTTAATCAACATTTGAAACCTTTGAAATCAGTAAATTCATCATATCCTCAAATAAATCCTGATAGAATTCCACAACACGTTGCTGTAATTATGGACGGTAACGGCCGTTGGGCTAAGAAATTGGGACATTTGCGCATTTTTGGTCACAAACAAGGGGTAAAAGCTGTTCGTACATGCCTAGAAATAGCATCTGAATTGGGTGTTAAATTCTTAACTATGTATGCGTTTTCTACTGAAAACTGGAATCGACCAGCGTTGGAAGTAACTGCATTAATGCAGTTATTGGTAGATACTGTCGAGAAGGAACTTCCTGAGTTGATGAAGAATAATGTTCGGCTAAAAACACTGGGTAATATCGAACAATTACCTAAAAACGCCCAAGCAAAGTTGAAGCACACAGAAGATGCAACAGCGAACAATACGGGTACTACCCTGATTTTAGCTTTAAGTTACAGTTCTAGATGGGATATGATACAGGCTATTCAAAAAATTGCTGATGACGCTAAAAAAGGAATATTAAATACTGAAGAAATAAACGAATTTACCATCTCAAAAGCTTTGAGAACATCTGAGTACCCCGATCCAGATTTGTTGATTCGCACTAGTGGCGAACATCGAATTAGTAATTTTTTACTATGGGAAATAGCCTATTCTGAGTTGTATTTCAGTCCAGTTCTGTGGCCTGACTTTACAAAACAGCATTTCGTCGAAGCGATTTTGGACTATCAGTCTCGAGAACGTAGATTTGGAAAAACTTCCGAACAAATAGTGGAGGGAAATAAATAACATGTTGAAAAAGTTCTGGTTACTGAGCATACTGTTTGTGTCGTCGTTGGATTTGATTTCTCAAATCACAGATAGCACTTACATCAAAGCCCCAATGATTAATTATGATTTTGTGGAACCTTCTACCTACAAAATCAAAAATATAGATGTTAGAGAAGTCAATGGCAAACCAGTGCAGAAAGCTCTGGTTGTTCTGTATTCGGGACTATCAATCGGGCAGGAAATTAAAGTTCCGGGAACTGACATCCCCAAATCAATAGAAAATATATGGGGAAGACAATATTTCTCAGAAGTTCAAGTATTTTTTCTTCCTACAGGTAATGGAAATGAAGTAGTTGTTCAGTTTGTGGTTAAAGAACAACCCCGTTTGAATGGTCACCGTTTTCTAAATGTATCTAATTCTCAAGCAAAGTCTTTGAAAGAGGAAGTGGGCTTGAAGAAAGGAATGTACATAACTCCCAACTTGATTAATAGAAGTATTGCCAAAATTGAAAACTATTATCAAGAAAAGGGATATTACAATGTAAAAGTGTCGGTACGTCGTCCGGAAGCGAAAGACAAGACCGGTAAGCTTATGTTGGGTTATCAAAACTTTGATTTTGTGATTGAAAAAGGTCCAAAAGTAAAAGTGTATGATTTTGATTTTATTGGAAATAACCAAGTAGCAGATGCCGAATTGAGAAAAGCAATCAAAGGTATTAAACGACGTAAATTGAAGTGGAATATTTTTGCAAGTTCCAAATATACCGAAACCAAATTTGAAGAGGAGAAGGCTAACATCATTAAGAAATATCAAAGTTTAGGTTACCGAGATGCCCGCATTTTGTCTGATAGTGTATCGATGTTTAATGAAGATCGAATTATCGTACATCTGAATTTAGTGGAGGGAAATCAGTATCGTTACAGAAGCATTAAATGGAAAGGGAATTTAAAGTACCCAACTAGTTTACTTGATACATTGTTGAATATCAAAAAAGGGGATGTATTTAATCAAACCCTTTTGGATGAGCGCTTATTTAGTAATCCCGGTGGATTTGATGTTCAAACGTTGTACATGGATGCTGGATATTTATTCTTTAACATGACGCCTGTTGAGGTAGGAGTGTTTGAGGATAGTATTGATCTAGAAATTCGTTTAGTTGAGGGTCCTCAAGCAACGATTGGTCGTGTTTATTGGGAAGGAAACAACAAAACGTCTGACCGTGTAATCCTTCGTGAGTTAAGAACAAAACCTGGAAATACGTTTTCCAGAAGTGATATTCAAAGAACTATGCGCGATTTGGCTGCATTAGGATTGTTTGACCCTGAACAATTGGGAGTGGATCCAAAGCCTAATCCAGCGGATGGAACGGTTGATATCAAATATAAATTGGTAGAGAAGCCCTCCGATCAGATTGAACTTTCTGGAGGTTGGGGTGGAAACGGTTTTAGTCGTACACCAACATTAATTGGTACCGCCGGTGTGGTATTGAATAACTTCAGTGCGCGAAAATTGTTGCACCCGAAATTGTGGAATCCAGTTCCCACAGGCGATGGACAGAAATTATCACTACGTGCTCAAAGTAATGGTACGAACTATCAAGGTTACACCGCTTCGTTTACTGAGCCTTGGCTTGGGGGATTCAAGCCCACTTCATTCTCAATCAGTTTGTTTCATACAGTGAACAGCTTTGATTTTAGACAGCGAAATGACCCATTGAAGCAGATTTTCCGAAATACAGGTATCAATTTGAGTATTGGTAAGCGATTGAATTGGCCGGATGACTTCTTTAATATTCAATACACGTTGAGTTTCCAACAGTATAGAATGCAGAATATGGATGGAGGTTTTTACGGATTTCCAAAAGGCTTCCAAGGTATTAGTTATAACCCTTCTGCTCAAGTGGTATTGGCAAGAAGTTCGATTTCTGATCCTATCTATCCAACTTCTGGGTCAAAGTTCATGACTTCACTTCAGGCAACTCCACCGTTTTCTCTTTTGAGCAATAGAGATTACACCACGATGAGCTTGACTGAAAAATATAAATGGGCTGAGTTTTATAAATTCAAACTGGATGCGGAATGGTACACGCCAGTTTACAAGAAGTTGGTTTTGACGGCTAAAGCCCGTTTTGGTTTCTTGGGATATTATAACCCGAAATTGGGAACAACTTTCTTCGAACGATTCCAAGTGGGTGGTGCCGGTATATTTGGTTTCAATATTGCAGCTACTGAGATTATTTCACAGCGTGGTTACGACAACTACACCGTTTCTCAAACCGCGATGGGTGGATCTGCTGGCGCTCCGATTTACAATAAGTTCACTTTGGAATTACGTCAGGCAATCACAACCAATCAAACGGCTACCATTTATGCATTGGCTTTCTTGGAAGCGGGAGATGCTTGGTCTAGTATTAGCAAATACAATCCCTTCCAATTGAAACGTGCAACTGGTGTCGGTATTCGATTATTTATGCCGATGTTCGGTTTGATAGGATTGGATTTTGCTTATGGATTCGATTACTTAGACGTCCCCAAAAGCGGAAAACCAACCCAAATACACTTCTTTATTGGACAGCAGTTTTAATGGTTTAGAAGTTAAATTCTATTCCTTGTGCTAGAGGCAAGTTTGTACCGTAGTTAATGGTATTAGTTTGACGACGCATATAGGCTTTCCAGGCATCTGAACCTGATTCTCTGCCACCACCTGTTTCCTTTTCGCCACCGAAAGCACCACCGATTTCTGCACCGGAAGTTCCTATATTGACATTGGCAATTCCACAGTCGGAACCGCTTGCACCTAAGAAACGTTCTGCTTCTTGGAGTTTATCAGTGAATATAGCACTGGATAGACCTTGTTTTACTCCATTTTGAAGTTCAATGGCTTCGTTTAAACTGGAATATTTCATTAAATATAAAATGGGAGCGAAGGTTTCCTCTTGAACAATATGGAAATGGTTTTGAGCTTCACAGATGGTTGGAACCACATAACATCCACTTTCATATCCTGAACCCGACAACACTTGATTTCCATATAAAACGGTACCGCCTTCAGCTATGAGTTGTTGAATGGCATTAGAGTATGCGTTTACAGCTTGAGAATCAATTAAAGGCCCTACATGATAGTTTGTATCCAACGGATTGCCAATTTTGATTTGTTTGTATGCTTGAAGTAAAAGGTTTTTGAATTCTTCGTAGCGACTTTCATGAATGATCAATCTTCGGGTTGAGGTGCAACGTTGTCCAGCGGTACCAACTGCGCCAAAAACCACGGCGCGAATAGCAAGCTGAAGATTTGCATGTTCACTGATGATAATGGCATTGTTACCACCCAATTCGAGTAAGGTTTTACCCAAACGTTTCGCCACAGTTTGAGCGACTTCTTTCCCCATTCGAATACTTCCAGTTGCGCTAATTAACGTTACTTTTTCATCGTTACACAACCATTCACCCACTTGTTTCCCACCTTGAATGATACAGAATAATCCTTCGGGAAGGTTATTGTCGGATATCACTTGTGCTAGTATATTTTGAACAGCTTGAGCTGTCGCAGGTGTTTTTTCAGACGGTTTCCAAATGCTGGCGTTGCCGCAAACTGCTGCTATCATTGCATTCCAGCTCCAAACGGCAACTGGAAAATTAAATGCAGATATGATACCAATTACACCCAAAGGATGCCATTGTTCATACATGCGGTGGTCGGGTCGTTCACTGTGCATAGTGAGTCCGTGCAATTGACGAGACAAACCCACTGCAAAGTCGCATATATCAATCATTTCTTGAACTTCACCGAGACCTTCTTGCAGACTTTTACCCATTTCATAGCTCACTAATTCTCCCAAAGCTTGTTTATGCACTCGAAGTTGATTTCCAATTTGTCGAACAATTTCACCGCGTTTTGGAGCGGGCCAATTTTTCCAGATTTTGGCTGCTTCCTCAGCTTTTGCGCAGATTGAGTGATAACTTTCTTCATTTACTTCATTGAATTGAGTAAGAAGTTGAGCATCAACGGGACTATAATTATTATGACGGGGTGTATCAGAATTGAAAAAGGAATTTAATCCTGAACTTGCAGATGGTATTAATTCTGGTATTCCTAAATTGTTGAACGGACTATTGATAGCCTTACTTACAATTTCATTTTGAGCTTTATCTGATTGGATAAATTCCGATGGATTAAAAATACTTGAGAAGTTCATTTACACAAATGTAATGAAATCAGAAGTTAAATTTTGGGTTTACGAATGATAATAAAAACAGCGGCTAAAAGAAAGAGCATCCCCACAAAAACATTCCAAGTTAAAGATTCATTATCTGCAAAACCCCACATAACGGCTGTAACAGGAATGATAAACGTATTGGTTGAAGCTACTAAAGGAGAAACGTGTTTGATGATATAGTTAAACAAAATCATGGAGACCGCACTTCCCAAGAAACCCAAAATAAACAGGTAAAAGAATGCCGTGTTGGCGCTGATATCTCCGCGACTTTCGAACAATTTTAATTCACCGGGGTGTAGATCCCAAGCGTTGAAAAAATCAGTGTACCAGAGTAAACCCGTGTATAAAATTCCCACGAAAACAAAGGGATAAGCGGTTTTTACCATGGCGGGAAGATGTCCCAATTTGTGCTTGATGATGTTGATATTCAAACCATACAACATGGCAGCGGCCAAAGGCATTAACGAGCCAAGTAGTGAAATGGGTTCACCATAATGGAGTAAACTTGGGGCGAATAAGAATACCGCACCTGCAAGTCCTAAAATCACACCAATAATACCCGGTTTGTCGAGTTTTTCACGAAATACCCAAAACGCAAAAAGCAAGGTAAACATGGGGGTAAAGGCGTTTAAAATACCAGAAAGTCCTGATGGAATTAGGCGACCTGCAGTGGAGAATAAAAATGCGGGAATGGCATTTCCAAGAACACCACTGGCAAAAAGCCAAAAATAATCAGGGAAATTAAGAGTTTTGGAATGACCTTTAAATGGTTTGATGAAGGAATATTTGATTACCCAAGGCAATAAAACAGCACCCGCCACAACCAATCGTGTACCTGCCACTTGTAGTGGTGAAAAAACGGCTAAACCGTATTTCATGAGTATAAAGGAACTTCCCCAAATACAACCGAGTAAAATGATGATGAAAACGGGCAACCAAGAATATTTCACAGTGCAAAATTCGTTGAAAATAATGGAAAATGCGTTGAATGGATGTGTAATTTGGATTTAAATGCGAAATTTGTAAGATGCGTTGGATTCTAATCTTCTTGGCTGTTTGGATTTTACCCATTTCTGCTCAAATTAACGATGATATAATTTGTGCCGAAAAACAGCATTTAGAATCGCTGTTAGAGGTGCGAAAACGTTCTGGTATTGTAAATTTTCACGGATACGATATACAATATCATCGTTGTTATTGGAAACTGAATCCCAAACTCAACTCGAATATTGCTGGAAAAGTCTTGTTTTCATTCGAAGTTACGGGTGGCAATTACGATTCACTCGCCTTCGATTTAATTGCCGATTTAACTGTTGATAGCGTATTGTATCGAGGTTTACCCACACGCTACGAACGAAAAGGAAACAAGGTTTTTGTTTTTAAGAACGGACTTTGGAATGTCGGCGATAAGGATTCATTTACAGTTTATTACAACGGTAATCCAGCCAGTATTCCAGGCGGATTTGGAGCTTATACCTACGATGCACATGCTTCTGGACCTATTATTCATACCTTGAGTCAACCATATGGAGCACCATTCTGGTGGCCATGTAAACAAACGCTTTCTGATAAAATTGATTCTATCGATATTATCGTTGAAACTGCTCGCGACTTTAAAGTAGGTAGCAACGGTTTATTGGTACATATGGACACCTTGAGTCCAGATAAATCCGTTCATTATTGGAAACACCGTCACCCGGTGGCTACTTATTTAGTTGCAATAGCAGTAACGAACTATGCTGAATTTACAGATTATGCAAAATTTCATGGTAAGACGGACTCGTTGCCGGTTTTGAATTATGTGTTCCCGCAGTTTCTTCAAACTTCTCAGGTTGAAGCGAAGCGGGTATTGCCCATGTTGAGGTTGTTCGATAGTTTATTCATTCCTTATCCATTTATGAATGAGAAATACGGACATGCTCAATTTACGTGGGGCGGGGGGATGGAACATCAAACTATGAGTTTTATGGTGAATTTCTCGTTTGATTTAACCGCACATGAATTGGCTCATCAATGGTTTGGAGATCTGGTTACTTGTGGTTCATGGAATGATTTATGGCTAAACGAAGGATTTGCCACGTATTTGACTTCCGTTGCTTACGAATATATTTACGACAAGAAAACCTTTCGCGATAAAATGCGCGGAACGCGTGCAGATATAACTGCGGATCCGAATGGTTCGGTTAAACCCAAAGATACTTCGTCGGTGAATCAGTTATTCAATGGAAGGTTGACGTATCGAAAAGGTGCTTGGTTGTTGCACATGCTGCGCGTTCGTATAGGTGATTCTTTGTTTTTCGAGGGATGCAGACAATATTTGAACAACCGAAAATTGCAGGGCTTCTCCACCACAGAGCAGTTTAGAACGGTCATGGAATCGGTTTCTGGTTCGGATTTGCGTGAATTTTTCAAGCAATGGTACGAAGGTGATGGTTTCCCTTATCTAAAAATAAACTGGGAACAAAGTGGATCAAAGATGACTGTTAAAATTGAACAAACCCCTTCAAATCCTACGGTTCCGTTTTGGAAAATTTCGATTCCAATATTGTTTTACAATACACTTACTGGCGAAGAAGATTTACGCACGTTTGTCCCCCAAAAACTAAATGAAGAATATGTATTTTATCTAAATTTTGATGCGGATACGGCTGTTTTTGATCCCCATGTAACTGTTTTAGCTAAAACGGCTATTGGGGGAATGAATCTTGGAAGAGTTGAAGAAGATCATATTGTTCTATACCCAAATCCTACAAATAGGGGTGTATTGAATGTAAAATCTCGAAATCCTGATATTAAAAAAGTGGAAGTAGTTTCACTTTTGGGTCAAACCATTTTGACAGCAAGTGAAAGTAATGTTGCTTATCAGAATGCAATAATAGATGTAAGTTCATTGTCATCAGGAACATATATCCTGAAGGTATATTCAGATAATAAAGTATATTTGAAGAAGTGGATTAAATCCGAATAATTATGAAAAAAGTTCAGTTATTAAGTTTAGTTGCCATCTTGGGTGTTTTGGCCATTTCTTCATGCGAGAAAAAACCGATTGATCCTCCAGTTGACAACAAACCTGTAGAGTTCACCATGAATTGGGTGGGTTTAATAAATGGTCAATCGTTACCTGCGTTAGGCACAAATACGCTTTCTCCTAAATCGGCTGGTGAGTTGATGGATATTACCAATTGGGCATTCATTGTCTCACATTTGGCGTTAATCAAAGAAGATGGTGATACGGTTCAATTGGGAGATGGTTATCAGTGGATCAGTGTTAGAGGAAAAAGAACACAGTTTACATACAAAGGTATCCCAGCTGGAAACTACAAAGGAATTTCTTTTACTATAGGATTAGATTCTGCTGTAAACCATGGTGATCCGAGTAAATGGCCAGCAGAACATCCATTGAACCCGAATTTGAATGGTATGCATTGGGGTTGGTCTGGTGGATATATTTTCCACGCTTTGGATGGATTATTCAAGGATACAGCTGTTGGAAGTTCATCAAAAGGATTCAGTTTTCATACTGCTACTATGCCTTTGGTTCGTAATTATTCGTTACCATTTGCTTTCAGTATTGAAAAAACGTCAAAAACTGCCATTATCAATATGCATTCTGAGCGCTTTTTTAGTTTCCCCAATGAAATTGCTTTGAAGACGAAATCAGTTTCGCATTCTGAAGGAGCTTTGGAATTTCAGTTGATGGAGAAAATCCTTGAGAACATGCAAAGTGGTGTTTTCGAAGTGGCTGATGTAAAATAAGGATAGAAAAAGCAAAAGGTGATTTGTATTACAGTTTTGCTTCGAATCTAATCGTAAATTGTATTTCAAATGGAGATGTTGTTAGGTATGAATTGGAAAACTAGTCTTAATAGGATTTGGCTTATTGGAGCTGTGAGCATCTTAATGTTCTCATGCCGTGAGGAAGAAGATCCCACGAAAAATAATAATTCCGTTTACAAACCTACACCAGTTAGCCCTTCTGATATTTTTCCTTCTGATTTTGGGATGCCTGTTCTTCCCGCCGATAATCCTTTCACCGTTGAGGGAATTTATTTGGGAAGAATGTTGTTTTACGATCCCGTTCTTTCAATTGATTCAAGTATCAGTTGTAGTTCTTGTCATTTGCAGGAATATGCTTTTGCAGATCCAGCAAGGTTAAGCAATGGCGTATTTGGACTGAAAACTGGCCGAAATGCACCGAGTTTATTTAATATGGCCTATTCTCGGAAGTTCTTTTGGGATGCGCGTGTAAATACACTTCGTGATTTAGTGTTTGAACCTATTCAAGCTCACAATGAAATGGCCATGACCTTGCCCTTGTTGGAGACGCGATTGCGTAGAAATCAGAAGTACATTGATTATTTCAACAAGGCGTTTAACTCAAAACCAAATTTGTTGGATATGTCTAAGGCGATGGAGCAATTTTTATTGTCGATTGTAAGTAAGGATTCCCGATTCAATCAATTCTTCCCAGGCACAAATTCTCACTTGTTGAATGCTTCTGAACTACGCGGTGCATTTATATTTAATGGATTGGTAGATTTTGATGCACAAGGGAAAACCAAAGGAGCTGATTGTTTCCATTGTCACGGTGGTGAGATGGCTCAACAACAAAATCCTTTGATGGGTGGAATTGCATCTAACGGTCTTGCAGGACCAGTAGTAGATAAAGGTGTTGGAGGAATTACGAATCGAGCACAGGACTTAGGCACATTCAAAGCCCCTTCATTATTGAACATTTCTTTAACTGCTCCATATATGCACGACGGAAGATTCAACACCTTGGAGGAAGTCGTGGAGCATTATTCAACGGGTGTAAATTATGATCATCCAAATATACATCCCCAAATGAGTGCACATGGTGGAATTCAATTGAATTTATCTCAGCAGCAAAAAGATGATTTGGTAGCCTACTTGAGAACCATGACGGATTCAGTTTTCATTACGAATCCAGAGTATAGCAATCCATTCAAATAATTGCATTTCGATTCAGCTGAAAACGCAATTATTAGTTTGTTATTTGAATGGAGTAAATTTTGCCTGATAATTATTTAGTTGAAATCAAAGTGCCCCTTTAATACCCCAAAACAGGGCCCAACCAACGTTCTATTTCCTGGATATCCATTTTCTTGCGACGAGCATAATCCTCGATTTGGTCTTTTTGTACTTTCCCTAAGCCAAAATATTTGGATTCTGGATGAGCAAAAAACCAACCGTTTACACTTGAGGCTGGCCACATTGCCATGCTTTCGGTTAATTCAATAGAGGTGTCGAAATGTTTATTTAAAAGTTCAAATAAGAATTTCTTTTCGGTATGATCGGGACATGCAGGATAACCGGGTGCAGGACGAATTCCTTGATAATTTTCACGAATTAAGTCGTTAACTGAGAGGTTTTCTTCAGGAGAATATCCCCAGAAATCTTTACGAATATATTCGTGCAAATATTCTGCATACGCTTCCGCTAAACGATCGGCGAGTGCCTTGGCCAAAATGCTATTATAGTCATCGTGATTGGCGTCAAAATGGGCCACTATTTTATCTAATCCGATACCAGAAGTTACTGCAAAACCACCTAGATAGTCTACGTCTTCAGGATTTAGAAAATCTGCTAATGATAAGTTCGGCACACCTGACGACATCTTGCGCTGCTGACGTAGGAAATGGAAGTTGCCCAAATGTTTGGTAGCAGCTTCATCTTCATAAACACCACAATCATCGTGACAACGGCGAACGGGCAGTACAAAGTAGGTTGCTTTGCAATCAATGGAGTTTTCCGATTCCCATTGTTCCAGCATAGCTGTCGCGTCGTTGAAGAGTTTTTTAGATTCTTCACCTACGTATGGATCTTCGAAAATATCGGGGTATTTTCCCTTAAGTTCCCATGTTTGGAAGAAGGGAGTCCAGTCGATATAATTTTTTAGTGTTGAGA
>JACCDS010312506.1_pt1 | contig 12666 bp, 11 predicted proteins | sample 7446441 | NCBI WGS metagenome assembly JACCDS01 (sample SAMN15323445, study PRJNA562643) | freshwater metagenome | isolation source: river surface water | place: USA:Blue River Watershed | collected 2017-08-17
ACGCCCAAGCTAAAGCCGCGTATTGAACCATAAATTCAATATCCACGATACCACCGGCATCCTGTTTCAAATTAAATAGCGCGGTGTTTTTGCTTTTTGCCTTGGCTTCACTGCCCAGCTGTTCGCGCATTTTGCGGCGCATATCAGCCACATCCTTGCGCAATTGTTCCAGATCCCGCGCGCGACTCAGGATTCGCTGTCGCACCGCCTCGAACTGCGCACCCAGCGCGGCACTACCCGCCACTACCCGGGCGCGCACCAGCGCCTGATGCTCCCAGGTCCAAGCCTCATTCGCTTGATACTTTTCAAAGGCTGCCAGCGAAGACACCAACATGCCTGAATTACCCGAGGGTCGCAGACGCATATCTACTTCGTAGAGCTTTCCGGTGGGCGTATAGGTATTGAGCACATGGATAATCCGCTGACCCAAACGGGTGTAAAACGTGAGGTTATCAATACTGCGTTCGCCATCGGTAGAAAAGCTCGCGTCGCTGTTGTGGATAAACACCAAATCCAGATCCGAACCATGGCTCAGCTCGATTCCACCCAGCTTGCCGTAGCCAACAATCACAAAATCGGCGACCGTATCTACCGAACCATCCGCACGACGCGGGCGCCCGTGGCGTTCCACCATATACTCCCAGGAGAGCTGCAATACATGCTCCAGTACTACCTCGGCGATAAACGTGAGGTAGTCGCTTACCTTCATTAACGGCAAAGCGCCGGTGACCTCACTTGCCGCCACGCGCAAACCGTGGGCGAGCCGGAAATAGCGCAAGGCTTCCATATGCCCTTCCAGATCATCCCACGTCAGCCGCAGCACATCGCGGCGCAATTCATCGCGCAACAGCGCCTTATCCGGCGGAGCGTAGAGACTTTCAGGGGTCAGCAATTCGTCGAGCAATGCCGGAAACTGGGTGAGCTGGTCGGCGATCCAGGGGCTGGCGGCGCACAGGCGAATTAATTGTTGCAAGGCGGTGGGGTTTTCCACCAGAAGCACCAGGTATGCTGTGCGCCGCGCTACCGCTTCAATGAACGGGACAATGCGGCCAAAGGTTTCCGCAATAGTTAGTGGTAACTTACCAGCGCCCGCCTGGGTAAATAAACCATGCAACAAGCGCGGAATAAATACATCCAGCCGGGTGCGACCACTCGCCTGCATAGAGAGAACCGCACGGCTAGCGCGCAAATCAGCCAGGTTTTTTACCAACCCGGGCGCCGCCTCCACATCGCGCGCCTCGAGTGCATGTATGGCATCCTCACCGTGCAAACTGCCTTCCCATAAGCTGAGGCAAAAGGTGAGGGCTTTTTGATCGATGGACTCCTCTTCATCCGGCGCGGCAATTACCGCTTTAAACTCGGCATTTACCCGTTGGCGATAATTGCTCAACACGGTGAAAAACCCATCCCAACTTTCAAACCCCATCGCCCAGGCCAATCGCTGCTGGCCGAGCGGATCAATCGGCAAAGCCTGGGTCTGCTTATCCTGAAACCCCTGAATGGCATGCTCGGTATTGCGCAGGAAAATATAGGCCTCCAGCAAGGCACTGCCAGCACCAGGCGGCAGGTAATTTTCTTGCTCGAGAATGGGCAACAACACCGGCACTTTGCGTTTACGCAAAAGCGCATCGCGCCCCCCGCGAATTAACTGGAAAACCTGCACCACGAATTCAACTTCACGAATCCCGCCCTCGCCGAGTTTCACATCCAGATTCATACCCTTGCGCTGCACCTGCCGCGCAATCAACCCCTTCATCTCGCGCAAAGATTCAATCGCGCTGAAATCGATATATTGACGATACGTAAACGGCTGCAGCATTTTGCGCAGGGTCTTGCGCGCCTGTTCCTGCTGCTCGCCACCCGCCATGGCCACCGTGCGGGCCTTGATCATGGCATAGCGCTCCCACTCGCGCCCCTGGGTTTGGTAGTAATCCTCCATCCCCACAAAGCTCATGGCAAGCGAGCCACTTTCGCCGTGGGGACGCAAACGCATATCCACACGGAACACAAAGCCCTCAGCAGTGATGGTATCCAAACTCTTGATCAAGCGCTGGCCGAGTTTGACGAAAAACTCCTGATTGCTAATGGCACGGCTGGCGTGATTGGTTTCACCGCCCTCGGGAAAGGTAAAAATCAGGTCGATATCGGAGGAAATATTCAACTCACCGGCACCCAATTTCCCCATGCCTAACACCATAAATGGCTGGGTCTTACCAGACTCGCGACCGATCGGCGTTCCGTAAATTTTTTCCAGCGCACGATAGTGATATTCCGCCGCGAGTTGAATCGATGTGTCCGCAAAGCGCGATAACTCAGCAGTCACTTCGCTCATGCTGGCGAGGCGATTCAGATCGCGCCAGATCACCCGGATCATCGCCTTGTTGCGCGCGCGGCGCAGTCGCGCATCGACATCCGCATCGTTAATTCCAGCATTGATGTTTACCGCAAACGCCGCCAGATCTTCATCGGTCTGTGCACGGAAGAGCGCGCCGGATTCAATTAACTCCAATAACAACGCCGGTGTCCGGGCCGAGGTCTTGGCGATAAATTCACTCGCCACAAAGGCGCGCGTCAGTTGACGAAAAAACTCCTCGGCGAGGATAGACTCGGGTAACAGCGTTTGCGGGTCAGACAAATTCTGACTCTGGATAGCAGTGGAAAATTGCTCCCAAAAACGCTGGGCAGCGGGCTGCAGTTCGACGGGCACGCCGGTGAAATTCAGCATAAAGGCAACTCGTGTAAGGGTTATCGATTGAAGGGAATACTAGCAGCTTGGCAGACTGACCCGCTGAAACGGATCAAATAAACGAACCAATCCAGTGCAATAATCAGCGGAGCTAGGCACCCTCGTCCGCCTCCATTGGCAGGTTAATCCGCCCCAGATTCTGCTGTATCCAATCCACCAGGCTGCGCACCTGTTCGGCCACCTCCACACCCAGAGGCGTCAGGCTGTACTCCACGTGCGGCGGCACTACCGGCAGCGAGCGACGCTCAACAAAACCATCTGCCTCCAGCACCTGTAGCGTCTGTGCCAGCATCCGCTCGCTGACGCCTTTAATCTTGCGGCGCAACTCACTAAAGCGATGAGTACCCGCCAACAGAGCAACCAGCACCAATACTCCCCAGCGGCTGGTGATGTGATTGAGGATCAAACGCGACGGGCACTTGTCGGCAAACACATCGCCCGCCGCCAAAGCATCACTGATTGAGCTGTAGGTCCCACCCGGTGCCTTCACGCCTGATTCAACCTCTGGATTCATTTTTTTCATACTTACCTTTTTGTGCGTACTTACTAAAAGTTAGCTTGATTGCTATTCTGCCTCCAACCTGGTGCACAGGCAAGCATCCACATTCACGTTATGAGGTTCATCATGATTGCTATTACCGGCGCTACCGGCCAACTGGGCCGTTTGGTTATCGACCAATTACTGCAAAAGATTCCTGCGGATCAGGTTATCGCCCTGGTGCGCGACCCGTCCAAAGCGGAGGAACTGCGCGCACGCGGCGTACAAGTTCGCCAAGCAGATTACACACAACCAAGCGCACTGGAAGCGGCACTCAAGGGTGTCGATAAATTGCTACTTATCAGCAGCAGCGAGGTCGGCCAGCGCTTGGCGCAACACCGCAATGTGATTAACGCCGCGAAAAATGCCAAGGTTAAATTGCTCGCCTACACCAGTATTCTAAATGCAGACGTCTCGATTATGGATCTCGCGTTTGAGCACAAAGAAACCGAGCAAGAAATCAAAGCCTCGGGGGTTCCATTTGTGCTCTTACGCAATGGCTGGTACAGCGAAAATTACACCGCGGCAATTCCCACCGCACTACAACTCAAGGCACTGATTGGCAGTACAGGCAACGGTAAAATTTCGTCAGCAGCACGCATAGATTACGCCGCCGCTGCGGCAGAAGTTTTGGTACGCGAAAACCAGGCAGGAAAAATTTACGAACTAGCCGGCGATCAAGCTTATACACTGGCAGAGTTTGCTGCGGAGTTATCCAAGCAAAGCGGTGAGCAAATTCCTTTCAACAATTTGCCCGTTGCGGAATACAAGGCAGTGTTGCAAAGCGCCGGCTTACCGGATTGGTTAGCAGAATTGTTGGCCTCCTCCGATGGCAGTGCCGCACAGGGCGCATTGTTTGACGACTCACATCAACTCAGCCAATTGATTGGTCGCACTACCACACCACTGAGCGAATCCATCACGGCGGCACTAGCTGGAGCTAATCATGCTGCGCATTGATTTTATTTCGGATATTAATTGCCCCTGGTGCGCACTGGGGCTGGCAGCATTGGACGCTGCCATTCGGCAACTGGGCGATGAAATCCTGGTGGAGGTTTACTGCCAGCCGTTTGAACTAAATCCGCAATTACCGGCTGAAGGCGTGAAATTAAAAGATTATCTGCAGCAAAAATATGGCATGGGTGATGCGCAAATTCGCAGCGTACACGACACCATCGCTACTCGCGGGCGCGAATTAAGTTTCACCTTTGCCGAGCGCGAATTCTTATGGAATAGCTTTAATTGCCACCGTTTGCTGTATTGGGCCGAGCAAGAATATTCTGCCGCAACGCAATGGGAATTAAAGCGCGCCCTGATGCAAGCCTATCAAGGTGAAGGGCGCGATATCAACCAGCCTGATGTCTTGCTGGCTATCGTCGACCACGTTGGCCTTAATAAAAATCGCGCAATGGAAATACTCGCCGGCGATGAATTTGTACAAGCCGTACGCAACCTGCAACAAGAATGGATTAATGCCGGTATTAGTGCGGTACCCAGCGTGGTGATCAACCGCCAGCATTTATTGCAAGGTGCGCAAACAGTGGAAACTTATATCCAAGCGTTGCGCGAGATTGCCCAACTGCCTTCCGACTAATTGCCGCAACCAAACCTATTTACTAATTCACAAAAAAGCCGCACAAAAACACTGTGCGGCTTTTATTTTTCAAATCAAACTGTTTAGTTGATCGAGTTTATTTAAACGCATCCCACACGGCAGTGGCCTTGCCGTTATTATCCATTGCGCCGAGCGTGTAACCTTTCCAACCCGGGCGCGCTTCCGGCTCCCAGTAAAAAATTGCCGCGCCTTTGCCGCCACTAACCTGACCGAGTTTGGTGATCATGTCGGCAACAATTGTTTTTGCTTGCGCATGATCCCAGGGCACGCCGATTTCAGAAATCATTACCGGCACACCGTATCGGCTCACCATATCATTGAGGTTATTTAAACAGGCGATGTTGGCATTTTGCCAAGTGTAGCCGCTCGCATTCGTCGGATAAGAGGACGCGCCGATAATATCGAACTTGGCGCCGTTGTTTTTCAAACCATCAAAAATCCAGCGAAAGTTGGCGTTATCGTGACAATTCGCCAAATGCACAACAACTTTGGCGCTGGCGTAAATGCTTTTAACCGCGTTGTAGCCGGTGTTGGTCAACCAGGCATAATTTTGCATGCTGGTCGATGCCTTACCATCATTCCATAACATACCGTTGTTGGTTTCGTTACCCACCTGTACCCAATCGACCGTTACGCCTGCATCTTTGATGGCTTGCAGGGTAAAACGAGTCGAGTTCCACACCGCATCCATCAACTGCTGAAATGTATAACCACTCCAGGCGGTCGGCTTGGTTTGCTGGCCAGGGTCGGCCCAAGAATCGCTGTAGTGAAAATCCACCATCAGCTTCATGCCCGCCGCTTTTACGCGCTTGGCTTTGGCAACGACATCTTGCGTGCCGCTGTACCAACCGTCAGCAGGATTAACCCACACGCGCAAGCGCACAGCCGTCATGCCCTGCTCTTTCATTATCGCCAATATGTCTTTCTTAACACCGCTACGGTTGTAATAGCTGTAACCGTTAGCTTCAATTTCGGAGGTCCAGCTGACATCCGCCCCCTTAACCGGTGCGGCAATGCTGGCTTGAGTGGAACAAAGTAATGCCGCACCAATAAAGGCGGCCAGGAGTTTTCCAAGTTTCATAGTTGATCACCCGTTATTGTTATTTAGGTGTTTTAGGTTTGCGCGTGCCGATAACCACCGGAACAACAAGCAGCCGGCAAGCCCCTCTGATCTCACAACGTCAGAACTTAATTTATAATATAAATAATAATTAAAAGCAAATTATTGCGGCGGTACATTTTTTCGCGCGCCATCTGCAAAAAAGCCAAACCAGCTCACACCGGCCAGGAAAACTACGTCTCAGGCCGGAATACTGCGCGCCGCCGTTAAGTTATTGTTCATAAAAAACCTGCTTAAACTGGCCTCATGCTAGACAACACGGCAACAGGCCGGAGGAGAACACCATGAACAAATCCATGATAATCGGCACAGTATTGGGAATGGGCATTGCTACCGCGGGTGGCGCCATCGGCAGCTATCAATTGTTGAAAGAGCCGGATTACGCCGAAGTACTCAGCAGCACCCCAATCACCAAGCAAACCAAAATTCCACAACAGGAATGCCGCGATGAAACAGTGGTGCACAAAAAACCAGTGAAAGACGAAAACCGGCTAGCAGGTAAAGCGGTGGGTGCAGTCATCGGCGGCGTGCTTGGTCATCAGGTCGGCGGCGGTAATGGTAAAAAAGTTGCCACAGTCGCGGGCGCTGTCGCCGGTGGCTATGCAGGTGATCGCGTGCAAAAAAATATGCAGGATAAAGACACCTACACCACCGTCGAAAAACGCTGCAAAACCGTTTATGAAACCCGCGAAGATATTACCGGCTACAACGTGGTGTATCGATTGAAAGGAAAAGAATCGCAAGTGCGTATGGATCACGACCCAGGCCAACGCATTCCACTGCAGGATGGTCAGCTGATGATTTTATCCACTAATGACGATGGCACTAAATTTAAATAGATTCAATGTTTAATCTACATCAATATAAAATGGCGACCACCGGGTCGCCATTTTTTTGCACCGATTACTCATCATCCTTTTTCCGCCCTGCACGCGGATGCGCCTTGTCATAAACTTTGGCGAGATGCTGAAAATCCAGATGGGTATATACCTGGGTCGTGGAAATATTGGCGTGACCGAGCAGTTCCTGCACCAACCGCAAATCACCGCTGGATTCCAGCATATGGCTAGCGAAAGAGTGACGCAGCATATGCGGATGTACTGGTGTATCCATCCCCTGCTGCACGCTTAACTGCTGCAACCGGATTTGCACAGCGCGATGGCCGATTCGCGTACCGCGCTGGGTGATGAATAACGCAGGCTCTGCCGCAGATGTAAAAAGTTTGCGTGCGGGAAGCCAGTTTTTTAAGGCGCTCATGGCTGCAGAACCAATCGGCAGTACGCGCGACTTATCGCCTTTACCGGCGACCACACGCAGCATGGCATCGCTCCAGTCAATATCACTCACATTGAGGGCTACCACTTCCGCCAACCGCAATCCCGACGAATAAATTAATTCCACCAGGGCGCGATCACGCTGCAATATAAAATCATCGCCTTCAATTTCAACAAATTGAATAGCCTGATCCACATCAAGGGTCTTAGGTAATTTTTTAGGGGATTTGGGGGCAGCGATACCATCCGCAACATTGCTACTCATCCACTGGCGTTTGATACAAAACTGGAAAAAACTGCGCAGCGATGACAGCCAGCGCTGCAAACTTTTACCGCCCAAACCATCGCGATGCAAGTGCGCCACAGCCAGCCGAATATGGTTTGCCGTCAATTTATCTAACGCAGATAAATGCTTTTCCAAACAGTATTTCTGGAACTTTTCCAGATCGCGTGCGTAGTTGGTTTGGGTGTGCTGGGAGAGTTGTTTTTCGCTGCGCATGTAGATAAAAAAATCATCCAGCGCAGCTTGGAAAGGCAGATGTTCAGGTGGAGAAAAATCGCTCATGGACTCTCCGGAAAGCTAAAAACTAGCGTGGCAAATATTTCGGCAGCAAACGGTTTAACACTTCCGCAATGTAACTCAAAAACAAAGTGCCCATACTGGAGCGGTAATATTGCGGATCCCGGTTGCCAATTGTGAGCAGGCCGAAGGCGCTGCCATGCACAAGGGGCACAGTGGCAACGGAACCAATGTTGGCAGCGTGTTCGCCGAATAAAAACATCAGCTCCTTTTCGCCCAAGGTGCCGCACACAGCGCGGCTGCTTTTTAACAGCGGGCCAATGTATTCACGTGCGTCGGCGATGGAAACCACGCGCGCCTGACTGCTGGGAACCTTGTCCGGGTTGCCGATTAATATCACGCTGGTGAAATGAATATTAAAGTCTTTATCGAAGCTGTAATGCAGCGCATCGATAATATCGCCCATATCCTGACCCTCGAGCAGGCTCAGCACCAGGCGCTTGCTTTTATCAAAAAGTTTGTCGTTCTCACGCGCATTGTCGAGCAATTTGCTCAGGCGATTGCGCATATCGATATTGCGCTCACGCAGAATGGCCACCTGCCGCTCCACCAGGGACACCGCCGAACCAGACTCATGGGGCAGAGTTAATTCAGCGAGTAAATCTGCATGTTGCGCAAAAAAATCCGGATGTTCGCGCAAATAGGCTTCGATTTGTTCGGGCTCGAGCGGATCAGCAAGAGTGGCGATATGTTCGTTCATAACAGTCTGCTTATTGAAGAGCGATCAAATTTTTATTTGTCCATGAAATACGGTAACAGCTGGCCCCGTCATAATTACCGACTGACCTTCACCCGGCCAATAAATTTGCAAACTGCCGCCCGGTAAATTTACTTTTACTTTTTCATCCAACAATCCACGCAAACGGCCGGACACGACTGCACCGCAAGCGCCGGTTCCGCACGCAAGCGTTTCACCCACACCGCGCTCGAACACGCGTAGATTAATTTCATTGCGCGACAGAATTTGCATAAAGCCCGCATTCACACGCGCCGGAAAACGCGCGTGACTTTCAATCAACGGCCCCAGTTCGGCAACTGGTGCAGTTTTTACATTTTCAACCACCAACACACCGTGGGGATTGCCCATGGATACAGCTGAAATGTCATAAGCTTTTCCAGCCACTTCGATGGGATAAGTAACTGCACGCGCATCGGCCACAAACGGAACTTGCGCCGGCTCAAGGCGCGGTGCCCCCATATCCACACTGACTTGTTCGTCCTGCTGCACACGCAATTCAATCAAGCCGCCGGCAGTTTCTACTTTAATCACGCTTTTGCCGGTGAGTTTACGCTCGCGCACAAACACTGCAAAACAGCGCGCGCCATTGCCACAGTTTTCCACTTCGCTGCCATCGCAATTAAAAATGCGATAGCGAAAATCCACATCGGGCGTCTCCGGGGTTTCGACCAACAAAATCTGGTCGCAACCCACACCGAAATTGCGGTCGGCGATGTAGCGAATTTTTTCCGGTGTCAAACGCACACTTTGGCTCACTCCATCGATAACGACAAAATCATTACCCAAGCCGTGCATTTTGCTAAAACGTAAACGCATCATATGTCCCACAAATCGGTTGTTTATTCCGGCCGCCCTTACTCTGGTAGCAACTGTTCGCCGCGAATCATGTCTTCAAAGGTTTCGCGCGCACGCGCCAAATGCATCTGATCGCCATCAACGACAACTTCCGCTGCACGGCCGCGGGTGTTGTAGTTGGAACTCATGCTGAAACCATAGGCGCCAGCGGACATTACCGCCAGTAAATCACCCGGCTCAATATTTAAATCGCGGTCTTTGCCAAGGAAATCGCCAGTTTCGCAGATGGGGCCAACCAGATCCCATTTTTTGGCTTCGCCATCGCGCGGCTTAACGGCACGAATGTCTTGCCAGGCTTGATAGAGCGACGGGCGAATATTGTCGTTCATGGCGGCATCAATCACCGCGAAATTTTTATGCTCGGTCGGCTTCAGGAACATGACTTTAGTGAGCAACACACCCGAGTTGGCGGAAATAGACCGACCCGGTTCAAACATCAGCGATAATTTGCGATCGCCCAATTTAGCTTTGATGGCCGCCATGTAATCCGCCACCGGCGGCGGAGTTTCATTGCGATAGGTCACGCCCAAACCGCCACCCAGATCCAGATGGGAAATGTGAATACCTTTACCTGCCAGCTCATCGACCAAAATTAATAAGCGATCCAACGCGTCGAGGAAAGGAGTCAACTGGGTCAATTGTGAGCCGATATGGCAATCCAAACCTTTAATGGCCAAGCTCGGCAATTCAGCGGCGCGCGCGTAAACCGCCGGTGCACGCTCAATGGCGATACCGAATTTGTTTTCTTTCAAACCGGTAGAAATATAGGGATGGGTATTGGCATCCACATCCGGGTTTACGCGCAACGAAATATGAGCCACTTTGCCTTTTTGCGCGGCAACTTGCGCCAGCAATTCCAGCTCCGCTTCAGATTCCACATTGAAACAAAAAATGCCTACATCTAACGCGCGCGCCATTTCCTCAGCGGTTTTGCCCACACCAGAAAATACAATACGCGATGGATTGCCACCGGCGCGCAGCACACGCTCCAGCTCACCGCCGGAAACAATATCAAAGCCCGCACCGAGTTTGGCGAGCATATTTAATACCGCGAGATTGGAGTTGGCTTTAATCGCGTAGCAAATCATGCCGGGATGCGAACCCAATGCCTGCGCATAGGAAAGATACTGCTGGGTAAACGCCGCGCGGCTGTACACATAACAGGGCGTGCCGAAACGTTCGGCAACAGCACTCAGGGGAGTATCTTCAACGTAGAGTTCGCCATTGCGAGGAGTGAAATGCTGCATAAACCAATCTCAATCAACAATCAGTGAAAAATAGGCCCAACAAAATAGGGATAAAAAATCAGGGGGCATCCGCCGGTTTTTCGGTTTTGGCCGGTGCCTCTGTTTCTGGCTCGCCGCTGCCCTGCTCCGGATTTTCCGACGGCAAATAGAGTGGGCCTTTCTGGCCACAGGCAACAAGGCCTAAACCGAGGCAAGCTAACAGCAACAACACGGGGAGTTTCATAAGCACAGATCCGAATACACCCGGAAGGTCAGGCTTCAGGGGCGGGTAAAAGACGGGGCAGTATAACCCCGCCCCCGCAGGTGAACAACAAAGCAGGGAGACTAAAAGAACGTCAGGGGAAAGTGGGATAAAAATGCGGAATTAACTGATCAGTGCTGCCCCAGCAGCGGGCGCAGTTCAGCGGCAGACACCAAAGTGCCATCGGCCACCAGCACCAGTTTTTTGATTAACTCTTTCAGCTCCTCGACCTGACCCGGCCAAGGGGCGCTTTCCAGCAGGCACCAAGCCTCCTCGGTTAAATCGAAGGCTTCACCCAAAGCAAACTCCTGAATAAAAAACTGGGTGAGATCGCGAATGTCTTCCCGCCGCTCGCTCAAGCTGGGCAGATACAATTCCTGCGCGTGTTGCGCCAACCAATGCTGCTGTGCAGCACCCAGTGCACAATGTACCCGACTCAAACTGAGGATCAACTTCAGGCTGTAGCTGCCATCAAATTCGGCCTTGGACGCACTGCGCCAGAATTCGTGCAAACTGTGAAAATCGCTTGACGAGAGTGCATCCAGATTGCGCAAAAACAAAGTCCCGCCGTTGGCAAAACTGTGCAGCGATTGCAGGATACTGGCCGCATTACCGACCTCCCACTCACTGCAATCCGATTCAATAAACGGAGCCAGCTCCGGCCGCCCCAAGCAGTGCAGACTGCGCGCCGCGATCACTTTACCGGTTCCTTTATCAGCGCGCACCAGCACCGGCAAATTCCCTTTGGCCAAGAGATCCATCCTTTGATCCAGCTGGCGCAATGCTTTGCTGTTGCCGATCCAAAAACTTTGGTCGCCATAAACATGGATTGCGCGATAACGCGTTTGGTAGCGACCAATGGTGCGTACAATCTCTTCCGCCACCAACGCCAGATCGTTCAACAGTGGGTCACGCTTGATGACGCCTTGAGGGCGGCACTGCGCGACCAAATATCCCAAGCGCTGCCCATTTCCCTGCGAAAGCTTAAAGTCGAGCGGCAAACTAAACGTGGTTTCCGCCTTAAAATTGGCAAAGGGTGCTGCAATAGTGTCCTGCGAGGAAATAATAAACTCCTCCACCTGCCCCACTGCAGCCACCTGTAAATCGTGCTCGTCATTAACCAGCAACAAATGGCGATACCCCTGGTGGGTAACGCAGCGCAAAGTTACCGCAATCTGCGCAAGATTTAAGCGCTCACTGGCTGCGCGCAAAATAATTTTGGTCAGCGTAATAAAGCTTTTATTCAGCGGAACCCACTTGGCCGTGGAAGACTGATTAAATTTATGAATAGCGCGCGCAACCGGCCGATGGGTGGAAGATGCTCTAAACAGACCAATCATAGTCACAACCCCGTGCTACCATTCGTGCATTTCAAGTTAACTTGGCGCGTATTCAGGCACAGCGACCCTATGGCGATAGGAAAACACCGCCATCTTGTGGCAATCTATAGCCCGGCTCGATAATTGCCTATTACACGGAATTACATCTGCCTTGTAAGAAATAACGAGCAGGCCCCCAGCGTCTGTATTAAAGGATCAGCACCCAAGCCAGGAACAAGCTCCCACTACGCTGCGCCGCACTTGCCTGCAACGAGATTGCAAACAAAGAGATCGCCCACAAAGTGATTGCACATAAATAAATAGTTGCACGGAAATTGTTATGGCCTATTTGCTGGATGTCACTGCAGAGACCTATTTTCCGCTGGCGCCCC
>JACCDS010503361.1_pt1 | contig 12666 bp, 6 predicted proteins | sample 7446441 | NCBI WGS metagenome assembly JACCDS01 (sample SAMN15323445, study PRJNA562643) | freshwater metagenome | isolation source: river surface water | place: USA:Blue River Watershed | collected 2017-08-17
ACCACCGCCGGCACCCAAGACCGCCCCGCAAGAGGTCCGGGTTGTCGCACGTATCGAAGCGGTCGCCGAGGGCATCAGCGTTGCCCAACCCACCGCGCCCAAACTTCCGGGTGCCCCCGGCGTGGACGGACGCTTTTCGCTCAGTGGCAACCCCAACGCGTGGTAACTTTCGGGCCCATGTCGTTCATTCATGCGATGGCTAACAACGCTCGCCGCGCTGCCCTGATCGGGTTCGCGGCCTCTTGTTTCGCCGTGGCTGACGCTGCATTCGCTGCACCGCTCGGCAACAACCTCTCAGACGAGGCATGCGAGGCGACCGCTCGCGACGACATCGCCCCCGAGGCCGGCCTACCTCCAGACCTGAAGATCCGTTGCGGTGGACGCGAAGCTGGCTCGGTCGCCTACTCGCGATTCTTTTCCGGGGAGTTGAAGGGTGGCGATGCCCGCGAACCGCTGCTCAAGCAGTACAAAGGCAGCCGCGCGGCACGGTTGCTCGAACAGCGAATGACCTGTCGCGACGGCAAATGGATCGGCGACGGCCTCGGAATACACGCCATACCCTGCAACCTCAAAGATGGCGGTTGGCCGCACATGATTGTGGTTGGCGGCGCAAACAATCTGCTTAGCGTTGCCGAGGGCCCACCCTCAAACTGGCCAGTGCTGCTGAACGCCACCACGGGCAAGCCCGCCGAGCGGCCAAAGTTCGAATTCTCCGAAGAACTCAAGACGATCTGGGGTGGGCCCGTCGTGCTGGCCACCGCGGCAGACCTTGGCCGCTTCCGTCAGTTGCTGCGTGATGGCCGCAGCGCCAACAGCACGCGCAAATTCCGCGATGCCGAGGACCTCATCCGCCAAGCGCTCGACATCCAGACCAAGCTGCTCGGCGAGAACGATGTCGCCATCGCCGACACGCTCATGGATCTGGCCATCAACGTCAGCAATCAGGGCCGCGCGGACGAGGCACAGGCGCTGTTCCGCCGCGCCGAGCCAATCATCCAGCGCTCGCCCAACGAGGTCGACCGCGCCCGCTACACCACCTACATGGGCATCGAGGCCGCCAACCGCGGGGACTTTGCGACGGCGCTGCAGTACGCGCGGGCAGCCACAGAAGCCTGGCGAAAGATGGTCGCCGGGGTCAACGCGTTCGCCCAGTTTCAGGGTGGGGGCGGCGGCGGGAAGACGGTCGAGAAGGGCGAGCTCGCCATGTCCCTCAACCTTGAGGCGCGCATGTCGCTGCGCAACGACAATCTGGTCGGTGCCAGCGCAGCCGCGACTGAGGCCCTGCTGATCCTCGACCAGACCGAAGACCTACCCAAGTGGTGGAAGTCCGATGTGCTTCTGACGCTCGGTGAGATCAGCGTCGCCCAGGGGCGTCTGTCCGCAGCCGAGACCTACCTGAACGGTGCGCTCGGGGCGCGCCGCCAGATCTTTGGCGAGGGCCTGCAGACCATCGCGGTGCTCACCCAGCTCGGCCGCGCATACCAACTTGAGGGCATGAACACTTCTGCGGTCATCAGCTTCCGGGATGCCTTCAAGGCGGCGCGCGGGCTGCCGCAGACCAACGACGTGTTCAATGCCGAGGAACTCATGCCGTTCGCCGCCTCGGTGGTGGATTACGCCGCCACGCTGACCGATGAGACGGCCAGGCAAGGCCTGTTCTCCGAGGCCTTCGATGCGTTTCAGATGGTCCGCTCGAGCGTGCTCGAGAAGACCATTGCGCAGGCGGCCGCGAAACTCGCTACCAGCGACCCGGAAATCGCCGCCCTCATCGAAAAGACGCAGACCGCCCAGCGCGAGCGTGACGTGGCGAAGATCGAGTTGGCGCACGAGCAGTCGCTCGGTGACGACGAGCGCAGCGCCAAGGTGGAGGCGGCGCTTCAGCAGCGCATCGCCGAGGGCGACAAGCAGGTCACCGCACTCACCAAAGAACTCAATGCTCGGTTTCCGGACTACACCAACCTGGCCACGCCTAAGCCACTCGAACTCACCGAACTTCGCAAACGCCTCGGCGACCGCGAGGGCTTGGTCACCTTCCTGCTCGGCCGCAGCCGATCATTCGTGCAGTTGGTGCGACGCAATGGCATCTGGATCGCGCCGGTCCCGGAGAGCGCAACGTCGATCAAGGACACGGTTAAATCGTTGCGGCGAGCACTCGAGATCCAGGGCGGATCGATCAACGAGTTCGATCTGGAGGCCTCGCACGAGCTTTACCGTAACCTGTTCAAGGGTATCGAGCCGCAGATGGAGGGGCTGGATCACCTGATCGTTGTCCCCAGTGGCGCACTGGCGAGTCTCCCTTTTGGCTTGCTGGTCACGCAAAAGCCCAGCAGCGGCGACTACACCAAGGCCATCTGGCTCACGCAGCGCATCTCCATCTCTCATGTGCCTTCGCTCAACGCGTTCTACACGCTGCGAGCCACGCGCACGATCATCGCGCCGCCCAAGCCGCTGCTCGCCTTCGGCGACCCGGTGCTCAAGGGCATCAGTGCCAAGAAGGGTGAGGAGACCTCGCTTGCCAAGGTCGGCCAGGCTTGCCGACCGGATGGCCCGATGGACCGCCAGACCCTGCTCGACCTCGCACCGCTGCCTGAGACCGCGCAGGAACTGAAGAACGTCTCCACCATCCTGCGGGCAGCCGACGATTCGGTATTCATGCGCGAGCGCGCCAGCGAGACCAACCTGCGCTCGCTCAAGCTCGACCAGTATCGCGTGCTGTACTTCGCCACCCACGGCCTGTTGCCGGGAGAACTCAAGTGCCAGGCCGCCCCCGGGCTGGTGCTCACGCCCCCGGGCGAGCAAGCACAGAGCAAGGACGGCGACGGCCTGCTCGAGGCCAGCGAGATCGCCAGCCTGCGCCTGAACGCCGACCTCGTCGTACTGTCAGCCTGCAACACCGCTGGTGGCGGCGGCAAGTTCGGGGGCGAGGCGCTGTCTGGTCTGGCGGAAGCCTTCTTCCACGCCGGCGCACGCAGCATGATCGTCAGCCACTGGCAGGTGCCGTCCGCTGCCACCGCCCAGCTGATGTCCGGCACCTTCGCTTTCCTCGGTCCGCAACTATCAACCGGTTCCTCGCCCGCGCTGCGCGATTCGCAGATGAAGCTCATCGCCGACAAGAAGACCGCACACCCCTTCTTCTGGGCAGCGTTCGTGGTGGTGGGTGATGGCCTTGCCGCATCGACCCAGGGTGAGGATTCCGCCACCGGCGCCACCGGGAAACTTCCCGCAGCCGCTGAGGGTGGGGCAAAATCGAACACAGACAAGGGCGATGCCGGCCGCAAGGCCGTCAAGCCACGGGAGAAGCGCACGTGAAACGAACCGCTGCGGCCCTGATGCTTCTGTTGCTGCCCGGCCTTGCGGCCGCGGCCAACCTCGTCGTCCTTGAGGCGCGCGGTGGCGGGCTGAGCGCAGGTCAGTCCATCCCCTCAGACAAGCCGATCACCCTCAAGGAAGGCGAACGCGTCACGGTTATCGGTCCGGACGGCAAGAGTGTGACCTTGCGCGGCCCCTTCAGCGGCCCGCCCATGCCGGGCGGCGGTGCCGCCGCCGACCCCAAGCAAGCGCTGGCCGCTCTTGTCGCCACCCGCGATGCCCGCACCAGCAGCGTCGGTGTGATCCGTGCCGGCACCGAGGCAGCCAAGCTGCCAGAACCCTGGCTCATCGACATGAGCCGCCCGGGCCCCCGCTGTCTGCTCGAGGGCGAGCGCCCGGTCTGGTGGCGCCCCGAAGCTGCCGGCGAGCAGGACTTCACGGTCTTCCCGATCGACCGTTCGTGGCGAGCCGATTTCCATTGGAAGGCCGGTGAAGACCGCCAGCCGGTGCCGCCAGTGAGCCGCTTCGAAGGCCAGAATGCCTTCATCGTCGTCGTCGACAAGCAGGAGCACGCCATCAGCATCACCATGGTCCCGCGAGACATCGACAACGAATTCGTGCTGACCAGCTGGATGCTGCAAAAGGGCTGCGTGCAGCAAGCCGATGCGCTGATCCGCAAGCTCGGTGGCACACCTGCCGCCCCCTCGGGGCCCTGAGACCCCGACTCCCCACCTGACGCCCCCGGAGCATCAAGGACGCAGCCATGGCAATGCCAAAGAAGAAGCTCAAGGAACTCGTCACCGCGTTGGGCGTTGCCCTGCTGGCGACTGTACTTGCGGTCGCAGCGACCAAGTACCTCACCTTCCTGTCCAGCTTGGAGAACATCGCTGCGGACATCCGCGTCTCGGCCCTGCAGCCGCCCACACCACAGTCCAAGGACGTGGTCATCGCGGCCATCACCGAAGAGACGCTCGCACAGTTCCAGTACCGCTCCCCGGTAGACCGGGCATTCCTCGCCAATCTGCTAAAGACCCTGGAGAAGAAAGGCGCAAAGGCGATCGGCGTTGACGTCCTGCTCGATCAACCGACCGAGGAAACCAAGGATGCGTTACTCAAAAAGACCATCCGCGAGATCAAGACGCCGCTGTTCTTCAGCTACAGCAATACGCCGACGGTGGTGAACGAGGACCAGCTCGCCTACATGAACGACTTTGTCCCAGAGGACAAGCGTGGCGGCGCGAACCTGGTCACCGACCCCTTCGACGGCACTGTGCGCTGGACCTTCGCCGGCGAGACCAACCCCGGCATGCCGCTCGGCTTCCCGCGCAAGGTCGCCCAACTGGTGGGCATCGAAACGCCCAAGCGCAACCAGGAGATCGCCTGGCGCGCGCAACCGGACGCCGAGACGCCGGCCTTCCCCATCTACCCTTCACACGCACTTGCGGTCATGCCCGACGACTGGGTCAAGGGCAAGATCGTGCTGGTAGGCGGCATCCTGTCCATCACCGACCGTCACCGCACACCGGGGGCCGTGGTGTTCGACGACGACCGCGGCATGATGCCGGGGATCATGGTGCAGGCGCATGGTGTGTCGCAGCTGCTCGAGGGTCGCGAACACCCGCGCCTCGGCTTTGAATGGGCGATCGCGCTGACACTTGCGTTCGCCCTCATCGGCATGGCCATCGGCCTGCTGAAGAAAGGCATCGCCTTTAGCGTGGTGGTAGGTGCGGTGCTGATCGCGGGCTGGTGGGTCGGTTCGATGCTCGGCTTTACCTATGGCTTCCCATTGGTGCCACTCGTCGGTCCCACGCTTGGCCTGGCCTTGTCGCTGTGGATGATGGATACGCTGATCGGTGGCGCCGAGCGCAAGCAGCGTCAGTTCGTGCAGGGCGCCTTCAGCCGCTACGTCTCGCCCGACGTGGTCAACCAGCTGGTCGACAACCCCGAGGCGCTGACGGTCAAGGGCGACCGGCGTGAGGTGAGCTTCATCTTCACCGACGTGGCGGGCTTCACCACCCTGTCCGAGGGCCTGACGGCAGAAAAGCTGTCGGAGACCCTCAACGCCTACCTCGATGGCGCTTGCCAGATCATCCTCGAGAGGAAAGGGACGATCGACAAATTCATCGGCGACGCCATCATGACCATCTTCAATGCGCCGATCCCGCTGGAGGACCACTGCGAGCGCGCGGTACGTTGTGCACTCGAGATCGACCAGTACGCAGAAGACTTCCGCAAGCGCTACAACGCCGACGGCATCCCGATCGGAGTCACGCGGATCGGCATCCATTGCGGCCCGGCAGTGGTCGGCAACTTTGGGTCACACCAGCGCATGGACTTCACCGCGCTGGGCGACACGGTCAACACCGCCGCGCGCTGCGAGGGTGTGAACAAATACTTCGGCACCCGCATCTGTGCCACGCAGCCCATCGTCGACCAGTGCAAGACGGTCAGATTCCGGCCGATCGGTGACGTGGTGCTGAAGGGCAAGACCGAGGCGGTCACGCTCTACAACCCGGTCACCGACGAGTTCGCGGCCTCGCCGGCCTACACCGACTACATGGCTACCTATGCCCTGCTCAAAGCCGAAGACCCGAGCGGCTCCGATGCAGTTCGCGCGCTGAAGCAGAAGTACCCCGACGACCCGCTCATCGACTTCCATCTAGAGCGTGTCGAGTCGGGCCTCTGCACCGCGCGCGTGGTGATGGAAGACAAGTGACGCTAGAATCGCGGGGCCTCATGAGCCTCCGGACGATGCGCCGACCTCCTCGCCCTTTATCTTTGCCAGCCATTCGCAGCCACCGCCCCCTCTTGGCACCGGTGCTGCTGAGTGTTGCTGCGCTGTTGCCGGCGATGGCCTGGGCGGCCGACCCACTGCCAACCGATGCCCTGCAGCAGATCGAGCAGATCTCGCGGCAGCGTGTGCCCATCCTGCCGCTGCCGGCCACGCCCGATTTCGATCTGCGCCTGCAGACACCCGAAAAAGCAGCAGTGCCCAGGGCCATCGAGGAACTGGTCTTCGAGATCAAGGGCGTCAAGGTCTCCGGCAACACCCTGTTCAGCCAGGACGAGGTGGATTCCCTGTTCAAGTCGGCGATCGGGCCCGCCGTGTCCCTGGCGACGCTGCGCGAGGCCGCGGAAAAACTGGAAGCACGCTTCCGCGAGAAGGGCTTCTTCCTGACGCGTGTATTCGTACCGCCACAGCAGGTCAAGGACGGCATCTTTGAAGTCCAGGTCATCGAGGGCTACCTAAGCGCGGTCTACGTCGACGGTGCACCGACCGACGCGCTGCGTCAGCGCATCGAGGCCATCACGGGGCCATTGCTCAACAAGCGCCCCATCGACCTCGCCACCATCGAGCGCGCGCTGCTGCTCATCAACGACTTGCCTGGCGTTATCGGCACCAGCCTGCTGCGACAAGGCGCCGACCTCGGTGCCTCCGAGATCGTGGTCACGGTTGCTCAGTTGCCCAACAGTCACCTTGTCACGTTCAACAACACGGGCTCCCGCGTGGTGGGCCCGCTCACGCTCGGCATCAACTCGACCTTTTTCAACCCGTTCAACCAGACTGGTTCGCTGAATGTCGGCTTCACCGGCGGTGGTGATTTCGAGAACATCGACGAACTGCAGGCGGTCAACGCGCGCTACAGCGTCCCGGTCGGCAACAACGGCGCCATCTTCAGTTTCGGTGGTCTGGCATCCAACGCCATCCCTGGCGGCACCATCCGCGATCTCGGCATCCGCGCGCTCTCGCAATCGATCTCGCCGCGCCTGCGCCTGCCCTTGTTGAGGACCCGCCCCAACTCGATCTACCTTGACGTCGGTTTGGCCGTGAACCGCTCGCGGACCATCCTTGCCGGTCAGGTGCTCACGTTCGACAAGACGACCGTCGCCGAGGCCACCTTCTCGTGGGCGCAGAACGGTTGGGGCAACGGCACCACCAACGCCAGCGTGAGCCTGTTCCATTCCCTGCCCATCCTCGACCACACCAAGGTCGGTGCAGACAGCACCGGGACCAATGTCAAGGACGAGGACTTTTCCAAGATCGGCATCAACCTGACACGTATCCAGCAGACCAAGATCAACGGCGTCAGCCTGCTCGGCCAGATTCAGGGGCAGTGGACCAACGACAGGCTGCCCACGGGTGAATATGTGGCCTTCGGCGGTGCGGGTATCGCGCGCGGCTTTGACGGCGGTGCGTCTGCCGGCGACAAGGGCATCGGCGGCTTGATCGAGTTGCGTTACGACTCTTCCGTCAGCCGCCAGCCCTACATCGGCAACATCCAGTTCTATGCCTTCGTCGATGGTGGCAAGGCATTTCTGAATGACCCCGCCGGGACCCCGCCACCGCAGATCACATCCAACGGCTTCGGCATGCGCTTCCCGTTCTCGACAAACGGCTTCATGGATATCCAGGTGGCCAACGCCCACCAGCGGCTGGACGCTGCAAACCAGCGCGACGACCCGCGTTTCCTGTTCAGCGGCATCCTGAGGTTCTGAGAGCCCTCAGGGCCGACTGGAGGGGCTCTCAGCCCTCGCTGACCATCGCCAGCAGCTTGTCCGGTGCCATGCGGATCGCTGCGCCAGTCGGGCAGGCACTCACGCACCGCGGACCACCGCTGACGTCCTTGCACAGGTCGCACTTGGTGGCCTTCTTGGTCGCCTCGGGGTCGTAATCGGGCGCACGGTCGCCGGGTGCCTTGCCGATACCGAACAGCAGCCAAGCCAGGCCGCCACCGAACTTGGGCTGCTTTCGCGGCGCCAACTGCACCACGCCGTACGGGCAATTGCGCTCGCAATTGCCGCAGCCGATGCAGGCGTCGCTGATGAACACCTCACCCGTCGGTCCGCGGCTGATGGCATCGGGTGGGCAGTCCTTCATGCAGTGCGGGTTCTCACAGTGGCGGCAGGCCACCGGGATGTGCAGGTGGTTCAGCGTCGGGCCCATGTCACGGCGCAGGCGTGAAACACCATCGTGCGTCTCGGCACAGGCGACCTCGCAGTTGTTGCACTGGACGCACTTGGTCTCGTCGATGACAAGGATGTTGGAGGCATCGCCAACGCCCTGCGCCACCAGGAACTGCGCCATGAACGAGCCTTCGGCAGAAGCGTCTGAGCGGGTCACGTTGGCGCGGGTGCGCTCCATGACCAACGCCTGTAGCGTCTGCTTGAGCTTGGGGTTGCGCTCGATCTCGGCCTTGAAGCGCGAGCCCTCGAACACCAGGGCTTCGGTCAGCACCGTAGCGGTGACCGTTGCCGAGCGCTTGGAGTCGTCGATCAGTGCCATCTCGCCGACATAGCCACCGGCCGAGACATAGCCGAGCGACTGCTTCTGCCCGTTGGTGGTCTTGCTGACCTCCACAGATCCGCGGCGGATCAGGTACAGGCCATCGGCATCGTCACCCTCTTTGAACAGGGACTGCTTGGCGTTGAAGCGCTTGAGTTCGACACCACCCTCGATCAGCGCATCGACCGAGTCCGGGGTCATTGCCGAGCCGATGTAGTTGATGATGGCGTAGCGGACGAACGCGTTGTCGATGAGCTTGCGCACCTCGTCCGACGACGAGATGAGCTTGAGCATGGCACGGCGCGGCGTCTCGATCAGTACGCAGCCCTCACCAGCAAGGATGGTCACCGTGCGGCGGCGGCCTGACAGCAGACCCATCTCGCCAAAGAAGCGCCCCGCCGGCAGCGGGATCTGCCTGGCAGGCTTGCCATCAGCCGCCGGGATCTGCACCTCAACGGAACCTTCGGCGATGGCAAAGAAGGTGTTGGTGTAGTCGCCCTTTGTAAAGACGACTTCGCCCTTCTTCAAGACGTGTACGGTCGACTCAAGCAGCACTTCGCGCATCTGCAGCTTGGTCACCGCGGCAAAGAACGGTGACGAGGCGCGCAAGGAGTCGATCAGCTCGCCGACGTTGGCGTTCGGCTTCCAGGCTTTGAGGCGATCACGGATCAGCGGCTCGTCGACCGGCTCGACCACCTCGCCGTTGATGGTCTCGACCACCTCGTAGCCCTGGTTCATCGCCTGCTTGATCAGCGGATAACCGCCCAGCGCGCCGACGATGAACAGGCCCGGCACGTTCGACTCGTAGCTCTCCGAGAGCACCGGGATCGAGGTCGGGTTGGCATTCGGGAACTGGATGCCGAAGCTCTCGACCAGCTTGCGCGGCGGGATGGCACCGCAGCGCGCCACGATGCGATGGCAGGGGATGCTGTGCTCGCCATCCTTGGCGTTGAAGACGTAGTTGAGCGGCGGCTCGCTGCCGGTCTCTTCGACCCGGGCGGCAAAGGCGCTGTGCCAGATCTTCATCTTTCCCGATTTCTCGGTGGCCAGCGCCAGGTTCTTGTTGCCGTCCTTGCAGACCGTGAACTCCTCGTCGCGGTTCATCAGGTGCAGCTGGTTCTGCTTGGCCAGCGCGCAGGCGTTCTCGATACCGGCGTCACCGGCGCCGACCACGACGATGGTCTCGTCCTTGAACTCGTCCGGGTCCGACAAGGTGTAGAGCACGCGCGGCAGGCTCTCGCCGGGGACGCCCAGCTTGCGGATATTGCCCTGCAGGCCGATGCCAAGAATCACGGTACGCGTGGTGTAGGTGCTGCCGTCCTCGCAGGTGACGGTGAAAGGACCAGCCTGGTCGTCGCGCTTGATGGCGGCAACTTTCTTCTTGTAGGCGATGTTGACGTTCTGGCTCTTCAGCGCATCGTTCCACTCGCCGAGGATGCCCTCGCGCTTGCCTTCGGCGAACTTCATGCCGCTACGCAGCGGCAGGAATCCCGGCTCGGCCATCACGTGCTTGCCCTTCTGGTACTTGTAGATGGTGTCCGAGGCGTGGTCCTCTGCCTCGAGCAGCACGTAGCGGTTGCCGCGCTCTTGCGCGCGTGAAGCCGCCGAAAGACCCGCCGGCCCGGAGCCGACGATGACGATGTCGTAATCGGCCTGCACGTTCTCGAACATCATGCCCATGGTGACTCTCCGCGAACCCTGTCTTGCGCCTTGACCGAAGCCTTACCGCGCCTGCACCGCGACGACGTTGCGCAGCGCCAGCAGGCGGTTGGCAAACGCGTCGGACTTGTACTTCTCATCGTTGGCCAGCGCCTTGAGCAGCTCGGCCATGTTCTTGCGCAGGTCGTCGCTCATCTGCAGCGTGCCCGACTTCAGCAGGTCGTTGGCGACGTTGGTGATGGCCATGTATGCCTGCTCGGCGCCCGCATAGTCCGAGTAGCTGGACTCGCGCGACTCGTCGATCAGCGCCAGCAGCACCTGACGCATGGTCGCCGGCGGGAAGTTCTGGCGCTCCAGCCGCGGCAGCATCGCGCCGATGCTGGCGGAGAGCTCACGCACCATGTCGATCTCGGTCTTGCCGGCCGGCTTCTTGCCGGTCGATACAGCCAGGTGCATCGCGCGCACCTGCGCATCGAAGGCCCCCGATGCGCCCGGGTCGGTGGCGCGGACGATGGCCCGCAGCATCAGCAGACTGCTGTCGTTGACGCGCACCACCCCCGGGCCGGTGCCCAGGCGCGCGTTCCAGCGCTTGTCACTCATCGGGTGGTGGCAGGCGTGACAGTCGAAAGCAACCAGCTCGGGGAACAGCCCGTCGCGGCGCTTGGGGTCGCTCACCACGTCGAGGATCTGCTGCGCCGCAAGCGCCTGGCCGATGGCCCAGATGCGCAGGGGGTCGTACCCGCCTTTGCGCTGCACGTAATCCGAGTCGACCTTCCAGTGCGCCGGCTCGATCGCGGTGAAGGTCTTGATCTCGAAGGAGATGCGCGGATGGCCGGCACCCATGATGCGGTGCGTGACAAAACGCGAGTCGTCACCAAAGTGGCAGGACAGACACAGGCGCGCCTGTGACACCGGGTTGGCGGTGTCGTACAGCCCGTCAGCCACATTTTCGGCATGGGTGCGGCCATCTACCGTGTGCTCGCCGATCCACTTACCAGAAGGTCCGTGGCAGCCCTCGCAGCCGACACCCTCATTCTGGATGAAGCGCTCGCCACGCGGACCGCTGGGGTTGTGGGCATGACAATCCAGGCAGATCTTGGCCTTGTGTGCGCCCTCGTCCAGCCCCAGATTCTTGGCGATGCGCTTGGAATCGTCGTTCAGCAGCACGCGATAGGCACCGGTATGGCGGTCCATTCGCACCCAGGTGGTGTATTCGTTCTGCAGGACGTTGCTGCCGTCCCAGGGGACGATGGAGCCGTGGCAGGTACTGCTGGCGCAGTTCACCGTGCCCTCGGTCTTGTGTGGGGACAGGTGTGGCATCAGCGAGCGGGCGGGCCCGGCCGCCGTCACTGCGGTGGCCAGGGCGACGCTGCCGAGCACAACGCCCAGCGCCTTGAGCACAGGGCCCAGCGGGCGGCGCATCAGGGAACGGATCGAGAGATTCATGGCTTGTCCCGTTTGTTGCTGGCATTGCTTGGCATGTTCTGGGGCGCCTTGCGTGGCACGTAGTCGCCGGACTTGCCGCGGTCGGTGACCGACCACAGCTCGCCCTTGGGATCGAGGTACATCTTCTCCATCTCCTTGCGCGTGAAGGGCCGCGCGCCGATCCGGCCGACGATGGCGATCTGCCCGCCAGTCTCGTCTACCGCACGGTCGCGGTCGAGGCCCTTGGACAGTGCCAATGCGCGTGACTCGGTCTTGCGCCAGGCGACCAGCTCGGGCTTGGGCTCCGGCGAGAATCCGTAGAACCCGGGCTGGCTATCTGGCGATGTCAGTTGCAGCACCTTCAGGCCATTTCGGCCGTCGGCGATGTAGGCGAACAGCGAAGCATTGGTAGAGCCGACAACCACGTCCTGCGCATCGTTGATCTTGCCGTCGGCGTTGAACATCTGGTGCAGGCGCGGCTTGTCGGCCTTCTCGATGTCGACGATCGCCAGGCCATCGGCACCCGCCGCGACGTAGGCGTAGGTGCGGGCCAGGTAGACGCGGCGCGCGTCCTGCAACGGCACCACCGCCGGCAGCAGCTTGGGTTTCATGTTGGTGATGTCGATCACCCGCAGACCCTCGGCGGTGGTCACGTAGACGTAGCGGAACTGCACCGCACTACCGCGCGCGTCGTTGAGCGGGATGGACGCCAGCGACTTCGGCTTGAGCGGATTGTCGAGGTCGACGATCTCGAGGCCCTTGGTCGTGGTGATGTAGGCGTAATGGCCGGCCACGACGATGTGCCGCGCGCCGTTGAGCAGGCCACCCGGGTTCCACGTCGTCTCGCGCTTGAGGAAGTTGTTGCGCGCTTCGCCATCGGCCAGGGTGTCGACGTTGACAGCGTAGAGCCCCGCCTCCGCATCCACCACGAAGGCATAGTGGTAGATCGGATGGAACGGCTGCTCCATGTTCACCTTGTGCATCAGGTC
>JACCDS011785054.1_pt1 | contig 12666 bp, 8 predicted proteins | sample 7446441 | NCBI WGS metagenome assembly JACCDS01 (sample SAMN15323445, study PRJNA562643) | freshwater metagenome | isolation source: river surface water | place: USA:Blue River Watershed | collected 2017-08-17
CTGCGCCTCGAACGTCGCAATCAGCATTTCCATCGTGGGCGGAGAACTCATGCATACCTCATTTGGACAGGAATAGGAAACTCAATAACGGGTGGGGCAGGGATCGCACCATACTCAGGGCCAAATTGCCTTGTCGGTAACGTTGATCTGACGGTTTGGTCGTAGTGATTGTTCAAACTGCGCAGCCGGTACCGCAAGCGCCGATTGGCCTTGGCCGGTATCGTTGATGATGACACTTTCGAGCTTGCCTGCGGCATCGTATTTTACGCCGGTTACCACCACGGCATGGCCGCTGCCATTGTAGTCGTTGTCGCCCCATAAAATCCCGGCATCGTGACTGGTAATGACGCCCTTGCCTTCGGATACATTTTGCACGATGTTTTGCATGGTTTGCTGTTCCAGATGGGATGACACCCCGCGATCAGCGAGGATTTTCTGGCGACCGTCTGGCCCGGTTCCCCCTGCCGGGTTGGCCGGAGACGTGGCGGCACTGGCCCAACCCTGAGCGACGGCACGATTGAGCATGCGAGTTTCAGACACATTGACCTTGGTTGCCTGGCGCACCAGTTGCTGTGAAGATTGCACACCACAATTGTTATGATTCTGCTGTCCCGGGAAAATCGCCGCCGCCTCGACCGGGAACCCCAATGTCGCCCCCGAGGACTTCTCGCCCAGCAGGACGGTTGGGCAGCCGGTTGTGATCACGCCACCATGCGCGGTGGTATCCCCCGGGCGGGCGGCTGGCAGTCCGCCGATCAGAATGGTGGCAGATCCCTTGACGATGAAATCAATCGGGCCAACACAGGTCGCCTTGTCACTGACCCGTGCCGCTGGCAAGCCCCCGATCAGGACCGTTCCCTTGCCAGAGGCAACCGGGCCGCCAACGTGCGGAACCGTGCCAGTGACCATGGGACAGGTGTGCATATCGGTAATTCTGGCGGCAGGCTTGCCCATAAGGTGCTCGATTCAATTTGAAAAATATGAAAAAATCACAATTTTACTCGGACGAATTTTAACATAATCTTGAGAAGGGAAGGCAATAGTACCGTTGGTTCTGCCAAGCCCATCTTTTTTCGGCCAATCGGCCCGGTTTCGCAGCAGGGGGCGGGCATACGACACAGGGTAAGGCAGAATTGCCCCTCTCTATATCATGCGTATGGCTTGCATATTCGAGAAAGGTGTTTTATAGTGCAGCGCAGCATGCCCCCACATTTTTTGACGATTAGCCCCATTATGTCTTTTTTAACACTGGATTTGAACCTGTTGCGCGTGTTTGACACGGTGATGACCGAACAAAACCTGACCCGCGCGGCAGGCCACTTGGCGATGACGCAACCGGCGGTCTCGAATGCCATCAAGCGTTTGCGTGATCGCTTAGGTGATGAATTGCTGATCCGCACCGCGTATGGTGTGAAGCCGACGCCGCGCGCCGAAGCCCTGTGGCCAGCGGTACGGCGTGCGCTGACCGAGCTCGAAGCCGCAGTGACACCCGAGAGCTTCAACGTGGGCGAAGCGCATGCCACGTTTCGCATGGCGATGGCCGATGCTACCGCCGCACTCTGGCTGCCATCGCTGGTGCGCTCGCTCGAATCCGAAGCGCCGGGGCTGAACATTCGCATGGTGCCGCTGACCACGCGTGAACCACGGCCAATGCTGCTGCGGGGCGATATCGATCTGGCGGTGGGCTTTTTCCCCGGTGTGGCAGCGCAATTGTCGAGCGAAACCAGTTCGCCGATCCGGCATGAGCGGCTCTATTCGGGCCAGTATGTGTGTGTGATGCGGCGCGACCACCCGATTGCCCAGCAAGAGCTGACGGTCGATGCGTATTGTGCCGCGAATCACTTGCTGGTCAGCTTTTCCGGGCGGGCGCACGGGCTGGTCGATGAAGCGCTGGCCCAACTCGGGCGCGAGCGGCGGATTTTGCTCACCGTTAACCAGTTCTTTACCGCAGGCAAGGTGGTGGCCAATTCCGATCTGATAACGGTCTTGCCGCGCCACCTGATCGCTTCTACTGGCATGACCGAGTTATTAATTTCCAAGGAATTACCGTTTGCCATGCCACCGGTACATCTGGACATGTTATGGCATGAACGCGATGGCCGTAGCCCGGCCCACCAGTGGCTGCGCCGCCATTTGGCAGCGCTAAGTCAGGTCAATATTCGCAATATTGCCAAAAAGGCAGAAGATTTGGAGTAGGCGTGCCGTGGTGGCAGGCGCAGCGACAATGAACGCGTGCTGGCAGTTTAGCGGATCGGCAATTTGCTGGTGTGTTTGACTTCCTCCATTACCGCATAGGTGTGGGTTTCGCGCACGCCTTTGAGTTGGAGCAGGGTTTTACCCAAAAATTCGCGGTAGGCGGTCATGTCGCGCACCCGGGCCTTGACCAAATAATCAAAGCCACCGGCCACCATATGGCATTCCAGCACTTCGGGAATGGTTTGCACACTGCGTTTGAAGGCATCGAATACTTCCGGCGTGGTACGGTCGAGCACCACTTCAATGAACACCAGTAGCGATACATCGAGCAACTGTGGATTCAATTGGGCAATATAGCCCAGAATATAACCTGCCTCATGCAGCTTGCGCACCCGCTCCAGACAGGCCGCAGGCGACAAATTGACCCGGGTCGCCAACTCCACATTGCTGATGCGACCATCGGTCTGTAGTTCCATCAAAATCTTCTTGCTGATTTTGTCAAGCATGTTAAACCTCACCGAAAAATTTTATTTGGTGGAATTGTCTCATTAAAAAGCAATCTCTTGCATTGAAACCTGAATACCGGAATTAATGCAGGACGATTCCCGCTACAATTCCATGACGCGCCAAGCTCGCCTGGCTGTTGCACGCGCCTGCTGTTCCCGTGCTGGTTCTATTGCCGCTGCTTATCCCAGTTAGTTGTTCCCGTTCCTTGTTCCCGACCTGAAGAAGAGTGATCGCATGTCCACTGCCATTCGCCCCGCCTCCGATTTTATCCCCTTTGCTGCACTGCAAAGCGAACTTTTACCGAATCCTACACCGCTGCGCGAAGCCATTACCAGCGCTTGGCGGCGTGACGAGCGTACCGCCGTGCAAGCCTTGCTGGCCAGTTTGCGCAATACTCCGGCCACGGATGGCGCGATGCAGGGCCAGGTGCAGGAGCTGGCCAAGAAACTGGTGGTGGCGGTGCGTGAAAAACGTACCCGCTCCTCCGGCGTTGATGCGCTGATGCACGAGTTTTCATTGTCATCCGAAGAAGGGGTGGCGCTGATGTGTCTGGCCGAGGCGTTGTTGCGCATACCCGACAGCCAGACCGCTGATCGCCTGATTGCCGACAAAATCAGCAAGGGTGACTGGTCCAAGCACTTGGGTGAATCGCCCTCGCTATTTGTCAATGCCGCGACCTGGGGTTTGTTGATTACCGGCAAGCTGGTTGGCACCAATAGCGAACGTGGCTTGGGTTCGGCCCTGACCAAATTGATCAGCAAGGGTGGCGAACCCTTGATCCGCAAGGGCGTGGATTTGGCGATGCGGATGCTGGGCAACCAGTTCGTTACCGGGCAAACCATTGAAGAAGCGCTGGCCAACAGTCGCGACAATGAAACCCGTGGCTACCGCTATTCCTACGACATGCTGGGCGAAGCGGCACTCACGGCGACCGATGCGGCGCGCTACTATGCGGCCTATGAAAGTGCGATTCACGCCATTGGCCGGGCCGCGCAGGGCCGGGGCATCCGGCAGGGGCCGGGCATTTCCGTGAAACTGTCGGCATTGCACCCGCGCTATTCGCGCGCCCAGCGCAGCCGGGTCATGCAGCAATTGCTGCCGCGCCTCAAACAATTGTTGCTGTTGGCCAAGCAGTATGACATTGGCTTGAATATTGATGCCGAAGAAGCCGACCGGCTCGAATTGTCGCTCGATCTGGTGGAAGCGCTGGCCTTTGATGCCGATTTGGCCGGGTTTGAAGGCCTCGGTTTTGTGGTGCAAGCGTACCAAAAACGTTGCCCGTTCGTGATCGATTATTTGATCGATCTGGCCAAACGCAGCAACCAGCGCTTCATGATCCGGCTGGTCAAGGGGGCGTATTGGGATAGCGAAATCAAGCGCGCCCAGGTCGATGGCATGCCCGGCTACCCGGTCTATACGCGCAAGGTGTACACCGATGTGTCGTATCTGGCCTGCGCCCGCAAGTTGCTCGCTGCCACCGCGCAAATTTACCCGCAGTTTGCCACCCACAATGCCATGACCTTATCGGCCATTTACACCTGGGCCCAGGCCGATGGCATTACCGATTACGAATTCCAGTGCCTGCATGGCATGGGTGAAACCCTGTACGATCAGGTGGTAGGCAGTGCCAATCTGGGCCAGCCGTGCCGCATCTACGCCCCGGTCGGCTCGCACGAAACGCTGCTCGCGTATCTGGTGCGGCGCTTGCTGGAAAACGGCGCCAATTCCAGCTTCGTCAACCAAATCGTCGATGCCGATGTCTCAATTGAGCGCTTGGTTGCCGATCCACTGGCAGTGGCCCAGCGCTTAGCCGGAATTGCGCACGCCAGCATTGCCTTGCCGCTTGACATGTTTGGTGACGAGCGCAAAAATTCAGCCGGGCTGGATTTGGCCAATGATCAGGTACTGGCCGAATTGTCCAGCCAGTTTCAAGAACTGAACCAGCAACAATGGCAGGCCGGGCCGCTGTTGGCAGGCAGTGCCGCAGTCGGGCAAACCAGCGCGCCGGTGCGCAACCCGGCGTTTTTGCGCAATATTGTGGGCCAGGTGCTGGAAGCCGATACGCAAGACGTGGAGCAGGCACTCTCCGCAGCCCATGCCTATGCCATGGATTGGCAAACCCTGCCGCCATCACTACGGGCGCAGGCCCTGTTTGAAGCGGCCAACCTGTTTGAAGCGAACCGGGCCGAATTGATGTATCTGGCGGTGCGCGAGGCGGGCAAATCCCTGCCCAATGCGATTGCCGAAGTGCGCGAAGCAGTCGATTTCCTGCGTTATTACGCGGCTCAGGTGGCCAGCATGCCGAACACGATGGCATTGGGGCCGGTGGTGGCGATTAGTCCATGGAACTTCCCGCTCGCCATTTTTGTTGGCGAATGTGCGGCAGCCTTGGCCGTGGGCAATGTGGTGCTGGCCAAACCGGCCGAGCAAACCCCGCTGATTGCCTATCGCGCGGTTCAGTTGCTGCATGCCGCCGGAGTGCCGCGTGCCGCACTGCAATTATTGCCGGGGCGGGGTGAAGTGGTCGGTGCCAAGCTGGTGGCCGATCCCCGGGTCAAGGGCGTGATTTTTACCGGTTCGACCGATGTGGCGCAAATCATTAACCGTACCCTGGCGCGGCGCGCCGTAGCCGAAGGGATTGATATTCCACTGATCGCCGAAACCGGTGGGCAAAACGCTTTGATCGTCGATTCCTCGGCCCTGCCGGAACAGGTGGTGCAAGATGTGATCAGTTCTGCGTTTGACTCTGCTGGTCAGCGTTGCTCGGCCTTGCGCGTCCTGTTTGTCCAAACCGATGTGTTTGACAAAACCATGACCATGCTCAAGGGCGCGATGCAGGAATTAACGCTTGGCAATCCGGATCGGCTGGCCGTTGATATCGGCCCGGTGATTGACGCAGAAGCACAACAAAATCTGTTGCAGCACATAGCAAGAATTAAGCAGCAGGCCAAGAGCCATTATGAACTGCCACTGGCACCGGAGCTACTGGGCAGCAATGCCGAAGGCACCTTCGTGCCGCCGACACTGGTGGAAATTGCTTCGATGGAGGCACTCAAGCAAGAAGTGTTTGGCCCGGTATTGCACGTCGTGCGCTACAAGCGCGAGCAACTGGCGCAGGTGGTTGACAACATCAACGCCAGCGGCTATGGCTTGACGCTCGGGATTCATTCGCGGATTGATGAAACCATCGATTTTATTGTGCAGCGCGCACATGTCGGCAATATTTATGTCAACCGCAATATCGTTGGGGCGGTGGTCGGGGTGCAGCCGTTTGGTGGCGAAGGCTTGTCCGGCACCGGGCCAAAGGCAGGTGGCCCACTGTATTTGAAGCGCTTGCAGAAAAACCCCAATCTCACCCTGTCCGGCCACATCATCCACGAGCGGCGCTCGCTGCCAGCGCTCGATGCCTTGCTGGCCTGGGCCAAAACCCATGGCCATCAGCGCGTGGTGGCGCTGGGCGAGCAATATGTGCACACCAGTTTGCTCGGTTCGACGCTGGCCTTGCCCGGCCCGACCGGTGAGCGCAATACCCTGTCCTTTGCGGCACGCGGCGCGGTTTTATGCGCAGCCACTGGCATCGGGGTATTATTGAATCAATTGGCGGCCGTGTTGGCCACCGGCAATGAAGCGATTGTGGTGGCCCGTTCGGACGGCCTGATCCCGGAAAGTTTGCCCGATACCGTGCGCGCCGCACTGACCGTGGTCGATAGCATTGATGCCTCGCCCCTGCCGTTCCAGATTGCACTGGTCGAAACCAGCCTGTCGCACAACCTGCGTCCGGTATTGGCGTCGCGCGGCGGGGCGCTGGTGGGCCTGATCGAAACCAGTGAAGAACAGGCCATTCCCCTGTGGCGGCTGGTGGCCGAACGCGCGCTGTGCGTGAACACCACCGCAGCCGGTGGCAATGCCAGCCTGATGACGCTGGAAACCTGACGCGCGGTGGTGGTGGTGGTGGTGCTGCTGCTGGTGCTGGTGCTGGGGGCGCTGCGCCGGAGCCGGAAGCTGGTGTAGCGACTGTCCAATTTATTTTACGCATGTATTATAAATTAGACGAAAAATGCCGAAGAGTGTCCAAAGGCACCGAAAAAAGTTCTGATTTTATCTTCAAGTAATTGATTTTATTCATTTATTTTGCCACGCACGGAATTTTGTCTAGTATATTGGACGATGTTCACAGTAGATTTCGTCAAGTCGTTGAATATAAAAGGTTTTTTACGTGGCATGGTTGTTGCTGTAGCTCGCATCAAAGTTGCCGGGCGCAAAATTGACGCCCCATTTCTAAACCAAGGAGAAGAACCATGTTGATCGGCGTGCCAAAAGAGATTAAAAATCATGAATATCGGGTAGGCTTGACCCCGGCTTCCGTGCGCGAACTGACCGCGCGCGGCCACAAGGTGATGGTACAAAACAACGCTGGTTCGGCGATTGGTTTGCTCGATGAGGCGTATGTGGCCGCTGGTGCCACCTTGCACGCCACGGCAGAAGAAATTTTCGCCAAAGCCGACATGATCGTCAAGGTCAAGGAACCGCAACCGGGCGAATGCGCAATGCTGCGCGAAGGCCAGATTCTCTATACCTACCTGCATTTGGCACCGGATCCGGAACAAACCGCCGCCTTGGTCAAATCGGGCGCGATTTGCCTGGCCTATGAAACCATTACCGGCGCCGGTGGCGGCCTGCCGTTGTTGGCACCGATGAGTGAAGTGGCGGGACGGATGTCGATTCAGGCCGGTGCTGCGCATCTGGAAAAATCCAAGGGTGGTATGGGCTTGTTGCTGGGCGGCGTGCCGGGTGTGGCACCGGCCCATGTGGTGATTATCGGGGCCGGTGTGGTCGGCACCAACGCCATGCAAATGGCAGTGGGCGCAGGTGCCCGCGTGACCGTGCTCGACAAGAGCATCGACCGGTTGCGCCAGCTTGATCTGGTGTATGGCAACCGGATCAGCACCGTGTATTCCAACGCGCTGTCGGTGGAAGAATCGGTACTGTCGGCTGATTTGGTGATCGGTGGCGTACTGGTGCCGGGTGCAGCCGCGCCGAAACTGGTAACGCGTGACATGATTTCGCGCATGAAAACCGGTGCCGTGGTGGTGGACGTGGCAATTGATCAGGGCGGCTGCTTTGAAACCTCGCAAGCGACCACCCATGCCGACCCAACCTTTGTGGTGGATGGCGTGGTGCATTACTGCGTGGCCAACATGCCGGGTGCGGTAGCCCGTACCTCAACCTTCGCCCTGAACAACGCCACCATTGGCCACGCCGTGGCATTGGCCGACAAGGGCTGGAAACAGGCCGTGCGCGACAACGTCCACCTGAAAAATGGTTTGAACGTGGCACAGGGCAAAGTAACCTATGAAGCCGTGGCGCGCGATTTGGGCTATGCCTATGTGCCTGCCGATGGCTTGCTGGGCTAAGTAAGGCAGCAAGGCCCCCGGTGCCTGCCGGGGGCATGATTGGCCCCCTCGGCTGACTGGGCGGTTTGTTACACCGGTATAAAAATTGCCGCGTTAGCCCCTTACTTGAGCACTTCATTAAATTCGATGCGCTGTCCCGGCCCGAGATCAATCACGATGGCCCGCCCGTTCTCCGTGTTTTGGACCCGATATTCAAAAATGTCGACGATCGGGTCGATGGCGCTGAAGACCACGGCACCACTTGGTTCCGTGCGCCCGACCACCCGGGTTTTCCAGTCACCAAAATCAAACACCGGGAATTCTCCCACGGTAGACACGTTCAAGTTGCCGAAGATGGGATGGGCATAGCGCGTGGCGAGTTGTTTTTCCAGGCTGCGGTCAGAGGTGGCCACTGCGCTGCGAGGCGGCGCTGCATGGCTGTGATTATGGGCCAGCGACTGGGCCAAACTCGCCTCTGCCGTCGGCTTGAGATCATAGGTCAATTCCATCAGTCGGCGCCGGGCCAGGGCCAAAAGGTCATGCCCTTGTTCGGCATTGGACAGTGCCACGATGCCGACCCCGCTCTCCGGCACCAGATAGATGACGCTGTTCGAGCCAAGTGTTGTACCAATATGTGACAGGGTGGTGATTCCGTACTTATTGCTCACACCCCAACCCATACCAGTATAGCCGTCCAGATCGCTGACCACTTGCGGCACCCGGCGCGCCAGCACGTGTTCGGCACGAATGTGCTGCCTGCCATTGGGCAGCTTGCCAGCGCGCGCTTCAAATTGCAGAAATCGCGCCATATCGTGTACAGAAGTCCAGCTACCACCAGCAGGGCGAATCGGTAACAGCGAATAATTCAATGCCATGGCTCCGACAGCAGTCTTGCCGTCGGGGCCAGTTCCGTGCGGCGAGGCATGGTTGCCGCGCTGCGCGCGCGCCATGTCGAAAGTACTGTCGTTCATGCCCAGCGGGTCAAACAATAGCTCCTGCATCGCCTTGTCATAGGCCGGGCCGAGCGCCAGCTTGGGAAACGCTGCGTGACCAGCGAGGTAGCCGCCAATGGACAGCATCTGGTTGCTGTACTGTTGTACCTCGCCGAACGGAGTGGTCAGCGGCCATTCAGCGATACGTGCAATCATGGCCTCGGGAGTCAGCTTGCCAAAGCCGAAAAAATTATTCAACTGGTAATTGGGCACCCCGGTGCAATGGCATGCCAGATGGCGCACCTGAACCCGTTGCGTGGTAGCGGCATCACTCAATCTAAAAGCAGGATAAACCTCGCTGACGCTTTGTTCCCAGCGCAGCTTGCCTTGATCGACCAGATGCGCCATCAGCATGGTGGTCATCGGTTTGGTGGTCGAGCCGTTCATGAACGCGGTGTGGATGTTTACCGGTTCTGGCTTGCCGAGTTGGCGCACCCCCATACCGCCTTCAAACACGATCTCGCCATGGTCGAGCAAGGCGAAGGCCAGACCGGGGATGTGCAGGCGCGCCATGCCGTCGGCCATGAACGCTTTCATCTTGGCGATGCGCTCAGCATCGAGCCGATGCGGCTTCCGGCCCAGCAGAGATTCGCGCTCGAATCCCGGTGCCGACAGGCTGCTGTTAATGATGCCTACGTCGATTGCGCGTTGCTCAAACAGCGCGCTCTTGCCGACGCTAAGGGCCACGTTCCAAAACGCACCGGCCTGGCGGGCGTGGGCACGGACAAGCTCGTCACTGTCGGCGGGCATCTGGTAACTGGCCAGAGCCTGCGCCCGCCAGCCGTTTGCATCGGGCAATGCCGTCAATTTGGGCAGGGGACGGGTGAACTCTGGCTTGAAGCGAGCCCAGGCGGCGGCAATGGCATGCGCGGCATCCTCGGCTTGCACCTCAACCAGTGCGATCTGGCCACCCCGCCCCGGCATGTTAAGCAGCAGCATATCGCTGGCGCGCTCTACCTGCCAGCCGCCGGGAATGACCAGGCGGCTGCCCTCACTCATTTGCAGTCGTTGCTGGCCCAGAAAAAGACTTGGCAATTTATCATTTTCTGGCAATTTATCATCGGGGACGGATGCACACGCGCTCAAAAAAGCCAATGACAGGAGCATGATTCGGCTGCGGTATGGTGTATTCATAGACGGGCTACCTTGCTATTGGAACGGTGGAAAAGAAATGGGGAACCGCATGCATGCAACCCAGCTCGTGCGACTAGCCGCCAAGATTCTCGACGCATGAGGTAAATTTGGCGGCATGACAAATTTTTCTATGCAAGCGCACAGTTTCGCATAAATTCGGCTAAAGCCAACAGTCAACTTCCTTGCCATGGTTCACGATGGATCAGTTAATGCAGAAGTTTTCAAACTTTGGCAAAAATACTTGTGTGATTGGCTGATTGAATATACAGTTGTAAAAATCCAGTCAACCGGAGCCAGCCATGCCAAAACGCAAAGCCGCCCGTAGCACCGCCTCCCCCATATCCGCCCCAGCTGCCGTCCCTGCCCCTGACCCGATGCAAGCCTACGACACGCCATGGAAACTAGCACTCGAACATTATTTCCCCCAGTTCATGGCATTTTACTTCCCCACCACCTGCGCCGAAATCGATTGGAGCAAGGGTTACATCTTTCTTGATAAAGAGCTATCCAAAGTCATCAAGGACGCACTGGTTGGTACCCGGCACGTGGACAAGTTGGTCAAGGTGTTTCGCAAATCAGGCGAAGAAGACTGGCTCGGCATGCACATTGAGGTTCAGGCCAGCCGCAGCAGTGACTTTGCCCGGCGCATGTACCAATACCATTATAAAATCTACGACCGTTACGCCAAACCCGCCGAAAGCATGGCCCTGCTGTGTGACGATGAGGACGACTGGCAACCCAATCAGTTTCACTATCAGGTCGTGCGCTGCAAACTGACCTTTGATTTTCCCACCACAAAACTGGCCAGCTTCACAGGCCGGGAGGCCGAACTAGCTACGGACGAAAACCCGTTTGCCTGGCTAACCCTTGCCTGGTTGCAATTTCGTGCGGCAAGGGATGACAAGCTGCACCAGCTTGGCGTAAAATTCAACTTGATTCGCGCCCTGCTGCGCAAGCAATGGGACAAGCAACAAATTCGCGAATTTTTACAGATCATGGATTGGATGACATCGTTGCCACCGGAATTGAATAGCCGGCTGGATGAAATGGTCGAAACCCTGGAGTCGGAGCAAAACATGGAATACATTGATTCAATCACCCGCCTGCGCATCGCACGCGGTGAAGCGGCAGCGCACCAGCAAGGGCATCAACTGGGGCAGCAGCAAGGCATGGCCAACCTACTCGGCACATTGTTAAAGAGCCGTTTCCAGAGCCTACCCGATTGGGTTGCTGGCAAACTCAATCAAGCAAGCATCGATGACATTGAGCGTTGGGCGCAGCGGGTGGTAACCGCGCCCAATCTGGAAGCCGTATTCGTCAGCGAACAGCACTAAGCGCCAGCCGGGCAGCACAGGCCCTGCAACGCCCGATCAAGTACTCCAATTTGCTACCATAGGCAGCAGATAATGAGGTTTGCCTCATCTTGCTTGGATTACCTGATGTTTTTCGGCATGCTGGCTGCCTGTTTCGGTTTTGGGAGTGCCATCATGCGCCGCCTGTTCATTGCTACCCCGCTCATCCTCGTTTTGTCGGCCTGCCTGCTGTTGCTCTGGCATGGCCCGATTGCACAACTTTCCAACTATCACGCTTTTGCCGACCAGCGCACACTGTTCGGCGTGCCGCATGCGCTGGACGTTTTTTCCAACCTTGGCTTTGCCCTGCTTGGGCTGTGGGGCTTGTGGCAAACGCGTGATCAAGCGCATCATCCGCGCCTCGCGCACGGCCTTGCCGGTTATCGGCTGATGTGGTTCGCGCTGCTGCTAACCGGGATCGGTTCCGCGTTTTATCATCTGGCCCCGGACAATGCACGACTGGTGTGGGATCGTTTGCCGATTGCGCTGGTGTGTGCCGGGCTGCTGGCAGCGGTGCGCGCTGAAACCGTATTGGCCGCCCGCCCGGCACGGCATGCGATTGGCGGGCGCGAACCATCGGCCAAAGCGGCTTGCTGGTTATTGGCTGGTTTGGCGCTGGCCAGCGTAGCGTGGTGGTATGTAACCGAGCAACGCGGGCAGGGCGATTTACGGCCATATTTGCTGCTGCAAGGCGCGCCGCTGCTGCTGATCCCGTTGTGGCAGGCAATATATCGTGCGCCTGCTGCCGACCGAATCGCGTTTGCGGCGGCCATGCTGTGCTATGTGCTGGCCAAACTGTGTGAATTGCAAGACCAGCAAATCTTGGCCACGTTCGGCTTGCTCAGTGGCCATACCCTGAAACACCTGCTGGCAACGCTGGCGGTCGGCATCATCACCGCCCGCTTGATCGGGCGCAGCCGTGAACCGCTGCGCCATTACCCGCACCTGACCAGAACGCCGGGCGGGTATGTGCTGCTGGTTGGCTGGTCGCGTTATTGATTGGTAAATGAGTCGGCAAATTAGCCAGCCTCAGCCAGCATCAGCCAGCAACTGCGTCATCAAACCCTGACGCAAGGTCGCTTCTTGCGGGGC
>JACCDS010689880.1_pt1 | contig 12665 bp, 10 predicted proteins | sample 7446441 | NCBI WGS metagenome assembly JACCDS01 (sample SAMN15323445, study PRJNA562643) | freshwater metagenome | isolation source: river surface water | place: USA:Blue River Watershed | collected 2017-08-17
AATTATTAGTTTGCGAACATTGTGGTCGTATTTTTGCAGGAGTGGAAGATATTATTCCTCCTCCAGAAAAAGAGAAAAAGACACGTACTACAAAAGCTTCATTAGCAGCAGCTGCTGCTCTTGCTGCCGCTGCTTCAAGCGCAGAATAATTGTAGATAATAACATTGTATTAAAAAAGCCATCTGTCTTTCGACGGATGGCTTTTTTAATAGGTAATTAATAAGGTAGTAGGTAATAGGTAATAGGTGGAATTGTTTTCCTCTCTTCTCTTTCCTCTCTTCTCTTTTCTCTTTCCTCTTTAAATTCGCCTAGTTCAACATACGAATCAATGAACTCAGTTTGTCTTTTAAATCTTTTCTATCAACGATAAAATCAAGGAAACCATGTTCTAAAACAAAATCGGCACTCTGGAATCCTTTAGGCAAATCTTTTCCAATTGTTTCACGAATTACACGAGGGCCAGCAAAACCAATCAGTGCGCCTGGCTCTGCAATATTAAAGTCGCCTAGCATTGCAAAAGAAGCTGTTACACCTCCTGTTGTTGGATCGGTTAACAAGGAAATATAGGGGATTTTTGCTTCTGCTAACAATGCTAATCTTGCTGAGGTTTTAGCCATTTGCATCAATGAAAATCCTGCTTCCATCATACGTGCTCCTCCTGAACGAGAAATCATTAAAAAAGGTTGTTTGTGCTCCAAAGAGTAATCAATGGCTCTAGCAATTTTTTCACCTACGACAGATCCCATGGACCCCCCAATAAACGAAAAGTCCATCGCTGCAATGGTGATAGGTAATCCATTCATTTCTCCATGTGCAGAACGAACAGCATCTTTAAGGCCTGTTTTTAACTCAGTTGCCTTGATTCTATCCACATACTTTTTAGTGTCAGTAAATTCAAGTGGATCACCTGAACCCATCATCGCATCGATTTCCGTGTATTTGGTTTGATCAAATAATAGTTCAAAATATTCTTGAGAACCTATTTTTTCATGATAATTGCAATTTGAACAGGTATAAGCAAACAAACGATGCTCTCTCGTATGTAAAGCTTTTTTACAAGATGGACATTGATACCAAAGTCCGTCTGGAGCCTCTCTTTTAAATTCAGTTGGGGTTTGAATCCCTTTATCTTTTCTTGTGTACCAAGACATAATCGTATATTTTTTCCCTTTTAAAAAGAACGGGTTACAAAGATAAGTAAAATCAATTGCTTCAAAAATACTTAGGGCAATCTCTTTATTTGACAATCAACATTCTACGAACATAATTTTGTCCATTTACTTGCACTTCAACAAAATAAATTCCATTTGAAAAATGCTGGAAAGAGTAATTTTTTTCAAATATAGAATTGTTTATGATTACTTTATCTACATAAAGTTCTCTCCCTTGCATATCTCTAACTATAATGACTGCTTCCTTGCTTTCTAATACGTTGAATTGAAGCGCTAATCGATAATCACCTCCATTGGGATTTGGGAAAATGTCAAATCCCATTGTTTTGTTTTCTTCTACCTTAGCCAAAACAATATCCGTGATATTTTTTTTAGGTCCTTGTATATTTAAATCATCTATTGACCAGCCCCAACCATTTGCACCCACGTCCGCATGCAAGCGAAATCTTAAAATCACTTGATCTCCAGCTTTAAAATCCCCACTCGCCCTAATATTTATTTCATGCGATTTGTATAAATCTTGAGTAGGCTTGGCAGTAGAATTTCCTAACCTATCAAATGATTTATTCCATGTGCTTAACCAAACAGATTCTTTCCTAGCATCCCATCCATCACTTAAATTAACCCACGTTTTTCCAAAATCCTTTGAACCTTGTACGATTACATAATCAAAAAAGTTTCGGTTGATTGTTCCATCCTTATTCAAAAAGTTTTCTCCGTTTTCACCGGGTTCTATCAAGGCTATTTCTTTGAAATAAATATTTGAAGTATCTGATCGAACCGTGATGGGTTTTAATAATACCGCATCATTATTGGTGAATTTGTCCTCACCAGCTGTTCCATTCTCAAAATCTTCAGATCCATCTGCATAAGGATGCGCCGAATTTAAACTTACGGAAGTTAAATCAGATGCTTTAGAAATAGTAAAACCTTTCAAATAAAAATCTGAAAAGGGACTATTGTTAAATGATGTCGAATATTCTTTTACTGCACTCTGCAAATTAATAACATTGATTTCATAGTTTCCTGAACTTGGGCTATAGGTATAATTGGTAATTTTAGCTTTGTCTTTAATAACAATCCGATATTTGATTAGATCACCAGCCTTTAATTGACCTTGAGCAAATTTGAATGCGTTGATATATGCAAAGTCTTCCGTACTTGATTTTTTTAGTCCTTGTCGAATCACCGAACCATTATTGATGGAATACTCCATGTAAACTGTGTCAATTCCGATGTTATCATCTGCATATAAATTGGGTAAGGGGATATTTGACTCCATCGGGAAAATGTACTTGACTGGATTGGCGTAGGAAACAGTTGGTTTGACGGTGTCTTTGTCAACAATATGGACATCAAAAAAACTGCCCCATTTGGTTCCTGCAATGATGGGAGCCTCCGCTGGAGTGGTATATTTTTTACCGGTTACGTCATTAATCGTCCAATAATAGGAGACAGTTTTAGGAGTATTTGTTTTAGGTAAAGTTACTTGATAGGTATTGCTAGCAATTTTCTTTGGAGTATAAGCAACGGCACTTGTTATTGATGAATTGATTGCGATCATTAATTTAAAACTTGATTCATCAATCAACGTATCTGAAAATACTTTTGCTTCAAACACAAAATCCTTTCCAATATCTTCAGTATCCTTGTATTCTTGAGTAATAATATTGGTAGATTTCCAACCGAAATCGGCAAATGCAGATGAAACAATGGGGCCAATGGATCTTGTGATTTCACCTTGGGCGATGAAAGGTGTCATCAATGCATTGGGGTCTCCAACTGGGTAGGTTGATTGATCCACATGGTAAATGCTTGACCCCGAATTAAAAACACTTGGTGAATATAAATAGGCTTTTTTAGGTTTGTTTTTATTGACTGTAGGGGAATTTAACAGTAAATTTTGTGGTGTACTAAGTTCAGTTTTTAATGCAACCGATGGGTTTTTGAAAACCGTTGTATCAGTTAAAGATGTTCCTTTGGCATTGGTGATGAATTGATCAAAAATTTCTGCTGCACTGTATTGAGCGTTAGTGCCAGCAGCGTCTACATCTAGTTGGCCAATAAATCCTAGTCCATGTCCCATTTCATGTAAAACCACCGAGTAGAGATCAATTTCCCCATCCGTTGCCGAAGGTTTAGATGGCAATTTTGGTAATCCTGTGCCGATGTACCAAGATGGGTAATCTTGACTAAAGGTAGCAACGATATCTGGAGAATCTCCGTTTAAATTTGCATGAGCCATTTTTTCAGCTAATGCAATGGGATAGTATGTATTTAAACGGGTGGCTCCTATGAAATTTCGAACATGAGCGCTTGCACCTGCTCGACCTAAAATGTTTTTACCCAATGATGCCCATTGAACTGAAACTCGGATGGGTACATCTGAACTAATTAAATTGGACCAAGTTTCTGCTGCTTTTTCGAAAATTGCTTTGACATTACTAGGTGGAGTGGTTTGAAAACTAATTATAATTTGTGCTTTTGCTTGCGTTTTTTCGGTTGAAAAAGTTTTTTTTGGGGATTCCTCTTGCCAGTCGGCCAATACCTTTGCTTGGTACCCTTCAGGAATTTTCCTTGATTCGTTTTGAAAATAAGTAGGAGCATAATCCACAATCATTTTTCCTGGAATCATATCCATTTTTGCTTTTTGCTGTCCCAAAAGGGGAGAGCAAAGCAATAGTAGAAAGATTAGAAGAGGGGAATTTCTCATGTATTCTACTTATGATTTTTTAAAAAATCTTGTATCTTTTCAAATAGCCCAACAAAATTAGCCGTTTGGATGCTTGTATGAGCTAGTTCTTCTGATGTATGCGAAGTGGTCATTCCTACTACTTGCATTCCTGCGGATTGACCAGATCTAATTCCTTGTAAAGAATCTTCAATAACCCAGCAATCTGCATCATTTACTCCTAATTTATCTGCTGCTTTTAAATAAATTTCTGGATCTGGTTTCCCTTTTTTCACCTCTCCTCCACCTACAATTACTTGAAAATAATTTCTTATACCTAATCCATCTACAATGAAATCAATATTTCCTTGACCTGCTGATGTTGCTAAAGCACATACAATTTGTTCGGATTTCAAACGCTCCAAAAAAGTAATTAGGCCCTCTGCAGGTTGACGAAAATCCTTGTAAAAATTTCTGTAAATAATCTCTTTTTCTTCTTCCAATGAAAATAATTCTTCGCTAGACATTTCTCTTTTGTAAAAATATTCAAAGGTGTCTTTTGAATTCATTCCGTTCAATTCTTTGTAAAATAATTCACGGGTCAAAGGAATGCCTTTTCTTTCACAAAATAGTAGCCATGCATCTACGTGATAAGGTAGATTATCTACAATGACTCCATCCATATCAAATAAAACTGCATTTAATTTTTTCATTAGATTATAATTTCTAGTCCATCATAGGCTAAAAAAACATTAGCGGGTAATTCTTTTTGAACCTCTGATTGAAGTCCCATTTGATGGCTAATATGTGTTATGTAGGCAAATTCAGGTTGAACAGTTTGTATGATTTCTAAGGCTTCTTCTAAAGTGAAATGACTTACATGGCTTGTTTTACGAAGCGCATTGATAACCAAAATTTTAGACCCTTTTATTTTTTCCACTTCGTTGGAAGAAATGGCATTGGCATCTGTGATGTAGGTGAAATCTCCAATTCTATATCCAAAAACATCCAAGAAATAATGTTTGACTAATATGGGTAAGAAATTTACTCCTTGGATTGTAAACGAATTATTTTGGATCTCATGTACTTCAATTTCAGGTACGCCAGGATATTTATTTTCATCAAAAGCATAAGCAAATTCACGCTTTAATTGCTCGATGACATTTTTTTGTGCGTATAGTGGAATGGAAGATTTTTGGGCATAATTAAATCCTCTAACATCATCCATTCCTGCTGTATGATCTTTGTGTTCATGTGTGTAAATGATTGCATCTACCCGTTTGATGCCTGCTCTCAGCACTTGTTGTCTGAAATCCGGTCCCGTATCGATGATAAAACTTTTACCATTTGTTTCAATATGCATAGAAACACGTAAGCGCTGATCACGGGAATCGGTAGATTGGCAAACTTCACATTCACAAGCAATCATGGGAATCCCTTGAGAGGTCCCAGTTCCGAGAAAGGTAACTTTCATCGGATGCATAGAATTATTCTGTTAAAGCTTTTACTTGCGTAACTAAAGCATCAAAGTTCAAAGGCTTCGCTAAAAAATCATCAAATCCTGCAGCTTTGAAATCTTCCATGGTGTAATTTCTTGCATTTCCAGTAATTGCAATCATTGGAATTTTAGCTTTTTTGGCATCAGATAAAGCTCTCACAGCCCTAGCGCATTCCATTCCATCCATTACAGGCATATTGATGTCTAATAAAATAATATCAAAATCAGCCTTTGCTAATTCATCTAATACTTGTTGTCCATTTTTAACTGCATGAATTTCGAAATTTTGAAACTCTAAAATCTTTTTTGCTAAATTTTGAATGACTGAACTATCTTCTGCGATTAATACTTTTTTCATATATCTAAAATTTGAGATTTAACTTGGAAGGTTGCAAAACGAAGTAAAAATAACCAAAGCATTCAGCATTTCAAATGAATTTTTGACAATAAAAAAAAGCGGCCCTTTGGGGAGCCGCTTCTAACATTAAAATTCCATTTATTTTACATAAAAAGAAGTAGATGTTTTGTCCCATGCAATCTTTACTTGACCACTAGGAGAAACACTGATAGTCATCATTTCTGTGGTTGCAGATTCAGAACTAGCTTTTGCATTTATACGCAAAGCGTCCTTGGCTGCGGCGTAGGTATAAGCACCCCACATTTTGGAATCATTGTTAAAAATGATTGTCCAATCGCTTTCTCCAGGGATGGTTAAAAGGGAGTAAACGCCTTTCGCTAAAGATTTACCTTGAACGGTTACATCTTTTGAAAATTCGATGGTTGTCGCCTCATTAGCTCCTGTTCTCCAAACTTCGCCATAAGGAACTAATGCTTTTTGTTCTTTTGTTCCAAAAACCAAACGGCCTTTAACGGAGGGTTGTGCATATTTGATCATCACTTCTACGTCACCTACTTTTTGTTTAACTACAGCAGGAGGGGAAGCTACTGGCTTTTGTTGTGCCAAAGCTGTGAAACTTACTAATGTTGTCAGAATGAATAATAACTTTTTCATGGTATAAATTTTTAAATTTAGTTTACAAATTAAGCCAATAATTTAACTTTAACACTATAGAACGATTACGAATTAACATGGTTTCTGGAAAATAATTATCCGTGTACACCAAAAAGATATCAGATGCAGGTTTGTAGCGCCATTGAATCCTTGAATTCAAATTCACATTTTTGGTTTGCTGATTGATTTGTAGATAAGTTGTGAAAAATAACTTATTCGTAAAGGTGACATCAATTTTTGGACGAATAATCCAAAATTCTGCTGCTAATTTCTTCTGAAACACTCCCGCATCGTTCCTTAATTCAACATCTGCAATGTTGTTGTAATCTAATGCTACGGATAAGTTTACATATGGCTGAAAACGATAGGCTACTTCAGATGTAATTCCTGTACGAGAACCATTGGCGTAATAACCGCCAAAACGCGAAGTAAATGAATAAGTGAATTTTTTAATGGCAGAGCTCATGAAATTAAATCCAACTGAACTCCAATGATGTTCAGTTCCTGTTTTTAATTTTTCATTGCCAACTCGGGTAGCATCAAAATCATATTGTAATTTAATAAAATCATAGGCCGTCCAAAAACTATATGATGAGCGGTCTTTCATGATAAAATCAGCCATCACCACATTTGTTTGATCCGTTCGTACACCTGCTAAATTCCAAAATCCAATCATCATTGTTTTTGCTTGCGTATAAAACAATTTGGATTGCTTATTTTTTGGATACATAATTTTTCCAAATTCGGGATTGATGTTGAAATAATTTACACGAGGCACATAGCCTACTTCTGGATTATAATTATCACCCACCCATTGGTGACGCCAAACGGCTATCCAATTATTGTCTTTATATGCCATATTTAGCGCATGTGCAAAGCTTCTGTCTTTTTCAAGGGGACTAAATGATTGGTAATAAAATACTTTACCTGTCCAGAAATTATTCGCCGAAGCTAAATTATATTCGAGCCCAACATTTCGATTGAATGATTGAAAACCATTCGACTTTTGTATTTCTGTGTCAATATTTGACATTTTATTGACAAAAAACACACCTACATTTGAACGGGCAAATAATTTCCGTTGAAAACTCATCATTGAATAATTTTGCGTAGGAATTCCTTTTGCATCAATTCGATCAGATTGCACATTCAATAAGCCTATGCGCCAATCTTTGGTTAATTTGCCACTCAAACGAGCGCCATAAGTTATAGGAGTTTGCTCATAAATCCCTGTTGAGGCATTGTAAGCAATACCAATTCTTCTAGAGAAAAATGGACGAACCGTTTCAGTTCCAAAGCCATCAAACAAATCCGAATTTTCAATGAAAAACTGTCGTTTTTCAGGATAAAATAATTCAAATCGATCTAAATTGGTTTGCTGACGATCTACATCAACTTGGGAAAAATCTGGATTTAAGGTTAAATCTAAATTCAAACTTGACGTTAGTGACACTTTTATATCACCACCTATTTGATTTCGACCTGATTGTTTGCTATTGTCAAAATCGATAGTGTTTCCGCTCAACAGGTATGGTATAATTGAAATATTCTTCTTGGGTGCTGGAGGAGGGGTATCCCATACCAAGGCTCCTGCATAAGCCAATGATGCGGTAGGAAATTGCTTGGGCACAGGAGCCCAGGCCGATTTTTCTTTTTCTCTTGTATCTAATCGACTAAAATTAATTCCCCATACTTTCGAATTGTCTTTGTATCGTATCGATTTAAAAGGGATTGCGGCTTCCCAAATCCATGATTCTGCATTGTATGTTGTTGCAGATTCCCATTTATTATCCCAATTCAAATTCACTTTAGCTCCCTCTGACATCTGTCCATCCCATTGGGCACCCGCTGCATTAGCCCCAAAAGAGAAGCCTGTTGTCTTATCATCAAATGTATCGATAAACACCAAAAAATTATCATTGTTACTGAAATTGAAATCACGCTTCAATGATTCCACTACAAAAGGTTGACCGGGCTTCAAAAAACATTTGGCAGAAATGTATAAGTATTTATCATCATAAGCCATTCGAACATCTGTCCGAACATTTGCACAAAGCGTGTCAAAAGGATTACACATGTAAAAATCAGAGGCTAATGCTGCCTCATTCCATGTTGTATCATCAATCAAACCATCTATTTTAATAGGTCCAGAGGCTTTTTGGATATGCATCTGAAAGTTGGCATTTTTTCTTTGGACTTGAGAATACAAACTAAAAGTCAAAAAAGATAAAAGGAGTATAAATAGGTTTCTAAGCATATTGTATCATTTGAATACAAAAGTAGAAAAGAAAACAATGATTCTTATGCTTTGTTGTCAGTTAATAGTTATGAGGTAACAGGTAATAGGTAATAGGTAAAAGGTAATAGGTAATAAGTAATAGTTAAAGTTAAAAGACATTAGTGACGTCTTACAACAATCACTAATATGTCTGTCTCGTGTTACATCATACCTAATACCTCATACATCTTACATCAAAAATATTTTTTTTAGAAATGTCATTTGCTTGTTTTATTTTTGCATTCTAGAAATTTTATCCAAATAAATTATGGGAAGAGCATTTGAATTTAGAAAAGCAAGAAAGTTTAAGCGTTGGGGCCAAATGGCAAAAACATTTACCAAAATCGGAAAGGACATTGTGATAGCTGTAAAAGCAGGAGGGTCAGATCCAGTGGGTAATTCTCGCTTGCGTGCAATTATTCAGAATGCCAAGGCAGTTAATATGCCAAAAGAGAATGTGGAAAGAGCGATTAAGAGAGCGGTATCAAAGGATCAAGAAGATTACAAAGAAATTGTTTACGAAGGATACGCACAACATGGTATCGCTATTTTAGTAGAAACTACTACTGATAATATCAACAGAACGGTTGCGAATATACGTTTAGCATTCAATAAATGTGGGGGAAGCTTAGGTACTCAAGGGATGTTGGATTTTATTTTCACCCGCAAATCTGTTTTCAAAATAGCTGCAAAACCAGAAATCGATTTAGAAGAATTAGAGTTTGAATTGATCGATTTAGGGGTTGATGAAGTTTTCTTGGATGAAGAAACCAATCAAATAAATATTTATGGTGAATTTACTGCCTTTGGAGGAATCCAAAAATTCTTAGAAGAAAAAGGATTTGAATTATTGGGTGCTGATTTTGAGCGTATTCCGGATGAAACAAAAGAATTGACGGAAGAGCAAGCAGCAGATGTAGAAAAATTAATCGAACGTTTGGAAGAAGATGATGACGTTCAAAATGTTTACCATAACATGGCTTAAACAATTATTTTTTGGAAGCTATGACATTTCCAATCAATAAGCCTAAACCTCCAGCCAATAATCCTAAACAAACGGCTGGAATTTCAATCGGTTCATAAAAGTGAAAATAAATCCACACCATTAGGCCCATCGTCATGCTCAAATGACTGCCCAATGGTTTGGATTTTTTCCAAAATAATCCCGCATTCAGGGGGATAAAAAGGGAAACCAAACTAAAAGCAGAAGCTTCCCCAACTAATTCAAAGATGTTTTGTCTAGCGATGGCTAAAAACACACAGGCCGTTGTCACTAAAATGACAGAAAGTCGAATGATTCTTAGGACCTTTTGATCATTTGGATTTTTCAATAGCGGTTTAATGATGTTTTCGCCCAATACACTTGCTGGAGCTAAAATTGCACCACTGGTTGTACTGAGTAATGCTGACAATAATGCTCCTAGAAATAGTACTTGCATAGCGTAAGGAGTAAATTGCATGACCAAATTCGGAATCAATAAACTTCCACTTTGTAACAAGCTTGGGTATAATCTGACAGCCATTAAACTGATAATTAAAGGTAGCATCGCAATGGTTAAATACATGATTCCCGCATAAATACTAGCTCTAGAAGCAATTTTAACATTTTTTGCAGCCATTACACGTTGGAAAATATCCTGTCCAGGAATGGAGCCTAATCCGATAGTCATCCAAGCACCTAAATAATTGAGCCAATTTACCCAATGATTGGTTTTTGGAGTAAAACGAAAAAAATCTTTGGGTTGCTCTTCAATAAATATTTGCCAATTGGGAATTTTACTTCCGAGTAAATAAAACAAGAAAAGTAAACCTAGAATCAATAAAATATTATGGAAAAAATCAGTGACCGTTACTGACCACATTCCACCTAATAAAGTATATGTCATTACAATAAAGGCGCCTATCAATATGCCAATTTCTTTTGAAATTGGTAACAATAAATGTAAGGTTAATCCCAATGCAACCAATTGTGCTGCAATCCAACCAAAATAGGAGGGAACCATAATTAGAGCAGATAATCTTTCAGAAAATACTCCGAACCTTTGTTTGAAAAAGTCGGAAAATGTCAAAACCTCCAACGGGTACAATTTTTTGGCATAAAATGTACCTACCAAAATCAAACTTAATGCCGCCCCAAATGGCTCTTCTATCACTCCCAATATACCATGTTGAACAAATTCCATGGGGGCACCTAGCATTGTTTCAGAGCCAAACCAGGTGGCAAATGTCACCATAATGGCTAAGCTCATAGGTAAAGTTCTTCCCGCAAGCACAAAGTCCTGAGTAGAATGTACCTTTTTACTAGCCCACCAACCGATGGCAAGGTTAGAAAGTAGGTAGATGATGACAAATGCGACTAACATATCGATTAAAATTGGTTTCGAAAATACATAAATTCCAATTAAATTTTACCTTTATGTTTTAAATCGTTTATTCCAAGTATGACTTCCATTCGATTATTCATAGTAGCATGTTCGGCCCTATTTCTGGTATCTTGTGCGCAACAAAAACTATTCAAAACCATTGATGAAACAGGACTTTCAAGTACCTATTCTGGGATTTTGATTGAAGAATTATCGACAGGCAAGAAGCTTTTTGATTACAATGCCAATCAATATTTCATGCCTGCATCAAATGCTAAATTATTAACTTTCTTAATGGCTAAAAGGAATTTAACGGATTCGATTCCATTTGTTCGAGTAAAAGAAAGCAAAGATTCATTGTTTTTTTGGGGTACGGGTGATCCTACCTTATTGCGAGAAGGTTTTAAAAATTCATCACTCATCAATTATTTGAGTCAAAAAAATAAAGTATTGGTTTATTCGGATCAAGCAAATATGTCGAAACCTTTGGGAGAAGGTTGGTCTTGGGACGATTATAATGATTATTATTCTGCTGAGATAAGTACATTGCCGATTTATGGAAATTTAATTTCCGTTTCCAAGCAATTTAATTCTTGGTCGGTGAGTCCTAAAAATTTTATGGAATCAAGCCATTTAAGCAAACAAGTCAAAGAAATAGTACGGGCGAGAAGCTTGAATGAATTAGAATTACCCTTTGATGCGAAAGTTGGATTGAAGCAATATGTTCCTTTTTTAACATCCCCAGTATTGACTGCTCGTTTGTTGCAAGATACTTTACACAAAAAGGTGTTGTATGAACCCAAAAATTTTGATACTTCTTCTCAATTAATTTTCGCGAATCATTTGGATAGTTTATTGATTCCGATGCTTTATGAAAGTGATAATCATATTGCAGAGCAACTTTTATACGTGATAGCAGCTCAAAAAAATTGGCTTGGCCCAACTGATAAAATTATTGCTCATTTGAAAAAAGAGAATGGAGATTCATTTATGCAGTCTATTAAATGGGTGGATGGATCGGGATTATCAAGATACAATTTATTTAAGCCTCAAGATATGGTACAGATATTAAAGGCTTTATATCAGGAAGTTGGTATGGAAAAATTAGTCGTTTTGCTTCCTTCATCTGGAAAGTACGGTACTTTGAAGAATATTCAATTAAAAAATCCCGCTACAAAAATTTGGGCTAAATCCGGCTCTTTTTCTAATACCTATAATTTGTCAGGATTTTATCAAAACGCCAAAGGTAGAATCTTTGTCTTTTCCATTTTTTCTAATTTAGCCAATCAGCCGGTTAGTAAGAGTAAGAAATCGGTGATAGCTTTTTTGGAGAAAATGCTGGAATAGGTAGGAGGTAATTAGGTAATAGGTAAGAGGTAATAGGTAAAAGTATAGGGTATTAATAGTTAATATGAATCAAAAAATTTGAGCTATGATTTATTTCCTTAAGTAATCTCAATTATATTCTCGCATTGACACTCAATGCCATTCGCCTTTTGTAGAATATAAAACCTTTAAAAAATCAGTTTATAGATTGAAATTATCAATGAAAAATAATATAAAATCATTTTTATTTTTTAAGGGGAAATGCGTCCCCTTACCCCCTGCAATTTAAGTCTTTTCAAGTTCAGTTTTTTGATAATTTTAGGGAGTGAAAAATTTTAAATAGAT
>JACCDS010652857.1_pt1 | contig 12663 bp, 9 predicted proteins | sample 7446441 | NCBI WGS metagenome assembly JACCDS01 (sample SAMN15323445, study PRJNA562643) | freshwater metagenome | isolation source: river surface water | place: USA:Blue River Watershed | collected 2017-08-17
CGGGCCTCGGCTTGGAGGTCGATGCGGAGGCCGTGCGCGCGAGTGCAAAAAAAGTGTAGCACGGGAGCCCCTCGTAGCTTCCCACCCGCGTCCTCGGTTCGTCGCCCCGCCACGGGGCGGCCGATCCGGTGCGATGCGGCCGATCCGCTGCGTTCGCACCTCGAATTTTCCGCAAGATGAAGACTCATCGCATCGCTCTCTATCCTGGAGACGGCATCGGCCCCGAAGTGACCGATGCTGCCGTCGCCGTGCTGCGCGCCGTCGAATCCCGCCTCGGCGGCTTCAGGCTCGAGTTTACGCGCTTCGACTGGGGCGCGGGCTACCACGCGCAGCACGGGCACGTCGCGCCGTCCGATTTTCTGGATACGCTGCGCCCGTTCCACGCCGTTTTTCTCGGGGCGGTCGGCTGGCCGGCGACGCTGCCGGACAGCGTGACCCTGAAACCGCTGATCCAGATGCGCCAGACCTTCGACCTCTGGGCCTGCGTGCGGCCGGCGCGCACGTTTGCCGGCATCGCGCGACCGCTTGTCTCGGGCCACGAGATCGACCTGGTCGTCATCCGCGAAAACTCGGAGGGTGAATACGTCGACCAGGGCGGCCGGTTCCGCCCGGGGCAGCCCGAGGAATTTGCCGTGCAGAGCGCGATTCACACCCGTCGCGGCATCGCGCGGGCGCTGCGCTTCGGTTTCGAGCTGGCACGCAAACGCCGCCGCAAGCTCACGCTCGCGACGAAGTCCAATGCGCAACGTTTCGCGTTCACGCTGTGGGACGAGATCCTCGACGAACTCGCCGCCGCCAACCGCGACATCGCGGTGGACCGGCAGCACATCGACGCGCTCGCCATGAATTTCGTGCGCCGGCCCGAAAGCTTCGACGTCGTGGTCGCTTCGAATCTCTTCGGCGACATCCTCACCGACTTTTCCGGAGCGGTGACCGGCGGGCTCGGCCTCAACCCCTCCGCAAACTTGAACCCGGAGCGGACCTCCCCGTCATTGTTCGAGCCCGTGCACGGCTCGGCCCCCGACATCGCCGGCCGCGGAGTCTCGAACCCAACCGGGGCAATCCTGTCGGCCGCGATGATGCTCGACTGGCTCGGGGAAGCGCCTGCGGCGCGCGCGATCGAGCACGCCATCGAAGCCGCATTCGGGCAGGGCCATCGCACGCCCGACCTGGGCGGCACGCTGAACACCGTCGCCTTCACCGAACGCGTGATTGCAGACCTGACGTAGACTCGACCGCACGGGCCCACCGGGCACAGTCCCCGTTACTCCATGCCCCCGGCCGAAATTTCCCCCGCTGCACCCCTCGCGCGGCCGGCCGCGGCGCAGACGCGCGGGCGTTGGTGGCGGGTCGCGGTTCCGCTCGGCCTCGCGGCGACGCTCGCCGTCTTGCCCGCTCCGGCGGGCCTCCCGCAGCACACGTGGTTTTATCTGGCGATATTCGTCGGTGTCGTCGCCGCGCTTGTTTTCGAGCCGCTGCCCGGCGGAGCGGTCGGTCTGATCGGCGTGACGTTGGTCGGGGTGCTCGCGCCGTGGGTCTTGCTGAGCCCCGACGAACTCGCGCGTCCCGGCTTCCGGGCGGAGAGCGCCGCGCTCGCGTGGGCGCTTTCCGGCTTCGCCAACGGCACCGTGTGGCTGATCTTCGGCGCGTTCATGTTTGCGCTCGGCTACGACAAGACCGGGCTCGGCCGCCGGCTCGCCCTGCTGCTCGTGCAACGGATGGGGGGTCGCACCCTCTCGCTCTGTTACGCGATCGTGCTCGCGGACCTGTTGCTCGCGCCGTTCACGCCTTCGAACACCGCGCGCAGTGGCGGGACGATCTTCCCCGTGCTGCGCAACCTGCCGCCGCTGTATGGTTCGCACCCGCATTCGCCCTCCGCACGCCGGATCGGCTCGTGCCTCATGTGGGTGGCGATCGCGGCGACCTGCGTGACAAGTTCGCTCTTTCTGACCGGGCTCGCGACCAACCTCCTCGCCGTCGAGATCATCCGGAAGTCGACGGGCTCCGCGCCGGACTGGACGGCATGGTTCGTGGCGTTTCTGCCGGTCGGCGCGATCCTCCTCGCGCTCGTGCCGCCGCTGACGTTCTGGCTCTATCCGCCCGAGATCAGGAGCAGTTCCGCCGTGCGCGACTGGGCCGCCGCCGAGTTGCAGACGATGGGCCGTATCCGGCCGCGCGAGATCGCGCTCGCCGTCCTCGTCATGCTCGCCTTGGCCGGGTGGATCTTCGCCGGCGCGACTATCAGCCCCACGCTCGTCGCGCTCGCGGTGATCGCGGCGATGCTGCTGGGCGGCATCGTGAGCTGGGACGACGTCGTCGGCCACAAGGCCGCATGGAACACCCTCGCGTGGTTCGCCACGCTCGTGGCGCTGGCGGACGGCCTGAACCGCACCGGCTTCATCGCCTGGTTTTCCTCGGCGGCCGGCCGGCACGTCGCCGGGGTATCGCCGCAGATGGCGAGCATTGGGCTGACGCTGGTTTTCTTTTTCAGCCACTACTTCTTCGCGAGCACCACGGCGCACGCCACCGCCCTGTTGCCGGTGATACTCGTCCTCGGCGGCAGCGTGCCCGGTCTGGCGATACCGGAGTTCGCGCTCCAACTCGGCCTCACGCTCGGGATCATGGGCATCATCTCCCCGTATGCCACGGGTCCGAGCCCGATCTACTACGGCTCGGGCTATCTGCCGGCGCGCGACTACTGGCGGCTTGGCGCGATCTTCGGCGCCGTTTTTCTCGTCGTGTATCTCGCGGTCGGGCTCCCCTGGATGCGCTACCTGAACGCCCCGTGAACGGCGCGGAGCATGGCCGCATCCGGGGACTCGCCACGCGCAAGCATCTCGCTTTGCCTGCCCGTCCGATGGACACCCGCCGCAAGCAGCTCGCGACCTCTTTCCTCAAGGGCCTCGATCTCCTCACCGTCCTCGCGCGCCAGCCGGACGGCCTGTCGATGCCCGCACTCACGGCGCGTATCCGACAACCGAGGACAACGTTGCTGCGCCTGCTCGTTACGCTCGAACACTACGGCCTGGTGTCCCGCCGCGACTCCGTCTGGCGGACCACCGACCGGTTTCACGACTGGTGTAAACGCGACATGCACCACGAAATCAAGGAGCGCCATCACGCCGCCCTGCGCCGAATCGCCAGCGCCGTAGACGAACTCGTCGAACTCGGCGTGGCCGAGGGTGACGGCGTGCGGTTCATCGACTGGGTGCAGGCCAACCATCCCATCACGATCGATCCCCGCAAGAGTTCGCTGCACCCGCTGCACCGGACCGCGACCGGCAAACTGATCCTCTCCCAGCGCCCGGACCTCTGCACCGGGCTGAAAGACCGGCGACTGTTGGCCGAGATCGCCGAGGCCGGCCGCACCGGCATCGCGTGGAACCGCCGCGAGAGCGATCCGAACATCATGGCGGTCGCGACGTGGGCCGGCCCCGTCTCCAGCCTCACGCCGGTGATCTGCGTGAAATGGCCGTTTTTCCGTTTCGAGGAATCCAAAGCCCAGCGCGCTCTCGCGTGCATTCACTCCGCTTTGCGACCGGAGAAAGGCGGGGGTAGCGGTGCCGGCCTCACCTCCGGGCCGCGTGCGCCCACCCGCTCCGCCGCGGGCCGCCGCGCCGGGTGACGCCACGTTTCGACCGACGAGTTAAAACTCCGCAGTGTCCACTATGCGGACAACAATGCCTCTCTCGTTGACAGCATATCGGCCGGCGGACCACGGTCGGGCGTCCGAGCAATCGCCGGCCCGGACCGACAGCCCCGGTCGCCCCTGCTGTTCCCATGAATGCCCCTATCCCTGCTTTCCCGGGCCCCCACCGCGGCGGGTCACCCTCCCGGACCGCTGCCGTGGAGCCCACGTTCACCGCCCGGCCCTCGCTGCGCGACATCGCCAAGGCCGTGGGCTGCCACTACTCGACGGTTTCCTTGGCGCTTCGCGGCAATCCGAGCATTCCGGAGACGACCCGGGCACGCATCCGTCTCATCGCAGAGCAGCTCGGCTACCGGCCGGACGCCATGCTGGCGGCCCTGAGCGCCTACCGCATCGCGAAGCATCCCCCGCAGTCCCGCCCGGTGCTGGCGTGGTGCACCAACTACACGACCCGAAACCTGTGGCGCGACTCCTCGTGCAAATGCCACTACTACGACGGCGCCCACCAACGCGCCGAAGACCGAGGTTACACCCTGTCGCACTTCTGGCTGCGGGAACCGGGCATGACCGGCGCCCGCATGAGCGCGATCCTGCGCCACCGGGGAATCCGGGGCGTGCTGCTGGCGCCCCAGCCGCAGGCGTGTGCCGTTGAACTCGAATGGGAGGATTTCTCCGCCGTCACGATCGGCTACACACTACTCAGTCCCAAGCTGCACCTGATCTACCATCACGACTATCGCATGATGACGGCGCTGCTCGGCAAACTCGCGGAACGCGACTATCGCCGCATCGGCCTGGTGGAACTGCGCGAACACGATTCGCGCTCGGAGCACAACTGGCTCGCGGCCTACCTCGCCGCGCAGCACAGTGGCGAGATCGCGGGGGCCTTGCCGCCGCTCATTCTCGAAAGCTGGAACGAGCAAGCAGTGCTGCAGTGGGTCGGGACCCATCGGCCCGATGTCATCGTGACAAAACTCCAGCCGCTGAAAGCTTGTCTCGAGCAGGCCGGCTACCGCGTGCCCGACGAAATCGGGCTCGCTTTCCACTCGAGCGTCGATCTGCCCGGCTCCGGAAATCTCTCCGGCATGAAGAAAAATGCCTTTGCGGTCGGGGCGATGGCGGTCGACTGCCTGATCGACATGCTGCACCGCAACGAGGTGGGCATTCCGGCGCTGGCCCAACGCCGGCTCATCGAAGGTCTTTGGGAGGAGGGGGCGACTTTGCGACCGCAACGCACCGGGTTGCGGCGCTCGCATCCGGCGACCGTCGTCGCCGCCTGAAGATCGCCTCCGGGGCGCGCTCTTGGAGCGCGTGCGGGCACCGCGCCCGTCACCTGCGGCAGATCAGCCGTTCTTGCCCGTAGACTGGTTCTTTCGGCAGATGCGCGTGCAATGTGATGAAGAACTCTTCGTGCCCGAGCACTTCCGCTTTCCACCTCGCTGGGTCGAAGTCTTTTAGCGCAGAGAATTTTCCCTTGGGAAAATACAACCCCGCCCAATCGATTTCGCGATACCGCGGCACCCAGCTGATTGGGGTTCCATGGCGCGGCCGCCCGCGCGCACGAGATCGACGATCCATTTTAACACACGCATGTTTTCGCCGAAGCCGGGTTACAGGCACTTCCGGCCGCGGCGAAAGCGGCCGCTTTCGCCTCGCGCCGGCGACGGTGGAGAATGTGCTCCGTGTAACCGTTGGGCTGCTCCGCGCCGAGAAACACGAGGTCGCGCGCGGCCTGAAACGCGATGCTGCGTTCGAACGCCGGCCCCAGCGGGCGATAGGTCGCGTCCGCGGCGTTTTGCCGGTCTACGACCGCGGCCATCCGGCGGAGTGTCGCCTCGACTTGCTCGCGCGAGCAGACGCCATGGCACAGCCAGTTCGCCACGTGCTGACTCGAAATGCGCAACGTGGCGCGATCTTCCATCAGCCCCACCTCGTGGATGTCTGGAACTTTGCTACAGCCGATCCCGTGATCGATCCAGCGCACCACGTAGCCGAGGATGCCCTGGAGGTTGTTGTCCAGCTCCTGCTGAATCTCGACCGGATCGAGCCGTGTCTCGCCGAGCAGCGGTAGTCGCAGGATGTCGTCGAGCGCCGCGCGCCGCCTGCCTTCGAGCTCACGTTGCCGGGCGGAGACATCGACCTCGTGATAGTGCAGCGCATGCAACGTCGCCGCTGTCGGCGACGGCACCCACGCGGTGCTCGCGCCGGCACACGGATGCGCGATCTTCGCGGCGACCATTTCCGCCATCTGATCGGGCGCGGCCCACATCCCCTTCCCGATCTGCGCGCGACCGCGCAGGCCGCACGCGAGCCCCACGTCCACGTTCCAGTCTTCGTAGGCTGCCATCCACGGCTGTCGGCGCATTGCGTTTTTTCGCACCATCGGTCCGGCGGCCATGCTCGTGTGGATTTCGTCTCCAGTGCGGTCGAGAAAGCCGGTGTTGATGAAGATCACGCGTTGTCGCGCTGCGTGCAGACACGCCGGCAGGTTCACGGTGGTCCGCCGCTCCTCGTCCATGATCCCGATTTTCACCGTGAGCGGCGGCAGCGACAGCGCCGCTTCGATGCGCGCGAACAGCTCGCACGTGAACGCCACCTCATCCGGCCCGTGCTGTTTCGGCTTCACAATGTAGATGCTCCCCGTCCGCGAATTCCGAAAGCGTCCCGTGCCGCGCAAATCCCCTGCGCCGATCGCACACGTCATCAGTGCATCGAGCATGCCTTCCGGCACCGGCTGGCCCTCGGCATCGCGCACCACGTCGGTATACATGTGCAGCCCCACGTTGCGCGCGAGCAACAGGCTGCGGCCGGGGAGCACGAGCGGTCTTCCGTCAGCCGCCGTGTAATTCCGGTCCGGATGGAGCGCGCGATCCACGCGCGTGTCGCCGCGCAAGAACGATTCCGTCAACTCCCCCGTCATCAGTCCGAGCCAGTTCCGATAAACGTGCGTCTTGTCGGCCGCGTCCACCGCCGCGACGGAATCCTCGAAGTCCTGGATCACGGTGAGCGCCGCCTCGAGGATGATGTCTTTCACCCCGGCCGCATCGTCGCGGCCCACGCGGTGCGTGCGGTCGAAGAGGAGTTCGACGTGGAGCCCATGATGACGAAAGAGCAAGGCAGTGGGCTCGGAACGCTCGCCGTTGAAACCCATGAACGCGCTGCGCTGCCGCAGGCCGGTGCGTGCGCCGCCGTGCAGCGTCGCGCGCACGGCGTCGCCGTCGACGATGTAACGCGTCACGTCGCGATGGCTGCCTTCGACGAGCGGAAGCGTGCGATCCAGAAAATCCCGGCCAAACGCGATCGCTTTTGCGCCGCGCGCCGGGTTGTAGGTGGAGCCGCGGGCTGCACCGTCGGTGTCGGGCAGCACGTTCGTGCCGTAAAGCGCGTCGTAGAGGCTTCCCCAGCGTGCGTTGGCCGCATTGAGGGCGTAGCGGGCATTCGTCACCGGCACCACGAGTTGCGGCCCGGCAATCCGCGCGATCTCGGGATCGACGTTCTCCGTCGTCACCGAAAACGGCTCCGGTTCCGGCGCGAGATACCCGATACGTTGCAGAAAGCTGCGATACTCCGCGGGCGCAAATGCCGCGCCCCTGTGTGCGCGGTGCCACGCGTCGATCTCGCGCTGCAACGCATCGCGGCGCTCGAGCAACGCCCGGTTCCGCGGCGCGAACTCCGCCAGTAGTTGCGCGAAGACGCCCCAGAACGCCTCCGGCGTCAGCCCGACCTGCGGCGCAACCCGCTGGGCCACGAACGCATGCAGTTCCGCCGCCACCGTCAGTCCGGCCAGGGTGATCGATCTCTGATCCATAGAAAGCAGCGTGCTTACAAACCGGCGCTGCCGGCCCGCGCGATCTGTCCGTCCTGCGCCGAGGTCACACCCGAGACGCCGATCGCACCGACGATCTTCCCCTCGATCACCAGCGGCACGCCGCCCTCGATCGGGATTGCGCCGGGCAGCGCGAGCATGCGGAGCCCCTCGCCGCCCGCAGCGACGTTGTCTTGGAACGACTTCGTCGCCCGGCGAAACGCCGCCGCCGTTTTCGCCTTCGCCAGCGCAACGTCCACGCTCCCGGTCTGGGTGGTGTCCGTCCGCTCGAACGCGACGAGGTGCCCGCCGCTGTCGACGATCGCGATCGCGACGTTCCAGTTGTTTTTCTTCGCTTCTGCCTGTGCGGCAGCGAGCGCTTTGCGCGCGCGTTCGAGCGAAAGAGGCGCACCGTAGGGCAGATCGAACGGCTGAGCGGACATCCCCGAGGCCAGCAAAGACAGAGCAAAGACGAGAAGTTGGGGAAGACGGACGTGCATGGGAGTGGCGGGTTTATTTTTCGGAGTCGGTGTGAGCGGCGGTTTGCAGGCTCGCGAGCCGCCACGCGCCGGCTTCCTTCCGCCAGACCGCCTGAAAGAAGAGTTTCTTGTCGGCCATTTTTCCGGGTTTGCCTTTGCGCTGATCGATCACCCCCGAAACCACGACCACGTCCGCAGTAATCGGATGCCCGTGCAGGTTGCCTGTGCGGTAGTAGCCGTAGCGGAGCCCGTCCGCAAAGGTGCCGAGATGGGCCGCCTTGGTCTCGACTCGACCGTTGCTGTGCGTGTAACGGAGATCGTCCGCGAGCAGTGCGTCGAGCGCTTTGAGATCGCCCTTGACCATCGCATCCGCGCGGGCGCGATCCGCGGCAAACACCGCATCGGTCGGGTTGGCGGCCTGCAAACCCGAGACGCCGAGAGGCACTGCGGCGAGAACGACCGTGGCGCGGGACCACGACAGCAAGGAGAAGAGCGGATTTTTCATGGGGAGGCCGGCGCGTCGGGAACCATCCACGGGAAGACATATGCCTGCAGAAACACCAGCACGCCGACGAGACAGGCCAGCACGACGCTGTGCCAGAAAACATAGCGTAGAATCGTGCCCTCGCCGCCTTGCTGCTGCGTCGCGACGCTCGCGACGACGATGCTCTGCGCATCGATCATTTTGCCCATGACGCCGCCCGAGCTGTTGGACGCCGCCGCGAGGATTGGCGAGATGCCCACTTCGCGCGCGGTGATGGTCTGCAGATTGCCGAAGAGAACGTTCGACGATGTATCGCTGCCCGTGAGCGCGACGCCGAGCCAACCGAGCAGCGCGGAGAAAAAAGGAAACAGCACGCCCGTGCTCGCGAATGCCAGGCCCATGGTCGAATCGAGTCCGCCGTAGCGCGACGCAAACGCCAGCGCGAGCATTGCCGCGATCGTGATCACGGAGATGCGCACCCGCCCGACGGTGCGCAGGTAGGCGCGGGCCAGTTCGACCGGACGGAGTCCGAGCAGCAGGCCGCTCACGATGGCGGCGAGCAACAACGCCGTGCCGGTGGCCGAGAGCAGGTTGAGGACGAAGATCGCGTTCTCCGCCTTCGGGGCGGGCACGAGCGGCGGCGCCTTCAACACCGCTTGATGCAGGCCCGGTATCTCGAACGACGGCGCCCACACTCCGTTCAAGAAGGTCTTCACCTGCGGCAGACCCCAGATGAACACCATCACAGTGAGAATCGCCCAAGGCATCCACGCTCCGCGAATGTCCCTTGGACTCGGCCGCGCCGCGACTGCTTCCGGCGCCGGGGCGCCGCTCTCGTCTTGAAAGAGCCAGACGCTGCGCGGCCGCCAGAACTTGAGCAGCAGCAGGGTCGCTCCGATCGACACAATCGCGCCCGCGATGTCGACGAGCCAGGGCCCGTGGAAATTGCTCACGAGGAATTGCACGATCGCGAAGCTCAGGCCGGAGACGAGGCACGCGGGCCAGACCTCGAGCATCGCGCGGCGCCCCGCCATCGCCCACACAATCCAAAACGGCACGATCACGCTGAAGAACGGCAGTTGCCGGCCCGTCATCGCGCTGAGCGCGTAGATGTCCAGTCCTGTGACCTGCGCGAGCGCGATGATGGGCGTCCCGAGTGCGCCGTAGGCCACGGGCGCGGTGTTGCCGATGAGCGACAGTCCGGCCGCCTGCAGCGGCTTGAACCCGAGTCCGATCAGCATCGCGGCCGAAATGGCGACCGGCGTGCCGAAGCCCGCCGAGCCTTCGATGAACGCGCCGAAACTGAATGCGATCAACAGCACCTGGATTCGCCGGTCGCCCGAAAGTCCGGCGATGGACTGCTTCACAATCTCGAACTTCCCCGTCCTGACGGTGAGATCGTAGAGGAAGATCGCGTTGAGCACGATCCAACTGATGGGCAGCAGCCCATACAATGCGCCGTAGCCCGCGGCGCCGAACGCCAAGCGGGCCGGCATCCCATACACGAAGACGGCGATGGCGAGTGCGCTCGCGAGGCCCCACAGCGCCGCGATGTGCGCTCGGACGTGTAGGAAAGCGAGCAGCCCCAGCAAAACGACGACGGGCAGCGCCGCCACAAGCGCCGAAGCGCCGATCTGGTCGAGGACGGGAGTATAGTTTTGGGTCCAGGTGGACACGTCGGGGCCGATTCGGCACCCGTTGCCATACCGGTCCGGAGAGCTTTGCGAAGGCTTGGCGCGTTCACATTGTTGAGCCGACGCGCCCGGAACCCCGATTCCGGAATAGCCTACGGTCATCTTGGTCCCCGCAAGCGCAGTCGCCAGATGCTCGCGACCCGAGGAATAAATCTGGGCACGAGCCGTCCAACGGAGGGGCGTATTCACAAACAAATACACGCTTGTTCCGCCCGGTCGCCGCGCTCGCTGCGCAAGCTGCGAAAAAACTACAACGACCGCGCAGATTTCAATCGGGCGAACCGGGGATCGGGTTAGCACATAACCGATCCTCTAGTTCCGGGCTCGATACATGCTCGACACCGATTCAGGTCACCGTCGGCGCGCGCAGCACACGACGTTACGCCGAAGGCCTCCGACGTCGTGATGCTCGCCACCATCACGGTCGAACATGTTCGTCAGTCGTTCCTCGAACGATCGTCGGGCCTTCGCTGATCCATCCTCGGTATCCGGCTGGAGGATCTTCTGTGCGAGGAACCGCCAGTCGCACGGAATACTGCCGGCTCAACGCCATCTCATACGGTGCGGGTATTCGATCAACACAGAGCCGGATTCCTCGCCGCAGGCCTTCTCACCGCCGCGGCGTGGTGCGCACTCATGTGGCAATCACGCACACCAACCTCGCCCTTGCCATGGATGCTTGCGACCGGGTCGGTTGCGTGGCTTGCGCTCGCGTGGGCGATGCGATACGCGCCGACCTTTTCTACCCCGGCGATTGTCGGGTTCGCAATCGGCTTCCGGCTGGTCGCGTTTTTCGCGGCACCCGTCATGGAAGACGATCATCATCGCTTTTTCTGGGACGGCTACCGGTTTGCCGTGACGGGCGATCCCTATGCCGAAGCACCGATGGGACGTTTCGCGGATGACACCGTCCCGCCTGAGTTCCGCGGCGTGCTCGACCGCATCAACCATCCCGATGTGCCCACGGTTTACGGCCCGGTGACGCAGTGGGCGTTTCGGCTCAGTCACGCCCTCGCGCCGGCCCAGCTCTGGCCTTGGAAACTGATATTGCTCGGCGCGGAACTGTCGATTCTCGCTCTGCTGTGGCCGACGCTGAGCCCACGTGGGCGCCTGCTGCTCGCGTGGTGCCCGCTGGCGATTTTCGAGACGGGCTTCAATGCGCACCCCGATACGCTGGCCATCGCGCTGGTGGTGGCAGCGTGGTGGTTGGGCCGACGCTCGCTCCCCGTCGCCGCCGGCGTAGCCGCCGGGCTCGCCGTCGCGGCCAAGGTTTTTGCGGTGTTGATCGTGCCGTTCGTGCTGTGGCGGCTGGGCCGCCGGTCGTGGCTGGCGGCGTTGGCCGCAATCGTGGCGCTTTACGCCCCCTTCTGGCTGCGCGGAAGCGCGGCCGATCTGGCCGGGCTGCGCGCGATGGCCGGAGAGTGGGAGTTCAACTCCAGTGTTTTCGCCGTCGTGGCGGCGCTGTCGTCCCCGGCGGCGGCACGCGCGGTTTGCGGCCTCATGTTTATCGCAGTCTGGCTGGTGCTGCTGATGAAATGGGCCCGTTCGGCGGCGACCTGGGAGATGCTGCCGCCAGGCGAGTGGATCTACGGCGCGTTTCTCCTGCTCTCGGCGACGGCGAACCCGTGGTATTGTCTTTGGCTCTGGCCGTTCGTCGCGATGCGGATTTCCGGCGCGGGGGTCTGCGCGCTGGCCGCGGTGAGCCTCTCGTATGTCACGGGTCTGAATCTCGGCGATGCGACCCTCGGAAATTTCGCGCATCCTGCGTGGCTGCGCCCGCTCGAGTTCGGCCTCGTCGCGCTCGCTGCGGCGTGGGATTGGCGGAGACGAAAGACCCAACCGTGAGCCTGCCCACGTGCGCATCGCAGCCGGTGGTCATATTCGGAATTATCACCTTCAAAAATACCTTCAAAAATATTCACTTACCCTGTTGCTGGTCCGCAATTCATTTAACGATATGGTTAACTATTGAGCGGCTACCCTGGACCGCACGTTCGGTGCCCTCGCCGATCCCACCCGTCGGAAAATTCTCGAGCGTCTGGCGCGTGGCGCGGCGCGCGTTACGGATTTGGCCCGGCCGTTCGCCATGTCGCTGCCGGCCATCTCCCGGCACATTTCCGTGCTGGAGCGCGCGGGCCTGTTGAAGCGGCGCTGCTGCGGTCGCGTGCACAATCTGAAGGTCACCCCCCCCCGATCCGGCAGGCGTCCCGCTGGATCGAGGAACACCGGCGCTTCTGGGAAGGCTCCCTCGACTCTCTCGCCGCCTACCTCGAACGCGGTGAATCCAAACCGCTATCCGTCAACCCCAAGAAAATATGATCTCGACTCCTCCCACACCCGAAGGCCTGAGCGTCCGGCGAGCGATTCCCTCCCCGCGCGAGCGCGTGTTTCGCGCTTGGACGAACCCCGACGATATTCTGAAATAGTTCGGCCCGGGCGACTGCCGCGTGCTCAACGCCACGCTGGACCTCCGGGTCGGCGGCAGCTACCGTTTCCGCGTCTTCACGCACGGGATGGAGAAGGATCTCGTCGGCGAATTTCGCGAGATCGCC
>JACCDS010197204.1_pt1 | contig 12661 bp, 10 predicted proteins | sample 7446441 | NCBI WGS metagenome assembly JACCDS01 (sample SAMN15323445, study PRJNA562643) | freshwater metagenome | isolation source: river surface water | place: USA:Blue River Watershed | collected 2017-08-17
CTGGTAGCGCATCTGCTTTGGGAGCAGAGGGTCGCGAGTTCGAATCCCGCCGCTCCGACCATTTCTTTTCACCCCTACTGCCCGTAGCTCAACTGGATAGAGCAGCTGCCTTCTAAGCAGCAGGTCGGGGGTTCGAGTCCCTCCGGGCAGGCCATATTTGGTTACCGGAAACACCATGACCGTCACCATCAAGGACGCCGCCGGCATCGAAGGCATGCGCGTTGCCGGCCGCCTGGCCTCCGAGGTACTGGATTACCTGACTCCCTACGTCCGCCCTGGAGTCACCACCAACGAGCTGGACCGCCTGGCACACGACCACATCGTCCACACGCAGCAAGCCATTCCGGCTCCGCTGAACTACGCACCCAACGGTTACCAGCCCTACCCCAAGAGCATCTGCACGTCGGTCAACCATGTCATCTGCCATGGCATTCCGAACGACAAGCCGCTGAAAAAGGGCGACATCATCAACATCGACGTCACCGTCATCAAAGACGGTTGGCACGGCGACACCAGCCGGATGTTCATGGTGGGTGATGCGCCGGCACACGCCAAACGGCTCAGCGCGGTGACCTACGACGCGATGTGGAAAGGCATTGAGATGGTGCGCCCCGGCGTGCGCCTGGGCGATATTGGCCACGCGATCCAGCAGTTCGCCGAGGGCGCTGGTTATTCGGTGGTGCGCGAGTTTTGCGGCCACGGCATTGGTCAGAAGTTCCACGAAGACCCACAAATCCTGCATTACGGCAAACCCGGCACCGGCATGGAGATCGTGGCGGGCATGGTGTTCACCATCGAGCCGATGATCAACCAGGGCAAGCGCGACATCCGCGAAATGGGCGATGGCTGGACCATCGTGACCAAAGACCGCTCGCTGTCGGCCCAGTGGGAACACACCGTGGTGTGCACCGACAGTGGCTACGAAGTGCTGACTTTGTCGGCCGGCAGCCCGCCCCGGCCATCCTTCGTGAAAGGCTGAGCGCCGTGGCCCGTGCCGTTGTTCCACCCGTGCCGGTCGCGGAACTGCGACAACAGTACCGGCAACACAAGCTCGATATTCTTCAGCAGATCGAGCAGATCAAGGCGACACCGCGCGCCATCCACGCGCGGCTTCGGCAGTTGGGGCTGGCCACCGACCGGGTGCTGCGCACACTGTGGCGGCAAGCGGGGTTGCCGCGCGACTTTGCCCTGCTGGCCGTGGGGGGCTATGGTCGGGGCGAACTGTTCCCCTACTCCGATGTGGACGTGCTGCTGCTGCTCCCCGAGAACGTGCAGTTGGACGAACAGCCGGCGCTGAAGGCGGCGGTGGAGAGCTTCATTGGCCAATGCTGGGACATTGGGCTGGAAATTGGCTCAAGCGTGCGGACCGTGGCCGAATGCGTGAGCGAGGCCCAGGCCGATGTGACGGTGCAGACCTCGTTGCTGGAAGCACGGCACATCGCGGGTCACCGCCCGGCCTACGAGGCGCTGGCCAACCAGTTGAGCGAGGCCATGGACCCGCTCACCTTCCTGGGTGCCAAGAAGTTGGAAATGCGCCAACGGCACCAGAAGTTCGAGAACACGCCTTACGCGCTGGAACCGAACTGCAAGGAGTCGCCCGGGGGACTGCGCGATCTGCAGGTGATTTTGTGGGTGGCTAAGGCCGCCGGGCTGGGACAAGGCTGGGACGAGCTGGCCCAACGCGGGCTGGCCACACCACTGGAAGCACGTCAGCTCAAAGCGAACGAGGCCTTGCTCAGCCTCATTCGAGCGCGCCTGCATGTGCTGGCACGCCGGCGTGAAGACCGGCTGATTTTTGATCTGCAAACGCCGCTGGCCGAAGCTTTTGGGCACAAGGCCCAGATCGACAGCGGCCAGCAGTACGCCACGGCCCGCAAGGCCCGACGCGTCAGCGAAGCGTTGATGCGGCGCTACTACTGGGCCGCCAAAGCGGTGACGCAGCTCAACCAGGTGCTTCTGCTGAACATCGAAGAACGCCTGACCAGCGATCAGCGTGGCGATGCGGTGCCGATGCGGCGCATCAATGAGCGGTTTTTCGACAAGGGCGGCATGCTCGAAGTGGCCAGCGACCACCTGTACCAGCAGCAGCCGCACGCCATCCTCGAAACTTTTTTGCTGTACCAGACCACGTTGGGCGTCAAAGGTCTGTCGGCGCGCACGTTGCGGGCTTTGTACAACGCGCGCCCGCTGATGGACGCCGCATTCCGGCGCGACCCGGTGAACCGGGCCACGTTCATGCAAATTCTCCAGCAGCCCGAAGGCATCACCCACGCCTTTCGCCTGATGAACGAGACCTCGGTGCTGGGGCGCTACCTGTGGGTGTTCCGCGGCACGGTCGGGCAAATGCAGCACGACCTGTTCCACGTTTACACCGTGGACCAGCACATCCTGATGGTGTTGCGCAATGTGCGCCGCTTCTTCATCCCCGAACATTCGCACGAATACCCGTTCTGCTCGCGATTGGCGGCAGGGTGGGACAAGCCCTGGATTCTGTACGCGGCGGCCCTGTTCCACGACATCGCCAAAGGCCGGGGGGGTGATCATTCCGAGCTGGGCGCCAAAGAAGTCAATGCCTTTGCGCGGCAACACGGGATTGCACGCGCCGATGCGGCGTTGATCCGCTTTCTGGTGGCAGAGCACCTGACCATGAGCCGGATCGCGCAAAAGGAAGACTTGAGCGACCCGGACGTGATCGCCCATTTTGCCCAGCGCGTGGGCGATGAGCGCCGGCTGACCGCCTTGTATTTGCTGACGGTGGCCGACATCAGGGGCACCAGCCCCAAGGTGTGGAACGCATGGAAAGGCAAGCTGCTGGAAGACCTGTTCCGCTACACGCTGCGGGCCCTCGGTGGTGGCTCGCCCGCGCCCGATGCCCTGGTCGAATCCCGCAAGCGCGAGGCACTGACCAACCTGGCCCTGCACGCCCAGCCCCACATGGCGCACAAGGCCTTGTGGGACCAGCTCGACGTGAGCTACTTCATGCGACACCAGCCGGACGAGATCGCTTGGCACACGCGCCATGTGTCCCGGGCCTTGGCGCAGGCGGACGGCAATGCCACCACCGTGGTTCGGGCCCGCCTGTCCCCGGTGGGCGAAGGCCTGCAAGTGCTGGTCTACACCGACGATCAACCCGACTTGTTTGCGCGCATTTGCGGCTACTTCGACGAGGCCGGCTTCAGCATTCTGGACGCCAAGGTCCACACCACCCACAACCGGCGGGCGTTGGACACCTTTCAAGTGGCGACCACCACGCTGGCCGAGCACTACCGCGAGTTGATCGCGATGATCGAAAATGAACTGCCGCAGGCGCTCAACCCTGCCGCGCCGCTGCCCTCGCCCAGCCGTGGTCGCCTGTCGCGGCGGGTGAAAAGCTTCCCGGTGGTGCCACGGGTCGATCTGCAGCCCGACGAGAAGGCACAACGCTGGCTGCTCAGCGTGTCGGCCAGCGACCGTCACGGTTTGCTGTATGGCATTGCCCGGGTGCTGGCCCGCCACCACGTCAACCTGCAACTGGCCAAAATCACGACGCTGGGCGAACGGGTGGAAGACACCTTCCTGATCAGCGGCCCGAGTTTGCACGTGCTCCGCGAACAGGCCCAGCTCACCAACGACCTGCTGGAAGTGCTGGAAAGCCCGGCTTGATTCCGGAGTTCCCCTGACGACAAGCCGCGTCAAGGCGGCTAGAGTGGAACCATGGGGCTGCGGTTCAGCACCCACACCGGAGGACCAACGCCATGCAACGCCAGCACATTCCTGAGGTTCAAGCCGCAACGCGCTCCCGCCAAGTGGGGTGGCGACTCGCGCTGGGTGCGCTGTTGCTGGGCCTGATCGTCGCCCTGCTGCCCCACGCAGCCCAGGCCCAAGGTGCGGCCATTTTCAGGGGCGCCGATCTGGCGCTGGGTGAGCAGTTGATCCGGGAACACCAATGCGCGCAGTGCCACGCCAGCCGGGTGGGCGGCGATGGCAGCAGCATCTTTCGACCGGCAGGACGGGTCAACACGGCCGGGCTGTTGCGCGGCATGGTGGAGCAGTGCAACGCCACGCTGAACTTCCAGATGTTTCCGGAGGAAGTCACGGCGGTCGCGGCCGTGCTGAACCGGGATCACTACAAATTCACCGACTGACGCTCAAGTCGCCGCTGACGAGGAACCTGCTTCCAGCAAGGCCAGCAAACCGGCCTCGTCCAGCACCGGTACACCCAATTCCTGCGCCTTGTCGAGTTTGCTGCCGGCTTCGGCCCCTGCGACCACGCAGTGCGTTTTTTTGCTCACCGAACCGCTGACCTTGCCTCCCGCCGCTTCGATCAACGCTTTGGCCTCGTCACGCGACAAGGTGGGCAGCGTGCCCGTGAGCACAAACGTCTGGCCCGCCAGGGGTTGTGGTTGGCCGCTGTCACCTTCGCCTTCCGGCCTATGCACGCCACAGGCGCGCAACTGCTCGACCACGTCGCGGTTGTGCGCCTGGGCAAAAAAGGTGTGGATGCTCTGCGCGACCACCGGGCCCACGTCGCGCACCGCCAGCAGTTCGCCCTCGGTCGCGTCCATCAGCCGATCCAGACCGCCGAAATGCCGGGCCAGTTCTTTGGCCGTGGCCTCACCCACATGGCGGATGCCCAGGCCGAACAGGAAGCGCGGCAAGGTGGTGGCCTTGGACGCTTCCAGCGCCTGAATCAGGTTGTTGGCCGATTTCTCCGCCATCCGGTCGAGCGAAGCCAAAGCCGTTAAACCCAGTCGGTACAAGTCGGGCAGGCCATGGATGATTTGCGCATCCACCATTTGATCCACCAGCTTGTCGCCCAGACCCTCGATGTCCAACGCTCGCCGTTGCGCAAAATGCAGAATGGCCTGCTTGCGCTGCGCCGCACAGAACAAGCCCCCGGTGCAACGGTGATCGGCTTCGTCCTCTTCGCGCACGACGGTGCTGCCGCACACAGGACAGGCATCGGGCATTTGAAACAACGGCCCACGGGTGGCGGGCGCAAACAGATCGGCCTGCGGCGCGCTGCCCGCAGGTGCGGGGGTTGTATCCGTTGGGGCCGCGCCCTCTGGCAACACCACCGCCACCACCTCGGGGATCACGTCGCCCGCTCGCCGCACAATGACTGTGTCGCCGACCCGAACGTCTTTGCGCAGCACTTCGTATTCATTGTGCAGGGTAGCGTTGGTGACGGTGACCCCACCCACGAACACCGGGGCCAGCTTGGCCACTGGCGTCAATTTGCCGGTACGCCCCACCTGCACGTCAATCGCTAACACAGTGGTCACCTGCTCCTGCGCAGGGTATTTGTGCGCCACTGCCCAGCGCGGCTCACGCGTCACAAAACCGAGGTTGCGCTGCCAGTCGAGCCGGTCCACCTTGTAGACCACGCCGTCGATGTCAAACGGCAACTGGTCGCGGCGCTCGCCCATGCGGCGGTGGTAGTCCACCAGGGCCTCGGGCCCGTCGCACACGGCCACCAGGTCAGACACCGGCAACCCCCACTGCCTCAGGGCCTGCAGCATTTCATAGTGCCGGGCAAAGGTGGGGCCACCCTCGGCAGCGGGCGTGACTTCACCAACTCCGTAGGCGAAGAAACTCAAGGGGCGTGAAGCGGCAATGGCCGGGTCCAATTGGCGAACCGCACCAGCGGCCGCATTGCGAGGGTTGACGAAGGTTTTCTCGCCTTTGGCACCCGCAGCAATCCGCGCCCGCTGGCGTTCGTTCAAGGCCTCAAAGTCGTCGCGACGCATGTACACCTCGCCGCGCACCTCCAACACAGGCGGGCAAGGCTGAGAGTCTGTTTGCAAACGCAGCGGCACCTGACCAATGGTGCGGATGTTTTGGGTCACATCCTCTCCCTGCTCACCATCGCCCCGTGTGGCCGCTTGTACCAACACGCCCTGCTCGTAACGCAAACTGATGGCCAGGCCATCGAACTTCGGTTCCGCCACGTAGCTCACTGCTGGCGTCTCTGGACCCAACGCGAGCTCTTTGCGCACGCGGGCATCGAACGCCAGCGCACCCGTGGCCTCGGTGTCGGTTTCGGTGCGGATGCTGAGCATGGGCACCCGGTGGCGCACGGTGCTGAAGCCATCCAGCACACCACCGCCCACCCGCTGCGTGGGCGAGTCCGCGCTGGCCCACTCCGGGTGCTCGCGCTCCAGGGCCTGCAACACCCGAAACAGCCGGTCGTACTCGGCGTCGGGAATGGCGGGCGCGTCCAGCACGTAATACTGGTGGGCATGGTGGTGCAACTGACGACGCAACTGCGTCAGCCGAGCGTAGTCGGGGTGCGAAGCATCAGGGGGGGAAACGTCGGAATTCATGCGTCGAAAGACGAGACGGGCAAAGGCTGCGATCTTAGGCGATGGACACCGTCTTTCAACCCACTTTCAGGCGCGAAAACGTGCTTTGGCCCGCAACGCAAAGCGGTTGGTCCAGGTTTGGTCAGGATTGATGGCGCCCAGATCGAGGGGCAAACGCAAGCGGTCCAACGCACGCATCACGTTGTGGGCCGATTGCTGGTGAAACAAACCGTCGACCGCCAGGGTTTCGCGCGAACGGTTGAAGCCCGACAGGAACACGCTGCGATCCCATCCCATGTGCGCCTCAGACAGATGGCGCACCAAGTCGGAAGGCCCTGCCGTCTGCAACCATTTCAAGGCCCTGACGATGCCGTAGGCCAAGCCCTGCACCACCTCTGGTTCCTTGTCGATGAACTCGACCGGGGCGCTCAGGCAGGTGCAGGCGATCGGGCCGCCAAACAACTGCACACACGCTTTCAGGCTGCGCGTGTCCACCACCGTTCGTAGCGACCCCGTGCGTTCCAGCCGGGAAATCACCGGATCGGTGTAGCAAATGGCCTCCAGGTCACCGTGCAAGAACGTTGAGATGGCCTGCTCCGCATCGGGCACCTCGACGAATTGTACGTCGGTCACCCGCATGCCAGCACGCAGCAGCATCAACTGCGCCATGCGGTGGCTCATCGAACCCGACGCGTACACCCCCAAACGCCCGCCCACCAAACCCCGCAGCGAAGCCCCGTTGTTCGGCGTGCGCGCATGGGTGCCCAGCACCACTTGCGGAGAGCGGGACATCAAGGCGAACGATTGGTGCTGTTTGCCCTGCGCCGACAGGTACAAGTTGCGCTCGAACGAGCCTGCAAACACCTGGGCCGGCAGCCCCGCCAAATCCGCCAGGGTGCGCACAGAAGGAGGCACCGGTTGCAACGACACGTCCAGGCCTTCGGCCACAAAATAACCAAGCCGCTGCGCCAACACCAGTGGCAAATGGTTGATCCGATGCGGCCCTTGGATCATCACATTCAGCGGTCGCAAACCGGCCGAGGTGGCAACTGCTCGCGTCGCCCACCCACCAGCCAAACCTGTGATCACAAACGCTCGCCGCTTCATCATCATCCCTTTGCATCAAGCATAGGACAACAACCTGAGCGAGCGTATCCGGTCCCGCCCGAAGCGGGAAAGTCCCGAGCGGGACAACCCTGACATGGCAGGGCTTGCAATGAAGTCAACGTCGATCGACCAAGGCGTGGGCAATGGTGCCCAAATCGACGTATTCCAGCTCACTGCCGATGGGCACCCCTCGGGCCAAACGGGTCACTTTGATCGACAAAGTGCGGGCCATCTGCGAAATTGCATGAGCCGTGGTTTCACCTTCAGCGGTAAAGCTGGTGGCCAGTATCAACTCTCGAACCCCTGGGTCCGCAGGCCCCTGCAAGCGGTCCAGCAGTTGACGCAAACCAATTTCGAGCGGACCGACCCCATCGAGCGGGCTGAGGCGCCCAAGCAGCACGTAGTACAAACCCTTGTAAGCACCGGTTCGCTCCAGCGCGGCCTGGTCGGCGGGTGTTTCCACCACGCACAGCAGGCCTTGATCGCGCTGCGGATCGTTGCACGTGGCACACACTTCCTCTTCCGAAAAAGTGTGGCACCAACGGCAATGTTGCAACCGTGCCGCAGCGTCCTGCAGCGCCTGCGCGAGTCGGGCGGCACCCGGCCGGTCGTGCTGCATGAGGTGGTAGGCCATGCGGGAGGCCGACTTCACCCCCACCCCAGGCAAGCACTGGAGTGCGCGCACCAAAGCATCGAGGGAACGGTGTCCGTCCACCTCAGAACGGGAACTTCATGCCCCCGGGCAGGCTGGGCATGCCGGCCGTGACGCGGCCCATCTTCTCCTGGGTGGTTTCCTCCACCCGACGAACGGCCGCATTGAAGGCTGCGGCCACCAGATCTTCCAGCATGTCTTTGTCGTCCGCCAACAGGCTCGGGTCGATGGTGACGCGCTTCACATCGTGCTTGCAGGTCATCACCACTTTCACCAGCCCGGCCCCGGATTCGCCAGTGACTTCGATTGAACCCAGCTCGTCCTGCGCCTTTTTGAGGTTGTCCTGCATGGTCTGGGCCTGCTTCATCAAACCGGCGAGTTGTCCTTTGTTGAACATGTATTTCCTTGTGTGTAACTGAAAAAGAATCAGAGCGCCTGGAGGCTTCCAGACACGATTTTGCCGCCAAAGTCGCGCATCATCGCTTGAACGAATGGGTCGTCGCGCAAGGTGGCTTCCGCTTCGCGCAAGCGCGCAGCGGCCGCAGCGGCCAGACGGCGGGCGGGCGAGTCGTCTGCGGCACCTTGCACCACGTCGAGCCGAACCGCGTGTCCCAGCCCCGCCAACGCGGCTTGAAGCCGCTCGCGGCTGCCGGCGTGCATCAGCGAACTGCCCGGCACTGACAGGGTCCAGACCTCCGCAGTGCGTTGGACCAAACAAGATTGAAGAGCGAGCTCGCGCACCAGCGCGGTCACGGCTTCGGCGCGAATGAGGGCCTGCACTTGGTCGAACCAAAAATCGCCCAGGGAGGGATCCATGCTAGAAGCAGTGGGCGGCAACGCGGAGGGTACGCTTTCCGCAGCAACCGGCTCGTCCTCTGCGACCGATTCCAAGACGTCTCCGATAGCGGGCGCTGAAGGATCGTCCCAAAATGGCTCTGGCTCTGGCTCTGGCTCTGGCTCTGGCTCTGGCTCTGGCTCTGGCTCTGGTGTGGGGGCCGGAACCGCTTCCAACACTGGGGCTGCCAGCGATGCCCGAACGGGTGCCTCGGCCGGCGCTTCAACCGCTACCACCGCAGGCAGCGGCGCGATCACCGCCGGCTCAACGGCCTGTGATGGCGCGGGCGCCCGCTTCAGAGTTTTTTTTTCCGCCACCGGTGACCGAAACACCAGGTGCCGCAGCAACACCATGTTCAACGCCGCATACTCGTCCGGCGCCAAGCCCAGCTCAGAACGGCCATGCAAGGCCAAGCTGTACAGCAGGTGCGCTTCGTCAGCGGGCATGGCTTCGGCCAAGGCCGCCAGGCGCTGGTCATCCGCATCGTTGGCCGAGGCGGCGGCCGACGGCACCTGCTGAAACACCGCCATGCGTTGGAGCATGCCGACCAACTCGTCGAGCACCGACACGGCGCTGAAACCATTGACCCGCAGATCGTCCACCGTCTCCACCACCCGCGCCCCGTCACCGTCCGCCAGCGCTTCCAGCAACGTCCACACGTGGTGGCGGTCCACCGCGCCCAACATCTGGCGCACCGTGGCTTCTTGCAAACGCCCACCACCGAACGCAATCGCCTGATCGGTCAGACTCAGGGCGTCGCGCATGGACCCCCGCGCAGCCCGCGCCAACTGGCGCAACGCGCCGGGATCGCTGCCCACACCTTCGGTGTTGAGGACGCGCAGCAAGTGCTCCTGCACGGTCTCGGGCGCCATCGGCCGCAGGTTGAATTGAAGACAACGACTCAACACCGTGACCGGCACTTTCTGCGGATCGGTGGTGGCCAGGACGAACTTGAGGTACTCCGGCGGCTCTTCCAGCGTTTTCAACATGGCGTTGAACGCTGTGTTGGTGAGCATGTGCACTTCGTCGATCATGAAGACCTTGAAGCGCCCCTGCACGGGTTTGTACACCGCCTGCTCCAACAGGCTCTGCACCTCGTCCACCCCGCGGTTCGAAGCCGCGTCCAACTCGGTGTAGTCCACAAAACGGCCGGCGTCGATGTCACGGCAAGCGTCGCACACGCCGCAGGGCTCTGCGGTGATGCCCCCCTGACCATCGATCCCGGTGCAATTCAGCGACTTGGCCAGAATGCGCGACACCGTCGTCTTGCCCACCCCGCGCGTGCCGGTGAACAGGTAAGCATGGTGCAGGCGCTGGGTGCGCAACGCGTTGCCCAGGGCTTGCACCACGTGCTCCTGCCCCACCATTTCGGCGAAATTTTTGGGGCGGTACTTGCGGGCCAGAACAACGTAGGACATGGCGCCATTCTATCGGCCGCCCCGGGGCCAGCCGCGCCCCCAAGGCAACAAGGTCAAACCGAATCGATGCGCAGGTTCTGCCGCTGCACCACGTCCTTCCAGGCGGCGAAATCACGCGACAAAAAGCGGGCGAGCTGATCGGGGCTGTCGGTGGCAGCTTCCAAGGCGTCGTTCGACAGGCGAACCTGCACGTCTTGCAGCTTGGCCGCGCGGCTCAACGCCGCATTGAGGGTCTGTACAGTCGGCGCTGGCGTGCCGCGCGGCGCAACCAGGGCAAAGTAATTCAGCACATCGAAGTCGTGCAAACCCACCTCGGCCATGCTGGGCACTTGGGGCAGCACCGCCGAACGCCGCGCACTGGTCACCGCCAACGCCTTCAGGCGCCCTTCCCGGATCATGGGCAACAGCGCCGGAATGGTGCCGGTCAGCAACTGGATTTGCCCGCCCAGCGTGTCCGCCACCGCTGGGCTGATGCCCCGGTACGGGATGTGCGTGATGAACGTGCCGGTGCGCGCTTTGAACATTTCCAGCAACAAGTGGTTGACGCCACCGACACCGGCCGAGCCGTAGTTCAGCGCGCCAGGCCGTCGCCGGGCCATCGCCAGCAGCTCCTGCATGGAGTTGACGGGCACTTGACTGCCCACCACCCAAACCAACGGGCCGGTGGCAAACATGCCGACCGGTGCAAAGTCTTTCAACGGGTCGTACCCGGCGGTGGACAGCGCGGCCGGCACGGTGGTGAACGGCGCTGCGGCCAACAACAGGGTGTGGCCATCGGCCGGGCTCTGAGCCACCGCCTGGGCCCCGATCGCGCCCGAAGCCCCGGTTTTGTTCTCCACCACAAATGGGGTTTGCATCAGCTCAGACAGCTTGTTCGCCATCAGGCGACCCATCGCATCGGTGCCGGCACCCGGGGCAAACGGCACCACGATGCGCACCGTCCGTTCGGGGTAGCTCTGGGCGCGAACCCCACCCGAGACGCCGACCACGGCGGCCGACACAGCGAACCGCAAACAGTCACGACGCGAAGAAACAAAGGATGAGGACATGGTGTGAAAGAGTGCAGAGAACGTCAATGAACAGCAATTTAGCGCCACCCCATGAAATCCGCATGACATTGTCCCGCTCGCCGATCGGGCCAATCGTTCAGCCCACCCGACGAACGGCCTCGCCCTGGCATACAATCGAACCCGACGGGCCTTCCCGCATGGGGAAGCGGCCAACCGGGTCAGGTGGGGAACCAAGCAGCCCTAACTGTGGAGCCAGTGCCGGGGTCAAGGCTCGTCACCTTACATTTTTCTGCTGCGACAAGATTGAGGCGCATTCATGGCCAACGAGCTGATCAAACACGTGACCGACGCAACCTTTGACAACGACGTCGTGAAATCCGGCGCGCCGGTGTTGGTCGATTTCTGGGCCGAGTGGTGCGGCCCCTGCCGCATGATCGCGCCCATCCTGGACGAAGTGGCCACGACGTACAACGGCAAGCTGCAGGTCGCCAAAATGAACGTGGACGAAAACCGCAACGTGCCCGCCCAGTACGGCATTCGTGGCATTCCCACCCTGATGCTGTTCAAAGACGGGCAGTTGGCCGCCACCAAGGTGGGCGCATTGAGCAAAGCGCAACTCACCGCCTTCATCGACCAGCAACTCGCCTGAAACACGCGATGCGCCCAGGTGCAAGGCCTGGGCGTTTTTCCTGTCATAATCCTTGAAAACGGGCTGCGTAACGCCCGATTCGATATCTGCGGTCGCGCCACTGACGCCTCGCCCACCGCGCCTCCCCCTCCCTTTGCTGCAACTCCTCCGCTGGAGTGAACCTATGCACCTGAACGAACTCAAGGCACTTCACGTGTCTGAAGTGCTCAAGCAAGCCGACGCCCTCGAAATCGAAAACACCGGGCGCATGCGCAAGCAGGAGCTGATGTTTGCGATCATCAAGAAACGCGCCAAGGCCGGGGAACAGGTGTTTGCCGATGGCGTGCTCGAAGTGCTGCCCGATGGCTTCGGCTTTCTGCGTAACATGGACACGAGCTTCACCGCGTCCACCGACGACATTTACATTTCCCCCAGCCAGATCCGCCGTTTCAACCTGCACACCGGCGACATGATCGAAGGGGAAGTTCGCATTCCCAAGGACGGCGAACGCTACTTCGCACTGAACAAGCTCGACAAGATCAACGGCCTGCCGCCCGAGCAGAACAAGCACAAGATCATGTTCGAAAACCTCACGCCGCTGTTCCCCAAAGAACACATGCGTTTGGAACGCGACATCAAAGGCGACGAGAACATCACCAGCCGCATCATCGACCTGATCGCCCCCATCGGCAAAGGCCAGCGGGCGCTGCTGGTGTCGCCGCCCAAG
>JACCDS011725798.1_pt1 | contig 12661 bp, 9 predicted proteins | sample 7446441 | NCBI WGS metagenome assembly JACCDS01 (sample SAMN15323445, study PRJNA562643) | freshwater metagenome | isolation source: river surface water | place: USA:Blue River Watershed | collected 2017-08-17
CGCCTCGCCATGATCGTTTTTTTCAAGTGCCACCGATAAAGGCACATGCGCCGCAGGTCCCTCCGGGCCTCACGCACAACTAGCGAAGGAGAAGCACCATGCAAACTGGCGCGATCACGCAATACGTCGATGTGGCTCAGCTCGTGCTGTACATGTTCTGGATTTTTTTCGCGGGCCTGGTCTACTACCTGCTGCAGGAAAACCACCGCGACGGCTATCCGCTCGATCCGGGCAATGGCCGCGAGATGCAGATGGGCGGCTGGCCGCCGATCCCGAAGGCCAAGACCTACCTGCTGGCCAATGGCGAAGAAGTCGTCATGCCCTACCCGCTGAAATCACCGCCGCCGCTGAATGCCGAGCCGCGCCACGGCTGGGCCGGTGCGCCGCTTGAACCCACCGGCAACCCGCTGCTGGCCGGCGTGGGACCGGGTGCGTGGGCCGAGCGTGCCGACCATCCGGACGTCACTCCGCATGGTGACCCGAAGATCACGCCGCTGCGGGTCAATCCTGAGCATGGCGTTGCCACGCAGGATGCCGATCCGCGCGGCCTGCCGGTCACGGGCGCTGACGGCGAAGTTGCCGGCACGGTGCATGACCTGTGGCTGGACCGCTCGGAAATGCTGTTCCGCTATATCGAGGTCAAGCTGGCCAACGGCGACAAGACCGTTCTGCTGCCGATACCGTTCGCGCGCATCGGCAAAGAGGGCGTCAAGGTCAATTCGCTGCTGGCGCGGCAGTTTGCCGACGTGCCGGGCCATCGCGAGCCTGATCAGGTGACGATGCTCGAAGAAGAAAAGATCTCGGCCTACTATGGTGCGGGCACGCTGTACGCGACGCCGCAGCGCCAGGAACCGCTGTTCTGAGCCGTCCATGAAGGTCTATCCCGAGCATGAACTGGAGGCTGCGCCCGGCTTGCCCGAGCCGCTGCCTCCCGGCGAGAAGCTGCTGTGGCAGGGCCGGCCTGACTGGCGGCTGCTGGCGCGCGATGCCTTCCATGTGAATGCCATCGGCATGTACTTCGCGCTGATGATCGTGCTGCAGGCACTGCTGTCCTGGCATGCCGCCGATACGCTGACGGCCAATCTGCTGCCTTTGCTGACGTCGGCGGCACTAGCTATGGTGGCGATCGGACTGCTGTTGCTGGCGGCATGGCTGTCAGCCCGCACCACGCTGTACACCCTGACCAGCAAACGCGTGGTGATGCGCATCGGTATCGTGCTGACGATCAGCTTCAATCTGCCGCTGCGCTGGATTGCGGCTGCGCACCTGAAGCCCGGTCGCGATGACAGCGGTGACATTGCGCTGGAGCTGAAAGGTTCCGACCGCATCGCCTATCTGCACCTGTGGCCGCATGCGCGCCCCTGGTATTTGCGCAAGCCGCAGCCTTCGCTGCGTTGCCTGCCCGACGCGGCCCACGCTGCAGCATTGCTGCATCAGGCATGGCGCGAGCGTCGCGCACAGACCGGTGACGTCGAGCCGGGTGAGCTTATCCCGGTACGCATGCCGGCAACGGCGATGGCGCGCTGACAAGGACTCGACGATGAACATGCTGATGCCGCCGGTAAATCCCCTGCCCTCACCGGGCCCGTCACACGCAGGTGGCGGGGCACCCTCGCTGCGGCGCTGGCTGAGTCCGGGCCTGCTGATTGGTTTGCTGATGGCGGCGGCATTGACGGTCACGACCCTGTCGCGCGTGTCGCCGCCGCCAGCCAGCTCGGTGGCACAAGACGGTGTGCAGATACGGACATTGCGCTTTGCCGACCAGACCGATGGCTCGGTGGCGGCCATCGATGACGCCAGCGGTGTCGTGGTGCAGCGCTTCGAAGGCGAGCAAGGTTTCCTGCGGGGTACGCTGCGCGCGATGGTGCGCGAGCGCCGCATGCGCGGCCTCGGCGCGCAACTGCCGTTTCAACTGATCCTGCATCGCGACGGCCGACTCACGCTGCTTGATCCGTCGACCGGTACGCGCATCGCGCTGGAATCGTTCGGCGCCGACAACGCACGCGTGTTCGCACGCCTGTTGCATTGAGCGCCGTTCCCATCCCGTCGCCGGCGCCGACCGCCATCGTGATCGGCAGCGGCCTCGGCGGACTCGCTGCGGCCATTCGCCTGTCGTGCAAGGGCTATCGCGTCCAGGTGTTTGAAAAGCTCGACGCCCCCGGCGGCCGCGCCTACGTTCACCGGCAGGATGGTTTCACCTTCGATGCCGGCCCCACCATCATCACCGCACCGCAACTGCTGGAAGAATTGTGGACGCTGTGCGGACGTCGCTTTGCCGATGACATCACGCTCAAGCCAATGGAGCCTTTCTACCGGCTGCGCTTCGACGATGGCAGCTGGTTCGACTACAGCGGTGACGAAGCGGCGATGCGGCGCGAGATCGCGCGCTTCAATGCCGACGATTTGCCCGGCTATGAGCGCTTCGTCGCCGAGGCCGATCAAGCCTACCGGCTCGGCTTTGAAGAGCTCGGCCACAAGGCCTTCAACCGCGTTGGCGATTTGCTCGCCGCGGTGCCCAATATGCTGCGCATGCGCGCTTGGGAGACGCTGTACACGATGGTGGCGCGGCACATCCGCGACCCCAAACTGCGGGTGGTGTTCAGCTTTCATCCGCTACTGATCGGCGGCAATCCGTTTTCTGTCACGCGGGTCTACAGCCTGATCAATACGCTAGAGCGGCGCTTCGGCGTGCACTGGGCCATGGGCGGCACCAATGCGCTGGTGCGCGGGCTGGTCAAGCTGCTGGACGAGCGTGGTGTACCGGTGCATTGCAATGCACCGGTCACCCGCATTAATGTCGACCGTGGCCACGCAACCGGCATCACGCTGGCCAATGGCGAAACGATATCGGCGGACATCGTGGTATCGAATGGTGACGCTGCCTGGACTTACCGCGAACTGATCGAACCACAGCATCGCCGCCACTGGACCAATGCGCGGGTGGAATCGCGCCGCTACTCGATGAGCCTGTTCGTCTGGTACTTCGGCACCAACCGCCGCTGGGAAGACGTGCCCCATCACATGATCATGCTTGGGCCACGCTATCGCGAACTGCTCGATGATCTGTTTACGCATCTGCGGCTGGCCGATGACTTCAGCCTGTACCTGCATCGTCCGAGCGCGAGCGACCCCGGCGTTGCGCCAGCCGGCTGCGATGGCTTCTATGTGCTCGCGCCGGTACCGCATCTGGGCAGTGGTACCGACTGGCACGCCGAGGCCGAAGGCTATCGTCAGAAAATTCAGCAGTATCTGGAAGCGACCGTGCTGCCCGGACTGGGCGAGCACATCGTGACCAGCCGGGTGATGACGCCGCAAGACTTCCACGACCGGTTGTGGTCATGGCAGGGCGCCGCCTTCGGCATGGAGCCGATCCTGCTGCAGAGTGCGTGGTTCCGTCCGCACAATCGCAGCGAAGACATCAGCAATCTTTACATGGTCGGTGCCGGTACTCACCCGGGCGCGGGCGTACCTGGCGCCCTGATGTCGGCCAAGGCCATGGCACTCACCATCGACGATGCCTGACTCCGCGCCCACGATCGACCTCGCCGCCTGCGAAGCGCTGATGCGCGGCGGGTCGAAATCCTTTTTCGCAGCCTCTGGCCTGCTGCCACAGCGCGTACGTATTCCGGCCATTGCGCTGTACGCGTTCTGCCGCATGGCCGACGACGCCATTGATGAAGGCACCGACGATCCGCAGGCACTACCCAAGCTGCAGCAACGGCTGGCTGACATCTATGCCGGCGAACCCGGTCCGCAGATTGAAGACCGTGCGATGGCGATGGTGGTGCATCGCTATCAGATCCCCCGCGCCCTGCCGGACGCGCTGCTGGAAGGCTTTGCGTGGGATGCGGCCGGCCGCGGCTATGACACGCTGGCGCAATTACATGACTACTGCGCACGCGTGGCCGGTAGTGTTGGCGCGATGATGGCCATGGTGATGGGCGTGCGCAATCCGGCAGCACTGGCGCGGGCGTGCGAGCTGGGCAATGCGATGCAGCTGACCAATATCGCGCGCGATATCGGTGAGGACGCACGACGCGGCCGCATTTACCTGCCGCTGGAATGGCTGCAGGACGAAGGCATTGATCCGCAGGCGTGGCTGCAAGCGCCGGCGCATACACCGGCGCTGGCCCGCGTTACCGGCCGCTTATTGCTGGAGGCTGACCGTCTGTACCGGCTAGGAGCGTCCGGCGTGGCCGAACTGCCGCGCGACTGCCGGGGCGCGATCCTCGCAGCTGCCACCATCTACGCCGAGATCGGCAGCGTCATTGCCGACCGGGCGATGGACTCGGTCAACCAGCGCGCCGTCGTGGGCAGCGCACGCAAGCTGACGCTGCTGTGCTTTGCCAAAATACGCGCGCAATTCCCATCGCGCTGCGAAACGACGGCACCGCTGCCGGCGATCCGCTTTCTGGCCGACGCCTGTGCGGCCGCCGCGCCGAGAAAGTCCGGCTTCCCGCGTCGCAGCTTTGATGAGCGCTGCGAGTGGCTCATTGATTTATTCGAGCGGATCTCGATGCCGCCGGGTCAGCATTGAAGCGCGCCAGGAAGTAACCCCCTCTCCCTGCTGGGCGGCCATTCGGCCTTGAGCTCGGCAACGTTGCGCTGAACCCGACTTCGTTCGCCGTTACGAAGTCGGCTTCTTCCCCCGTGCCCATTCCCGTCATGCGTCCCAACCCCCAGACCACCCAAAGTACTCATTCATTCCGCCCCCATCACGAACCCGTTGACACGCCTGTCGCAGCGACCAGCCCCCTTCTCAGTCCCACCCTGTCGCAATCCACCCTGTCGCAATCCACCCGGTATCCGCAGTATTCACACGAGAGCAGTCTCAAAGACACCCTGAAGTCACTCACGGCGCAGATCACCTCGCTACGTTCAGGCAACGCCGTCTCGCTTGAGCCGCTGCTCGACCTCTGCACTCATCTCAAAGAATCAGAAGACCTGCTCATCCAGGCGCAGCGTCTCGTCCACGCCAGCACGGAAGTCGACCAGCTGCGTCAGGCCATGCCCAGCCTGTTCAAGAAACTCGCCGATTGCCTCGATCGTCATCAGGATGTCCGTCTCAGCATCGACTCCCTGCACACCCTCTGCCTCGGCCTGGGCGCACTCGCACCGGCCATCGCCAAGCCACTGTTGACGCCCGCCCAGTGCCGGGCCGCACAGGCGGTCATCACCCGGATCAGCACCGCCCTCGCCGGACAACTCGTTCCCCACTTCGAGCATCAGGTCCTTGACGCCGGCAAGCTGCTGAACTGCCTCAACTGGTTCAGCCGCGCCCTCAAGGCCGAACTGCTGCCCCAGCAAACACCCGCCGCCAACCATCTGTTCCAGACCGCGCTGACCCAACTTCAGCACTGGTCTGCGAGCAGTCACAGCACCTGCCTGAACAGTCGCCAACTTGCCAAGGCCATGGTTCAGCTCAACACCATGGTCAGCAAAAATCTCATCAATATCGATGCCGCCACCCTGACAGGCGCCGCTAATCGCGCCACCTGGGCCAGCTGCGTCCACAACCTCTGCCGGCAGTTTCTGTCGAACGACCAGTGGCTCAACGGATGCCACGGTGTCGAACTCGTCAATGTCACCAACACGCTCAAGGATGGCCTCGAGCTGGGCTTGATTGACGGTACTGATGCCAGCCTCAAGACGGCATTCGCGCAGATCGCCCGTCGCATCAACCAGCAAAGCTTTACCGGCTCGGCCAGCCTGACGACGCTCAGCAATAGCGCCAACTTCCTGCGTTGCCTGTTTGAGCACGGCCTGCTCGGCGATCTGGCGAGCGACAGCGGTCAGGCCGCACTGCATCTGCTCGACCCGATCAACCGGCTGCGTCAGTGCGACGATCTCAACGACCACCATGTGCAGGCGCTGGTGAACCTGGCCAGCTTCCTGAAGGCGACCGACCGCTGGCTGGCTTTACAGCCACGGCCGGCCAGTCATGCCGCGTGGACGCCGCTGGCACAGGCCAGCCAGTCTCTGGTGGCCATCCTTCATCAGATCAGCGTCAGCGATCCGCATTGGATGCAGTCGCCGCAAAGCGGCAGCGCGCTGCTGTCGGCATTGCAGCACCTGGCACAACGCGGACTGCTGAGCCGGAGCGGCGACGAGTCCTTGCAGGCACTCGTCGGGCAGCTGCTGGCGGCCATTCCCCTGTGGCAGGTCAAGCCACGCCATAGCGTCTCGGTGCTGCAAAGCCTGCGTGCGCTGACGGCTTTCCTGCAGCACCCACTCTCGGATGCGGTGCCTGAGGCTGCGTCCGCCTGCGGCTCGGCGCTGGCGCATCTGCTGCAGCAATTGCAGCAGCACCTGCCCACGCAGTTCAGCAACGACGAGCGGCTCGCCTGCCTGCAGGCGGTACAGACGGGCGCGACGCTGGGCACGGTGTCGGTTGAGGACTGCCAGCCGCTGCTGCAACAGCTGCTCAAGACCACCACCCCGGTCGATCTCGCCCGTCTGGCGCAGGCGATACGCGACAGCGGCTTGCTGACCGAAGCGGTCGAACCACTGGCCGAGTCTGCGCTGCAGCCAATCTCCGTTGCCGCCAGCCCGCCTGCCGCGCTGCAGGCCAAGCCGCGCGGCGCCACTTACCGCGCCGACGTGGCGCAACCGACATCGTCGTCTGCCGTTACGGTGGCGCCCCCGCCGACAGCCGGCCGAACCAACAGCGACCAATGGATCGCACCGCGCCATGCCGCCAGACCCAGCCAGATCACGGCGGCTGCCCAGTTGGCCTCGTCCTCGCTGCTGAGCGCAAGCCTCTTCGACGAGCCACTGCTGTCGAGCCGACCACCTGCCAGTGCGGCGACCCGCGCAGCCGGTGGCAAGCCCCGGGTGACTTCAGTAGTCGCGGAGTCGCGATCTGCCAAGCAGCCGGCGCGTGTGCAGACAAAGCCGTCGAAGCAAGCCGGGCCGACCTGGCAACAGGCGCAGCAGGAGTGGTTCAGGCTGGTGGGCGATACCGGCACGAAGCCGCTGCCCCGGCTGAAGGAACTCGCCGACCTCCACCCCGATCTGCTGAACCAGAAATCTCCCGGCAAGAAAGGGCAGACCGCGCTATTTCATGCGATTACGCAGGGCCGCAAGGACATCGTGGCGTGGCTGCTCGAGCATGATCGTCATAAATTTGATAGCGACCTCGGCCAATTCATGCTGGAAGTGCTCAACCAGGTGGCCCCGATCGAGAAGCGCCATATTGCGGTTCTGCGACTATTGATCGAATCGGTGGTCAAAAGCCATGATCAGAAGCTCAGTGACGCGCATGCGCAAGCACAGCCGGGGGTCGAGCCGCTGAGCAAAAAAGCGCTGCATCACCATCGCGCCGCTTTGCTGAGCGACCAGCAAAAAGAGGCGCTGGCGCGCTTCAGCGCCGTCAAGGGACTGTTGGAAGAATTCAAGCTGCTGCCGCCTCAGTCCGCCGCAGTGATGCCCTTGCCAGCCAAGCCCACTGCGCGGGTGCCGCAGCCGGCGCGATCTGTTCCTGATTTATCAAACAACCTCGACCGCGAAGGCAATCACGGAGCGGCCACGACGATCAGGAAACAAGCCATCCGCACTGTAACCGAGGCTTCCTACGAACGCGTGAAAAGGACCGTGCTCATGGCTGCTGCAGAGACGGGCGATGCGGCACTGATCCAGCAGACCTTGACCAACGCGGCTGATGTCGATGCCCTATTGCACGCGAAAGATAGTGACGGAATGACGGTACTCGCCCATGCCGCAAAGAGCGGTCAAACCGCGATTGTGAGCATGCTGTTAGCCGCAGCCCGGGATAAGGCTGCGCTCGTGCGGACTTCGGATCTTCATGGCATCACCCCCCTGATGAGAGCCGCCGCCAAGGGTCATACCGATACGGCAAAAGCGATCCTGAACGCGACCGATGACAAAGAAGCATTGATCCGGATGCAGAACGCCGCAGACAACAACGCGCTGATGGTCGCCGCCGCCAGCGGCCATGCGGTGACGGTGATGGCGCTGCTCAGCGTGGCTGACAACAAAGAAGCATTGATCAAGATGCAGAACCATGAAGGCGACAATGCACTGATCCTTGCAGCGCTCAATGCTAGTGCGGACGTCGTGCAGGCGCTGCTGAGCGTGACCGCCGACAAGGATGCATTGCTCCAGATACAAAACGATGAGGGCGACAACGCACTGACCGTTGCAGCCCTCAACGGTTATACCGACACGCTGAAAGCGCTGCTGGACGCGGCCGACGACAAGGAGGCCTTGATCCGGATGCGAAACAATGAGGGCGAACATGTCCTGACGATTGCTGCCCTCAACGGTCATACCGACACCGTCAAGATGCTGCTCAACATCGTCAGCGACAAGGAGGCCTTGATCCGCACGCCTAATGAAGCAGGGTATAGCGCGCTGACCTGCGCCGCGACGTACGGCCATACGGAGACGGTGACAGCGCTGCTGAGCGTCGTCAGAGATAAGGAAGCGCTGATTGGGATGGAAAACGACGCGGGAGAAACCGCACTGATTTGTGCCGCGCTTCGGGGTCATACGGAGACACTGTTAGCGCTGCTGAACATGGTGAATGACAAGGCGGCGATGATCGGAAGGCAGAACGCCTCGGGATTCACCCCGCTCATGAGCGCGGCCCTCTGCGGTCATACCGTCTCAGTCATCGCCATGCTGATCCAGGTCAGCGATAAGCGGGCGTTGATTCATCAGCGAAATGCGCAAGGGAAAACTGCGCTGGACATCGCCGCCGCCCGCGGCCATGACGACACCCTGAAGGCGCTGCAAAATGCTCTGCTGAATTAAAGCGATTCAATGACCTTGCGTCCTTGCCACCTTGCGACCTTGCGTCCTTACGCAAGTTCGTTGCGTAAAGCTGCCGCCGCAAATTCAGCCGCAACGAAGCCAGGTCATCCGTCGGGTCACCTGCCGGGTCACCTGCCGGGTCACCTGCCGGGTCATCTGCCGGGTCATCTGACTTATCATCGCGGCGCTGATTCACCCCAGCCGCGGCATGCGGAACGGCAGCATCCGCTGCACGATGGGCGAGGTAAAACGCGACACGTTCAGCGTCTCATGGACGCTGATCACGCGCTGCCCGAACAAGCCGCTGGCCAGCACCGAGCGTTCGTAAAACGGCGTGTCTTCCAGCGTGTCGATCACACTCACCGGATGCGCGGCATCGCTGCGCATGCGCCGGTCGATTCGCCAGCCTGTGCGGGGCATCGCCTGCCGGGGTGGCGCATCAAACGGCTCGACGCGACCATCCGGATAAAAACGATATGCATGCAAGCGGTCGGGCGATGCGATCGGCTGTACGTCATAGATCACTGCCGTCGAGCCATCGTCGAGTGTCGCGCGTGACCAATCCCATTCACGGAACGCACGTTCGATCGGCTCGTCGCCTTCATTCGAGTCGAGATAAGCGTGGCCATGCCAGCGCAGGTCCGGATGCGTCAGCTCAACCTCCACGCGTGCGCAAGGCGCGATCGGTCCCCAACGATGGCGCGACTGTGCGTCCAGTGGCACGCTGAACGGCGTCAGCGACCCGGGAAACACCCGCACATGCCCTCGCACCGGGCGCGGCAACGGCATGCCGAATTCGCAGATATCAATTTCCAGACAGTGGCCATTCCAGCGCAACTGGCTGGGCCCAATCGTGAATTGCGTGGCATCGCGCTGCACGCTGCGGCGACTGCGCTCGGTCATGGTCCAGCGCCGCTTCGGTCCGTACAGTGCCACGTTCAGCGAGCAATGATTGTCCGGCTCTCCCTGCCCCTTCAAAAACGCACGCCGGTAGTACGGTGAAAACACGCTGCCGACAAAGGCAATGATCGTCAGTCCATGCTGGCCGTCATCGCTGAGCGCATCGACGTACCACCAGAGATACGCACCCGGTGCGACCGGCTGGTCGAATCGAGGTGCGCCATCAGCGTCGCGGCCGCCAGTTGCCCCGACATTGCCGCCATCGGCACGCCCGGTCCCGGATGCACGCTGCCCCCCGCCAGGTACAGGCCCGCGATCGGGCTCGCCGCGCCCGGACGGTGAAACGCCGACATCCAGCCGTGCGTCGCCATCCCGTACAGCGCGCCCGCGCTGCCGGGGAACATCCGTTGAAAGTCCGCCGGCGTCGTTCGCAGCGTGTTCTGTGCCGTGCGTGTGAACGTCAGCCCGTGGCGCTGCAGCAGTGAAAAGGTATGGCTCTCGCATGCGTCGATCTCCGCTTCGGTAAGGTGGCGCCGGGCCGCTGCCGGCGCATTCACGAGCACCAGCAGTCGGTCGCGTGCCGGCGGCGGCGCAGTCGTGCCGCGGTCCTGCGCGCAGACGTACACGGTGGGCGTCGCTGGCAACCGGCCGTGGCCAAAGATGTCGTCAAACTCGCGCTGATAATGCGGCTGAAAAAACACGTTGTGCCGCTCGAGTGCAAAGCCTTCGGTAGCCGCATGCACGCTCCAGGTCAGCGCCGACAGCGAGCGCTGCGACGGCGGCACCGCCGACGCGGCCGGCCGTGCCGCGTCGCCCAGCAAACCCTCGCCCAGTGCCGAGCGATCACCATTGAATACCACGCTGTCGGCAGCGATGCGTTCGCCATCCGCGAGCACCACACCGGTGGCGCGCGTGCCAGTCACCTCGATCTGCTGCACGCGCGCGCCGTAGCGCAGCGTGACGCCGTGCCGCTGTGCCAGCCCGGCCAGCGATTGCGCCAATGCATGCATGCCGCCGCGCACCGACCAGACGCCGTCGAGCTCCACCTGCGTCACCAGCATCAGCGTCGCCGGTGCCTGCCACGGCGATGAGCCGCAGTACGTGGCATAGCGGGCGAACAGCTGATGCAGGCGCGGATCATGAAAATGCCGACCGAGCGCGCCCCACAGACTGCGCATCGGCCCTAATGAGGCCAGCGCGGCCAGGCCGCGCAGCCCGAGGTCGTTGTGCATGCTGAACAGGGTCGGTGCCTGCGAGCGGATGAAGGGACCCTCGAGCGCGTCATAGAGCGCGCGTGCCTGCCGGCAGAACTGCGTGAATCGGTTCGCCTCGACCGGGCCGGCGAAGCGCGCGATGGCATCGCGCGACAAGGCCGGGTCCGCAAACAGGTCGAGCTGCTCGCCGGGTTGCCAGGCATGCCGGGCAAGCACCGGCAGTGGCGTCAGATCGAGCTCATCCGCCAGCCGCGCACCGGCCGACGCATAGATCTGCTCGAAGATCCAGCGCATCGTAAAGACCGTGGGGCCGCTGTCGATGGGCGCGCCATCGACCCTTGGCTGGCGCATCTTGCCGCCCGGTGCATCGGCCGCTTCCAGCAAGGTGACTGACAGGCCGCGCCGTGCCAGCTGCAGTGCCGCCACCAGCCCGCCAACGCCGGCGCCGACCACGACCACGCGATGCTCGCGGGTTGCGCTAGCCATAGTCACGCCCCTGCCAGCGGCCTTGCACGGACAATGGGGCGAAGCGCACGAACATGGACTCGGAAAAAAATTGCTGCTGCCACGCCGCGCGAATAGCCTGCTGATGGGCACCTGCGCGTGCATAGGCGTCCATCGCCTCGGCATCGCGCCACAGGCTGAAGGTCGCCTGCCGCAGCAACGGCGCTTCACCGAGACCGATGGCAAGTTCGCAGCCGGGTGCGTTCTGCAAGCCGGCCTGGGCGGGTGGCGCATGGCGCCAGAAAGCCGCCGCGGCACGCGGACGGATCGATGCACGCGTCAGTGCGGCCAAGGGTAATCCCGGCGCGATCGGCGGGCCGCCGGCGATCGTCATGCCATCCCATGAACCACGCGACGACGACGGCCGCAGCGTGATCAGCAGGCAGTCATCGCTGGACTGCCGGTAGCGTTGAATGAGGGAAGCATTGTCGATGAATTCGCTCGCCGTATCGTCACCGTCGAAGACACAGAACAGGCCCTGATGCGACGGACTCGGCACCAGCCCAAAGCCACCGCCACGGCCGCTGCCGAGCGTTTTCATGAAGCGCAGTCCTGGCGTGCGGTCCGGCAGCCAGCGCGAAAACGCAATGCGATTCCAACCCCATGCCCAATGCGCCGGACGCAGGTTGGCCAGCAGGACGACGACGGTCGCGGGATGACGGAGGTGGCTGGTGCTACCGGCGTTACCAGTGGTGCCAGCGGCACGCATCGGTGCCAACGGCTCGGCAGAGGACGGCGTGGGGGGATTTTTCTCGATAAGCTGGCCGGTGGTCATGGCGGGATCCTTGGCAAGGGCAACAGGCTGCGACCAGCAGCGGCTGCCCGCGAAGGCTGCCGGCATACGCCGGCGGCCTTCGCGGTACAACTCAGGACAGCTTCACTTCGCTTACTGACTGCGCGGACTCACGGCGCAGACTTACTGCGTGAATCTGCTTTGCACACTCACTTCGCCGCCTTGCCGGCATCCGCGACCACTGGTGCCGGCGCTGCAGCCGGTGCGGCAGGTGCAGCCGGCGCTGCTGCCGGCGCACCGCCGATCGCCGCCAGTTCCGGATAGCTCTTCAACATCGGATAACCATACAGCGGCTTGTACGCACCCTGATGGCAAGTGGCGCAGCTGATCTTCGCCACGTCGCCACCCGCACCTTTACGCTCCGGCGGGAAGGTACCCGTCAGCGGCACCATGTACGCATTGTTCACGTCACGCGACATACGGATGCCGTGGTACGCGGTGATGCGCTGCGGCGGGCTGGTTTCCCAGCTCTGGA
>JACCDS012422178.1_pt1 | contig 12657 bp, 9 predicted proteins | sample 7446441 | NCBI WGS metagenome assembly JACCDS01 (sample SAMN15323445, study PRJNA562643) | freshwater metagenome | isolation source: river surface water | place: USA:Blue River Watershed | collected 2017-08-17
AAGGATGAAATTTTCGGTCCAATATTACCACTTGTTACTTTCTCAAACATAGATACTGCATTGTCGCATATTAATTCGAATGAAAAACCATTAGCCTTGTATTTCTTTGGTAAAAAATCGAAGGCCAAAGAAGTAATTAATAAAACAAGCTCTGGAGGTGTTTGCGTTAATGATACATTGTTACACATTGCAAATCATCATTTACCTTTTGGTGGAGTGGGGAATAGCGGTATGGGTAAATACCATGGTAAGGAAAGTTATTTAGTTTTTTCTAATCGAAAACCAGTACTAAGTTCGCCTACATGGGTTGATTTAGTAGTAAAATATCCTCCATTCAAATGGTTTAATATTATCAAAAGAATTATATAAATTACAAAAAATAAAAATGTACAAAAACATTCTTTTCCTCGGCTTGTTCTTGATATGTGTTCAAACATCTAAATCTCAGAATATCATGGAAAACAATAAGTTAACTAATATTAATCCCCTTTTATGTGACCCAGAATTGGGAATATGTGAAGTTCCTTCGGAAAAAGTCACAAATCAAACAACAGAAATTAAAGCGATAAGAAAACCAATCAAAGTATTATACTTTACAGATCCAATTTGTTCGTCGTGTTGGGGCATAGAGCCACAATTAAGAAAGATGAAGTTAGAATATGGAGAGTTCATAGAAGTAGAGTATCATATGGGAGGCTTGTTACCTGATTGGTCGTATAACAGTGGAGGTATTAGTAAGCCTAGCGACGTTGCACATCATTGGGATGAGGTAAGTGCCTATTATCAGATGCCAATAGATGGTGATGTATGGTTAGAGGATCCTTTACACTCATCATATCCTCCATCTATAGCATTTAAAGCAGCTCAAATTCAGGATAAACAAAAAGCAATTTCTTTTTTAAGAAAAATTAGAGAGATGGTGTTTCTCGAAAAAAAGAATATAACCCATTGGGAGCATATTAGTAATGCAGCGTTGTTAAGTGGTTTAGATACAAATCAACTCAAAGAAGATTTTGATAATGCAGGAAAAGATTTATTTGAAAAAGATTTGGCATTGGCGAGAGAATTAGGAGTAAGAGGTTTTCCGACAATGTTTTTTGTTGATGAGAGCAATAATCAAGTTAAAGTATATGGTTCGAAACCATATCAAGTATATGAAGATGCTATTCTGAAATTAAAAAAAGATGTAACAAAAAATAATTATAATGTAACATTACTTGATTTATTTAACAAATATAAAACGCTAACAAGTAAGGAATATGCATTACTGAAAAATATAAGTTTTGAAGAAGCAGAAAAAGAGTTGAGTTTAATGTATCAAAACAAACTAATTAATAAATTTACTACTAAAAACGGCAATCTTTGGATTGTGAAATAAACGATTTTTTGTTGATAAGTGATATGTGTAACTAATCAAGTTGCATCTACAACAATTCTCATAATATACTTTGCAATTTTGTTTGGAGGAATTCTCAATTATTGAAATTCCTGTAAACACTATTAAAAAAATATACTTATGAAGAATTATCTACTCAGTTTTTTCTTACTATTTACACTATTCATAATACCACATAGTAGTAAGTCACAAACAGCGGTACCGCTCGGTGCTGCAAGTCCATTTGTAATGTATTCTATCTCTGGACCTGTAGGAAATACAGGTGTTTCATTAATTACAGGAGATGTAGGTACTAATGGAAGTACAAGCACTGGATTCGGAAATATTAACGGTTCATTTCATGATGCAGATCCTGCAAGTATTGCAGCGATGGCTCCTGTTAATGCCGGATATATTTCGATGGGCACACAAGCAACTACACATGCAATGCCAGTATTAATTGGAAGTGGACAAACCTTAGTCCCTGGTGTACACGAATCATTAGCACTCACAACTTTAAATGGAAATTTATATCTGGATGGTTTAAATAATCCAAATTCAGTTTTTATTATAAAGGTGAATGCAGCGATGAATGTTGGCACAGGGGCAAGAATATTTTTATTGAATGATGCTCAAGCGTGTAATGTTTTCTGGAGAATAGGTGGAGCTTTAAACACGTTACCTGGTGCGCATTTAGTAGGTACATTTATTGTTGATGGTGCTATTGGATTAACCACTGGAAGTAAAATTGATGGTAGACTATTATCTATTTCTGGTGCAATACAAGTAGCAAGCACGGTAGCAACTGTACCAAGAGGTTGTGGCTCTCCTGTACTAACAGGTCCACTATTACCAACACTTGGAGCTGCAGAATGCTTTAGCTTGCTTACAGGTGTAGGTCAGTTAACAAATACGGGCATTACACATGTAGATGGACATATTGGTACACAAAATGGACCATTAACTGGATTTAACCCTTTATTTGTTGACTCAATTCATGCGGTTCCTAATATTATGACATTTAATGGTACTGCAGCCATCAATACTTTATATACAACACTATTAGCATTGCCTTGTGATATTACTCTTACTCAACCATCACAATTTGGTAGAAGTCAGGTATTAACTCCACACGTTTATTGTTTGACCGCAGCAACGCAAATGCTCGATACAATTTTCCTTGATGCACAAGGAAATGCAGATGCAGTTTTTGTTATAAAAATTGCAGGGGCTTTTACTACTGCAACATTTTCAAATGTGGTACTACGAGGCGGAGCAAAATCGAGCAATGTCTTTTGGGTTGTAAACGGGTTAGTAGATGTATTAGCTAATTCAAATTTTGTTGGTACAATTGTAGCTTCAAACGGAGGTATAAGTCTGTTAGATATAAACTTTGAAGGTAGAGCATTTACAACTAACGGTGCTATTATTGTTTCCGATTTAGATTTAAATTTACCCAGTCAAAAACCATCTATAGCTGTAACAGGTTCCTTAGTTTTTTGTAATGGCGATTCAACAATATTAACAGCTAGTTCGAGCGCAAATTATTTATGGAATACAGGGGAAACTACACAGAGTATAGTTGTTGATACCGCAGGATCGTATTCTGTAGTAACAACTAGTAATTGTAATAGTGTAGATACATCTTTAATAGTAAATGTAATTGTAAATCCAAGTAGTGTTTCAAACATTAATGCAAGTATTTGTAATGGTGATAGTATTCTAATTGCTGGCATCTATAGAAAAATTCCTGGTATATACAGCGATTCATTGATCAACTTTACTGGTTGCGATAGTATAATAAATACAGACCTTTCCGTAAATCCTATTTATAATATTGATATAAATGCAAGTATATGTGATGGTGATAGTATTTTGATAGGTGGAATTTTTAGAAAAACTCCGGGCATCTATTCAGTTACTTTAATTAGTCAATTTTCTTGTGATAGTATTGTTAACACGGATTTAAGTGTTAATCCAACGTATATTACCAATACCAATACAAGTATTTGTGAAGGAGATAGTATATTAATTGCAGGTATTTACAGAAAAATACCAGGAAATTATGCGGAAACATTAAGCTCACAATTTACATGCGATAGTATCATCAATATAAACTTAAGTATTAACCCTACTCTAATAACGAATATAAATACAAGCATCTGCGATGGTGATAGTATTTTAATTGCAGGAATATACAGAAAGATACCAGGATTGTATTCTGATACATTAAGTAGTCAATTGGCATGCGATAGTATAGTAAACACAGATTTAAGTATAAATCCTCTTTATACTACCAACTTAAACGCAAGTATATGTCAAGGTGATAGTATATTAATTTTAGGTATATATAGAAAAGCAGCTGGAGTTTTTAGCATTACCATTAATAGTCGATTTAATTGTGATAGTACTATTATAACTACATTAAACGTATCTGACTTACCAAATGCATATGCTGGAGATGACCAATCAATTATTATAGGAGAAACTGCAGTTATTGGTGCAGATCCGGAACAAAATAGATCATATAGTTGGACACCTACGACAGGACTTTCATTAAGTACAAGTTCTATTACAAATGCTTCACCGCTTGAAACAACAACGTATATTTTAACAACAACAGATATTACTACAGGTTGCGTAAATACAGATACAGTATTAGTAACTGTTAATCCACTTTCCGATTTAGAATTCTTTAATGGATTTTCTCCGAACGGTGATGGTTTAAATGATTATTGGAGAATTCCAATTTTGAGTTTATTTACTAGCAACAGTGTACAAATATTAAATCGTTGGGGTAATGAAGTATGGGTTACTCAAGACTATAATAATTTCGATAAGGTTTTTGTTGGACATAATATGAATGGTGATAATGTGCCAGATGGTACATATTACTACATCATTAAATATGGTACACAAGAATTAAGAGGTTGGGTATTTATTAAAAGATAAAACGTAAAAAAATGAAAACTAGAAATATTTTAACAGCGCTACTTTGCATGATAGGGCTCGCGGGTTACGCGCAACAAGATGCAGGATTCTCAATGTATTTTTTCAACCCCGTTTATATTAATCCGGGGTATGCTGGAAGCAGAGAATTATTTTCAGGAACATTAGTGCATAGAAGTCAATGGATAGGGATGGAAGGAGCACCAACAACACAATCGATTACTGTTCATAGTGCTATACCAAATTCAAAAGTAGGATTAGGCTTGCAGGTATATAATGATGATGCAGGTCCAATGAAAAACACAGGAATTAAATTAACCTATGCATATCATTTAAAAGTTACTGAAAATGCAAAATTATCATTTGGTATTGCAGGGATGATGAATAACATCAGAATAGGCTGGGATCAAATAAACATCGATGATAATACTGACCCTTCTTTTGTTGGTAATGATGCCAATAGTTGGGTGCCTGATGCAAGTGCTGGTTTATATTTATATAAAACTAGATTTTATGCAGGCTTAAGTGCAAATCACTTATTAGAATCTAAATTTAATTTAACCTCTAGTCCTGGTGCCGATATGGCAAAATTTAGTCGTCAGTTTTATTTAACATCTGGTATTGTTTTGCCTTTATCGCAAAACCTAGATTTACGTCCTGCAATAATGATGAAGTATGTAAAATCAGCGCCTATAGTTACTGAACTAAATGCTTCCTTGATTTTTTATCAAAAGATTTTTGTTGGAGCAGGATTTAGAACTGGTAAAAGAATTGAAATTGATGGTTCTGATAATATGCTTATTGGTATTGCGCAAATACAACTTACAAATATGTTTAGTATAGGTTATTCATACGACTATTATTTGAATAGAACAGGTGCCTATAACAGTGGAACTCATGAAATTTGTTTAGGATGGGATATAAGTGGTGTTAAAACTAAAATGTCGAATCCTAGATTCTTTTAATATTTAAAAATAGAAATTATGAAAAAATTATACATATTACTAATTAGTTTATTTGTGATGAGTACAGCAATGGCTGGTACTAAAAAAGCAGATAGATTATATAAAAACTGGGAGTACTACAAGGCTGCTGAGTTATATAAAAAAGAAGCAGAGAAAAATCCTAGTGCCGATGTTTATTTTAAACTAGGGCAGTGCTATCGTAAAATGAATAGCTATAAAAACTTAGAGCAAGCTGCTTATGATAAAGTAAACGCATACGGTGTTTACAAAGATCCTATATTCTACCTGAACTACGGACAAGTATTAAAAAACAATGAAAAGTACGAATTGGCTCGCATCGCGTTTAATAAATACAGCGAGCTAGTACCAAATGATCCACAAGGAAAATTCTTTGCAGAATCGATTGATGTAATTAAAAAAGATAAGGCAACGGATGAAAAAATAAAGGTGCAAAATGTTGCAATGATTAATTCATCAAGTGCTGATTATAGTCCGGTGAAATATAAAGATGGTATTGTTTTCGCATCTAGCAGAAAAACAGAAGGACATGGTAAAATATATTCTTGGACCGGAGCAAATTATTTGGACTTGTACTATGCAAAATCTACAAATGATAAAATGAAGTTTGAAAACATTGATGTATTTGGTAGTGATAAGAATAATAAAAAATACCACGATGGCCCGGCATGTTTTTCTAAAAATTACGACACACTTTATGTTTCGAGAGTAGACAAAACATTAAAAGGTAAAATGAAAAAAACATTAAACATCGAAAGAAATCAAATATTTATTTCTACACAAGAAGATGGAAAATGGTTAAATTCATTACCATTTCAATATAATAATGATACTTTTTCAGTAGCCAATCCATATTTATCAAAAGATGGTACTAAGTTGTATTTTGTTTCAGATATGCAAGGAGGTTATGGACATACAGATATTTATTATTGCAATAAAGAAGGAGATAAATGGAGTACACCAATAAATTTGGGATCAAATGTAAATACATTCAATAGGGAGAAATTTCCTATGATAGATTCGGTTGGAAATTTATATTTTGCTTCGGATGGATACCAAGGATATGGAGGAATGGATATCATTATTTCTAAAAACTATAATGGTTATTTCGAAAAAGGAATACCGATGAAAACTCCAGTCAATTCTTCTGATGATGATTATGGAATATTATTTACACAACACGACAAGGCTGGTTATATTAGTTCTAACAGAGAAATTGGCAGTAAAGGCGATGCTGATATTTTCTTCTTTGACATGAACAAAGATAATTTAGACAAATCGTTGATGAGTTCGAATTATACGATAGGTTATATTAAAAATATAACGGAGCCAATAAAAACGGCACCTCCAGTAGTATCTATTGTACCAGTTAAACCTATTGAACCGAAGCCAGAAGTTTTTAATCCTTCACCTTTATTACAACACTTCATATACTTTGATTTTGATGAATATGCATTAAGAGATAATGCAGAATTATATTTAGATAGTATTGTTGTGTACATGAAAGAAAATCCAGAGTCATCAATAATGATTACAGGCCATTGCGACGAAAGAGGATCGGCAAAGTATAATTTAAATTTGTCAAATAAGAGATCAAAAATTACTTATCAGTATTTGGTAAACAAAGGGATTAAAAAAGAACGAATTAATGCAAAAGGATATGGATTAACTCGTATGGTAAATAAGTGTGAAAACGGTGTGATATGTACTGAAGAAGAACATCAAATGAATAGAAGAGTTGAATTTTATTTTGAATAATAAAATTATAATGAAAACTATTTATTTGATTTTACTTATTTCTTTTTTGAACACGATGCTTTATGCTCAATCATTATCGCAAGTAATTATTGGAAGTGCAGGCGAATATTATAGCAATGGAAAAGAAAATATTTCATGGACTATAGGAGAGGTAATGATTGAGACATATACAACAAATAGTAATTACTTAACACAGGGATTTCATCAGCCACTTTATAAAAAATTAATTATTGAAGATGAATATGAGTTTTTCAATGGATTTTCACCGAATGGTGATGGTATAAATGATTATTGGAGAATTCCTTTCTTAATAAATTATCCAATCAATAAAGTGAGTATTATCAATAGGTGGGGCGATGTGGTATGGATGTGTTTGAATTACAATAATACTGATGTGAGATTTGAAGGTAAAAATATGAATAATGAAGATTTGCCAGATGGCACTTATTATTATTCGATAGAATATGCAGTATATGTAAAAAGGGGATGGGTGTTTATAAAACGATAATATGAAAAGTCTAGTAATGATGCTAATGGTTTTATTATCATCATTAACAAGTATAGCTCAAGTACCACAAGCTATAAGATACCAAGCAATTGCAAGAGATATAAATGGTGGTATCATTGCTAATAAAGATCTTGCTATTAAAATTTTTATTCACGATGGATATGAAGATGGCAAAATTTTATATGCTGAAAAACACAATGGAAAAAGTAATGCATTTGGATTATTAAATTTATCGATTGGAAGAGGAGCAGTTGTTGAGGGGATTTTTGAAAATATAAATTGGGGATTGGGTGAAAAGTTTTTATCTATTGAGATTGATTTCGGTGGAGGTTACATAAAATTGGGAAGCTCACAATTATTGAGTGTCCCATATGCGTTGTATAGTCCAAGTGTAAAAGGAGATACTGGTGCAACTGGTTTAACTGGTGCAACAGGATTACAAGGTGAAGTTGGATTAACAGGAGCAACAGGAGCAGCTGGTTTGCAAGGAGCAATTGGACTAACAGGATTACAAGGTATACAAGGAGCAACTGGTTTAACAGGTGATACAGGTTTACAAGGTATTCAAGGATTGCAAGGAACCGCTGGTACGAATGGAACTAATGGAACGAATGGAATAAATGCAGTTTCAGCTTTTGCTGATTTTTATGCATTAATGCCAAGTGATAATGCAGCAACGATTGCACCAGGAACCGCAATTTCATTTCCACAAAATGGAGAAGCATTTGGAATTGTTAGAAACAACAACAGTTCATTTATTTTGCCAACTGCGGGTTATTATTTAATAACTTGGCAAGTTAGTATTACAGAACCCTGTCAATTGGTTTTGTCATTAAATTCTGGCGCTGGATTTGTTGAAATTGCAAATTCTGTAGTTGGTAGAGCAACTGGAACCTCTCAAGTTTCCGGAAGTAGAATTGTTAGAACATTATCTACAAATAATATAATTGCATTGCATAACCCAACAACGGCCAGTACGGCTTTAACTATTACCCCTATTGCTGGTGGAAGTTCTAATGTTTCTGCATCATTTATAATAACTCAGATAAAATAAGTATAAAAGGTGAAATCATTACTTGTTGTATTATTACCTAATTATTAACAATTAGAGTACTTATTATTTTATCATCAGATCATCACTTCTATTATAAATGAATCGTATTGTTATGCACAGAATTTGTTGGTCTGATATAGTTTAGCAATTTGTTAGCAAAAAAAAAGAGCAGCAATATTTGCTACTCTCCCAAAATCAAACCAAAGTCTTTATACGATTTATCGATTTAATTTTTTTACTATTTTATGTGCGATTTTACTGCCTACCATTTTTATGGTATCTGCATTTTTATATACTTCATTTGCCACTAACATTTCTACAATTAATCCTCCAATTTTTCTTACTGGATTTTTAGAATTACCTACTAATAATCTTTTGCATAAATAAGCTGTTATATAAGCCATCGCTACATTCGTAGTTATATCTAATATAGATTCATTCTTGTGCTCTATTAGCTCTACTTTCAAGTCGATTTGCCCGTTTGTACGGGCGTAATCAACTTTATTTTCGGTGTTGTTATCTTGTAGCATGATATTTCTTTACATTTTACTTTTATCAGCAAAATCTTTTGCTTTATTATTTGCCAATTCTAACTCGTTTTTTGATTCCTCAATTAAGTCGTTAAATTTTTTCTTAAGGGTATGTTGTAAATCGTCTGCTTTACCCATTAATTTGTTGCGTGAGTCGCTACCTTTTTCAGGAGCAAACAATATACCTAATACACCACCTATTGCAGCACCTAATAGTAAGGCACCCAATACTTTTCCGTTGTTATTTAAATTCGACATCATTAAATTTATTAAATTGTTTAATTAATTAATTATTGTTTTTCATTAGATGGATAAATATCAATGATTACAGTTCTGTTGTAGAATCTTTCTTCAGGATACTGATTGTTAAATGGTGCATTTGTATTGTCTTCTCCGTATCCTATTACTTTATATTTGATATCTGTTCTACCCTTATTGTCTAAATTTGTTTTCAGAATTCGTAACACATCTTCAGCTCTGGCCAATGAGATTTTCTTATTGTTGTTCTCATCACCAATTATATCTGTATAACCCTGAATGAATATTGTTGAGTTCTTAGAAACGTCTTTAGCTACAATTTCATTTAAGTATTTTTCATAGATATCAATGGTTTTACTAGTGTTGTATTCATAGAGTACACTGTACCTTTTTCCCATCTCATCTTGTGGTGGCGCCCATAAAACTATATTCACTTTCGTTTCTTTAATTACAGTTTGTCCATCTTTCGTTTTTGCAATCATCTTTACATTATAATCTCCTTGTTTTTTATCGCCAAGAATTTTCTTACCTGATATCATTACAGAGTTCTCTGTATAAGGTCCATATTTTTGGGTAATGTAGTTTTCATCGGTAATCTCTAAACTCCACCAAGTAAGTTGATCAATAGAATTGTTAACACTAAATGTTAAATAAGCATCAGGAGTGTTTTCTTTCGTAGTAGTAAATTGAACAGGCTTTAATGCCGCGTTTGGTCCAGATTGAAACTCCATTAATAACTCTGATGAATTACTTTCTATAGATACTCTTCTATTTCCTTCACTTAATAAAACTAATTCATTTGTACCACCCTCCAATTCAGATGGAATTTTTGGTTTGTCATTCCCTTCTGTATTAATCCTATTCGGACTAATAGACCATACATCTGTTAAGTAATATTTTACAGACTCAGCCATTTCTTTTCCCTCAACTGGCCCGTTTTCTGATGAACCTACTAGCTTAATACTAGAGTTAGGATTTTTTTGCAATCTGTCACCCAGAATATTTAAAATATTATAATATACAATCATCTCTCTATCGGATCTTCCAGATAATCTTTTAGGAGTAAGTACTTCTAATTGGTCTTCTTTAAAATCAGCAGTTTCCGATTTTTTCAACAATACATATCTATCAGAGATACTTGTTTCTTTCTCATCGAAAAATATATAATTTCTAATTGGAAATGTTTCTCTAATTCTTCTTTCTGTTGGTATATTTTTCGGAGAATAAACACTAAACTCTATACTACTTTTTGGTGTAACAGCTTCTATTGTACTATTTCTTACTTCCGATTTTTTATTTCTTCCAATCTTCATAATGGCACCTACACGTAATGTATTAATACTCCATGTTTCGATATTTCGAGGTGTTTGACCTAAATATGGTAAGTAGGTCATAAATGGAGAAATTACATACTGTGTTCTGCTATTAGTAGCACTTAATGGAATATCATAGCCAACACCTACATGTGCTGATAGTATAGTGTTGTTTATATTACTAAAATCACCATTTACAGCTGGACTAAGCACTTGATTCGGAACATCTGGATTTACTTCTAATTGATATTCGAATGATTTGTTGATATTAAATGCTAATACAGAACCACCAAATAGATATAGATTTGAATTAAATGGTGCAAATCTTAAACTAGGTTCTATACTTATGTAACTTAATTTTGTTTTTAAATCTTCCGGACAATTACAAGGACTATTTACTTTATTAAATCGTCCCTTTCTACTGTCGTAACCTACTTGTAGCATAAATCCCCATTTACTTTCTGGTAAATGATACTCTACTACCGGAGATAAAAATAGTCCTAAACCTACACCTTTGTGTAAAGCTGCAGGTACTTTTAATGAGGAATTAAGTTCTTGAGTTGAACCATTATAGAAATTTATATTACCTGCACCTGAAACTCCGAACCACCAATTTGGTTTTGTTACTTGTTCTTGAGCGTGACTGTTTATTCCAGTAGTTATTAATATAGTTAACAACAACATGAATGGTTTTATATATTTTATCAATGCGATATGTTTTATAAGCATTGAATTTGTTTTTTCTGAATTTTTCATTTGATTAAGGTTTTGTAATGGTGTTAGTACTTGTCATAACTACTGATCCTTCTTGAGCCAACATTCTACCTTCGGCAACTGCTCCAGAATTCATAGTAATAGAAGTTAATGCTAATACATTCCCTTTGAATGAAGTAGAGTTTCCAATGGTTGCTGAACTTCCAGTTTGCCAAAATATATTTTTAGCCTGTGCACCACCCGCTAGTATTACACTTCCTCCAGCACCACCTACGGTAGTAAAGTCAGATGCTATTTGAAATATCCATACAGCATTTGGATCACCCTGTGCATCCAGTGTTAAATCACCCGATTGAATTAATAAAGTTGAAGCGGATTTATATATTCCAGGTGCTAACGTTTTTCCACCCTGATCTCCTGAAACTGTTTGTGGAGCAGGAAATGTTGCATTTTGAGCAAATAAATAAGCATCAACTAAATCTTGTTTTGCTTGAATTAACATTGCTGCAATTCCAGCAGGAAAAGGATCGTCGGATGCATATATTTTACCATTTACAATAGAAGCAGGAGGGAAGCCTACAATCGAAGATCTTACTCCTGGTGATATTCCAACATCTAGGTTATTAATTACACTAAATCCTGCAGCATTGGTAACTCCCACACCCGCAATTATTCCGAATCTTGCAACACTGTTTAGGTTTACACCAACAGTATTTGTACTAAAACTCCATTCGTAATTGTTTGCTAAATTTACATTGCCAGCACTTTTAATAGCCGTTGTTAATGTAGCTGTATAACTTGTATTCGCTAATAATAAATTATCAGGTGTAAAACTAGCTGTTGTACCATTGTATGAAATCTGTCCTGTTATGTTATTTGCACCATCACTTACGATAAAACTTGAATTTGTAAATGTCGATTGATCCATCACTTGATCAAATGTTGCAGTGATAACTTGATTGAAAGAAACATTTCCTGCAGCATCTATTGGTAATGTGCTTAATACTTCTGGTGCTATTGTACTACCTGTTGTAAATTGCCACGACTTTTCTACGATCGCAATACCCAGTTTTGATTTTACATCGGTTGTGAATTTAGCTGTGTATGTTGTACCTGTATTTAAATTATTGTTAGGATTGAAACTGAATACTTTTCCATTTAATTGCATTACACCATTAACCGTATTAATTCCATCGCTTAGTGTAAAACTGGTAT
>JACCDS012138612.1_pt1 | contig 12653 bp, 9 predicted proteins | sample 7446441 | NCBI WGS metagenome assembly JACCDS01 (sample SAMN15323445, study PRJNA562643) | freshwater metagenome | isolation source: river surface water | place: USA:Blue River Watershed | collected 2017-08-17
CAGCGCCGGGGTGGCTGCCGTTGCGGCACCCAATTCAAGCAAGGGCAAGCAGGCGTCCGGCATTAAATTCCACACCGTGACGTGGTGGCCAGCTTCAAGCAAAGCCTTGGCCATTCTACTACCCATCGCCCCCATTCCCAACACGGCAATTTTTGATGATAAAGCGTTTCTCATGTTGTACTCCTCTATTTTTATTGGTAATTTTATATGGTTAGTTCTTGTGGATTTCAAGACGGGCCACATTGTGCAGTACTTTGCTTAACATGGCAAGAAAAAAATTAATTATGTTAATTTAATATTTTATGCTAGGATTGCGCGCGAAATTAGGCTGCGTAGGGGGGAATTGGGACGGATAGGCGGGATGATGCAAGCAATATGCATCCTGAAACTGGTTTGAAATGTGTCGGCGTAATCTGCCATCGGCTGTGGCAGCGGTTTTTCCGGTTGGCGCGTCATCCAACACAGAACCAGCCACGGGTGTGACGGGTTCTGTGATTGAATCGTTGACTCAAGTTGGGCGCACCATGATTAATTTCTGTCATCCGGTGAAGGCTTATTTTTTTCCGAAAATTGGATTCGTGCCGACCTCCGTTGTGGCGGTGTCGATGGTGAGCAAGGTGCTCAGGCCCTCCGTGGTTGCCGCTTGCACCGTGAGATAGGCCTGCTGCTGCGCGTTGGTGGCGTTGTGTGCGGCATTGGACAAGGCTTGCGAGGCGGCTACAAACAAATTACCCATCGCCACTGCTGGTGCGTCACCCAGTACTTTGACGTTGGTTTGCGTAACAGAATCCGTGATTTGCGAATTGACATTGGTTGGAAATGCCATTTTGACTCCTTTGAAGGTTAATTAGAATATAGTTAGGAAGTATTTTGCTGGCGAAATTTGCCCACTGCCAGAAAGCGGTTTTGCATCTGTGGTGCCTGCTGGTGCCTGCTGGTGCTTGAGTGCTGGCTTTGCCGCTCGGCACCATGAAATCAGTATAGCGCAAGGTTATGCATAAAAAAGGGGGAATTGCGGCTGCATCCGGTATCAACAATCAAGGCGCGGTTCGATGTGCGAAAGATTGGCAAAGCCGATGTGAATCAGTAGTGTTTGTCCTCCTGCCCCAGTGTCGCGCCGGGACAGGAAGACAAAACGTGCTTATATCAAAAACTGAATCAGCGCACTCCAGGCACCGTCACCATTTTCATTAAAGCCTTGCACTTGCCAGCTATACGCACCCGATGTCAGATAGTTGCTTCTGAAAGTGCATAAGCCGACGCCATCCGGGCAGTTGACGGCTGCAGCGGTAAAGACGGTGGTGAGGCCATTGACGCGCAGCCGGTATGAACTTGCGCCGGGGATCGCTTTCCAGGTGTACACTGGCCAGCGTGATGTGACCGGGCTGAGTGGCTCAGGGGTTTGCGACGGCGCAGCACCAGCCAGACCAACGACGCTTTGCGCACCGGGAAAGCTTATGGTATTGCCTGCGCCGTGTTGACCATAATTATTGCCCCCCCAGCATTGCACGCCGTCGTTAACGCGGGCGCACGCGCTGTTGCCGCCAATGGTCATTGTACTGACCGAGCCTGCCAGAACGGTAACGGTCGTCGGCGTGGTTTTATTGCTCGTATCTCCGTTGCCTAATTGCCCTAATCCATTATTTCCCCAGCATTTCGAACTACCGCTGGTCAAGATTGCGCATGTGCTACCGCTGGCACTTGATGTCGCCAACTTAGTGACGCCCGATAAGCCGCTGACGATGATCGGCGTCAACGCATTGGTGGTGGTTCCATTGCCTAACTGCCCGGAGCCATTATTGCCCCAGCACTTGGCGGTGCCCGTATTGGTCTTGGCGCAATTGTGGACTCGCCCCGCAACAATCGAAGTGGCGTCGGCAATGCCAAGCACATTGACCGGTGTGGTGCTATTTGCGGTCGAGCCATTGCCCAATTGCGCATGTCCGCCGTATCCCCAGCACTGTATTTGCCCGTTATTGATCAATACGCAGCTATGAACGTGACCAAGTGCGATGTCTATTGCGCCAGAGAGGTTGAGCACATTAACCGGTGTGCTGCTGTTTGTTGTAGTGCCATTGCCTAGTTGCCCAGTGTTATTTAGCCCCCAACATTTGACGCTACCGGTCACCAGCAGCGCACAGTTATGACCTAGACCTGCCGCAACGGCGATTGCACCACTCAAGCCAGCTACGGCCACCGGCACATTGCTGTCCACGGTGCTGCCGTTACCCAGTTGCCCGTAGCTGTTATATCCCCAGCAACGCACGCTGCTATCGGCAAGTAACGCACAGCTGTTGGAATGGGAGCTAGCGAGTTGCGTCACACCGCTGCCCAATCCGCTGACTCTGACCGGCAGGCTGCTGTCAATCGTCGTCGCATTGCCAAGCTGCCCATAATTGTTCTTGCCCCAGCACTGCACCCCGCCTGATGTGGTTAGTGCGCAATGGTGGTCATAACCGGAAACAAGCTCCGTCGCTATCTCCGCCTGGCTATCCGGTGCAGACGTTACCGCTAGCAATGCCAGCGCTGCACCGGTAATGGAAAATTTAACTGAAAACATATTTATCTCCTCATGATTGGAAGAACAAGCGAGGGCGCAAACCACCCTCAAGGTCAAGATCACCTCGCCGTCAAAAACGCGAAAAAACGCGAAAAACCAAAGTTGACAATCCACAAGCTAGTTCGGTTGGCGTAGCGAAAAGCATGCCATTTATTTCTGCGCGGTTAATCGGCAAAACCGGGTAAGCAATATCTGGTTTTTTGTCCTCCCGCCCCAGCGTAGCGCCGATTGAGGCGGACAAAAACGTGGTTATATCAAAAATTGAATCAGCGCACTCCAAGTGCCATCGCCATATTCATTGAAGCCTTGCACTTGCCAGCTATACGCACCCGGTGTCAGATAGCTGCTTCTGAAAGTGCATAAGCCGACGCCATCCGGGCAGTTGACTGCGGCAGCGGTAAAGACGGTAGTGAGGCCATTGACGCGCAGCCGGTAAGAGCTTGCGCCGGGGATCGCTTCCCATGTATATACCGGCCAGCGTGATGTGACCGGGCTGAGTGGTTTGGGAGTTTTTACTGGAGCAGCCCCATTCAGGCCGACGACGTTTTGCGCGAAGGGTACGGTCGTGGTATTGCCTGCGCCGTGTTGACCAACATCATTGGCACCCCAGCATTGCACGCCAGTGTTAACGCGGGCGCACGCGCTGTAATAGCCAATGGTCATTAAAGCTATCGGGCCTGTCAGAACGGTAACGGTCGTCGGCGTGGTTTTGTCGATCATGTCTCCATTGCCTAATTGACCTGAGCGATTAAGTCCCCAGCATTTCGCACTACCGCCGGTCAATATCGCACATGTGCTATAGCCGCCGCTTGATGCCGCCAACTGCGTGACGCCGCCGGATAATCCACTGACGACGACCGGCGTCAACGCATGGGCGGTGGTGCCATTGCCTATCTGCCCCTGGGCATTCGCACCCCAGCACTTGGCGGCACCCGTATTGGTCTTGGCACAAGTGTGGCCCCACCCGGCAACAATCGAAGTGGCGTCGGTAATGCCAAGCACATTGACCGGCGTGGTGCTGTTTGCGCTCGATCCATTGCCCAACATCGTGCTTCCTCCCCAGCACTGTACTTGTCCGTTATTGATCAATGCGCAAGCATGCCACGCACCGACCACGATGCCTACCGCACCCGTGAGGTTGAGCACATCAACCGGTGTGCTGCTGTTTACTGTGGTGCCGTTGCCCAGTTGCCCAGAGTTATTGAACCCCCAACATTTCACACCGCCGGTCGCCATTACCGCGCAGCTATGGTTTCGACTTGCCGCAATGGCGATTGCGCCGCGCAAGCCCGTCACCGCCACCGGCACATTACTGCTCACGGTGCTGCCGTTACCCAGTTGACCGTAGAAGTTAAATCCCCAGCAACGCACGCTGCTGTCGGTAAGCAGCGCGCAAGCTTGGGAAATGCCGCTGGCGAGTTGTGTTACACCGCTGGCCAAACCGCTGACACTGACCGGCACGCTGCTGTTAATCGTCGTCCCATTGCCAAGCTGCCCATAGCTGTTCTCGCCCCAGCACAGCACCCCGCCCGCCGTGGTCAGCGCGCAATGGTGGTAGTAGCCGGAATCAAGCGCCGTAGCCATCGCCGCCCGGCTATCCGGCGCATGCGTCAGCGCCAGCAATGCCAGCGCTGCGCCGGTAATGAAAAATTTAACTGAAAACATATATAAATCCTCATGGTTGATATGAAAAAGGATACAGGCGGCGTACCCAAGCCGCCGCCGCATGCCGTCCTCAAATTCATCGCAGGCCAAACGACGCGGCTTACGACAAAGCGGCAGCAGATCAGCACAGTTTCACCGCCACCGCCTTACGCCGCGCCCGCCAGCCCAATACCGACAACCCAGCCAAAAGCAAGGCATAGCTTTCCGGCTCCGGCACTGGAGACGCTGGCGTTGTGCTAAAGCTGATATTTTCGCCAACCAGCGCAAAATAGCCGAGGTGTGGCGCATACCCGCTGCTGCTTAAAGCGGCCACGTCAAATTGCACCCGGATGCTGTTGAACGCGTAAGTCCCTGCCGTCAAACCCTCGAATTGCCCCGCCAGCCGGGTATTGATCGCGCCGCCGCTCGCCGCATGCAGTATCGATGCATTATTGGTGCCGATGAAGTCAATCCTGGTCGCGCTACTGGTCAACTGCCCGGAAAACGCGCTATCCCACGCCTCGGCCAGCACCAGCGCCGGGTTGTCGACATGGCCGGTATAGCCCGGGCCGAAGCGGTAATTCAGCACCACGGTATCGCCAGCCTGAAACGTCGCGCTGACCGGATTGATGTTGAAATACGACTCCAGCAAATTGCCGGAAAACGTCAGCGGCACGGTCACCAATTGATCAATATTGATCAGTTCTGCATTGGCTGCGGCTGATAACAAGCTTGCGCCAGCGAAAAATAATGACGAAATCAGATGCTTTTGCATAATAAATCCCTTTATAAAGATGAGAAGAACCGCCAGGATGGCGCAATCCATTCAATACGCAAACACGGGTGAAACATAGTTTTATCTTGACCCAAAGCAAAACTGGCGACCCGACCAAGCGCGGCGCAAGTGAAGTGAAAAACAAGGCCAGCGGCACCGCAGAAGATGCGGATAAATCTGCTCTTTTATCCGCACAAAAATAATTAGAACGATTAAATTTTAACCCTGTGGTTATTTGGTAATCATTAAAATAGACGGGATTATTTTGCTTTAATTACTGCTTGGTAGATGGATTTTTGGGTTGATACTGAAGTGGCGAGAGATGTTGGTAATTTACTTGCATTGGGAATTATTTGTAAATTTATTATTCTTATTTGTTGAATTTTCTATGCATTTTCAATCGCTTGAATTTCTTCGCAGGGCGTTTTGGTTTGCGCGCCAGCCATGTAAAACGCGCTGCCCAGCCTAACCAATCCGGTTTAACCTGTTTTTTCCTCGTGCCAGTGGGGTAAAATGGCGCAAATTCAGATTATGGTGTCTTATGCAACTATTTGGTAGTACCGATTCGGGCCATTCCTTCAAAGTCCGCGCCTTTTTGTTATTGGCGCGCGTTCCTCACCAATACCACTGGGTCGATTTGAGCTTGCCGCGTGAGGCGCGCGGGGCGGCATTTGCCGCTGCCAGCAAGTTCGGCGAAGTACCGGCGTTAATTGATGATGGTCGTGCGTATTGCCAGTCGAATGCGATCCTGATCCATCTGGCGCAAAAGACCCGCCAGTTTGGCGGCGCAAAGCAAGATGCCGCCTACTGGCCCGACATGCTGGAGTGGCTATGCTGGGAATCGAACCGCATCGGCTTTTCCCTACCCAACTGGCGTTTTGCCATGCGCCATGCGCCGCTTGCCGCCGATGTGATGGCGTGGTTGCGCCAGCGTGTTTTGCAAGATCTGCAAACCCTGAATCAAGCGTTGGCGCAGCAGGCATTTTTGCTACCATGCGGCCCCAGCATTGCCGACCTCAGTTGCAGCGGCTATCTGTTCTGGCTGGATCAGGTCGGCCTTGCCGAAACCGATTACCCGCATCTGGCGCGCTGGCTTGATGCACTGCGCGCGCTGCCGGGCTGGACGCCGCCGGAGTTGGCGTTGCAGGCGCTACCTGTCGCCGAAAACTGACGCGCGGCATGAATAAATGTATTGATTACTGCGCAACAGGTTTTTTATAAACCACCCCATCCTTCATGACAAAATCAACTTTTTCCAAGGTTTGAATATCTTTCAATGGATTGCCCTTGACCGCAATAATGTCAGCAATGTAATTGGGTTCAATCGAACCGATTGCCAAATCCTGATTGAGTAATTCGGCAGCATTGAGTGTGGCACTGCGAATCGCTGCTAAGGCAGGCATGCCAGATTCAACCATATAGCCAAATTCTTTCGCATTCTCGCCATGTTGAAACACCCCGGCATCGGTACCAAACGCAATTTTTACCCCTGCCTTATAGGCCCGGGAAAAGGTATCTTGAATTTTAGGCCCAATTGCGGCGGCTTTTGGCTTAACCAACGGTGAGAAGTAGTCGGGCAGCTTCGCTTTTTCCGCGACGAATCGACCGGCAGAAATCGTAGGAACATACCAGGCCCCCATTTTCTTGAAAAGCGCAATCGCTTCGTCATCCATGTAGGTGCCATGTTCGATCGAATGAATCCCCGCCCTTAAAGCGCGTTTAATGCCTTCGTTGCCATGGGCATGGGCTGCGACGCGAAAGCCATAGTCTTTTGCCGTGCTCATAATAGCTTTGAGTTCTTCATCGGTAAATTGCGTATTTTCGCCGCTGCTGGCCTGGCTTAATACCCCTCCGGTTGCGGTAATTTTAATCAGATCAGCTCCTTCCTGGTAGCGCGTTCTGACCGCCTCGCGTGCGCTGTCCACGCCGTTGATTACGCCATTGTCGGCCCCCGGTTTGCCAACCATGCGCCGCATGGCTTGCGACAAGCCACTGGTTGGGTCGCCATGGCCACCCGTGGTTGCAATCGATTTGCCAGCGGTAAACATACGGGGGCCAACAATGTCGCCTTGATTGATGGCGCGCTTGATTGAAATGTTTAAACCGGCGGCTGCACCTAAATCTCTTACGGTGGTAAAACCAGCCATTAAGGTTCGTTCGGCTAGTTTCACGGCACTCAAAGCAATATCGGCAGTATCCAGGCTAACGGCGTTTCTAAACTGTTCTGCCTGAGGTTTGGATTCGCCAAATAGGTGAACATGCATGTCCATTAAGCCTGGAAGACAAGTGTAATTTTTTAAATCAATAGTATTGTTGGATGGCTTGGTGCTTGCAGTTGGCGTGATGGATTTAATCTTGCCATTTTCAATCGTGATGGTTAATTTTTCGCGTAACTCACCGCTTTTGACATCGAGCAACTTTCCGCAATCAAGCACGGCAGCATTGGCGTGGGCACTGCTGATGGCGAAAATCAAGAACGCGAGTGAGCTGCTTATTTTCATTGTTGACATTCGTAGCCTATTTATGAGTGGAAATTTTCAATTTAGCAATGCGCATGGTTGGGGAAAATGGCCGCAATTTTAACATTAATGCCATGGCTTGATCCGGCGCTCGGGCGTGGTGCTTGATTGAGAAGGTGAAATATTGGAACATTGCGCAGTATGATTTGCAACAATTTGGCCAAAAAATGCAAAAATTCGCAGGCAGGGCAAGGCCGGGGACAGGTGTAGAAACGTATGGGCGGCACCGCATATCGAGCGCAGCGTGCCATGCATTGTGTCATATCGGGGTGGGCCGCGTTGCGCTACCGAACCGGCACGGTGCGCACCGAGCGGTGTTTTTTCGCTGCATGGTGACCCCGGTAGCAGCCCGCTAGTGACCTGTCGTTGTGGAAATCCAGTGGCATAATTCAAGAAAAGTGGTGATCTGGCAGCGCTTTATGCTAATGTTTCAAAAGCGTGCGATGCTGCTGGTCGCCTATTGATCTCTTAGATACCTATTCATACCATGCCACGTCCTATCGTTATCGTTCCTGCCTGCACCCGCATGATCGGTGCCCATCCCAACCATGCCGTACAAAGAAAATATGTTGACGCCGTGCTGCACGGGGCCAATTGCATGCCGCTGGTCTTGCCCGCCTTTGGCGAGCATACCGATCTGGAGACGGTATTGGCGCTGGCCGACGGGATTTTTTTGACTGGTTCGCCCTCAAACGTGCATCCCGATCATTTTGGCCAGGCCGTGCATAATCCGGAGTTGCCACTCGATCCGCTGCGCGATGGCACTACCCTGCCACTGATTCGGGCAGCTATCTTGCGCGGCATTCCCTTGTTTGCTGTGTGTCGTGGCTTTCAGGAAGTCAATGTGGCATTGGGTGGCAGCTTGCATCAGGCGGTGCAGGAAGTGCCGGGCAAGATGGATCACCGTGAAGACAAGGAACAATCGCTTGATTTGCAATACGCTGCCACGCATCCGGTGCAGTTGGTGGAAGGCGGCGTGCTGGCCGAGATTCTCATGCCGGATGGGGCAGGCGGCAGCATCATGGTCAATTCCTTGCATGGGCAAGGGGTGGATCGGCTGGCCGATGGGGTGCTGGTGGAAGCGGTGGCACCGGATGGGCTGGTGGAGGCGTACACCATCCTTGGGATGGCCGATTTTGCGCTGGCGGTGCAGTGGCATCCGGAATGGAAGCTGGCTGAAAATCCGGTGTCGATCAAGCTGTTTACTGCCTTTGGCGCGGCCTGCCGCCGTTATCACCTGGCCAAACTGGGCAAAGAGGAAGATGACGAAGACGAGGACGATTAGAAAAACCGGCGCGCTAACCGATTTTGCAGCGTGCCAGCGGGTGCGGCATGCAAAAAGCGCACGGCAATACAACTGCAATACAACTGCAATCAAACTAAGATAACATTGAAATAACGCTGTAACGGCGATGCTCGGGAGGTAGGTAATATGTCGATTCGTAAACAGTTTAGCTATAACGATATGGAGCAGTGGCTCAATGAAAAGCGGGTCACGGAAATTGAATGTCTGGTGCCCGATTTGACCGGGGTGGCGCGCGGCAAGATTTTGCCGCGTACCAAATTTACCCAGGAGCGCGGCATGCGCCTGCCCGAGGCGGTGCTGGGCATGACGGTGACGGGAAATTATCCGACCGATGACATTCCGTATGACCGGGCGATTTCTTCCATCGACCGCGACATGATTTTAAAGGCCGATCCGGAAACGATTACCCTGGTGCCGTGGGCGGCAGACCCAACCGCGCAGGTGATCCATGATTGCTTTTTCTCCGACGGCAGTTTGGTCGATTTTGCCCCGCGCTCGGTACTGCGCCGGGTGATCAAGCTGTACGATGAGAAGGGCTGGCTGCCGGTGGTGGCACCGGAACTGGAGTTTTACCTGACCGCGAAAAACATTGACCCAGATCTGCCACTGCGGCCACCGATTGGGCGCAGCGGTCGCTCTGAAACCAGCCGCCAAATCTATAGCATTGATGCGGTCAATGAATTTGATCCGCTGTTTGAAGATATCTACGATTACTGCGAATTGATGCAGCTCGATGTCGATACCCTGATCCATGAAATCGGGGCCGGGCAGATGGAAATTAATTTTATGCATGGCGATCCACTCGGTCTGGCCGACCGGGTATTTTATTTCAAGCGCACCTTGCGCGAGGCGGCACTCAAGCACGAAATGTATGCCACCTTCATGGCCAAGCCGATGACCGGCGAACCGGGTTCGGCCATGCATGTGCATCAAAGCGTGGTCGATAGCAAAACTTTTCAAAACATTTTCAGCAATCCCGATGGTTCGCCATCGAAGGCGTTTAACCACTATATTGGCGGCTTGCAGCGCTATATGCCGTCGGCCATGGCGATTGTGGCGCCGTATGTGAATTCATACCGGCGGCTGGTGCGCCATACTGCGGCCCCGATCAACATCCAATGGGGCCACGACAATCGCACCGTCGGGTTTCGCGTGCCGGAATCCGGGCCGCAGGATCGGCGCGTGGAAAACCGGATTATTGGGGCCGATGCCAACCCGTATCTGGCACTGGCCTGCACGCTGGCCTGTGGCTATTTGGGCATGATCGAACAAATCGAGCCGAGCCCGATGACACTGGGCAGTGCTTATGACCTGAAGGTGGAACTGCCGCAGGGCTTGCCCGAAGCATTGCAATTGCTGCGCAATGAGCGGCGGCTGGTTCAGGTGTTTGGCCAGCGCTTTATTGATGTGTATGCCGCGATCAAGGATCTGGAACACACCGAATTCATGACGGTCATCAGCCCATGGGAGCGCGAGCACTTGTTGCTGCACGTCTGAGGCCAATTAATTTATTCAAGGAGTTTTCATGGCGAGTAAAGAATCGAATCCGGCCAATCCGGCCAGCCCGGCTGGTGGCTATGTGTTTGATACCAGTGTCATCCAGCAGCTCGATAGCGCCCATTATCTGCATCCGTTTACCGACTTCAAGGATTTGAACGGACGCGGTGCGCGGGTCATGGTTAAGGGCGAGGGCGTGTATTTGTGGGATTCGGAGGGCAAGCGGCTGTTCGATGGCATGTCCGGCCTGTGGTGCGTGAATGTCGGCTATGGCCGCAGGGGCATTTGCGATGCGGCCTATGCCCAGATGCAACAATTGCCGTTTTATAACAGCTTCTTCCAAACCACCAATGTTCCGGCTGTCGAACTGGCCGCTGCGCTGAGCGAAATTGCGCCCGAGCAGTTTAACCATGTATTTTTTACCGGTTCCGGTTCCGAAGGCAACGATACGATTATCCGCATGGCGCGTCGCTATTGGGATTTGCTGGGCCACAAAAACAAGCACGTGTTCATCAGCCGCCACAATGCCTACCACGGCAGTACCATGGCCGGGGCCTCGCTCGGTGGCATGTCGGGCATGCATGAGCAGGGCGGCTTGCCGATTCCCGATATCGTACACATCGGTCAGCCGTATTACCTCGAAGGCGGCAAGGGCATGACGCGTGATGAATTTGGCCTGCACGCGGCCTCGTGGCTGGAGCAAAAGATTTTGGAAGTTGGGGCCGAGCGGGTGGCTGCCTTTATTGGCGAGCCGGTGCAGGGCGCGGGCGGGGTGATTATTCCACCCGATACCTATTGGCCGGAAATTGAACGGATCTGCCGCAAGTACGATATTTTATTGGTCACCGATGAGGTGATTTGCGGCTTTGGCCGTCTTGGCCACTGGTTTGGCTGTCAGGCGGTCGGTGTCAAGCCGGATTTGATGACCTTTGCCAAGGGCGTCACCTCGGGCTATGTGCCGCTGGGCGGGGTCATGGTTAGTGACCGGGTGGCCGACGTGTTGATTGAAAAGGGCGGTGATTTTAACCATGGCTTCACCTATTCCGGCCATCCGGTGGCTTGTGCTGCCGGTTTGGCCACCTTGCGCATTTTGCGCGAAGAAAAACTGATCGAACAGGTGCGCGATGAAACCGGGCCGTATCTGAAACAGCGCTTTGAAGCGTTGATCGACCATCCGCTGGTGGGTCTGGCCGAGGCGCGCGGCTTTGTCGCGGGGTTGAATCTGGCCAAAAAGAAGGGCGCTACGCTGCATGACACCGAGTGGTTTGACCCGGATTTGGCGGTAGGCATGATTTGCCGTGGCCATATGTTTGGCAATGGCATGATCATGCGCGCGGTGGGTGACCGGATGATTGTCGCGCCGCCCTTGATCACCACCCGGGCCCAGATTGATGAAATGATCAGCCTGATTCGTAGTTGCCTTGACAAAACATTGGCGGATTTGCAAGAGCGTGGATTGTGGTCTGAGTGACGCATTTTATCGCGTACAACATGCACCGGGTTAAAGAATTCGGTGCGCTTTGTCCGGGTTGGGCAGAAGTTGCGTAATAATTGGCGAATGTTGCTGCCGCTGCCGGGCAGGGCAGGGCTGACATGGTTACAAGGGATGGCCAAAGGGTTGGCCAAAATGGCCAAGGTTTAGGCAAAACAGGTGATTCACTGCGTTTCACTGGTTAAATGATTCAACAGGAGAAGGTTATGACCATTTTGATGGCAAAACAAAAACTGACGCGCTTGTTTGGCGCGGCAGGGTTCACTCTATTGTCGCTGGTGGCAGGCGGGGTAGAGGCGCAAGAAGAAAAGGTCTTGAATATCTATAACTGGTCGGACTACATCGCCGAAGATACCATCAAGAATTTTGAAAAGGAAACCGGGATTAAGGTTCGCTACGATTTGTTTGACAGCAATGAAATTTTGCATGCCAAACTGGTCGCAGGCAAAACCGGTTATGACATTGTGGTGCCATCGGCCAACTGGGGCCGCTTGCAAATTGATGGCGGCTTGCTAAAGAAGCTCGACAAGAGCAAATTGCCAAATCTGGCGAATATGGACCCGGCGATTCAGGCCCAGATTGGCAAGCTTGATCCAAACAATGATCATTTGGTGGTCTGGCTGTGGGGCTATACCACGGTTGGCATCAATGTCGACAAGGTAAAGCAGGCACTGGGCAATTTGCCGATGCCGGAAAATGCCTGGGACTTGGTGTTTGATCCCAAATATATTTCCAAACTGAAATCATGCGGGGTTTCGTTCCTTGATTCGCCGTCCGAAATTTTGCCAGCCGCGCTGCAACACATTGGCAAGCCCGCTTATTCCAAAAATGCGGCGGATTATCAGGAAGCTGGCCGCATG
>JACCDS011550681.1_pt1 | contig 12651 bp, 11 predicted proteins | sample 7446441 | NCBI WGS metagenome assembly JACCDS01 (sample SAMN15323445, study PRJNA562643) | freshwater metagenome | isolation source: river surface water | place: USA:Blue River Watershed | collected 2017-08-17
CAAAGGTATTTTTTACGCTGGGTTGCGCTGATTGCTTGATCCGACATCCAGTGCAAACAAGTTGCACATGCTGTCGGATTCTTTTTGTGCATTGTAACCAGCCTTGCTGTTTTCGGCATCAACTATCTGAGCGTCGGGACGGCTGAATTGCCGTCCGGCAGGCACTAGTGCTTTGCCATCACTGCATCCACCCGCTGCATCAGCCGGTCGGCGTCTGGGTGTTGCCGGGATAACACCAGATAGACCGGCAGTTGTTCGAAGCGGTCAAAAGTCAGCAGTGGATTATTCAGCGCCACCTCGCTGGCGTGATAACAGAGGTAGTAGTCGTAACGGCCGCTCAGCAGCAGACGGTAGGCGTCCTGTTGATTGCCGATGTCGTAACGTTTCACGGCTAAGGCGGCGAGTTCGGGTCTTTGTTGCAGATAAGCGAAGCGGGTTTCACTGAGTGCCAGATACGGATAATGCTGCAGCTGTTCCAGCGAACTGAGCCTTTTACTGCTGCGCAACCGCACCACGCCTAACTCAGTCAGATAAACCGGCGCGGCACTGACTCTGAACTCACGGCGCTGAGTCAAAGTGGGCGCTACTACGGCACTGAAATCAATATGATTTTCTAAAGCCTGTAAGCCTCGTGACAGCGAATAAAACTGAAATTGCGGCTGAAAGCCGGCCTGACGCAGCAGCTTATCGACATGACTGATGCCAAGGCCCTCTGCCGCACCGTCGCTGTTGGTGTATTCATAAGGCGGCAAGTCGGAGTAAAAATAAGACACCGGCTCTGCCAGCGCGGGCAGGCTCATTAGCCAGGCGACAGCAAACAGCCAGGCGGCAGCAAGCAAAAATGCTGGCCGCATTATGGCAATACAGGCGCGGAAAACTGGGGCCAAAGGACACCTCCGGGCGGTTTACTTCAGGCTTTAACCTTAGCACAGCGCAGCGGCGGCGAATGATCGGGTCAGGCCCTGTTTGGCGGCGCCGGCTGTGACGTCAGCAACCCCCGCACCAGCGCATACTGCGCGGCGTAATAGCTCAGCATTATCCACAGGCCGGCGCCGGGCAGCGGTTGCCAGAACCGGTTCAGGCCAATCAGGCAATCCGAGCTGATAAACAGCAGACCGCCGCCAACCAGCCAGATATTGCGCCGGCTGCTACACCAGGTGCCGTAAGACATGGTCAGGATCACGCCGATATAACCCAGTACCGGCACTGCCATGGCGCCAAGCCCTGGCCACATCAGTGAGAGGACGCCTGCGGCAAAAGCGGCATAAGGCAACAACAACAACGGCCTGTGGCCGGCAAAAGGCCGCATCGCCACTAAATAACTCAGGTGCGCCAGCAAAAAGGCGCCAAGACCAAATACAAACAGCCGTTGCCCGTCTAAGGCCAGCAACACATCCCCCAGCATTGAAAATGCCAGAGCCGCCAATAACGACAGATGTGACCGGACCGGCGCAGCGCGCAGTACCCAGCCGCTTAACAGCAAAAGCGGCAGGATTTTCAGCAGAAAACTCAGCGGAAAGTCGCCGTGGGCGTCGAGCCACAGATACAGGCAGGACAACCCCAGATACAAGGCAGAAAGTTGTAATGGCATAGGCTAAGTATTTGTATTGGAAAGAACAATCATACTGCTCTTTCCGTAATCAAATCACAAGGCCAGTCATGCTGCTCTGGCGTGCCCGCCTTCTCACGGTAGCTGCACCTGCTGAAGTTCGCTTACCACAACGCCATCATCCTGGGGCCCCACATCATCATTGCTGCCGCCACCACGCCGACGGCCGTCAGCAGCGCGCCACCGCACATCAGCACGGCACCAGACCACAATAACCAAGGCTGCTGGCTGCGCCGGCAATGCCACCACAGCTCCGCGACCGCCATCGGCAACAGATAACAGGCAAATGACAGGATCAAATCAGCCGGGCCATCCAGGGTGTCGTTGTTGCCGTTGGGTCCCTGATTCAGCAGATACCAGCCCATCAGAAACAAGCGGAAGGTCCAGACGCCGTTAATCAATAAAAAACTATGCAAAGCAAAGCGCTGATGCAGGACAAAGTTGCGCTGGCGGGCATAAAACCAGGCGAGACCCACCGCCAGCGGGATTAACAAGCCATTTAGTGTGATACCGATGGCGCCAAGGTCACTGAGCCGCGAGCCACGCACCCAGGTCAGATACAGGCCGGTGACCGCGCCGCATAAGCCTAACGTCAGAAACAACCGGCCATTCCAGCGGTGCAGTTGTGGCCAGCGTTGCCGCAGTTGTGGCAGCAGCTGTAACAGGCCACAGCTACTGAGCACGGCTGCCGGCAACAAATGGGCAAACAGCATCAGATTGCCGCTGAAGTCACCGGCAACAAATCCGGTGATAGGCCGCGCCTGATTGGCATTCAGATATTGACCGGTGAACACCGGCCACAGATACAACAAGGCGATATAACAGGCGAACAGCCACTGACCCGCTAAGGCCACGGCAAACCAGGCCACACTGCTGCCGTGTAACAGCTTGCGGGCAATGGCGGCAGAGTGCCCGTTAGCAGCCGCGTTGCTGCGCTCGAGCCAGGGAAGGTAAATCGACATCAATCATCTCCAGTGTGCAGAACATTCGCTGCAGCATGACGCGCAGCAGGCTGGATTTCGCGCCGGATTTGAAACTCGGCGCACAAAAACGATGGGTTCGTGCTGCCGGTAATAATTGCTGACAGACTGGTTTTGCTGTGAAGTAGTGGCTGGTGCTAGCATCACCTGAGGATCTGGCTGGCGGAGTCTGCTGATGTGGCATCAATATCTGCAAATAAGCTTATTTGGGTTGAGTCTGTTGCTGCTGTGTGCCCAAGTTGCGGTGAAACAGAAACATGCGGTACATCTGTGGTTTGCGCTGTTTTGTGGCTCAATTGCCATTCTGGCGTTACAGCGGCTGAAAGGCGCGGACTGGGGTGTCTGGCAATATCTGATAGGCCTTGGTGCTTGCCTGACCTGTAACGGTTATTGGCTGGTGGCGCGGGCGCTGTTCCGGCCGGCTGCTGCGGTTGACCGCCGGCACATGCTGGTGGCGGCCTTTGTAGCCCTGCTGGTGATTGGCCAGCAATTGTTGCAGCTGCTGCAAACGCAGTGGCAGGGCGCTGCAACTGTGTGGGGCCCGGTCAGTACCGCAACCGGTGAGCTGCTGACGTTATTGTCGTCGACGATGCTGATGCTGACGTTATGGGAAGGCTGCCGCGGTTTACGTCAGGTCCGCGGCGCAGAGCTGCGTCAGCGGCTGTTGTTTCTCGGCAGTTTTGCCGGTGCATTGTTTTTATGCCTGATAGTGGCAAAAATCTGGCCCGCAGCGGTGGCGGACTCTTTGCTGCGACAAAATCTGGCAGCAGTGTCGGCCATGTGGATGCTGGTTTTGACCCAAGGACTTATCTTGTGGCGCTTGCCGCGGCTGTCCAGTCAGACAGCTGAAGATACTGCGGCCGCACCGCCTGCGGCAGCGGTGTTATCGGCCAGCGAGCAACAGCTGTTGACGGCAATCACCACAGCCTTGCAGCAAGAACAGTTATTTTTGCAACCGAACCTGAAAGTCGCCGATCTGGCGCGGCGCTTTGCGTTGCCGGAATACCGCATCAGCCGCTTGCTCAGGCAGCAGTATCCGCAATGGAATTTTAATCAGCTGATCAATGATTTGCGGATTAAACATGCCAGCGGGCTGCTGGCTGATCCGCAAAAACAACACCGGCCAGTATTAGTGGTGGGGCTGGAAAGCGGTTTTGCCTCAGTTGGTCCATTCAGCCGGGCTTTTAAAACCGCAATGGGAACCACACCCCATGAATACCGGCAACAACGGCTTAATGCGCTGCTTTAGTCTGCGGCAATAGTGGTAACAAACAGGCTTTGTCGGCTGGAGATACGGTGACCGGCTGCTGCTGGCGGGCGGTGATAAACTGGTCGACCCGGGCGATAAAAGCCGCCGGGACCTGCGCGGAGAAGGCAATATACACATCACCCTCGACGACAGTCAGCGCCAGTTGTTGATAGTGTTTTTGTTGCTCCGCTGGCAATACCGCGAAATGTCGTTCCGCCGAGATCAATAAATCAGCCCGGCCTTTGTCCAGCATGTCAAAAGGCCGGGCTGTGCTGTGATTCACCGGTACCAGGCCTCTGCTGCAATTCGGATACTGCCGGAGCTGCTGCATTGGCTCGCCAAAATAGCCTTGCGCCGGTATCAGGATGCGCGCCTGTTGCATCACCGGGTCACACCAGGTTTTGATCTGGTCCCAGCGGTTATCTTGCAGCCGGCGGTAAAAATACACATTATTGCGGCCAATCGGCAGGCTGAAACGGAACGATCGGGACGTTGTTTTGGCGAGGCCGGTGATGACTTCAATCTCGCCTGCCTTTAGTTTTTCTTCGCGCACGGCAAGGTTGGGATTACCTTCAATAAATTGCAGCGGACAACCTAACTCGCGGAAAAATGCCTGCTGCCACTGGTCGATACAAGACGGTGCCGTGCTCTGGCGTTCGAACAGCTGGAAGGTACGCAGCTGCGGCGGGCATTCAGCAGCGGCAACCTGTAAGCTGAATAAAATCGAACTCTGGACCAGTCTTTTTACCATCGAAGTCACTCAAAGTCTGCGACCGGCCTGCGCCGGCCAATGTCAGTTAGGGGGTGCTGAACAGCGATAACGAATAGCCCACTAAAGCGCCATCGGCGATATCGCCATGGCCAGGCACCAGGATTTTAAGCTGCGGATAGGCGGCTTTTAAGCGTTTGAGACTATCCGGCCAGGCCTTCACGTCGGCATCGGCAATATTCCCCAGGCCAGGATAACGTGGTGCTTTGACAAAACAGCCGCCGTGTAACAACTGATATTGCGGCAGGTACAGCACTATGTTGTCGCTGGTGTGGCCTGGTCCCGGGTAAAACCACTGCACCGGACCATCCTGATAACTGGCACCAACGGCCAGATCGGTCACGGTCTGTAGCGGGCTGATGCCGGCTTTGGCTGCCAGTGCTGCGGTCTGTGCTGTGACCTGCAGCGGAATACCCCGTTCGGCCAGCGCGACGACGCCGCCGGTGCGGTCTTCATGTGCATGGGTGGCAATGGCTTTGACTACAGGGCGTTTAAGCACCACATCAATCCAGTGCAATAAATCCCGGGTCGGATAAAAACCCCAGGCAGTGTCGAGCAGCCAGATACCTTCTGGCGTGTCGAGCAGTAAACCGTTTGAGGTAAATACGGCGCCATTGCTGAGGGTTTGTTCAGTGCGGTGCAACCAGAGCCCGGTAGCCAGTTGTTGTACCTGCAGCTGCGGAGACAATTGCTGCACCGGATAGACCGATGGTGGTTGCAGTGTCTGCGCAGCCTGGGTCACAGTGCTGTTCAGCAGTACAAAAGCAGCTATTAGCAAAGCGCGTATCTCCATCAGATGTGCTCCGTTTCCGTTGTTTTTGGCCCCATCAAGTGATTATGCAGACTTTAGCTAATTTCTGTCACTGTCCTGCTTATTTTTGTTCCTGTTTATGCGAAATTTATCAGCTTTTTATCACTGTAAAAGGTACGTGGCCAACTAGATTGGTGGAGCCTGAACTGATCTCAGGTTTCTTTTTTCCAAGGAGATTGAACATGGAACAACAATCATTGGTCTGGTCGTTACCAGTGCAAAACGTCAATGCCAGCCGCAGTATTATTCAGGGTTTGCAGGACTATAAAAACCGCTTCTGGGCTATTGGTCTGAACGGCGACACTTTACAGCCGGATGGCTTTTTAAAGTTCTTTAATGACCGGAGTCTGCCTTTTGCATATTTTGTCCGCAGTCAGGGCGTGTCTATCGGCACTGAAGCGGCCTACGACAGTAATATCAGTACTTTACAGACTTACATCCAACAACAAATCAATGCGGAAGCCGATTTGGTAAATGCGATCATTGGTCAGTTGAAAGATTATCAGGCACGCAACTGGGCGATCGGTTTAAACGGCGATACGCTGCAGCCGGATGGTTTCGTCAGCTTCTTCGGACAGCGTCAGCTGCCGTTTGATTTTTATGTCCGCAGTCAGGGTGTGTCTTTGGGTGAACCAAGCGCCTATAACCACAATATCCTGACGTTGCAGCAATATCTGCAGCAACTGCGTTAAGTGTACCGTTCCTGAGTGGCACTGCAGCAGCCGGAGCTACTGCAGGAGTTGGCCGGGTTTGTAGTCCCGGCCTTGCTATTCAGGCAGAAAAACGGTCAATGCTCTGATGCAGCGATTTGGCCTGTTGCGAGACTTCTTCACTGATTTCGGCGTTGTAGCGGCTGGTGTCGAGTGTTTCCAGCGCCAGGTCGCGGATACGGACCACATTCTGATTCACTTCGGCTGCGACCAGGCTTTGTTCTTCAATGGCGGCGGCGATAGTGGTGGTCATATCTAAGACGTTGCCAATATCCTGCGTCATATTGCCGAGTAATTGCAGGGTTAATTCCGCCTGTTCGACACTGTGAGCGCCTTGATCGCGGCAGACACTGATTTGTTGCACTATGTCGCCGGTGCGTTGCTGCAGACCCTGAATAATGCTTTCAATCTGTTTGGTCGATTGCTGGGTTTTCATCGCCAGCATCCGCACTTCATCGGCGACCACAGCAAAACCGCGGCCTTGTTCACCGGCACGGGCGGCTTCAATGGCGGCATTAAGCGCCAGTAAATTAGTCTGATCGGCGAGGCTGCGGATCACTTCCAGCACTGAACCAATGGTCTGGCTGTCCTGCGCCAGGCTATGCACAGTAGTAGTGGCCTGCTGCAGACCGGCGGATAACTGCCGGATACCGCTGGCACTGTCCTGCACCTGTTGTTGACCGCGCAGCGCGTGCTGATTGGTGGCTTGGGCTTTGCTGGCGGCCATTTCGGTGTTGGCAGCAATTTCCTGAATAGTAGCACCCATCTCGGTGACGGCGGTGGCGACCAGATCCGTTTCTGACTGTTGTTGTGCCATACCGAGCCGGGTTTGTTCGGTGGCGGAACTGAGGCCGGTGGCCGCCTGATCCAGCATACTCAGAGCGCCATTGACCGATTGGATCAGTTGCTGCACCTCGGCGAGCATATCGTTGAAATCCTGGCCTAATAACGACATTTCATCGCGGCCCAGCACGGTCAGACGTAAGCGGAAATCGCGCTGCGAGCGCACTGCCGCAATGGTTTGCTGCACGGCCCGCACCGGTTGGATCACCGAGCGGCTTAACGCCACAATCAAAGTGCCGAGCACCAACAAGGTCAGCATAAACACTGCAATGGCGAAATTGCGGCTGTCGCTGAGTTCATCAGCAATGGCCGCACTGGTGTGGTCGGTCAGTTGCTGCAGGTCGGTTTCGGTGCTTTGGATTTGTTTACGCAGCTGGCCTTGCAGGCCGTCAGTCGGGGTCAGACCGGCGTCTACTTCCGCATCAGTCAGGGCCAGAAAACTTTGCTGATAACTGGCCAGCGTCTGTTGCTGCGCGCTGTTCAGCAGCGGCTGCAGGGCTGTGGCGATCTTCTCAAAATGAGTGCGGTATTTCAGATCGCGATTTAAGCGGAAGTCTTTTTCATAACGGCGAAGTTGCAACAACAAGATAGTTTGCTGTGGGTTTTGGCTGTCCGCCAGACTGTTTTCAATCTGATGGGCGGCTGCACGCATAGTACCGGTCAGGCCATCTTTGTCATGCAGGCCAATGTCGCGGCGTTTTTGTACCAGCGCAGCAAAGCTTTGCTGATAGGCGCCGGCTTGTTGTTCGAAGGTATCGAGCGCAGCGCTCTGCAGCTGATATTCTTTCAGAATCGCGCGCAGCGCCGCACTGTGTTGGCTGATGCGCTGAAAACTGTCCTGATGCAGCTGCTGATGTTTTAAGTCCAGCCGCAGTAAAAAATCTTTTTCATGGCGGCGCAGCATCAGCACATCGGTTTTCAGCATTTCGACCAGTTTGTCGGCGTGTTCCAGCTGTTTCAGGTCGTGGTTCTGCTGCAGCATCGTCAGCAACAACAGCGTCATCGCCACAGCCATCGCCAGGCCCATCCCCATCAGCCGCTGAGCGATGGTAAATTGTCGTAAAAATTGCCACATCAGAATTGCGCCCGCTTTGTCATACATTGGAAATAATATTGTAATGAAAAAGCAGTTCTAAATCAGAAACAGCTGATTAAATTCAAGGTGTTAGCTTAATTTGTGTGCAGCAGGCCCTGCCTGTAGCAGGGCATTTTACTGCTTACAGACCCAAACCATGCCGGTACAGCCTGGCGGCAATTTGTAACATGGCTTGCTGCCAGGCCTGTGATTTAGCCTCATCCGGCGCCAGCCAGTATTGACCATCGCCGTTCAGTAACAGGACAAAGCCGGTTTCGGTCGCTTTGTTGTAATACATCATGCTGCTGGCGCCGACAAACAAACCATTGTGGCCGACATAATCACCGCTGCGCTGCCAGAACCAGCCAGGGAAATCATGGCCCGGTGTAAAAGGCTGGTCCCAGCCGAGTAGCTGTTGGCGACGGGGCTGGCTCAGTCCCGGCAAAGACAGTGCAGGGGTGTCGCTGGCAATGGCGGCCAGATAAGTGCCAAGGTCCCGTGCCGAGCTGTGCAGCATACCGTCGTAATAATCAGACGAGGCATAACGCGGCAGCGGCATCAGCCCGCCATCAGGCGTCGGCAGATATAAAGTCGCGGCGTTGCGAAAATCTTTAGTCGGCCAGAAAGTGTTTTGCAGCTGCAGCGGTGTCAGAATTTCACGACCTGACCAGTCTGCAAAAGGTTCTGCGGTGTGTTGTTCCAGCGCCAGGCTGGCCAGTTCAGCGCCGACGTTACTGTAGTTTTCAACACCGGTGGCACCGAAGTTGGCGCTTTGATACCAGCGGCCACCCGGTTGCAGATAACCGGCTAAAAAGTGCAGATGCGACGGTTCCGGTGTGCCGCATTGGTCAGTGCCGCGCAATTGGTCGAGCAATGAAGAGCCGTCTGCTGTGCTGTAGATGGCGCAAAACAAAGTGCTGTCCTGATCGAGAATGCCGGATCGATGTTGTGCCAGCTGCAGCCAGCTTGGATTGAAGTTCTTTCCATCCGGTCTTTGCGGCAAAAACGGTAATGCAGGCAATGGGTTGTCAACGGCAATATTCAGTTTAGCGATGGCAGTGCCAAGCAAAGTTTTACTGATTGATGCGACCAGCGTCGGGGTATCCGCGGTCATCGCGGTGTTGCTGGCGACATCGGCCAGGCCTTCGGCAAAAGTCGCCATGACTTTGCCCTGGCGCACCACAGCTGCGGAGATGCCGGGCTGGTTAAATTGCTGGCGGAACCGGCGCATGCTGTTTTGCACTTCGGCGGCTGAAGCTGTCTGCGCAGCCGGAGCCTGCAGCAATTGCAATGCGCGGTCCAGCGCAGTGTCGCTTTGCAGCGCCGCATCCAGGCTCAGGTATGGATACACCGGCACGTCGGGTAACACGCCCTGCACTTCCTGTAATTGGCCCGCCGGGTCCTGATAGCGCTCGTTGCTGAGTGTCAGGGTCCAGCCATTGGGCAGCTGGTGCAGCAAGGCATCGGACAAAGAGCCGTGCGTCGGTTCGCCGATAATAGTGGCCTGTGGCAGACTTTTGAGTGCCAAAGTCATCACTTCGCCAGCGCTGATGGTGGAGCCACCGGCCAGTACCTGCAGCGGCTTCAGGTAAGGCGTATTCGCAGCCGCCAGTTTAATGGGCTGCTGGCTGCCAGTGCGCAGGCCTTTGCTGCCGATGACCCGGGCCTCTGCATTAAACTGACTGACAATCTGCAATGCCACTGCATCAAAGCCGCCCTGATTAAAGCGCAGGTCGATGACCAGACCTTTGGTTTGTGCCAGCCATGGCTGCAGTTCGAGCATTGCCGCTGTTGCTGTTTCTACATCGTTTTTGACAAATTGCAGCCAGACGCTTGGGGTTAAAGAGGTCGGATCGGCCTGATTCAGTCCGGACAGCTGGTTAATCCGCAGATAACCGATACCGCCCGGTAACAAACCATATTGCAGTGCCGTCGTTGCTTTGGTCGGTTGTAAACCCGGCGCCAGCAACAGGGCATCGGTCTGTTGCTGCAACAGTTGCTGGTATAGTTCCAGCTGGCTGAATAAAGCCTCGCTGTCGCCGGCAGCACCATCGGCCTCAATCTGCGCGAACAAACCTCTTCGGGCATAACCCTGTAGTGCCGGACCATCGGCGCTACCCAGCACCACATGCGCATCGCCGAAGCGGGCAATAATTTCCTGATAATACTGTTGTTGCTGCTCCAAACTGGCGTTGGCAAATTTCGGCTGATAGTCCCGGTACAGCTGTTCCCAGTTGAGCTGGCGCTCTGCCGTAAAGGCGTAATACTGCTGGATGTCCTGCCAGAAAAATTCGAAGTTTTTTGTGCTGTCTTGTTCGCCATTCATTGGCTGCAGGCAACTGGCCGGTAATTGTGGCAGGCGCTGAAACTGACCAAATAAACCGGCGTCCTGCGCCAGACTGAGTGTGTTGCCATCAGCCGTTAATTGCAGCTGAGGCCTGATCGTCTGAACTTCTGCGGCTGGGTGGTCGGCCTGACGCACGCAACCAAATTTATTCAGATTAAAGATTTGCAGCCGGTTCTGCTCAATCTGCCAGACAGTGCCATAGCCAGTTTTTTGCCAGATACCGTGCACAGTTGTTTGGTTGGGTTTGCTGGTGTTGTTCGCGTCATCATGGCAGCCACTCAGGGTCAGCAATAAACCGCTTAAGAGAGTCCATGGATACAGTTGCCGTCTTTTCATCAGAAATCCTCCGGTTAAGATGGCAGCAGTGTAAATAAAATGTTTATGCTGGGTTGTCGTGGTTTTGCTGCAGAACTGTCAGTCTTTGTCAGGATGTTGGTTAAAGCTGAAAGAGGTCTGATCAGTGAAAAATAAACCGGCCGGTTGTCGAATCCCCCTGCTGGCAACCGACCAGCTGCGTTACTTAACTCAAAAGCCAAGGAGCTGAACGATGTTACATGCCAATCCCACACTGTCACAGTTACACAATCAGATTGATCAATGGCAGCAAGCCATCAAACGCGGCGATATGCACGGCATCCGCAGCAACTACGCCGACGATATCCGGGCTTTTGATGCGGTGAAACAACTGCAGTTTTTAAAGGCCGACTACTTCACACATTGGCAGCAATGTCTGGAATTTTGCCAAAGTCATGTCGCGTTTGAGCTGCGTGATATCCAAATCCGCCACACCGGTGATCTGGCGCTGCTTAGTGCCTTGTTGTATTGCGCCGGCACCAACGACAAAGGCGAAGTGCAGGGCTGCTGGATGCGCTTAACCCAAGGTTGGCAGCAACAACAGGGCCAATGGCGGATTTTTCATGACCATTTTTCGGTGCCTTTTGATATGGTAAGTGGCGCCGCTTTGTTTAATTTGCAGCCTGATGGGGCGTGAGGAACATACCGATGAAATATCTATGTCTGGTCTATAGCGACGAAAAGCTGCTGCATTCGTTGCCGGAAAGCCCAAAAGACCCGGAGTGTTTTGCCTACGCCGCAGCGGTGCAGCAAAGCGGCCGTATGCTGGCAGCTGAGGCGCTGCAGCCGGTATCCAGCGCCACCACAGTGCGGGTGCGCGCCGGCAAAACACTGTTGACTGACGGTCCTTTTGCCGAAACCAAAGAACAGTTGGCCGGCTTTTATTTGGTCGAAGCGCGGGATTTAAACGAAGCCATCACGCTGGCGGCCGGTATTCCTGCGGCGCGCGTCGGTTCGGTGGAAGTGCGGCCGGTCCGTGAGCTGGATGTCTGAGCCGGATGTCTGAACTGAATGTCTGAAGCAGTCACACCGGCCGCGATAGCGGCTTTATATCAGCAGCACTCGCGCCGGGTGCTGGCAACATTAATCCGTCTGCTTGGCGATTTCACTTTAGCGGAAGAAGGCCTGCAGGAGGCCTTCACTGCGGCGCTGCTGCAATGGCCGGCGCAAGGCCTGCCGGACAATTCGCTGAGCTGGCTGGTGTCGGCCGGTCGCTTTAAGGTCATCGACAAATTGCGCAGCCAGCAGCGGCAACGTGTCACGGCTGAAGCCTGGTTGCTGGAGCAGGGTGACGACGCAGGCCTGGTGACTGACTCTGAGTCGCTGGACGACACGGCGATATTGCAGGACGACGAACTACGGCTGATTTTTATCTGTTGCCACCCGGCACTCTCGCAGGAAGCGCGTTTGGCACTGACGCTGCGTGAAGTCTGCGGCCTTACCACCGAACAAATCGCCCGGGCTTTTTTACAAAGCCCGGTCACTATTGCCCAGCGCATCGTCCGTGCCAAACAAAAAATCCGCGACGCTGCTATTCCGTATGAAGTGCCGCAAGCAGACCAATTGCCGGAGCGGCTCGATACGGTTTTGAAAGTGATTTATCTGCTGTTTAACGAAGGCTACAGCCAAAGCAGCGGTGACAAACTGCTGTGTACTGAGTTATCGGCGCAGGCCATCCGGCTGGCCCGGCTGCTTCAGCAGTTAATGCCGGCTGACGGCGAGATCAAAGCGCTGCTGGCACTGTTGCTGTTGCAGGAAAGCCGGCGCGCGGCACGGCTGGATGCGGCCGGTGATCTGATTACACTGGCTGAGCAAGACCGCACTTTATGGGATGCAGCGCTGATTACCGAAGGTGTCCGGCTCACCGAACAGGCGTTGTCCGGGCCGCGTTTTGGCCCTTATGC
>JACCDS010475485.1_pt1 | contig 12647 bp, 12 predicted proteins | sample 7446441 | NCBI WGS metagenome assembly JACCDS01 (sample SAMN15323445, study PRJNA562643) | freshwater metagenome | isolation source: river surface water | place: USA:Blue River Watershed | collected 2017-08-17
CTGCGGCCGGGGCCACCACGACTGCGCCCGGGCTGGCCGCCGGTGCGCTCACGGCGGCCGGCGGTGCGGGCGGCGGCGCATCGGGGGCCCGGGCCCGGCAGCCGGCCAGCCGGACAGCGAGGACCGAGGGCAGCAGGCGCGGAAGGACGGACAGGTTCATCGCAGAGGCTACGCGGGACATGGGCAATGGCGGCGATCATCCCACGAAATCGGTGGCCGGCGCCGCGGCCGCGGCCCGGGTACGGCACTGCGTCAGAATGCAGCCCTGCAACCGTAATTCCCGCCCTTGCCTGCGCCGCCGCCCGCGGGCACACTGGGGCGACTGCCCGCGAGGATGCCTCCATGTCCGACCTCTCTGCCTTCTTCCAGTCCGTCAAGCTGCCGGTGATGCCCGAGGTGGCGCACGCCCTGATCCGCACCCTGCACGACGAGGACGTGACCATTGCCCAGGTGCGCGAGCTCATCGCCAAGGACCCGGTGCTCACGGCCAAGGTGCTGCGCGCGGCCAACAGCGCCGCCCTGGGCCTGCGCCGCGAGGTCGGCACGCTGGACGCCGCCATCTCCATGGTCGGCCTGTCGCAGGTGCGCACGCTGGCGCTGACGGCCTGCATGAACGTCGCCTTCCCGGTCGTGCCCGGCCTGGACCGCACCGAGTTCTGGCGCAACTGCATGGCCTGCGCCGGCTACGCGCAATGGCTGGCCGGCGGCATCGGGCTGGATACGCAGCAGGCCTGGCTGGCCGGCATGATGCTGCGCCTGGGCGAGCTGCTGATCGTGCAGACGCGGCCCGAAACCCTGGCCGAGCTGGAGCGCCAGCCGCAGATCCCGGGCGACCGCTGGGCGCGCGAGGAACGCGTGCTGGGCTTCACCGAGACCCAGGTCACGGCCGAACTGGTACACCGCTGGCACTTCCCGGCGGCCATCGTGCGCGGCCTCAACACCGCCTCGGCGCCGCTGGCCCACCAGCCGCTGTCCCAGCTCGGCGGCGTGCTGCACCTGGCCGGCCGCCTGGCCGACATGGCCTTCAGCGAGCCCGAGATCGTGGACGCGCTACCGCAGGACGTGGTCTCCGCGCTGGACCTGAACCTGGACTGGATGCGCAGCCGCCTGCCGGCGCGCGACAGCTTCTTCGACATCTCTGCGCTCTGATCGCCCTGCCGCCCGCTGCATGAATTCCGCCGCCATTGCCTCCTTTTTCGCCACGCTCAAGGCCGCCAACCCGCAACCCGTCACCGAACTCGAGTACAGCTCGGTCTTCGAACTGCTGACCGCCGTGCTGCTCTCGGCCCAGGCCACCGACGTGGGCGTGAACAAGGCCACGCGCAAGCTGTTTCCCGTCGCCAACACGCCGCAGAAGATCCTGGCCCTTGGCCTGGAAGGGCTGGAGGGTTACATCAAGACCATCGGCCTGTACCGCAGCAAGGCCAGGCACCTGATGGAGACCTGCCGCATCCTGGTCGAGCAGCACGGCGGCCAGGTGCCGCGCGAGCGCGCCGCGCTGGAGGCCCTGCCCGGCGTGGGCCGCAAGACCGCCAATGTGGTGCTCAACAGCGCCTTCGGCGAGGAGACCATGGCGGTGGACACGCACATCTTCCGCGTCGGCAACCGCACCGGGCTGGCGCCGGGCAGGACGCCCTACGAGGTGGAGCTGAAACTGCTGCAGCGCGTGCCCGCCGAGCACCGCGTGGACGCGCATCACTGGCTCATCCTGCACGGCCGCTACGTCTGCCAGGCGCGCAAGCCGCTGTGCTGGCAATGCCGCGTGGCGCCCTGGTGCGACTTCAAGCCGAAGACGCCGGCGCCTTAAGTTCGGATCAGCGCGTCCAGCACGCCGGGTTCGAAGTGCTGCTCGATGTAGTCGGCCAGGCCGTCGAAGACAGACTCCAGCGTCGGCACCTGCTGCGCCCCCGCCTGGCCGAACAGGGCCTGCAGCGCGGCCGCGTCCTCGAATACGCCGTGCAGGTAGAGCCCGAGCACGTTGCCGGCCGCGTTCTGCCAGGCCAGGCCGGGCAGCACCTCGCGCGCCACGTCGCCCTTGGCCGCCATGGCCGGATGCTGCGCCGTCTGGCCGTGGTGGATCTCGTAGCCGCGCACCTCGACGCCGGAGAGCGCGGCCCACGGCCCGGCCAGCGCACCGAAACGCGCACTCGTGTGCCGCACCACCTTGGCCGGCTCGAAGCTCGTCACCAGCGGCAGCAGGCCCAGGCCCGGCGCGTTGCCGTCGATGCCGTGCGCATCGACCAGCGCCTCGCCCAGCATCTGCAGGCCGCCGCAGAGGCCCAGCACCGCGCCACCGGCCCCTGCGTGCGCCGCGATGGCACGGTCCAGGCCCTGGGCGCGCAGCCAGGCCAGGTCACCCGTGGTGTGCTTGGAGCCGGGCAGGATGATCCAGTCCGCGCCCTGCAGTTCGGCCGGGTGGCGCGCCCAGCGCAGCTGCAGGCCCGGCACGTTCTTCAAGGGCTGGAATTCGTCCAGGTTGCTGATGCGCGGATAGGCCACGACGGCAATGCGCGTCGTGATCTCGCCCGTCCCGGCATGCCGATCGTCGAATACGCCGTCTTCCTCGGGCAGACCGTGCGCGCGCCACATCGGCAGCGTGGCCACCGTCGGCACGCCGGTAAGCCGCTGCAATTGCTGCGGACCGGGCGCCAGCAGCGCCGCATCGCCGCGGAACTTGTTGAGCACGAAGCCGTGGATCAGCGCGCGATCGGCCTCGGGCAGCAGCGCCCAGGTGCCGTAGAGATGGGCGAAGGCGCCGCCGCGGTCGATGTCCGTCACCAGCAGGCAGCGCGCCCGCGCATGGCGCGCCACGCGCAGGTTGACAATGTCGCTGTCCATCAGGTTGATCTCGGCCGGCGAACCGGCGCCCTCGATCACCACCACGTCGTTCTCGGCCAGCAGTTCGTCGAGCGCCTGCGCGATGAAGGGCCAGACCTTGTCGCTGCGGCCGCGCCAGTCACAGCGTGTCAGTTCCTCGTCCACCTGGCCCAGCAGCACCACCTGGCTATGGGTGTCACGCTCGGGCTTGAGCAGCAGCGGATTCATCCGCACCTCGGGCTCGGCACGCGCTGCCAGCGCCTGGAAGTACTGGGCCGAGCCGATTTCACCACCGGCCAGCCGATCTTCCGCCGGGCCGCCCCAAGGAAAATCAGCCCCCGCAGGGGGCAGCGCAGTACGCGCAGCGACAGGCGTGGGGGCCACAACGCGCGCGTTGTTGCTCATGTTCTGCGCCTTGAACGGCGCGACGCGCAGGCCCAGCCGGGCGTAATGGCGGCACAGCGCCGTGGTCAACCAGCTCTTGCCGGCGCCGCTGGTGGTGCCCAGCACCATGACGGCCCGCGCACTCATGATTGGGGCAGCGCCACGTACTGCCCCGCCAGCGCGTGGATCGCGATGCGCTGTTCGAACACCTGTTCCAGCGCGCGGTGCGTGGCCGCGGCGGCAGCCGGGCCCTGGTAACGCACGCACCCCTGGTCCAGGATGACCAGCTCGTCGGCCTGCAGCGCCAGCGTCAGCTCGTGCAGCACGCTGACAACCGTCTTGCCGCTGGTCACCAGTTCGCGCACCAGGCGCAGCCAGTCGGCCTGGTGCGGCGGGTCCAGGTTGGCCAGCGGCTCGTCCATCAGCAGCACCTCGGCCTGCACCGCCAGTGCGCGCGCCAGCAGCACGCGCTGGCGCTCGCCGCCCGAGAGCTGGCCCAGGGTGCGGCCACGCCAGTCCCAGGCCTGGGTGGCGCGCAGCGCCTGCTCCACCGCGGCCAGATCCGCCGCGCTGGCCGGTGCCAGCCAGGCCTGGTGCGGCAGGCGGCCGAGCATGACGACGTCGAACACCGTCAGGTCGTCGCCCGCCACCTCGCCCTGGCCCAGCCAAGCCAGCCGGCGCGCCCGCTCGCGGCGCCCGAGTGCCGCCATGGGCTGACCCAAGAGCGAGACCCGGCCCGCGTGCGGCAGCAACTGCGCCAGCACCTTGAGCAGGGTGGACTTGCCGGCGCCATTGGGGCCGACAATGCAGCTCCAGCGCCCGGCCGTCAACGCCAGGTCGATGCCATGCAGCACCTCGACCCCGCCCAGCCGCGCATGCACCGCCTGCGCCTGCAAGGCCACCTTCGCCGTATCCAGGCTCATGACCGCCTCCCCTGCCCGGCCTGGCGGTGCATCAGCCACAACAGGTAGCCGCCACCGAGCACCGCCGTGAGCACGCCCACCGGCAACTCCTGCGGCGCCAGCAGGCCGCGCGCCAGCGTGTCGGCCGCCAGCAGCAGCACGCCGCCGGTGGCGCTGGCCAGCAGGATCAGGCGGCCATGCGTGGTCTTGGTGACGGCGCGCACCAGGTGCGGCGCGGCCAGGCCGACGAAGCCGATCAGCCCGGTCTGCGCCACAGCGGTGGCCGTGGCCAGGGCCAGCACCACCACCAGCGCGGCGCGCATGGCCGCCACCGGCAGGCCCAGGCTGCTGGCCGTGGCCTCGCCCAGCGCCAGGCCGTCCAGCACATGGCTGTAGGCCCAGGCCACCACCACGCAGGGCAGCAGCACGGCCGCCATCAGCGCACAGGCGCCCCAGCCGACGAAGCCGGTGGAACCCAGGATGAAAGCCTGCAGGGTCTGCATCACCTCCGGCGCCAGCTGCATGGTGAGCGAACCCAGCGCGCCCAGCACCACGCCGACCACCACGCCGGCCAGCAGCAGGCGCAGCGTGTGCTGCACGCCGCGCGCCAGCGCCAGCGTGAGCAGCACGGCGGCCACAGCGCCCAGGAAGGCGGCCCCGGTCAGGCCCAGCTGCAGCAGCCAGGGCGCCAGCGCGGGTGCGCCGGCGCCCAGCAGCACCAGCGCCAGGGCCACGCCCAGGGCGGCGCCCGAGGCGCTGCCCAGCAGGTAGGGGTCGGCCAGCGGATTGCGGAACAGTCCCTGGGCGATGGCGCCGGCCAGGCCCAGCAGCGCGCCGGCCAGCCAGGCCCCCACGGTGCGCGGCACGCGGATCTCCCAGACGATCTGCCAGGCCAGCGCATCGGAGCCGATGGACCACAGGCTGGCCAGCCCGGTGCTGCCCACGCTGGCGCCCAGCAACAGCAGCGCCGCCGTCAGCAACAACAACAGCGCCCCCAGCCCGAGGGCACGGCGCTGCTGGCGCGCGAGCTCGGTCATGGCCGCTCTCCCTTCTCCCGCAGGCACTGCACCATCAGCTGCGCGCCCTCGGCCAGGCGCGGGCCGGCGCGCACCAGCACGTCCGCCTGCGCCGGCGCAAAGGCGCAGACGCGTTGCTCGCGCAGCGCCCGCAGGCCGGCCCAGCCGGGGCGGGCCGCCATCTCGGCATAGCGGCTGTCGCCCAGCATGATGAGCTCGGGATCGGCGCGCACCACGAACTCGGGGTTGAGCTTCGGGTAGGGGCCCAGCCGGCCCGGCACCACGTTGCGCAGGCCCAGGCGCGCCAGCGTCTCGCCGATGAAGGAGGCTTCGCTGGCGCCATAGGGGCCGCTGTTGACCTCGACGTAGACGCGCGTGCCCCGCAGCGCCGCCGGCACGGCCTGGCGCGCGGCCGCCAGCCCGGCCTCGATCTCGCGCCAGACCCGCTCGGCACCGGCCGCCGGCGGCACCTCCAGCAGCTGGCCCACCCGCTCCAGCATGCGCCGCACATCGGCATGGCTGCGCGGCTGCAGGGCGGCCACCGGGATGCCCAGCGCTTCCAGCTGGGCTGCGCCGCGCGAGGAGGTGGCCATCAGCACCAGATCGGGCTGGAGCGCGACGATGGCCTCGATGCTCGGGTCCAGCCCGCCACCGACCTGCGGCAGGCTGCGCACGCTGGCCGGGAAATTCGAATAGCGGTCCACGCCGACCAGCCGCCGGCAGGTGCCGAGCTGGCACACGGCTTCGGTCAGCGAAGGAAAGAGGCTGACGATGCGCTGCGGCGCACGTGCCAGCGTGACCACCACGCCGCGGTCGTCGGTGATCTGCAGGGCGTGCCCGTCCACCCCGGCCAGCAGCATGAGCAGCACCCCCAGCGCGCGCCAGCCCTTAGGCATGCTGAGATCCCCAGGCCATGATCAGCCGGTGCAGCTGCTCCACGCCATCGGTGAGCGCCGCCGGGCCGGGCTGCAGGATGTCGGCCGACTTGATCTCGAACAGCTGCTGCGCGCGCACGGCCGGCACGTCCTGCCAGCCGGGTCGCGCCGCCACCTTCTCGGGCCGGAACTTCTTGCCACACCAGGAACCGATGACGAGGTCGGGTGCGCGGCGCACGATCTCCTGCGGCTCGGCAATGATGCGATCCCTGCCCAGGGGCTGCGCCGCCAGTTCGGGAAAGATGTCATCGCCGCCGGCGATGCCGACCAGCTCCGAGACCCAGCGGATGGCGCTGATGGCCGGCTCGTCCCACTCCTCGAAGTAGACGCGCGGGCGGCGCGGCAAGGCGGCCGCAGCGGCGCGGATCTCATCCAGCCGGGCCTGCATGGCCGCAATCCGCTGCAGGCCCTGCTCGGCCTGCCCCACCATGGCGGCCACCTGGTACAGCATGGCAAAGATGTCGGCCACGCTACGCTGGTTGAAGACCGTGACCGGCACGCCGTGGCGAATGAGTTCGGCCGCAATGTCGGCCTGCAGGTCGGAAAAGCCGAACACGCAATCCGGCTGCAGCGCCAGGATCTTGTCGATCCTGGCGCTGGTAAACGCACTGACGCGCGGTTTGTCCTGCCGCGCGCGCGCCGGGCGCACCGTGTAGCCCGAGATGCCCACGATGCGCCACTCCTGCCCCAGCAGGTACAGCCACTCCGTCGTCTCCTCGGTGAGGCAGACGATGCGTTGCGGGCCATCCGGCCGGGGCCAGGCCGTCGTCATGGACTCAGGGCTGCGGCCGCCACTGCACACCGACGAAGTAGCTGCGTCCGGGGGTGGCGAGGGGGCCGACTTGCTGGTACTTGGCATCGCTCGCATTGTCCACCCGCGCCACCAGGCGCCAGTCGCGGGCCAGCGCATGGTCGGCATGCAGCGCCCACAGCACGTAGCCGGGCAGCAGCACCGTGTTGGCGGCGTTGTCGTAGCGGTCGCTGACGGCCTGCAGGTCCACACCGACATGGCCCGCGCCCAGCTCGCGATCCGCACCGAGCATGGCCACCCGGCGCGCGCGCAGGCTCAGGTCCTTGCCGCTGACGGCGTCGCGCGGATCCAGCACATCCAGCGAAGCGCGCAGCGCGTAGCGCCCCAGGCGCTGCTGCCCGCTCAGCGTCACACCCTGGACCACCGCCTCACCGACGTTGTAGTAGCAGAACCAGCCGGCGGAACAGCTCGTCAGCGTCATGCTGGACGAGATCATGTTGCGGATCTCGCTGCGAAAGACCACCGCCTTGTAGGACTGGCCGGCGCTGGCATAGCTCACTCCCAGCTCATGGCTGCGGCTGGTTTCCGGCTGCAGCTGGGTGCTGCCGTAGGGACCATGGACCTGCTCCAGCGTCGGGGCGCGAAAGGCGGTGCCGGTGGCCGCGGTGGCGCGCCAGTTGGGCGCGAAAGCATAGCCATAGGCCAGCGCACCGGTGCCGTACGCGCCGAACAGGCTGTCGCGGTCCTGGCGGGCGTTGAGCTGCAGCGTATGCCGGCCCAGGTTGACGCCGTAGCCCAGCGCCAGCGCGTTCTGGACGCGGTCGCCGCTGAAGGCCGGATCCCAGGCGGAGGGCTGGGCGCCGAACTCGTCGCGCTTTTCCTCCAGCGTGGCCGACAGGATGCCGCCGGCCAGCTTGAGCTGGTTCTCGAACAGCACGCCGCGCAGGGTGGTACGGTAGTCATTGGGCATGTCGTCACGCTTGGCGATGACGCTGCGGCTGACGCTCAGGCTGGTGCTGTAGCGTTCGGTCCAGCCAGCCTTCCACTTGAGGGCCGAGGTGTTCAGGCTGCCCTTGGCCTGGAAATCGGTGCCGCCGGCCCAGGGCACGTAGCGCGAGTCGGTCAGCGTCTCCAGGCCGCTGTACTCCAGGCGCTGCGCCGCGCTGAACTGGTAGCCCAGGCGCAGGCTGGCGGAACGCTGGGCGCTGCCCTCGCGATCGGGCGTGTGGACCACATCGGGGCGGGTGTTGTAGCCGTCGGTGGACTCGTAGCCCAGGCCCAGGGCATAGTCCCAGGCGCCCTGCGCGCCGCTGAAGCCGGCGCTGCTGCGTTGGGTGTTCATGCTGCCGACGCCCAGGTTCGCATAGGGCGCGAAGGCGCCCTGGCCGCGGCGGGTGAAGACCTGCACCACGCCGCCCATGGCGTCGGAGCCGTAGACGGCGCTGGCGGGGCCGCGCAGCACCTCGATGCGCTCGATCTGGGACACCGGGATCAGCGACCATGGCGCACCGCCGCCGAGCAGGCTGGTGCCGTCCTGCGAATCGACGCGCACGCCGTCCACATAGAGCGCCGTCATGCGCGAGTCGGCGCCGCGGATGTAGACGCGGGTGGCGTCGCCATTGCTGATCACCTGCAGGCCCGGCAGACGGGACAACAGCTGTGGTACGGAGCTGGCGCCGATGCGCTCGATCTCGGCGTGGTCGATGATGCTGACGTCGGCGACCACGTCGGTCACCGGCTGCTCGACGCGCGTCGCCGTGACGACGGTCTCGCTCAGGCTGGCGATGGTCTGCGCCAGGGCCGGCAGTTGCAGGGTGGCCAGGAAAGACAGGGCGGCCAGGCGCGCCTGATGGGAACGGATTTTCATGGGTAGAAAGAACTGACAGTGCCCTCACCGTCTTCCCCGACAGTGCATGGGCGACACGGCGGCGCGCCAGGCGCACCGCCACCGTGTTGGCCGGTATCCGGGCTGGTGGAAACAACCTTCATCGCCTTCCCGGACACTTGATTCACGTGTCCAGTGGCTGTGGTGATGAAAGCGGCGCCGGGGGCGGCGCGTCCACTTACCGTTGCGGGGGCAGCGCAGGTTAGACAGACCGTGGCGGCCCGCCCTCCTGCTTCCCGTTGAACTGCGGCATGTGAACCACACCGCGAGCACCAACGGATGAGATTTTACTTTCGAAGTCTTGCCTAAACCCTACAATCGCAAGACTTATGTCGAACCCGAGCCAAATCGAGCAGCTGACCGAGCGGGTCGAGCGCCTGCTGGTGCGCTATGCCGAACTGCAGCGCACCAACGAGCTGCTCACCGACCAGGTCGAGGAGCTCACCGCCGAGCGCGACCAGCTCAAGCAGCGCCTGGGCGCGGCACGCGCGCGCGTCGACGCCCTGCTGGAACGCATCTCCGAACCGGCCGATACCGACAACCACAAGGACGCCGCATGAAGCAGCTCGAGGTGCAGATCATGGGCCAGGGCTATCTGCTGGGCTGCCCCGAAGGCGGCGAGGCCAAGCTGCTCGAAGCCGTGGAGCGCGTCGACACCGCCATGTGCAAGATCCGCGACGCCGGCAAGGTCAAGGCGCGCGACCGCATCGCCGTGCTGGCGGCGCTGAACCTGGCCTTTGACCTGACCGATCGCCCGGCCGCTGCCGCGGCCACCCCGTCGTTGGCCACGCTGAACAACGGCGGCGACCCCGACACGGCGCTGGCCGCGCTGATCCAGCGCCTGGACGCGACGCTGGGCGAGGACGGCCGGCTTATTTGAAGCACCCCCAGGCTGCGCGCACTGCGTGTCGCTGCGTCACCCCCCAGGGGGCAACGCCAGTGGCTAAGGCGTTGCCGGTACCACGGCGTTCCCCGACGTGGCCCTTCGCGTGCGTCGCGGGTCGCGGCGCACTACAATCCGTGTCGTCTGCAATGCCATCGGGCTTTATATTTCCTGCAACCAATGCTCATTGAGCCCGGGCTTGGAACATTGCCTGGCCGGCGTGATCGTCTCGCGTCAGATGAACCCAAGGCCAACGCTGACCTCGCCCACCTGAACCCCGGTTCAGGATGCGGCCTGGTGGCACTTGCAGACACCATTCATTCCCCATGCTCGCGCTTGAACCCCAGTTGATCGTCGAACTGGCCCTGATGGGCGCCTGCGCCGGTTTCCTGGCCGGACTGCTGGGCATCGGCGGCGGCATGATCATGGTGCCCTTCATGACCATCATCCTGGAGGCCAAGGACTTCCCGCCCGAGTACGTGGTCAAGATGGCGGTGGCCACCTCGCTGGCCACGATCTGCTTCACCTCCCTCTCCTCGGTGCGCGCGCACCACAAGCACGGCGCCGTGCTGTGGCCGGTGGCGCGGGTGCTGGCCCCGGGCATCCTGGTCGGCGCCCTGATCGGTGCGCAGATCGCTGCCGCCCTGCCCACGCGTGTGCTGGGCCTGGTCTTCTCGCTCTTCATCGCCTACTCGGCCACGCAGATGTTCCTCGATCGCAAGCCCAAGCCCACACGCACCCTGCCGGGGAAGCTGGGCATGTTCGGCATGGGCAATGTGATCGGTCTGCTGTCCTCGGTGGTGGGCGCTGGCGGCGCCTTCGTCTCGGTGCCCTTCCTGACCTGGTGCAACATCCGGATCCACCAGGCGGTGGCCACCTCTGCCGCGCTGGGCTTTCCGATCGCCCTGGCCGGCACACTGGGCTATATGTGGGCCGGCCGCGCCCTGCCCGACATGCCGCCGGGCGCCTTCGGCTACCTCTACCTGCCCGGCCTGCTGGTGATCGCCACCATGAGCATCCTGACCGCGCCGCTGGGCGCGCGCACCGCGCACCGCATGGACATCCGTCCGCTCAAGCGCGCCTTTGCGGTGGTGCTCTACCTGCTGGCGGCCTATTTCCTGATGCGCTGACCCAGCTCCTGATGCGTTGACCCGGCCGGCCTGATGGGTCGCCGCTGCAAGGCACGCATAATGCGGGCCACCTAAGCTCACACTTGTATTTCTGGGGACCACCACCATGCGTATCGCCATCATCGGCCAGCAGGATTTCGGCAAGGCCGTGCTCGAAGCCTTCCTCGCGCGCGGCGACGAAGTCGCCGGCGTGTTCTGCAAGCCCGAGAAGCCGGGCGAAAAGCCCGATGCCCTGCGGACTGCCGCCGAAGCGGCCGGCCTCAAGGTCTTCCAGCTGCCCAGCCTCAAGAGCCCCGAGGCCGAGCAGGCCATGCGCGAGCTCAATGCCGACATCGGCATCATGGCCTATGTGCTGCAGTTCGCGCCGCAGTCCTTCGTGAACATCCCGAAGCACGGCACCCTCCAGTACCACCCCTCGCTGCTGCCCAGGTACCGCGGGCCCTCGTCCATCAACTGGCCGATCGCACGCGGCGACACGCAGACCGGCCTCTCCATCTTCCGCCCCACCGACGGCCTGGACGAAGGCCCGGTGATCCTGCAGAAGAGCTGCGCGATCGGCCCCGACGAGACCCTGGGCGACGTCTACTTCAACCAGCTCTTTCCCCAGGGTGTGGCCGCCATGCTGGAAGCGGCCGATCTGGTGCTGGCCGGCCAGCACAAGGAAGTGGTGCAGGACGAAAGCCAGGCCAGCTATGAAGGCTGGTTCAAGGCCGAGGAGTCGAAGATCAACTGGGCCAACCACGTCGACCAGGTCTACAACCTGATCCGCGCCTGCAACCCGGCACCCGGTGCCTGGTGCGAACTCGGTGGCGTGAAGGTGTCGATCTACGACTGCCGCAAGCACCCGGTGCGCACCTTCGGCGCCGTGCGCGGCAAGCCCGGCGACATCGTGCAGGTCACCGACCAGTCGCTCTTCATCAACGCCCAGGGCGGCATGATCGAGGTGCTGCGCCTCAAGGCCGAGGGCGGCAAGAAGATGGACGCCGGCGACTACGCGCGCAGCGTCGGCCTGCAGGCTGCCAGCCGCTGAAACGCCACGCACTGCGCCAGCAGAGGGCAGCCACCGGCTGCCCTTTTTTCATGGCGCGAACATGCGTGCAAGGCCCGCGCAGGCAGCGGCACCGTTCACGCATAAGAACTGCGTGATATGTGACACACAAGAAGTGACTATTCATGCGCTGCTGCTGCGATTAGCATGCTGTCGCGCTTTTTGTGACGGCTCTGTTACGGAAATTCGTGTGTGCGGCATGACTGTCCGTGTGCTGATGCTGCATCCTGGTGCCCCGTGCACCGGCGCTGCCAGCAGCTGCCCTCGCCTGTCACCGCCCGCGCGCACGACACCCCGTTCGAGATCGGCACAGGCGGCGCCGCACCGTGATCCGGCCCCATGCCAACGTCCTTATCTTGTGTCCCCGCTCCTACCCTCGGCGGATACGCAGTACCCACGATCGTGGAAACCCTAGGGCGCGCAAATATTTCTGAAAAATTGACCGCAATCAAGAAGATTTTTCGGGGAAAATTTCACGATAGCTGCACGGCGATTGCGGTACAGGAATCGTGGGGCTATCGGAGTGTGAATCTAGTCAACAACCGTTCCATCAACAGGAGACAAGAGATGAAGAACATGCAAGCGAGGCTGAAGTCCAAGGTGGTGGCCGCGGCCGCTGCCGTGATCGCAGCCACCGGCCTGGGTACCTCCCTGCCGGCCCTGGCCTGGGAGCCGACCAAGCCGGTCGAGTTCGTGGTGCCCGCCGGCACCGGCGGCGGCGCCGACCAGATGGCCCGCCTGATGCAGGGCATCATCGTCAAGCACAAGCTGATGAACCAGTCCCTCATCGTGGTCAACAAGTCCGGTGGCGCCGGCGCCGAGGGCTTCCTCTCGGTCAAGGAAGCCAAGGGCGACCCGCACAAGATCATCATCACCCTGTCCAACCTGTTCACCAC